>ERZ650918.3100-NODE-3100-length-10410-cov-2.697827_pt1 | contig 10410 bp, 9 predicted proteins | sample MGYA00514758_ERZ650918 | MGnify/ENA metagenome assembly ERZ650918 | reverse complement strand
AGACCACGCCGTAGCCTACCGGCTGAAAGACGCCGGTGCGCTGCGGGCGGCCTCTCAGGGGTTGGCCCAGCCGCACCCGTCGGTGCTGGTCAGCCGCCCGACGCAGATCTTCCGTGGTTTCCTGGCCAGCAGCGCCGCTGCCGGTACCAGCGATAAAAACCAGCAGCAGTTTGCCTGGGCCGCAGGCGGCTGCGCGCTGCTGGGCTTCCTGATCACTGTCATCCGCACCCACAACCTGACCAGCGCTGTCACCATTTTGGCCAGCATTTTGTGCTTGGCCGCGCCGCTGGCGGGCACGCTGTTGGCCGCCCTGCCCGCACGCCTGATGCAGCGCAGCGCCGCCCAGGTGGGCGCGGTTGTGCCGGGCTGGCGTGACATCCGCCAGCTGGGCCGCATCAACGTCATCCAGGTCACCGCGCGGGATCTCTTCCCCCAGGGGTGTGTCACACTGGCGGGCATCAAGCCCATCAAAAACGCCCCCATCGACCTGGCCATCGTCTATGCCGCCTCCATCATGGCTGAGGCCTGCCCCACGCTGCGGGATGTCTTCTTGAATATGCTGGGCGACCGCAGCATGATTGCCAAGGTGGATGACCGCGAGGCCGTCTACGGCAAGGGCTACATCGGCTGGGTCAACAAGCGCCGCGTGCTGGTAGGCAACCGCAGCCTGATGCAGGATTACGGCGTCAAGCTGCCCAGCCTGGAGTACGAGCAGCACCATACCGTCAACCAGCGACGCATGATCTACCTGGCCGTCTCCGGCAAACTGTTTGCCATGTTCCAGGTGGCCTACCAGCGTGACCCGGACACTGCCGCCGTGCTGGACAGCCTGCGCCATTCCGGCCTGTCGCTGATCGTCGACTGCGACGATTTCAACTGCGATACCGCCCTGCTGGAGGCTGCCTACAGCCTGCCCGCCGGGGCCGTGAAGGTGCTGAACACCGCCGAGCATGAGCTGATGAACCCGGCCACCGCCTGGCTGCCGGAAAGCGACGGCAACATGCTGCATCTGGGCAGCTTTGCCAGCTTTGTGGGCGGCCTGGAAGCTGCCGCCGGTGCTGCCGAGGGCGAGCGCAAGTCCGCCGTCGTCGTCACTGCCTCGGTGCTTATCAGCTGCGTTTTGGGCGTACTGCTGACCCTGACCGGCGGCCTGGCCACCCTGCCGCTGCCCGCACTGGTATTGTACCAGGCCGCGTGGTGCGTGCTGGCTATGATCTTCCCGCTGTTCCAGCGGTATTAAATTTCCGTATTGTTGTAGAGAGGGGTTACGCCTGTGTACCGTGCCAAAGAAAAGCAGATGTCGATTTATGACTATCTGCCGCCGTACCATGGAGAACTGCGTGATAAAAACCGCTGGGTCCGCCTGGCCGAAGCCATCGATTGGGACCGTTTTGAGCAGGGCTATAGTGAACTGTTTGCCCCCAGCGGCAAAGCGGCCATCTCGGCCCGCATCGCGCTGGGCTGCCGTGTTATCCAGCTGCATTACGAGGTCTCGGACCGCGAGGTGGTGCAGCTGGTGCGGGAAAGCCCCTACCTGCAGTATTTTTTGGGCATGGAAACTTTCAGCGATGAGATGCCATTTTCTGCCCGCACGGTAGCGCGGTTCCGCGCCCGTATCCCCGATAAAGTGGTGCGCCCGGCCGTAAGGCTGCTGCGCAGCTTTGTATAAAGCTGTAGTTTGCACAAACAATACTACGGCACCGCAAATCCCATAAAAAGTATATAGTGAGGTCTGAATGGAAATTTTTCTTGATGCACTGTTGGATGCGCTGATTGACGGCGTAAAAATGCTGCCTTTTTTGTATCTGGCGTATCTGCTGATCGAATGGCTGGAGCGCCACCACGGCGAGAACATTGAAAACGCCCTCGCCGGCGGCGGTCGCTGGGGCTTTTTGCCCGGCGCACTGCTGGGCTGTGTGCCCCAGTGTGGTTTCAGCGCAGTCGCATCCAACTTTTACGCCAGCCGGGTCATCACCCCCGGCACACTGCTGGCCGTATTTATCGCCACCAGCGACGAGGCCATTCCGCTGCTGGCCGCTGAGCCGAGCCAGTGGACCACCCTGGTCTTGCTGATCGTCTGCAAGATCATTTTTGCCATCGTAGGCGGCGTGCTGCTGGACTTCCCGCTGCGCAAGGTGCTGCCCCACTCGCTGTACGGCGGGTACGAGGGCCACGCCGATGAGGTGGACTGCCACGAGGAGCACGAGGAGACCAGCAGCATCTTCCTGGCTGCTCTGCGCCACACGCTGGAAATTTTCGTGTTCATTCTGCTCTTCAGCTTCCTGATCGGGCTTATTTTTGAGTCCGTGGGCGAGGACGCCATCACCGGTATCTTAGGCGGTATGGGCATCTTCCAGCCGATGCTGACCGCGCTGGTCGGCCTTGTGCCCAACTGCGCCGCCAGTGTGCTGCTGGCCCAGCTGTATATGGAGGGGGCCATCACCTTTGGCAGCCTGTTTGCCGGGCTGACCGCCGGCGCAGGCGTGGGCCTGGCCGTGTTGTGGCGTGTGAACCCCAGCTGGAAGCAAAACCTGTTTATGACCGGGCTGCTGTGGGCCGTTGGCGCCGCGGCAGGCATGGTGCTGCAACTGATTTTCTAAGGCCATACCGCACAATTCCCGCCCCGCGGGGCTGTGCGGTTTTATAGTAAAACCGTAAAAATTTCGGCAGGAGGTACTTATCCTATGCGGTACTCGATCGAAAATGATACCCTGCGTCTGACCGTCGACACCCACGGTGCCGAGGCTGTCAGCGTCATCCACAAGCCCACCGGAGCCGAGCTGCTCTGGTCCGGCGATCCCTCCGTCTGGGGCCGCCACGCGCCCATTCTGTTCCCTTACACCGGCAAGCTGACCGGCGGCAAGATGATTGCCAAGGGCGTGGAATACGCCGGCGGCCAGCACGGCTTTGCCCGCGATGTGGAACACGCCATGACCCGTCACACCGCCGACACGCTGGAGTTTGAGCTGCACGCCAACCCCGAAACGCTGCCCAAATGGCCCTACGCCTTTGTGCTGCGCTCCACTTTTGTTCTGGACGGCGAGACCATCCACCACACCCTGACTGTGGAGAACCCCGTGGAGGAGCAGCTGCGCTTTGGCATCGGCTATCACCCCGCCTTTGCGCTGCCCTTTGATGACCGCCATACCACCGAGGATTACGAGATCCGCTTTGACGGGCTGGAGTCCCCGCTGTGCGTCAGCGCCATTCCCAGCGGCCTGCTGAATGGCCAGAGTTACTATCTGGCCCGCAACACCGAGACCATCCCCCTGACCGACGACCTGTTCGACAGTGACAGCCATTGCATGGTCAACCTGAAGACCGCCCATGTCTCCGTTGTGGAGAAGGACACCGGCCGCAGCGTGATTTGCAACGTGGAGGGCTACCCCTACGTGCTGATCTGGTCCGCCGCCAAAAAGCCGCTGCACTTTATTTGCATCGAGCCCTGGCACAGCCTGCCCGGCGAGGAGAACGGCCCCCTGGAGTGGGAGCAGCGCCCCTGCGCCGCCAGCCTGAAGAAGGGCGAAAGCTGGTCCACCACCCTTTCCACCACCTTTGTGCGCTAAGCGGGGGACCGTATGACAAAGACAAAGGCATTTTTTCAAAAACATCGCTGGAGTCTGACCGGCGCCCTGCTTGGGGCGCTGGTTTTTCTCGTACTATACGGCGTGCGGGTGCTGGATCCTGTCTGTGTGGACTGGATCTTGAACAATCCCAGCCCGGACCCGTCCCAGCATTATCTGGGCTGGGTGTTTTACCGCCGCAGCGGTTGGCACCTGCCGTATCTGGGCGCAAACTACAGTGCCATTTACCCCTACCGCACCAGCATTTTGTACACCGATTCCATCCCGCTGCTGGCCGTGGTCTGCAAGCTGCTGGGCGGGGTGCTGCCCGCGCGTTTCCAGTACTTAGGGCTGTGGGGGCTGTTCTGCTATGCCATGCAGGGCGGTCTGGCCCAGGCGCTCATTGCCCGCATCGGCGGCGTGCGCCCGCAGGATACCGCAAAAAACTGGGCCAGCGTACTGGGTGCCGGGGTGCTGGTGCTGTTCCCGGCGCTGAACATCCGCATGTTTGCCCACACGGCGCTGGCCGCCAACTGGCTGGTGCTGCTGGCCCTGTGGGTGTGGCTGTGTGCCGAGCAATCCGAAAATAGGCCGTCCACCGGAAAACTCTGCCTGTGGTGGGGTGTGTTGGGGCTGCTGTGTGCGGGCATCCATCTGTATTATCTGCCCATGGTGGGTATGGTGCTGGTGGCCACCTGTGTGCAGCGCGGGCTGGAAAAGCGCGGCCCCGCCGCCGTTGTGCTGCCCATCGTCAGCTTTTGCGCCGTGGCGCTGGCCGAACTGTTTGTGCTGGGAGCCTTTGCCGCCAACTTTGCGGGCTACTCCAACGGCTATTTGAGCGGTGCCGACCTAGCCAACCTGTTTGTGCCGGGTCTGGGTGCCAGCTGGGAACAGGAAGTGTACGCGGGCCTGGGCACCACCGCGGCCGTCGTGCTGGCACTGGCCGGTTTGTTGGTACAACACAAAAAAGCGGCAGAGTTCTTCCGCCGCCATACCCATATTGTGGTTGCCGCTGTTGTGCTGCTGGTACTGGACGCCGTCGCCTCGATGGGCAACACCGTCACCTTCGGGGGCCGCACGCTGTTTACCGTGCCCATCCCGCAGGTGCTGATGGATTTCTGGGCCATGTTCTCCAGCTGCGCCCGTCTGGCCTGGCTGGCCGGCATGCTGCTGGCCGTGGCGGCCTGCGGGCTGGTGCTGCGGTTCTGGAACGGTGCCGCGGCCGCTGTGCTGCTGGCTGTCTGCGCCGCCGCCCAGGGCTTTGGCCTGCGTACCGAGCTTACCAAGCGTTACACCACCTACCACGATGCCGCTTATTACGAGGACACCACCCAACTGACCGACCCGGCCTGGGAGCAGCTGGCTGCCAGCGGGCAGTTCAGCCGCCTGGCCTTTGCCAGCTTCGACTTTGAACACGACGACTTCTGGGACCTCGTTGCCTTTGCCGCCGACCACGGCTGGACCTCCAACAGCTTCTACATGGGCCACATGGACGGCAACCTGGCGGCGGTGACGCTGGCAGGGGAGATGAACGCCCTCGCGCCGGACACGCTCTACGCCTTTATCGATGAGGACGAGCTGGCCCGCAGCGACTACGCGCTGCACTATTACCGGCTGGACGGCATCCTGCTGGGCAGCGTTGAGCCGATCCATGGCCTGACCGAGGAGCCTGCTGTTGACATCCCCGCCCACACGATGGCGCTGCAAAAATCCAGCGTCATCAACGGCACGGCGGACGCCGACACCGTGACCCTGAACGAGGGCGGCGAACTGCTGACCGAAGCCTGGATGCTCTTCCCCGGCAGCTACCGCGTCACCCTGACGGGCAGTGGGTTCGACCACAGTTATATCTATGCCCGCCACGGGCTTATCAACCAGGAGACCTACAAGATGGAGGTCAACTTTACCGGCATTGCCCCGGATGAGATGGTGTTTGAGTTTTCCACCGGCGAGCCGCTCTACTACTGGCGCGCCGCCGTCCACGCGCTGGACGATACGCCCATCGCCGTTACGGTTATCAAGGTAGAAAAGATTGGCTAATCGTCTGTTCTATCGCCGCCCTGCCGATAAGCGGTGGGGGACACCCCATACTGCCGGGTGAACGCCCGCGTAAAGTAGGATGCATTGCTGAACCCGCACCGTGCGGCGATCTCCAGCACGGTGTACCGGCTGCCCCGCAGCAGGGCAGCGGCCTTTTCCAGCCGAAAGTGGATGAGGTACTGCGCAAAGCTGGTGCCGGTCAGGTCGTGGAACCGCTTCATAAAGTGGCTGCTGCTGTAGCCGCACTGGGCGCTGATGGCCGCCACCGTGATTTTCTCCGCATAGTGACGGTCCACGTACTGCACAGTCTGGCGCAGAAGGCGGGTGTCACGGTGCTCGGCCCCGGCCGGGTGCCTGGCGGGCGTGGCAGCTTTGCACAGCGCATCCATCACGCCGTACAGGCAGGCTTTTATGCGCAGTGCCGTGTTTTCTTTGCGGTTTTCAATCAGCATTTTTACGTTTACAGGCAGCTCCCTGCCCAGGGGGCTGTCTTTTTGTATATAGGCAGGCACTTCCATGCGGCCGTCCGCCAGCGGGGCCAAAAAGCGGCGGTAGGTCTCGCTGTCCGGCGGCTCCAGCAGCGAGAAGCGGAACAGAATGTTGTAATAGCGGAACGTCCCGGCCCCCGCCGCCGCGATGGCGTGGATCTGCCCGGGCAAAATCACTGCCACATCGCCGGTGTGCAGGGTAACCGTTGCCCGGTCAATGGTGATGCTGCCGCTGCCGGTTTCGCAGTAAATCAGCTCCATTTCCTCGTGGTAGTGCAGGGGATAGGCCGGGATAAACGTGGGGATGATACCGCAGTAGACGGCAAAAGGGAAGGCTTCGCTGCCGTGGACTTTTACCTCCTGCCCATCGGGCAGAATGGCAGGGTTTGGGGGCAGATAGGACATAGGCGGCACCTCGTTTGCAAAAACATAGGATTTTGTTATAAGTATAAGACTTTTATGGATGAAATGCAAGGAAAATCATAGTATAATGACAGCGTAGTAATTCGTAAGAGGTGTCTGTATGGGTTTTCGTTCTTCTTCTGTTTCCGGGGGCGGGATTACCGGCTTTTTTGGCGACCGCGCCTTTGCCCGCAGCCTGATGCACATTGCTTTGCCGGTCACGCTGCAAAGCATGCTGCGGGCCTCCTTCAGCATCATTGACCAGGTCATGATCGGCCAGCTGGGCAGCGCCAGCATTTCGGGCATCGGGCTGGGCGGCAAGTTTGCATCTATTCATAATGTGGTGCTCAGCGCCGTCACGGCAGCGGGGGCCATCCTCATTTCCCAATATCTGGGGCAGGGCAGCCGTAAAAACGCGGCCCGCAGCTACAGCGTCAACCTGCTGGTGTCGCTGGCCATTGCGGCGGTGTTTACGCTGGTCTCCACCCGGTTTGCCGAGCCGATTCTGGGCCTCTACACCCAGGACGATGCCACCCGCGCGCTGGGGCAGACGTATTTGCAGACTTACGCCTGGTCGTTCTTCCCGGCGGCACTGTCCGGCATGGCGGAGACGCTGCTCTGCTGCATGGAGGCCGCCGTCTTCCCGCTCATTGCCAGCATAACCTCGCTGTGCATCAACACGGGGCTGAACTACCTGCTTATCTTCGGCCACGGCGGGCTGCCCGCACTGGGGGGGCAGGGCGCGGCAGTAGCCAGCGTGGCTGCGCAGGTGGTTTCCTGCTTACTTGTCTACCTGTTTTTGGCCGTGCGGCTGCGGAAAAAGCAGTGGCGGCTGCGGTTCACGCTGGGCTTCACCCGGCCGGAACTGCTTACCTACGCCAAAATTCTTCTGCCACTGCTGGCCAGTGAATTTTTGTGGAGCCTGGGCGAGAACGTCTACTCCGCCATCTACGGCAACATCGGCACCCAGGCCTGCGCCGCTATGACGATGACCACGCCCATCCAATGCCTGATGGTGGGCGCACTGTCGGGTCTGTCCAAGGCGGCGGCCATCCTTATTGGCAAGTCGCTGGGCACGCAGGAGTACGACCGCGCCTACCGCGACGCCCAGCGGTTGATGCGCTGCGGGCTGGCGGCCTCGCTGGTGTTGTCGGCGCTGCTGTTGGTGTTCGGGCGGCTGTACACCACGATTTACCGTGTCGAGCCGGAGGTGCGAGCCACGGCCTACTTATTGCTGGTAGTGTTCGCCGTCATCTCGCCGGTCAAGGTGCAGAACATGATCCTGGGCGGCGGCATTTTAAAAAGCGGCGGCAAGACCAACTACACCCTGGCCATCGACCTCATTGGTACCTGGGGCTTCGGTGTGCCGCTGGGGTTCCTGGCGGCCTTTGTGCTGAAACTGCCCGTCGCGCCGGTGTACTTTTTGCTCTCGCTGGAAGAATGTGTCCGCCTGGCGCTCTCGCTGCGGCTGTTCAAAAAGCGCAGCTGGATGCAGCAGCTGTAACGGAGGTACAGCATGGATACATTACAGGTAAACGGGCAACCCTATACGGTAACGCGGCTGCTTGGCAAGGGGAAAGGCGGTTACTCCTATCTGGCGCAGGGGAGCGAGGGGCCTGTAGTGGTCAAACAGATCCACCATGAGCCGTGCAGCTACTACCAGTTTGGGGATAAGCTGCAAAGCGAGCTGCGGGATTACCGCACATTGTCAGCCCTGGGCATCCCGATGCCGCGCCTGCTGGCGGTGGACGAAGCACAGGAACGGCTGGTGAAGCAGTACATCCCCGGCCCAACGGTGCTGGAACAGCTGCAAACGGGCACGCTGCCGCCGCAAGCCGAAGAGCAGATGCGGGCGCTGTGCCGCCTTTTGTACCCTGCCGGGCTAAATATCGATTACTTCCCCACCAATTTTATCCTGTGGGGCGGCGTGCTTTACTATGTGGATTACGAGTGCAATCCTTACGATGCACAGTGGGATTTTTCCCATTGGGGCAGCCGCTACTGGGCCGATACCCCTGAACTGCGCGCCTGGCTGCAGGAGCATGGGCAAAACTAAAGGCAAACTTTTTGCACAAATTTTAAAAATAGCCCCTTGCAAAATGGCGGTGTTTGCGCTATGATGTACGTATTCCGTTGAAACACAGATGTTTTCCCGGAAAATGCCGTGCCGTAAGGCGATTGAGAGGATCATACGATGTCTTTACTGAAAAAGCTGGTTGGACTGACGATTGGCGCTGCCGCTGTGGGCGCCGCGGCTTACTTTTTGAACCGTAACGAGCATACCGAGGAGTACGAGCATATTTGGGGCCCGGAGGATGAAGCTGCTGCCGAGGATGGCCGCTGACGATGCGTCTGCCGAGGCCGAAGAAGCCCCCGCTGCACCTGAAGAAACCGCTGCCGCTCCCGTAGAAGAAGCTCCCGAAGCGGAGGCCGCCCCTGTGCAGGCCCCCGCTGGAGATGACACCCCCAACGCCAACCCCGTTGAGCTGGGTGCCGTGGAAGTCCCCAAGACCGAGGACGGCAAGCTGGACGTTACCAAGATTGCCGACCCGGCTGATTTTGGTGATTGGGACGAACAGGGCTGCAAGGGCTGATAAGAAACCGCAAGGCGCATCTTTGGTTGCAAAGGTGCGCCTTTTTGCTATTTTATTGCCGTTTTCGCCAAGCAGCCGCACCCAAATTTGTACAGATTTCTGGTTTGACGCTTTACATCTTTACTGCGCTAAAGTATAATGTTGTTATGGAAAAGAGAGGTAGGAGACGTATTATGGAGCTGACTTTACAAAATTTCACCCCCGCCGAGCAGGCTACCTTCCGCCTGCGTGCCCTGTACGAGCAGGGCGGCTATCGCAAATACCGTGCCTCCCGGTTTGAGGAGTATGCCCTGTATCAGGAGTACCAGCGCTTTCTGCCGGACCCGCAGGTCATCACCTTTACCGACCTGGACGGCAAACTGCGGGCCATCAAGCCGGACGTGACGCTGTCCATCGCCAAGACGGCCCAGCCCGCCCCCGGCGAGTGCAAACGCTTTTATTATAATGAGGAAGTCTGCCGTGCCAGCCGCGAGAGCCACACCTTCCAGACCATCCACCAGATGGGCCTGGAGTGCATGGGCGAGGTGGACGAAGCCGCCCAGGCCGAGGTGCTGCGCCTGGCACTGGCCAGCCTGGCCGCGCTGGATGTCCCCACCGTACTGGAGGTCAGCCACATGGGCTTCGTGACCGGCCTGCTGGATGTGTTGGATGTGCCTGCCACGGCCCACGCCCGGCTGGTGGAACTGCTGTGCGCCAAAAACGAACACGAGCTGCGCAAGGCTGCGTTGCAGGCCGGTGCTGATGAAGCCGGAGCCGATGCCCTTTGCGGTTTGCTTACCCTGCATGGGCCGTTCGGGGCCACCCTTACCGCCGCCAAGGCAGCCGCCATCAGCCCCTCGCAGAAAGCCGCACTGGCCGAACTGCTGGCCCTGCAAAACGCCCTGGGCGAAGCCGGCCACGGCCTGCAGCTGGACCTGAGCATGGCCGATGAAGCCGAGTATTACAACGGCATCGTTTTTACCGGCTACGCGGCGGGCATCCCCCGCGCGGTGCTCAAAGGCGGCCAGTACGACTACCTGATGCAGCGCTTTACCCCCGGCGCTAAGGCCATCGGCTTTGCGATGTACTTAGACGAGCTGGAACGTCTGGCCGCACCGCTGCCGCCAGTACAGCAGCAAGGCGGGGAAAAGACCTGGCTGAACATTGCCCTGCCCAAGGGGCGCCTGGGCGACAAAGCCTACGCTCTGCTGGCCGGGGCAGGTTACAGCGCCAACGAGGACTACAACGACACCCGCAAGCTCGTGGTCGAGAACCCCGACGCCTGTGTGCGGTACTTCCTCGTCAAGCCCAGCGACGTTGCGATCTACGTCGAGCACGGCGCGG
>ERZ650918.3096-NODE-3096-length-10417-cov-21.711735_pt1 | contig 10417 bp, 13 predicted proteins | sample MGYA00514758_ERZ650918 | MGnify/ENA metagenome assembly ERZ650918 | reverse complement strand
GTAATGTCCGCGGTGCCACCTGAATTACCGGAAGTGTCCGGTCGCTCACGCGCTCAAGTAAAAGCGCTGCTCCGTTAACGCTGAGCCTGCGGCGCACCTACTGGCGGCGCATTTTTCTCACTGCGCCCTGTTCAGTTTGCTGCTCCCGGGTGTTCGTTCACGCACCGTCCGCGCACGGCTCCCAGCTCTGCCGCGCTCTCTGTGGCGTTGTGATGCGCTACTTTTCCCAATCACTGCATTTCCTAGTAAATATAGCACTTTGCCGCCGTTTCGTCAAGCATCCGGGCCAAGCAGGGCCTGCACAAGGCCGTTGGCCGCAAGCTGCCCGGCGTAGAGGGCCTCGTTGAGGTTATTGCCGTGGCCTCCTATCTCGATGAGCAGACTGCCGGTGGTGAGGTCCTGATTATAAAAGCGGTAGCTGAACAGCACAGGCCGGGTGAAACCGGGGTACATCCCCTCCATGCTCCGCTCCCATGCGGCGGCGAAACGGAGGTTCTGCCGCCAGCCCGGCAGCTGAACGGTGGTGCCGTTGTCGCACCCGCAGATGATCATCACCTGCGCCGCCTGCCGCCCGTCTATGCTGCACACCGGGGCGCAGCGGGTGCCGTTTTCTCGCTCGATGGCGTCCCGGTGGACGTCCAGCACCACCTTGATACTGGGGTACTGCGCCAGATACTGCTGCACCACCGCCCGGCTGTTGGCGTAGCTGCCGGTGTAGCTGGGGTAGTCGTTCAGGGTCTCGTCGTGCAGGGTGCAGATGCCCGCCGCATTGAGGGTATCGGCCATCACCCGCCCCACCGCGCACATATTGATGCTGCGGTCGGTGCTGCGGGCACCGTCCCCGGGGGTGAACCACAGCCCGGCAGAAAGGCGGTAGTCCTCGGTGGCGTGGGTGTGCATGATGAGCACCTGCGGCGCGGCGCTGTCCTTTTCGATGGCAAAGGGCAGGGGCTGCGCCGCCTCGGCGGCAATGTCTGCCGCCGTTTGCCGGGTGTTATTCTTGATGCTGCCCGCACCGCAGGGGATGTACTTTTCGCCGCTGCCCTGCCCGAACTGCTGCTCTGTCACTGTGCCCGCATCGGCGGGGCGGGCCTCGTCCGGCTGCAGGGACACAAAATACCGCTCCACTCCAGTCTGTACCGGAGCAGCAGTTTCTTGCTCCGGCGGCACAGACACAGCCTCCGCCACGCTTTCCGCAGACGGTTCTGCTGCCCGGCTCTCCACGGCCTGCTGCCCCAGATGCAGCAAAGTCTGCGCGGCGGGCACCGGCGCTGCCAGAAAGGCCGCCAGCACCAGCGCGGCGCTGCGGGCAAAGATGCACAGGGCTGCAAACAGCACCGCAGCCTGCAAAAAGGGCACTGCCCTGCTCTGCCCCGCAGGCAGACGCCAAGGCTCTCTGCTGCGCATGGCAAGACCTCCTTTCTTCACCCCGTCAGCCAGCAGAGCTGCTGCACGGTAAGGCGGGGCTGCAAGGCGTGGTTGACGCTGCCCGCCAGCAGGGCCGCGCCGTGGGCGATGACGCTGTCCAGCGCCCGGGGCGTGACCACAAGGTCTGCCCCCTCCTGCGCCTGCATCAGGGTGGGGATGCCCGCCGCCACCACCGGCACGCCTAAGGTGTCCCGGGTCAGGTGGCGGGTGTGGTCGGCCTGCGCCGGGTAAAGCCCGGTGTCCGAAAACTGCACCGTGCGCCCCAGCCGCTGCCCCTCGGCGGAGCAGAGACTGTCCACGCAGACCACCGCCGCCGGGCGCAGCTGCCCCACCAGCGCCGCCGCCAGCTGCTGCAGGGAAAGCCCGGTGGCTGCCGCCACCCCGGGCGCAACGGCTGCTACCGGGCGCAGCCCCCGCACCGGCGGGGCAGCGCCCGCGCCCATGGTGACAAGAATGCGCTGCACCGTGCGCGGGCCAAGGGCATCGGCGGTAATGCGGCGGTTGCCCACCCCCAGCACCAGCACCGGCCCTTCCGGCGGCAAAAGGGCGCGCAGCTCCTGGGCGCACACCTCGATGACGGCGGCGTCCCGCTCGTCCAGCACGCTGACGCTGGGCATTTCCAACGTAACATACCTGCCCCGGGGGCGGCTGAGCCCCTCGCGGGCGATCTCCACCCTTGTCACCGTCACCCCGCCGTGGCGGGCGGTGGCCAGCCGCACCCCTGCGGGCAGCGGCTGCGCTGCGCCTGAAAACAGCTCGTCAGCCATATCCGTAGTACGCATTTTCCACACTCTCCGTTCCTTTTTGGGGCAAAAGCCCGCCTTCTTGCCGGAAAGTATGGGAAAAATAAAACTTTTCCAAACAAAAATCAAAAAAACGCTTGCGCTGGTACGCGAAATATGGTATCATAGGGTGCGCTGTTATAGGTAGCCAAGGAGGTGGAACGAATGCCTAACATCAAATCTCAGAAGGACCGCGTCGTGCAGGCTGCTGCAGAGCAGGCTCACAACAAGGCCATTAAGACCAACCTGAAAACAGTCGTCAAGAAGGCAGACGCTGCCATCGATGCGAATGCCGCTGACAAGGACGCAACCGTCCTGGCTGCTGTTTCCGCGATCGACAAGGCTCGCGCTAAGGGTGTCATCAAGAAGAACACCGCCAGCCGCAAGATCAGCCGTATGGCAAAGCGTGCTAACAAGAACGCTTGATCGCGCAGTTTGATTGACGAACAAAACCTCTGTGCCGGGTAACCGGCACAGGGGTTTTTGTTTTTTCCGCTGTTATGTCCCGCACAGTGCGGCAAGGCTCTGCCGCTGCACCGGCTGTAGCAGCTGCTCCGGCGGCAACGGCTGCGGCGGCACCACCACCCACCACACCGCCCACGCGGCGGGCACGACTGCCGCCAGCATAAGCCCCGGGTACAAAAGTGCCGGCTCGTGCAGCCACGGGCTGCCCGGCGGCAGCACCAGCGCCGTGCACAGGCACAGCGCCGCCCACAGCTCCCACAATACGGTCTGTCCGCTGTGTTTCATGCGCCTCACCTCCGTTTTGCCCCCAGTTTACCAGCCGCCGGGCGCAAAATGTGGCGAAACAGCGCGGGCAAAACATCAGTTCTGGTCGTGGCTTTTGCCCACAAGACTGCATACCACGCCGCAGACAAGGCTTGCGGTGATGCCCGCAGAAGCAGCGGTCAGCCCGCCGGTCAGGATGCCGATGGCACCCTTTTCCGCCACGGCGGTGCGCACCCCCTTTGCCAGCAGATGCCCGAAGCCCAGCAGGGGCACGCTCGCCCCCGCACCGGCAAACTCTGCCAGCGGCGCATACAGCCCCACCGCCGAGAGTACCACTCCCGCCACCACATAGCCGGTGAGGATGCGTGCCGGGGTCAGCTTTGTCAGGTCGATGAACAGCTGCCCCACCGCACAGATGGCGCCGCCTATTAAAAATGCCCACAGATAGTTCATTTCAGCTCTCCTTTTCCGGTGCGGTCAGTTCTACCAAATGCGCCACCGCCGGGATGCTCTCCTTCTGCAAAAAGGTGGTCTGACTCATCAGCGCCCCAGTGGCGAGGAACAGCACCCGGCGGCTGCCGCGGCGCAGCAGCTTTGGCAGGATATGCGCGCAGAGCACGGCGGCGCAGCAGCCCGCGCCCGAACCACCGCTCTTTACCCGCTGCTCCCCGGCATCGTAAAGCAGACAGCCGCAGTCCGCGTGGTTTTTCAGCAGCAGACCCTCTGCTGCCAACAGCTCCCGCAGCATCTGACTGCCCACCAGCCCAAGGTCGCCGGTGTAGATGCAGTCAAAATCCCGCAGTTCTGCATGGGTATCGGCCAGATAGTGCAGCAGGGTGGCAGCTGCTGCCGGTGCCATGGCTGCGCCCATATTGTTGATATCCTTGATGTTATAGTCCTGCACCCGCCCAAGGGTGGCGGCGGCAACGCCCACCCCCTGCCCTGCCGGACGCAGCAGGCAGCACCCGGCGGCGGTAGCCGTCCACTGTGCGGTAGGGGTGCGCACCGCGCCGTAGCTCAGCGGGGTGCGGAACTGACGCTCTGCCGCACAGAAATGGCTGGAGGTCATGGCCAGCAGATTCTGCGCCGCCCCGCTGCTGCACAGCGCCGCGCCCAGCGCCAGCGCCTCGGCCATGGTGCTGCACGCCCCGAACAGCCCCGCAAAGGGCACGCCCAGCTCCCGCAGTGCATAGCCGGAAGCGGTGCACTGCGCCTGCAAGTCCCCTGCCAGCGCAAGGTCTACCCGCTCTGCGGGCAGAGACGCCTTTTGCAGGCAGAGCCGTGCCGCCCGCAGCTGCAGCTGCTTTTCGGCGGCTTCCCAGCTGCGCTGTCCCAGCCGGTTGTCGGTGGTCAGTTCGTCAAAGCCCGCCGCCAGCGGACCATCGCTCTCTTTTTTGCCGCCCACCGCTGCCTGTGCGGCGATGACCGGCGGGGTATGGAACAACAGGGTATCGCCCCGGCGCTCTGTCATAAAATTTTCTCCTTTTTTCTACAAAAAATGCCCCGGCACGTGCTATACTGGTGCTGCGGCGCTGCAATATCCGGCGGGGCTGTTCCGTATTATAAAGCAGAGGCCCCCAGCAGCCAGAGCACCGCGCCGTACACCACCACCGCCAGCGTGCCGTACACGATGACCGGCCCGGCGATGAGGAACATCTTGGCTCCCGTGCCCGGCACCCGTCCCTCGGCCTTGAACTCGATGGCCGCACTGACCACCGCGTTGGCAAAGCCGGTGATGGGCACCAGCGACCCCGCCCCGGCCTTTGCCGCCAGCTTCTGGTACCAGCCCAGCGTGGTCAGCACCGCCGAGAGCAAGATCAAAGTGCAGCTGGTCAGGGTGCCCGCCGCTTCGGCGTCCGCGCCCTGCCGTAGAAACAGCTGCCGCAGCCCCTCACCCAGCAGGCAGATGCCGCCGCCCACGCAGAACGCCCAAAGGCAGTCTGCCAAAAGCGGCGAGTGCGGCCCGGCCTTTTGCACCCGCCGTGCGTATTCCTGCGCTGTCATCTTCATCTTCCCGCGCCCCCTTTTGCGGATAGTCTGCCCGGGGCGGCGGGTGCTTATCCTTTTTTGTGAAAGAAGGTAGGTTCTATGCGTTCTTCCCATCACCGTAACCATCACGCCCGGCGTCTGCTCTGCCTGACGGCGCTGGCCTGCTTTGTGGTAGGCGGCACCGCCTACGCCTGCACCCGCAAGGCTGCGGTGCCGCAGCTGCCGGAGCTGCCTGCCGAGAGCCTTGCGCAGCCCGCCGAGAACGGTGCGCAGCAGAGCCCCCTTACCGCCGCACAGGCGCAGGCGCTGCTGGACGACCCCCGCATGATCCTTGTGAGCCGCACCCACAAGATGCCGGAGGACTACCCCATCGAGACTAAGGAATGCGGCTCGGCTACCGCCATCAACAAGACCTTGCAGACCGAAGCCGCCGAGGCTTTTCTCTCCATGCAGGCCGCTGCCGCCAGGGACGGCGTGGACGTGCGGATGCAGAGCGGCTACCGCAGCGTCAGCTACCAGAAAAAGCTGTACGATGACAAGACCCAGTACTACCGCAACAAGGGCCTGAGCGAAGCCGCCGCCCGGGAAAAGGCGGCTGCCATCGTCAACCCGCCGGGCTGCTCCGAGCACAACTGCGGCCTTGCCGCCGACCTGAACAGCCCGGAGCACACCACCCTTGACACCGGTTTTGCCGACACCGCCGCTTTCCGCTGGCTGTGCGAGAACGCGGAGCAGTACGGCTTTATCCTGCGCTACCCCAAGGAGGCCGAAAGCGTGACCGGCATCACCTACGAGCCGTGGCATTGGCGCTATGTGGGCCCGGAAAACGCCGCTCTGCTCAACCAGAGCGGCCTGTGTCTGGAGGACGCAGTAGCCGTTTTGCAGCGCATTGCCGCCGGGGAGGCCGTGACCGGTTAAAATCCGATGAAAACTGCCGGAAAACCCTGTGGGGTGCGTTGCAATTTACCTGCTGTTATGGTAAGATAAATACAGTCTGCCCGTGTGCGCGGCGCAGCCCCGCACCCCGACAAACGAATTCAACAAAAGAAGGAATATTTTATGATAAACCGCACAAAACTCTCTGTGATCGCTGTCAGCGCCGTGCTGGCTGTTGCCCTGACCGGCTGCGGCGGCAGCGCTTCTTCCGCGCCGTCCTCCGTGTCCAGCGCCTCCGCCTCTGCACCGGTCTCCGATGCAGCTTCTCCGGCGGCGGATACCGCTGAAAACGGCGCTGCCGATCTGGACAGCGCTGTGGAGACCCTGCTGGCTGCGAACCCCATCTCCAACCAGTTCGAGATCGCCGCCATGAACATCGAGTACGACTTCGGCCTGAAGGCGGAGGACGTAGCCGCCTACAAGGGCGTGAAGAGCAACGACAACGGCGATGCCGGCCTTGTGCTGGTGGTGGAAGCTGCTTCCGGCAAGGCACAGGACGTGGTGACCGCGCTGGAAAGCTACAAGCAGGATCAGGTGGCTTTCTACGGCAACTACGCCGAGTTTGCACAGGCACAGAGCAACGTGGAAAACGCCATCATCTCCTCCAAGGGCGACCGTGTGGTCATGGTGATTGCCTCCAACGAGTGCACCGCAGACCTGAACAGTGCTGTGGACAGCGCCCTGAACAGCTGAATCTGACCTTCTGAGCCGGTGCCATCTGCGGCATCGGCTTTTTTCAGTAGAAAGCCCCTGATGAGGGGGATTTCTGCTGAAGCTGCGCCCGCATCCGTCATGCCACCTTCCCCCGGCTGGGGGAAGGCTGAGTCTGTAATTCCGTGTAAAAAAGGAGGCTGACCCCTTGGTTTTCAGCACCATCATCTTCCTGTTCCGCTTTTTGCCCATCACGCTGGCGCTGTACTATCTTGCCCCCGCAAAACTGAAAAACACCGTGCTGTTTTTGTGCAGTCTGGTGTTCTACTGCTGGGGCGAGGTGCGCTTTTTCCCGGTCATGGTGGCGCTTATCCTCATCAACTATCTCAGCGGCCTTGCCATCGAACATTTTGATGCAAAGCCCGCGCTGCGCCGCTTTTTTCTGCTGGTGGCGCTCATTGGCAGCTTGGGGATGCTGTTCTACTTCAAGTACGCAAACTTTGTGCTGCGCAGCGTGAATGCCCTGCTGGGCACCGCCTTTGCCGAAATTCAGGGCATTGGCACCCTGCCGCTGGGCATCAGCTTCTACACCTTCCAGACCCTTTCCTACTCCATCGATGTCTACCGCCGGGATGTAAAAGCCGAGCGCAATATCATCGACTTCGGCGCTTATGTGGTCATGTTCCCGCAGCTCATCGCGGGACCCATCGTCAAGTACCGGGACGTCTCCGACCAGCTGCACGTCTACAAGCACCGCTATAACCTCAAACAAATAGAAGAGGGCATGACCCTGTTCACCTTCGGTCTTGCCAAAAAGGTGCTGCTGGCGGACGCCGTGGGCGCATTGTGGACAGACATTATCGGGGTAGCCGACAGCCCCTCCACCACCTTTGTGGGTCTGGCAAACGCTTCCACCCCGCTGGTATGGCTGGGCATCATCGCATACAGTTTGCAGCTGTACTTCGATTTTTCCGGCTACTCCCTCATGGGCATCGGCATGGGCAAGATGCTGGGTTTCGACTTCCCCGCAAACTTCAACTACCCCTATATCTCCGCTTCCATCACCGAGTTCTGGCGGCGCTGGCACATGACCCTGTCCGGCTGGTTCCGGGAGTATGTGTATATCCCGCTGGGCGGCAACCGCAAGGGGCTCAAGCGGCAGATCTTGAACCTGTTCATCGTGGAGCTGCTCACCGGCATCTGGCACGGCGCGAACTGGAACTTTATCTGCTGGGGTCTTTACTACTTTGTGCTGCTGGCGGCTGAAAAGCTGTTCTTGCTGCCCTACCTGAAAAAAGGCAGGGTGTGGCCGCATTTCTACACCCTGTTCCTTGTGGTGGTAGGCTGGGCGATGTTCGTAGGCAACGACACCGGCGTGTCCTTCGGGCTGCTGTTCCAGAAGCTCTTTATCCCCTCCGGCGGGGTGTCGCCGCTGTATTTCCTGCGGAATTACGGCGTGCTGCTGGCGGTAAGCGTGGTGTGCTGCACCCCGCTGATCGAAAAGCTGTGGGATGTGCTGCGCAAGAACGTGGTCACCCGCTGCGCCGCCATCCTGACGCTGCTGGTGGTCTCCACCGCCTATGTGGTGGGCAGCACCAACAGCCCGTTCCTGTATTTTAACTTTTAAGGAGGCGGGAAGATGTCCAAACACGAGAAAAAGACCTCCTCCCTTTTGCACTACCCGGTGCTGGTGGTGTTCAGCCTGTTTTTCATCGGGCTGTTCACGCTGGATATGGTCACCCCGGATCGCAGCTACAGTGAGCTGGAGAATACCACCCTGAGCCAGCGCCCGGCGCTGACCCAGTTCACCGCCAAGGGGCTGAACAGCTACTTTACCGCCTACACCAAATACGTCAAGGATCAGGTGGCGGGGCGCGACCAGTGGATCAGCCTGCAGAGCGTGGTGGAGACCACCCTGCTGCAAAAGCAGCAGAACGGCGGCATCCTGCTGGGCAAGGAGCACATGATGTTCCCCCGCACCTACGGGCTGCTTTCCAGCGAGGAGCGCACCCTGCCCAAAAACACCGCAGCGCTCACCAGCCTGTGCCAGCGCTACCCGGGCAAGGTGAATGTGCTGCTGGCACCCGCTGCCAGCGATATCTACAAGGAGAACGTGCCCGCAAACGCCCCCCTGCTGGACGAGGACGGCTACCTTGACCAGCTTTCTGCTGCGGTGCAGGCGGCCGGCGGCAGCTTTGTGGACGTGCGTCCCACCCTTACCGCCCACAAGAGCGAGTATATCTACTACCGCACCGACCACCACTGGACGAGCCTTGGCGCCTACTACGCTTACAGCCAGCTGTGCCAGACCCTTGGCCTTACCCCCTTTGATACCGCCGCCCACACTGCGCTGACTGCCGACGGTTTTTACGGCACCCACTACGCCAAGGCGCGCACATGGAACGCCGTGCCGGACGTGATCACCTACTACGACCTTGCCAACACCCTGACGGTATGGAACGTGACGGCGGCAGGCCAGCCCACCGAGGGGCAGACCACCGGCCTGTACGACACAGATAAGCTCTCCGTTTATGATAAATACGCCATGTTCCTGCACGGCAACAACGGTTTAAGCCGGGTGCAGGGCAACGGCAGCGGGCGCATCCTTGTCATCAAGGACAGCTACGCCAACTGCTTTGTACCCTACCTGACCGCCAACTACGCCGACATTGACGTGGTGGATTTCCGCAACTACAACTACGGCTTGGACAAGCTGATCGCCGATAACGGCTACGACCAGATCCTTGTGCTGTACAACTTTGACAGCTTCAAGAGCGACCCCTACCTCTACCGCGCCGGAGTACAGGGGTAAACAGCCAAAAACCTAAATTTTTGCAGTCTATTTTCACAAATTTATAGCCGCAATTTCATGCGTCTCGCCAGTTTTTGAACAAATGCACCAAAACCCCTTGATAAAATCCGACCACTGTTGTAGAATGACCATATAGAGAACAATGCTCTATCGGCAATTGGGTATAGACGCCGGGGGATCGGGATGCAATGCGGCATTTCCCTTTGACAAAGGAGTATTGATGATGAAAAAGATGAATTATCCCGCAGATTATGCGGTACTTTCCAACGAAGAAATGACCTATACCACCGGCGGCGGCGCAGTGGATGATGCTGCCAGTCTCGCCACTACTGCCGCAACGGTCGTAGGTGCTGTGGTGCTGGCCTCCAGCTATATCTGGGGCATCAAGCAGGCACGCACCTGGCTGCAGCAGGACGGCAACAAGGACGGCAACTTCTTTACCGTGATGGGCCGCGCCACCGATGCCATTGCCGCCGATATGGGCAAATCCGCCGGCAACTTTGTGCGGGATGCCGTTTCCACCACCATGGTGGTGGCGCTGGCTCCCCTGAGCGCCGTTCTGCTGATCGTGCGCTGACCTTTTTAATCAGATAAAACGGTGCGATTTGGATACACCGTTTTGGATAGCTTTGTTTCAAAAGGAGTGTTATTATGGAAAAAATGATGATGCCCGCGTACTACAATGTACTGTCCACTGAAGAGATGACCTACACCGAAGGCGGCGCCAATGCTACCATGTCTGAGGCTCTGCTGTGCTGGCTGATTCCCCCGTACGGCTGGTTCAGAGGCGTGACCGCTGTCCGCGACTACCGCCGCAAGAATCCCAACACTTGGCTCGAGACCGGTCTGGACGCTTTGGCTACCGATATGGAGAAGAGTTCTGCCAACACCATCCGTGACCTCGCCTGCGCTGCATGGTTCGTCACGTCAACCGCTTCTGGTGTCGGTCTGGTCGTCAACGCAGCGATCATCCTGCTCTGATCCATCTTATCTCATAAGACCGGCTCGGAGTACACCAAAGAACAAAGCAGGCGGAGGCGCTGCCCGAAAGGGCAGCGCCTCCGCTGTTTTTATTCTCTTTGTACTATCT
>ERZ650918.3089-NODE-3089-length-10441-cov-14.570479_pt1 | contig 10441 bp, 7 predicted proteins | sample MGYA00514758_ERZ650918 | MGnify/ENA metagenome assembly ERZ650918 | reverse complement strand
TGTCCTTTGGGTATACCGAGGAGCCGATTTTTGCGGGGCTGGATCTGACAGCCTACCCGGGGGAGATCATCGGCATTACGGGGCCGGTGGCCTGCGGAAAATCCACTTTTGGGCGTGTATTTTTGTGTGAAGCTTCCTATGGCGGCTCGGCCCGGTTCGGCGGCAAAGAATTCTCTGCGCTGACGCCGCGGGAAATTGCATCCACCGTCGGCTACCTGGGGCATGACCCGGAGCTGAGCGCCGACACCGTGCAGAACAACGTGCTGTGCGGCAGCAAGCAGGACCCGATGCCCTGGTTGGCTGCTGTGGCGCTGAAAGACGAAGTGCAGGCCATGGAGAACGGTGTGGACACCGTGATCGGTCCCAGCGGCACGCGGCTTTCCGGCGGGCAGGCCCAGCGGCTGGCGCTGGCCCGCACGCTGGCGCATCCCCGGCCGGTGCTGGTGCTGGACGACCCGTTCTCAGCGCTGGACCGCAGCACCGAGGATACCGTGTTTGCTAACCTGCAGGAGTACGCCAAGGATAAGGTCGTCTTCCTCATCTCCCACCGGCTGTACCATTTTCCCCAGATGCAGCGTGTAATTTTTATGGAGGATGGCAAGACCACCGTGGGCACCCACGAGGAACTGCTGGCGGCGGTACCGGCCTACCGCCAGCTGTACGAAAGCCAGACAGGAGGGCAGCAGCATGAAAACGAACCATAAAAGCGGCGTGTTTGCAGCCCTCCGCATGGCGGCCCGGGCACACTACCCGCTGACTGTTGGCACACTTTTATGCGTGGCGGCGTCAGTTATCGCCTCGCTGCTGCCGCCGCTGCTGCTGGCACGCATCATTGATGGGCTGGCGGCGGGCCTGCCGCTGACGATCTGGGCGGTGCTTGTCTACTTTGCCAGCCTGGCGCTGGAGGGGGTGCTGTCCTCGGCGCAGGAAAGTCTGCTGGTGCTGTTTGGGCAAAAGATGACCCACGCGCTGCGGTCCGGGATGTCCCACAAATTGACGCAGCTGCCTGCACGCACGCTGGTGGACCAGAACCCCGGCGAGGTGGCCGCGCGGTTCTCCGGCGATGTGGACACGGTGGAGGCGCTGTTCACCTCCGGCATCATCAGCATGGTGGCGGACGCCTGCCGCATCCTTTCCATTATGGCGGTCATCGCCGCGAAGAATCCCGGTCTGGCCCTGATTTTACTGCTGGTACTGCCGCTGTTCGCGGTGTTTACCCGCCGTGTACAGCGCCGCATGCTGGCCGCTCAGCTGGACAACCGCCGGGCTGTGGCCGCCGTCTCCGGCCAGGTGCCCGAGACGCTGCACAACATCCGCACCATTCGCGCGCTGGGCATGGAGCAGTACATGGAACGCCGCTATGACCGGTGCATCGGCGCGGGCTACGCCGCCATGGAGCGCACTAACTTTTACGATGCCGTCTACTCCCCCGCTGTGCTGCTGCTGAACGCCGTGGTGGTGGGCATCGTTATGCTGCTGTCGGCCTCCGGCAGCGCGGTGGTGCTGGAGCTGTTCGGCATGTCCGTCGGCACCTCGGTAGCCGTTATCAACTACATATCGCGCATTTTCGCCCCCATTGAAAGCCTGGGCATGGAGGTTCAGACCATTCAATCTGCCATGGCGGGCGTGAAACGCATTGATGCGTTTTTGGCCCAGCCGGAACGGGAAATTTCCGCACAGCGTACCAGGGCGGCCCGGGGCGATGTGGAACTTTCCCACGTCACCTTTGGCTACGGCGAGAAACATGTGCTGAATGATTTCTCGATGACCGTGAAACAGGGCGAGCAGGTCACGCTGATCGGCCGCACCGGCGCGGGCAAGAGTACCGTGTTCAGGCTGCTGCTGGGGCTGTACCCGGCCGAAAGCGGCACCGTCACCATCGGCGGCGTACCGGTGGCGGACATCACCGACCGGGAGCGCCGCACCTGCATCAGCTGTGTGGAGCAGCATTTTGCCCGCGTGCCCGGCACCGTGCTGGACCAGATCACACTGGGCGATCCGCAGATCACCGCCGAGATGGCCAAACATGCGGCCCAGCTGGCGGGCATTGACGGGGCCATCGAAGCGCTGCCCGACGGCTACGACACCCCGTGCAGTGAAGGGATGTTCTCTCAGGGCGAGTGGCAGCTGTTGTCCATCGCCCGCGCCGCCGCGGCGGACCCCGCCGTGCTGCTGCTGGACGAGATCACCGCCAACCTGGACGCCGAAACCGAAGCCCGCGTGCTGGAGGCCCTGCGGCAGGCGTCCGAGGGTCGCACGGTACTGTCAGTGTCCCACAGAATTTATGAGAACCTGGGCGGGCGAACTGTAGAAATCAAAATATTATAAGTTGTCGCTTATTTTCAGGAAAAGCCTTGACCTTCCAGTGGGTGCAGGGTGTACGATAACCGGGAAAGGAGCGTGATGTTATGAACATCAAGCAGACAGCGGATGCGTCGGGCGTATCGGCACGGAACATTCGCTACTATGAGCAGGCGGGGTTGCTGGCCCCGGCACGCAACCCAGAGAACGACTACCGTATCTATACGGATGCCGATGTGCGGACGCTGAAACTGATTCGCGTGCTGCGCACCCTGGATATGCCAGTGGAGGATATCCGCGCGGTACTGAGCGGTACACTGCCGCTGACCGAGGCTGCTGAACGCCAGCGCCGACAGCTGGAGGCCGAGCAGCAAAAGCTGGCAGCGGCCGCAGCCTTCTGCACGGAGCTGGCCGCCGGCGACCGAACGGCGGCAGAGCTGGATGTGGACAGCTGCCTTGAGCGGATGGACTCCCCTGCCCCGGCGGGCGGCTGGTTTACCGGCTGGGTGCAGGACTACCGGAAAATGGCGGCAGCCGAGCATAAGCGGCAGTTTACCTTTACGCCGGACACCTCCATTGCAACCCCGCAGGAGTTTACCGCCGAGCTGTTGGCCTGGGCGGCGAACTGCGGCGAGGAGATCGTCATCACCCACGAGGGCATGACACCGCGGTTTATGCTGGACGGCATCGAGTACAGGGCCGTGCGGTATTCGAGTCATGTGCGCAATATCCCGATCCTGCGGGTGCGGTGCGAGGTGTGCGATCCATCGGCGCTGGCGGCGGAGGGCGACCCGAAGCGGCTGCGGGTGCAGAGATTTCTGCACTACGGCCTGCCGGTGCTTGTATGCCTTGTACTGGCGGTGGTCTGGGTCTGCACCCGGAATATGCCGCTTTGGCCCGACAAGGCGGCTATGCTGCTGATGCTGGGCGCTCTTGGCATCGGGTACGGCTTCCGCGGGTGGTATCTCTATTACAACGACCGGGACCAATAAAAAACGGGAGGCAGCGCAGGCTGTCTCCCATTTGATTTATCCCAGCAGCAGTTTATGCAGGTCTTCCACGGTGTCCGCGATGGCAGCGGCACCGGCGGATCGCAGTTCCTCGCGGGTGCCGTAGCCGTAGAGGGCGCCGATGCAGGGCAGGGCGTTTTTCTTCGCGCCGATGACATCGTGCTCACGGTCACCGACCATGGCAACGCCGGTCTTATTGGTCAGGCCGATGGTGTCCAGCGCGTAGGCGATGACCTCGGCCTTGTCGGTGCGGGTCTCGTCCAAAGTCGCACCGCAGATGGCGGTAAAGTACTGCGCCAGATCAAAATGCTCCATGATGCGGCGGGCGTACTCCTCGGGCTTGCTGGTGGCCAGCACCAGCTGGCAGCCGCGGGCGTGCAGGTCGGCCAGCAGCGCGGGGATGCCGGGGTAGACCTCATTCTCAAACAGGCCCTTGTCTGGGAAATACTCCCGGAAGGCCGCCACGGCGCGGTCGGTGTCGGCATCGTTCAAGCCGCAGAGATTGTGGAACGAATCGATCAGCGGCGGGCCGAGGAAGCGGCGCAGGGTGGCTTCGTCGGGCACGGGGATGCCGATCCTGCGGCAGCCGTACCGCACCGAGTTGAGGATGCCAGGGGCGGAGTCAGTCAGGGTGCCGTCGAGATCAAATAGAATTGTTTTGTACTGCATGGACACCCCTTAGTTGAACTTGAACAGCTTCTGGGCAATGCGGTAGCCGCCGATGCTGAGCTTGCAGCCCAGCCAGCCGGGCAGGTTGCAGGCTTCGGCTACCGAGAGGCGGCAGCGGCGGCAAAGGCGCGGATCATGGGCTTTCAGGTCGGCCCACAGCTGCTTGCGCTTTTCCATGGCTTCGGGGCTGCCGTCCAGTGTCAGGAAGATGCTGGAGATGGCCATCATCATCGAGAAATAGTTGAGCATATAGGCCCGCAGTTTGTCCTGGGTGACAGGCAGGGCGTAGACATCCACGGCCTCCATCATAATGCGGGTGACGCGCAGCTGCTGGTCGACGCGCTTGATCATGTTCTTCTCGTTGACACTCTGGTCATCGCGGCCGATGAAGTAGCGGTAGAGGTCCAGGTTGAGGTAGTAGATGGTCTCGACTTCGGGCAGAGGCTGGTAGACGAAGATGTTATCCACATAGAAGGTGTGCTTGGGCAGCACCATGCCGCACTCACGCAGCACCTCGGTGCGGTACATGACCGAGTGCATCAGCAGGTTCTGATCCGGGCGGAAGCGCCGGACGTGCACCCAGTCGAACAGGCGGTTCTGCGGGAACACGTTGGTGTAGCGCACGGTATGGCTGGTGCCGTCCTCCACATGCTCGTACACATAGTTGCAGATCATCAGATCCGGCGCGGTGCCGCGGGCTACCAGCGTGGTCAGGCGCTCCAGCACCTTTTTCAGGGCGTCGGTGTCCAGCCAGTCGTCGCTGTCCACTACCTTGTAGTACAGGCCGGTGGCGTTGCGGATGCCCTGATTGACGCCTTCGCCGTGGCCGCCGTTCTCCTGATGGATGGCCTTGACGATGGTGGGGTACTTTGCGGCGTACTCGTCGCAGATGGCGGGGGTGTCATCCTTGACGGAACCATCGTCCACCAGAATGATCTCGGCCTGCTCGCCTGCGGTCAGCAGCGTTTCGATGCAGTGACGCATATAGGCTGCGGAATTGTAGCAGGGCACGGCAAAGGTGATAAGTTTCTGCTGCATATTATAAATGCTCCTTTTTACGTTGCATGGTCCATGCCGGGCAGTCTGCGGGGTGGCATGGAGATATGTGTTCTCATTATAGCATTTTCGCGCCTGAAAAGCTATCCTTCCCGGGCAGAAAGAGCGCTTATCGCACACTTTTGCGCAAAGTGACGCTTTTTTCTGCCAAAAGTATCAGTTTTGTGGTATACTGATAAGGTTTTGAGCGTTCTGCGCGTCAGTGCACCTATATATATAACGGAGGAAACCATGGAAAACCCGCACAGTATCCTGAAAAAAGTTTTCGGCTACGACAGCTTCCGCCCCGGGCAGGAGCAGATCGTCAGCCGCCTGCTGGCCGGGCAGGATGTGCTGGCGGTCATGCCCACCGGCGCGGGCAAATCCATCTGCTATCAGGTACCGGCACTGCTTTTGCCGGGCATCACCATCGTGGTGTCCCCGCTGGTCAGCCTGATGAAGGATCAGGTGGGGGCGCTGGTGCAGGCGGGCGTGGCGGCGGCTTTTCTGAACAACAGCCTAACCGACAACCAGAAGGCGCTGATGCTGCACCGCGCCCGGGAGGGCTGGTATAAGATCATCTATGTAGCACCGGAGCGGCTGGAGATGCCGGGCTTCCAGCGGTTCGCGCAGGAGCGGCAGATCAGCATGGTCACGGTGGACGAGGCGCACTGCATCAGCCAGTGGGGACAGGATTTCCGCCCCAGCTATCTGCGCATCAAGACGTTTGTGGACGGCCTGCCCAGCCGCCCGGTCATGGGCGCGTTCACTGCCACCGCCACCGCCCATGTGCGGGAGGATATCCGCACCCATCTGGCGCTGCAAGCGCCCTACGAGGTGACTACCAGCTTCGACCGCCCCAACCTGTACTTCGAGACCCGGCGGGCACTGCCCAGCCAGAAGCCCAAGGAGCTGCTGGAACTGGTGCTCAAAGAGGGCAATCATGCGGGCATCGTGTATTGCAGCACCACCCGGCAGGTGGACGAGACGGTGCAGCTGCTGCAGAGCCGCAGCATCCGGGCGGCGGCTTACCACGCAAAGCTGGATGCGGACACCCGGCGGCAGAATCAGGACGATTTCCTCTACGACCGGGTACAGGTGATGGTGGCCACCAATGCCTTTGGCATGGGCATCGACAAGCCCAACGTGCGGTTCGTCATCCATTATAATATGCCTAAGGATCTGGAAAGCTATTATCAGGAGGCCGGGCGCGCCGGGCGCGACGGTCAGCCCGCCCGGTGCACCCTGCTGTATTCCGGCACGGATGTGCGCACCATCCGCTTTTTCATCGACAAGGAGCGGGAGGCCGACAATGGTCTGCCTGCGGATGTAAAGGCTGAAGCTGCCCGCAAGGCAGAGGAGCGGCTCAAGTACATGACCTTCTACTCCACCACCCAGCACTGTCTGCGCGGCTTTCTGCTGCAATACTTCGGGGAGGCCGCGCCCAAAAAGTGCGGCAACTGCTCCTGCTGCCTTGCCGCCGAGCAGGAAGCCCAGCTGCAGGTGGAGTACGCCCGCCGCCGTGCCGCCCAAAGCGCCGACCGGCTGGAAAAGCCCCGCCGCGCAAAGCCCGCCGCAGCGGGCAGCCTGAGCGAGGCGGACGAAAAGCTGCTCAACGCCCTGTATGCGGTGCGCAAGCGCCTTGCGGGCAAGCAGAACCTGCCCGCCTTTATGGTGTTTAACGATGCCACCCTGCGGGAGATGGCAGAGAAAAAGCCCATGAGCATCGACGAGCTGCTGAACATCGGCGGCGTGGGCGAAAAGAAAGCCGCCCGCTATGGCAACGCCTTCCTGCGCGTCATCGAGGACGCCGTGGGCAGCCGGGAGTGAGAAAAGAAAGAAGCCGCTGTACAGACCGTGCAGCGGCTTCTTTTAGTGCCGGACGATTTCGAATGGCCTCCGCGTTGCTTTGGCCATATTCAGCGGAAGAATTATTTTTAATAGAGCGTTTGTCGCGGCCTGCGGGCCGCGACAAACGCATTTTCATGGGAGGTGATTCAATACGGTTTACCGTTCCATGCTATGGGTGGCGAACACCTTTTCGTCCTCCCACCACACGGGCTGCCCGGCGGCAAGGGACTTGGGTACATCCAGCAGGCGCTGGTTGCGGCTGCCGCGGAAGCGGAGGGAAATGTCGTGCTCGGCCTGCACGAATCTGCCGTCCACCAGCACATCCAGCAGTGCCAGCAGCTCGTCGGTCACCTCGCACCGCGCGGGGCTGGGCTCTGCGCCGGTAAGCTGTTCCCAAGTGTAGCCGGAGTAGCACCACACCGTCTTGGCGGGGTACAGCGCCTTGAAGTTGCGCACAAAGGGCAGCAGCTCCCGCTGGTTCTCTGGTTCAAAGGGTTCGCCGCCCAGCAGGGAGAGCCCGGCGATATAGTCCGGCTGACAGGAGGCGAATACCTCGTTGCGCACGGTCTTATCAAAGGGCTGACCGTAGTCAAAATCCCATGCCACGGCGTTGAAGCAGCCCGGGCAGTGGTGGCGGCAGCCGGACACAAAAACGCTGGTGCGCACCCCGGGGCCGTTGGCGATATCGTAATATTTGATGTTTGCGTAGTTCATAGATAAAACTCCATATAAAAAGCTCCCCCTCTCGGGGGAGCTGTCAATGCGAAGCGTTGACTGAGAGGGTTACAGATGCAGCACGCGATCCTTGATCTCCTGTGTGCGGCCCTGGTTCCAGAACTGGGTGCCGATATAACCGCAGGTGCGGCGGGCGACGTTCAGCTTGTTCTGGTCGCGGTTGCCGCACTTGGGGCACTCCCACACCAGCTTGCCGTCGTCCTCCACGATCTTGATCTCGCCATCGTAGCCGCACACCTGACAGTAGTCGGACTTGGTGTTCAACTCGGCGTACATGATGTTGTCGTAGATGAACTGCAGCACGCTCATGACGGCTTCCAGATTATCCTGCATATTGGGCACTTCCACATAGCTGATGGCGCCGCCCGGGGACAGGCGCTGGAAGTCGGCCTCGAATTTCAGCTTGGTAAAGGCGTCGATGGGCTCGGAGACATGGACGTGGTAGCTGTTGGTGATATAGTTCTTGTCCGTGATGCCCTTCACGATGCCAAAGCGCTTTTGCAGGCACTTGGCAAACTTGTAGGTGGTGGATTCCAGCGGGGTGCCGTAGAGGGAGTAGTCCATGTTCTCGGCTTTCTTCCACGCGTTGCACTTGTCGTTCATGTGCTGCATCACGCTCAGAGCGAAGGGCTTGGCACCGGCGTCGGTGTGGCTCTTGCCGGTCATATACTTCACGCATTCGTACAGGCCGGCATAGCCCAGACTGATGGTGGAGTAGCCGCCGAAGAGCAGCTTGTCGATCTTTTCGCCCTTCTTCAGGCGTGCCAGCGCGCCGTACTGCCACAGGATGGGAGCAGCGTCGCTGGGGGTGCCCAGCAGCCGCTTATGGCGTGCCTGCAAAGCCCGGTGGCACAGATCCAGACGCTCGTCAAAGATCTTCCAGAACTTTTCAAAGTTGCCGCCGGAGCTCAGGGCAACGTCCACCAGATTGATGGTGACCACGCCCTGATTGAAGCGGCCGTAGTACTTGGGCTTGCCGGTCTCGGGGTCCACATAGGGGGTCAGGAAGCTGCGGCAGCCCATGCAGGTGTAGCAGTGACCCTCGCCGTTCTTGTCCACCTTGAGTTCCAGCATCTTCTTTTCCGAGATATAGTCCGGCACCATGCGCTTGGCGGTGCACTTGGCGGCCAGTTCGGTCAGGTAGTAGTAGGGAGTGCCGGGGCGGATGTTGTCCTCTTCCAGCACATAGATCAGCTTGGGGAAGGCGGGGGTGATCCACACACCGGCCTCGTTCTTCACGCCCTGATAGCGCTGACGGATGGTCTCCTCAATGATGATGGCAAGGTCGGCCTTTTCCTGCGGGTTGCGTGCCTCGCCCAGATACATGAACACGGTAATAAAGGGTGCCTGACCGTTGGTGGTCATCAGGGTGACCACCTGATACTGGATGGTCTGCACGCCGCGGTTGATCTCGTTGCGCAGACGGCGCTCCACGATCTCCTTCTTGCGCTCGGCAGAGACGTCCAGACCTTCCATCTCCAGCTCTACCTCGGCGGCGATCTTCTTGCGGGAGACGTCCACAAAGGGAGCCAGATGGGTCAGGCTGATGCTCTGGCCGCCGTACTGGTTGGAGGCCACCTGTGCAATGATCTGGGTGGCAATGTTGCAGGCAGTGGAGAAGCTGTGCGGCTTCTCAATATAGGTGCCGGAGATGACAGTGCCGTTCTGCAGCATATCCTCAAGGTTCACCAGATCGCAGTTGTGCATATGCTGGGCAAAGTAGTCGGAATCGTGGAAGTGGATCAGACCCTCCTGATGTGCCTTTACGATCTCCGGGTCCAGCAGCAGACGGGCGGTCAGATCCTTGGAGATCTCGCCGGCCATATAGTCGCGCTGCACGCTGTTGACGGTGGGGTTCTTGTTGGCGTTCTCCTGCTTGACCTCTTCGTTCTGGCACTCGATCAGGCTCAGAATACGCTCGTCAGTGGTGTTGGTCTGGCGCTTCAGGCTCTGGACGTAGCGGTAGGTGATATAGTGCCGTGCCACATCGTGCGCCTGAATGTCCATCAGCTGGTTCTCCACCAGATCCTGCACCTCTTCCACGCTGACTGCGCGGTTAAGCTGCTGGCACTGGTCGGTAACGGCTGCGGCGATCTGGGTAATCTGTTCCCGGCTCAGGCGAGCCTGACCACCCACGGAATCGCTGGCTTTGGTAACGGCGGTGATGATCTTGGTAATATCAAAAGGAACTTCTGCACCGTTTCGTTTGATGATCTTCATCGGTTCTCCTCCTTCTATATAGGCGCATTGTGAACGGGTACCTCTTACCATAAGAGATACCCGTCTGCGCACAACGATATCCAACAAACTGAATGTAGCTCTATTTTATCATTATCTAGTGGCAAGTCAAGCAAAATACCACTATATTTTGCGTTTTGTAGCAATCGCCAAAAATCGTGGATATTTTTCGGGACAAAATTTTGCACGGAAAGACTTGACAGAGCGACTTGCTTTCCGGCGGGTAATATCAGCCGCCGTCTATACTCGGTTGGGATTTGCTCTGCCTATATAATGTAATAATATAAGGCTGAACCCTCTCAGGCGCTGCGCGCCAGCTCCCCCGAAAGGGGGAGCTTTTGTGCATCTTCCGATCAGCGCCAATAAAGCTCCCCCCGAGAGGACAGATTTCCCCCGGCCGGGGGAAAATGTCACCGCAAGTGACAAAAGGGGGAATCTGGCATCGCGCAGCGATGCCTGAGAGGGTTCGCTTCGGTTGGAGTTTTGCCCCCCAAACCCCCACCGCAAAGAAATTGGAAAAAAGATGTCAAAAAGTGTTGACAACTGTCCCGGGGTGTGGTATTATACTTGAGCGCCAAGCGCTGAGACAAAAGAATGACTTC
>ERZ650918.3085-NODE-3085-length-10452-cov-13.099452_pt1 | contig 10452 bp, 9 predicted proteins | sample MGYA00514758_ERZ650918 | MGnify/ENA metagenome assembly ERZ650918 | reverse complement strand
TTGCCCGTGCGGAACTGAAGGGAATCATTGATGAACTTCCTCCGCTTGTTATGGTAGGTAAGGATGCTAACGGTCTTTATCATACAGTTAAGACCGGAAGAATTACGGCTGTTGCGGATGCTGATGCAGTAACTATTCAGATAGCAAAGAATCATGTGTTTAAAGTTGGAGAGGCTGTTACTGTTGGTGGTGCCTTAACTGGAGCTGCTGATGTAATCTCTGCAATCGACAAGACCAACCCAGGCTACGATACGATAACCCTTGCTGGACCAATTGGAGCTGCAGAGATAGGTAATGTATTAGTTCTTGTTACTGCCAAAGCTGATGCCAAAGCCGCCAAGTTCAAATATGTACCAGAAGTTATTACAATGAACAAGGTTGATGTAACGGTTGCTAACCAGCAATCAGGACTTCTGGTACGTGGTACTGTAAATGAGGCAGTAATGCCCTACCCTATTGACGAAGCAATGAAGGCATTGCTTCATTTTATCCGTTTTGTGTAATCCATTAATTCATAATTATGTATGGAAAGAAGTTTAATTAAACAAGTGAACCGTAAGAATATGGGTGCCCGTCTTAACTCGCGTAAAGTTAAGCCGGTATTCTTCCCTAATTTCTTTGGTGTAAAGCAGAAGAACTCTCTGAAATGGGAAACTCTTACTGGCGAAAAAGGTGCACCGGTTATCGCTGATGTTATTTCATTCGATTCTTCTGCACCGCAAAAGAAACGTGAAGTTATCGGCAAGATGTCAGGTGATATCCCTAAGACTGCCGTAAAACGCGGTATGAACGAAAGCGACTGGAACGAATACCAGCAACTTAGCCGGGATTGTGAAGGTGATGCAGACTTGAAATCAATTCTAGACCTTGCTTTTAAAGATCAAGACTTCGTATATAACGCTGTTCGTGGCCGTTTCGAATGGTGGTGTATGCAATTGATGTCTAAAGGTGGCTTCATTCTCAATTCAAGCAATAACAATGGCATTGTTACCGAAGAATTTGTAGGCTGTGGTATGCCTAATGAAAACAAGAAAGTTGCTGCTGTGGATTGGTCTAAGTCTACAACGGCCGACGGCTTACAGGATATTGAGGACACTGTGGTTGCCGCTTCTGCCGAAGGTGTTACTATCAAATACGTAGTAATGCGCAAAGACAGATTTGCTCTATTGAAGAAGCAAAAGGCTGTTATTGAAAAGGTAAAAGGCTGGATCAATCAGAAAGAAAAACTGACTATCTCCAAAAAGGTTATCAATGAATACCTTGCTGCCCAAGAGAATACGGAAGGTGTCCAGATTGTTCTTGTAAGTCCGTCTGTTCGTATTGAGAATGCTGCTCATCAACGTACTACTGTAAATCCATGGGAATCCGCTAATATTTGTTTCCTGGAAGATTTACAGTGTGGCGACATTCAGCATGGTCCTATCGCAGCGGAACATTCCATTGAATACAAGAAGAAAGCTACAACGCTGAAAAAAGACTTTGTTTTCATCAGCAAGTGGTCTGAACTGGAACCGTTCAAGGAGTGGACTAAAGCGGAAGCCAACGCAATTCCTGTAATTAATGATCCTGATGCAATGTACATCATGAAAACTGATGGCCAAGCATGGGAAGAAGGTGAAGATACTGAAAAAACAGATGAAGAGTAAACTATATGGCAACAATCAGAGAAACAATACTGGAATATCCTTCTATTGAGGATATGGAAAGCTTCTTAGATAAGGTAGTCTTCGTTAAGCGGGGCATCAACCCCGAAGCGGAATGTACTACTGAAAACATGAAGCAAGTTGGTCTTTGTGTCGCTGATACGTACGCCATGTTAGTAAACTCACAGGATTTCAGTGAGAATAAGCTTTCTATCACTCATCCCCGTTCTTTCTATATCCAGACTGCAAAACAACTGTATATAGAAAACGGGGAGCCGGAGAAAGCCGGTAAACTCGGGAAACGAATAATTGTCAAAGGAAAGGCTGGTAACAGATGGTAAAACGATATCCACATACAGCGATAGTCACTATCGACGTTAACGGAAAGACAGTAAACGGTGAATGGGTTCCGGGGAAACCGATTGAAATATCCGTTCCCGGACGTTATGATCCTGTAAGTGATGGTACTGTTGTCTATAAACGTAATTCTGCTGGTGATGAAGCGCAAGTACATGGCTATTTTTACACCAAAATCCAACCGCCGGCAGACAGTAAGTTTTTGCGTTTGAAAGTTGCATCAAAGGGTATTGATGTACCGATTATCTGTTGGGAACCTTATCAATCACATTCAATTATCAACGCATGAAAAACGGCATGACTCCCCTATTCGACCAACATTCACTAGAACGTTGGTTCGATCACTTTCAAAGCAAAGCAGAAAACAAGATACTTGTATTGTTGCAGGCAGGAGGTGAAAAGTTTATCGATATAGCTCGCCGGAACGGCTCATATAAGGACCAGACTGGCAATCTTCGTTCATCTATCGGATATATAATTGCGAAAAACGGAGAAGTGGTTGCAGAGAACTTTACCGAAAGTGAGAAAGGAATTGATAAGACAACCGGTAAGTATAAAGGGCGTAGGCTTGCAGAAGAAGTCTCACTGTCTTATACTGGTGGTTATGTATTGGTAGGTGTTGCAGGAATGGAATATGCGGCTGCCGTGGAAGCTAAAGGATATGAAGTCGTTTCAGGGGCTAATACGCAATGTGAGAAGTATCTGAGGGATACGTTGAAATCAGTTTTTAGCAAGATTTGATTATGGATGAATTTGACGCTGTAGATATAGTTTATAATGCTGTGGCCGCTGCGGGCACCGATGTTATGATTTACAAAGACAAATCGGAAGCAGGCTTGACCAATGAACATATCGTTATCAATCATCTACAATTGAATGAACTCGACTTCATTAATAAAGTGCCTATTAACGTCAACATCTTTGTCCCTTTGAATGAAAATGGTATGCACCAACGTCAACGCATGAAGGAAATTAAGCGTAAGGTGCGGAAGTCGCTTGATTCAATCAATAGTAATGACGGTGTATGTAAAGAAGTGACAGTTCTCTGGAGTGTTCCAATGCCGGACTTGAAAGAGAAATTCGCTTGTACAAATATTAGATTAGAAATTTTAATAGATCAATAATTATGACAGGAGAAGTAAGACCTATCGCTATGGGCGTAGGTAAAATTAAATTTGGAGCAGTCGGAGACGGTGTTCCGGGAACGGACCTCAAAGAATTTCCTCTTCCGACAAAAGGAAGTGTAGTATTCAACTTTGCGGATCCTAAAGAAGTAAAAGTCGAGACGGAAGGAAGCGATGAACCTTTGTATGTTGAATTTGTAAAAGATACAACAGATTACATCGAACTCTCTATTCCTACTCCTTCTAACGAAGTACTTAAAGAGTTGGCAGGTGGTGAGATTGATACAGCTGACGGAAAAAACATCTGGAAGAAACCAATCAACGTTCCTTCTATCTCAAAGACATTCCAGTGCGAAACATTACCCAAAAACGGTAAAAAGGTAGTTTATACCGTTGTTAATGGTAAGATTACTTCTAAGATCTCACAAGCTCCCGGTTCCGAGCAAGCGGAGTTGTTACTTGTACGTGTATATATGCAGGCAGCTATTACAGCTTCCGGAGAAAAAAAGGCTGCTTTTATGCGTGAAGTTATAAGCGTGTCTGAAAGCGGAGAAGCCCCGGCAAATCCAGCAAATCCCGAAGGCGAAGAAGTAGTAGAGTAAAAATGGTTTCCTGTGTAGCTTAGTTGGTTAAAGCACTACATTAGTAGAGACCGGTGGTTCGAATCCACTCACAGGAACAAACTATTTGAAGGATGGAGCCGAAAGTATTAAAGGTTAGTCGCGAATAACTGGACATATTGTCAGGAAGTACAACTGACTAGGCTCCTTGATGAAATTTATGAGTATAAAAAACTTATTCCAACAAGAATCTGATTCTGTTACAGAACAACCTGTAAGAATCCCATTTGATTTCTCTAACCGAGATTCTATTCCTAATGGAAAGGACCCAGGTAATAGTATTGTAATAAAACCAATTACCGTCCGGACATGGTTTAGAATTCGTCCGCTTCTTCTTGAAATTGAAAAAGAAGATATTGATAGGATGATTGTAAAAAAGGGAGAGCTGCCAGAAGATTTTCCCAAAATTATGGATAAGTACGGAGAACTGCTTCTTGATATCGTATGCTTAGGTATTCATAATAAGCCAAGTGATCCGCCAAAATGGTTTAAACAAGCTCTTGCAGACAATTCCACATGGGAAGATATACGCATATTATTCAATGCAATTATATATCGAATAGGATATCACCCTTTTTGTACCTCTATCACGATGCTTCGGAACGTGAGCCCATTGCGAGAGACGGAGATAATAGCCGCTCGGAAAAATCTACAAAGCTGGAAGGATACAACCAAAGTAGATTCTTAGTTATTGTAAAAGAAGCTCTAGGATTGACTTTTAATGAGACGCTGGATAGTAGCTATGGATTAATAGAGATATTACTTCAGGAGTACTCCTTTGTAATGAGGGAGCGAAATAAAACGACTGATGAAGACGGAGAAGTCGAAGGACGAGACTATGAATGGATAGAGCTACCAAGTTTTGATAATCCAAACGAGAAGATCCGGATGAAAAGATATTATGATATTAACGGGAAAGTCAAAAGATAAAGTAATTTGCCATTGTGTTTATATATTAGGTTAACTGTTTTTTTATTAAATTGATTTAGAGTTGTTTTTGGTCCCTTGTGTCTGTGAAGATACAGGGGATTATTTTTTCATTTCTTGAAGCATCTGATTGAGAGAAGCATTATCCTGCTGTAGATTTTTAATCAATCTTTTCTGATAAGAGAGCATCCCTTCAATTCTTCCTTCACTCTTCCCTTTCTCGTAGGCAGCTTTAATCTCTTCTTCCGTATAGCTACTTTTATTCGCTATGGATACGTTTTCATTTTCCTTGGTCATGGCGCTAATGAATAGTGATTTATATATTATAGAAAAAGGCTATCTCTCCCCTTTTATTCCGACCAAGGAACATAATCTTTCAAATGCTTTGGGACTATGTAGCAAAGGGAATTGATAGCCTTATATTGTAATTCTAGGCTTATCAACTCCCCAAAGCATTTATAAAAACTGTTCCTTGGTCTTAGAACACTGCAAAGATGCTTATTCTTCTTGAAATAGCCAAATTTTGGCTCCTCTTTATATTTTAAGAATAAATGCTATATGAGTATTCAGAACAAAGATGGAGCGTTGTATTTCGCAACAGGCATAGATAATTCAGGACTATATTCCGGGCGTCAGGAAGCGATGGGAATCATTAAGGCAATGGCCAGTGAAATTACCGCTTTCGATGTATTCGGTGGGATCGGCATTAGTGCAGGTATCGCATTTGCCAGAGCTGCCAAAGGTGCATACGACTTTGAAAAACAGTTTCAACAAAGCATGAAAGAAGTTGCTACTCTTTCAAATGGAATTAAAGGCAGCTTAACGGATTACATGAATCAAGTTATGGAGATAACTCGTACTATTCCCGTTGAAGCAAACGAAGCAGCCAAAGCTCTCTATCAGATCGTATCTGCCGGACATGATGGAGCCAACGGAATGAAAGTGTTGGAAGCATCCGCAAAAGCTGCTGTTGGTGGAGTAACCGATACTGCTACTGCAGCTGATGCTATTACTACAGTTCTAAATGCTTATAAATTGGATGCTTCTAAAGCCCAGGAAGTTTCGGACCAGTTATTTACCACCGTTCGATTAGGTAAGACTGATTTTGGTCAACTAGGCAAAAGTATAGCCCAAGCAGCACCTATTGCTGCATCATTTGGCATTGATATAAAAGAAGTCCTGGGCGCAGTAGCATCAATCACCAAACAAGGTGTTCCCACTTCGGAAGCAATGACGAAAATACGTGCTGCTATCTTAGGTACAGCCAACCAGTTGGGAGACGCTGCATTCAAAGGACGTACTTTCCAAGAAGCATTACAACTTATTTATGACAAAGCAGGTGGTTCATCAACCAAAATGAAAGAATTGTTGGGTACCGATGAAGCACTCCAAGCCGCTTTAATGCTTACTGGTGAAAAGGCCAAGGAAGCAGCTTCCGATCTAGACGAAGTTAATAATTCTGCCGGTGCAGCAGAAGCAGCCTTTAAAGAAATGGCTTCATCTGCCGAAAATCAAATGAAACTACTTGGCAATAATATAACAGCTACCCTTCGTCCCCTTGGAAAAGAGATTTTAAAAGAAGTATCTTCTATTGCTACTTCTTTTAACAAAGCCTTCGAAAATGGAGATGCACAAGAATCATTAAGAATATTGGGAACATTGATAGTAACACTTACTAGTGCTTTTATTGGCTATAAAGGCTCTATTATAGCTATAAATGCTGTTAAGAAAATACATATTTCATTGCTTGAAATGGAAAAATATGAAATGACATTGTACCAGAAAGCTGTTGAAGCCGGAACTGTATCTGAAAATGTCCTTACTGCTGCCCAAGTAAAACAGATGGCTACAAGGAAAGCAATGATTACAACAATTAAAATGCATACGGCTTCCCTATTAAAGAATACTGCAGCCATGTTGGCAAATCCCTATATTTTAGCATCTGCAGCTGCTGCAACTCTCGGATATGTAATTTATAAGTATGCTACCCGTGCAACTGCTGCAGAGAAAGCACAATACCGATTCAATAAAACAGTAAAAGAAAGCCAACAAAGAGCAGAAGATTATAAGAATAAGATTCAAGGTCTTGTATCTATAGCACGAAGCGATGCGGCTGCCACTACAGAAAGATATAAGGCTCTGCTTCAACTGCAACGTTTAATGAAGTCCGTTTTTAAAGATATGGACTTGAAGAAGTTGAAAGATATGGATGATTTAGAACTAACAAATAAAATAGCAGAAGCAGAAGCAAGAAGAAATGTTGTTATAGCTAAGACTAATTTAGTTATGGCAAAACAACGCTTACAAAAAATAGACAACCAAATCATCCTAACAAATAACAGAAATGGGTATACTGGTGCATTAAAAGAAGATAGAGAAGCTGTTGCTAAAGAGGTGGATTTGTTACAAGGTGAGGTTGACAGAGCAGTAAAGGTACATTCTATATCTATTAAAGCTCATGTACAATCCCAAAAAGAAGCCGCTACTCAAAATAAAGCCTTTTGGACCAAGCAAAAAGATGATGCAACGAAAGCACTAGATTCAATAGCTTCGGCTCAAAAGAAATTGATGGATGCTGGAAATTTCAAAGGGATTGATGCTACTGTCGTTACTGCCTACAAAGAAAATATCAAAAAGCTAAAAGAAGCAGAGAAAGAATTAAAAGTTTATGATTCATTTTCCAAGCAAGATGATAAGGCACAAAAATTACGTGAAGAACAAGAAAAATATAAACTCCTGTTAGAGAAACAGAAGTTTGACCAGGAACGAATGAAAGAAGATTCAGCAAATGAACTTGAACAGATTGAAATCAATAAACTTAAAGAAAGCAGTGAAAAGGTTCTAAGGCAAAGAGCACTCAATCATCGGCTAGAATTACAGGCTATTAAGCGCGAAACCGAGGATAAGAAACGGAAAGTAATAGAAGATGCACGAGCTGCTTTTGAAATCAATCCTCAAAATAAAAAGAAGGTTTTTAATGCAGATGTTTTCATCAATTCAGAATCTACGAAAAAACTGTTTGCTTCATTCGATAATATAGCAAAAGAAGCTACAACCGCTACCAATACAAAGTTTGATCGCGGAGATGATTTATCTGACCTGTTGAATCTGTATCAGGATTATACAGACCAGCGTCTTGCGATTGAACGAAAATTTAATGAGGATATTGCAACGTTACAGGAACAGCGTAAACAAGCTACGAAGAATGGAGATACAAATCAGGTAGAACAGATAGACCGTTCCATTGCTCAAGCAACGAAAAATAAGGGAATGGAGTTAATGAAACTGGACTACGATAAGTTGAAAGAATCCCCAGAATATGTTCGCGCCTTCGAAAACTTGAAAGAAACTTCTTCCGAAACTCTTAATTCCCTTTTAACGCAATTAGAGAATGCAAAGAGTACAGCGGCACAAGTTCTATCTCCTGATCAACTTCGCGAATATACGAGTACAATTCAATCCATCATGGACGAATTGGATTCCCGTAATCCGTTTCAGTCATTATCTGATAAGAAGAAAGAACTAGCGGAAGCTGAAGAAGAGCTAGCCAATGCGCAAATCGAGTTAGAAAATGCTCGGATAAAAGCCGAGGCTGTGAAAGGAGGTGCTAAATTTGAGAATGGGATCAAATCCTCTAAATACAATCCGGAAACAGGTAAAATAGAATCGACTAAAGCCTATTTATCCGAAGCGCAGGCCTTGGAGCAAGTTAAAAAGAAAACTGAAAACTACAACGCAGCAAAAGATAAGGTTGTCAAGAAAGACAACCAAGTTAAAAAGGCAGAGAAAGAAGTCAGAGCACAGATATCAGAACTAGCGGACACAATAGATGAACTTGGAAAAACGATCGGTGGACCTGCTGGAGAAATTATCTCTTTGATTGGTAATATCGGAGCATTTACAATGACTGCTATGTCTGGCGTTGAATCAGCAGCAAATACATCAGCGAACGCTATTAGTACAGTTGAAAAAGCGTCTGTTATTCTTGCGATTATTGGCGCAGCAATGCAGGTAGCAATGAAAATCTTTGATTTGTTCGGAAAAGACGATACAACGGAGAAATACGAGAAAGCGAAAGAAACGTATGAGTCTTATATCAGTATTCTTGATAGAGTAATCGAAAAGCAACTGGAATTAGCTGAAACTCTTACAGGAGATAATGCCAATGCAGCCTATGAAAAAGCGCTTAAAATGGTAAAATTGCAAAGTGAAAATGCTAGAGTTTTAGGACAACAGTATCTAAATTCTGGTGCATCTGGAAAATCACACTCGAAGGGATATAGTGAAGTTGAAGATATGTCCTGGGAAGGTTGGAAACAAGCTGCGGACACACTAGGAATGTCTATTGATGATTTCAAAAAGAAAATGGGCGGACGTATGACCGGTCTATTTGATTTGACAGATGATCAACTTGCAAAGCTTCAGGAGAATGCAGGCATATTTTGGTCACAACTAGATTCCGATACACAAAAATTTGCCGATCAAATAGCAAATGGTGTCGCAAAGGTTGCGGAAGTATTAGAACAACAAATTGCTGATACGACTCTTATTGATTACAGTTCTCTCCGCTCTGACTTCCAAGACTTGCTTACTGATATGGACGCCGATAGTGCTGATTTTGCAGACAACTTCGAAGAATATATGAGAAATGCCATTCTTAATTCCATGCTTAAGGAGGATTATATGGACCGGTTGATTGAATGGAGGGAAAAGCTATATAATGCAATGGATGATGGTATGACCGAGGATGAATATAATGCATTGAAAGCCGAAGGCCAACAGATTGCCAATGAAATGAAAGCTAAACGAGATGCATTATCAGAAATATATGGTTTTGGCAAAGATGATGATGAAGAACGTGAGGCATCAAAGAAAGGATTTGCTTCTATGTCGCAAGACTCTGCAGATAAGCTAGACGGTAGTTTTGCTGTTATGATCTCTCATACATATTCAATTAATGAAGGTGTAAAGCATCTCCAGTCTAATTCGGATAAAATAGCGGAAAAACTCGCATATCTTTCAAATTTGGATAAATATATGGGAGAAATAATGAAATACAATGATATTGTTATCACTTATCTATCTGATATAAGCAGCCATACAGCACGGCTTGAAGCGATTGAAAAAGCCATAGAGTCTATAAAGCTGGGTATTGATACATTAAACACAAAAGGCATAATACTGAAGCGATGAAAGGACAATTACTAATAGATGAATTAGATATGTATACCAAACACGGTATTTCAATTATAAAGGGGAGCTACAATAATCTTGTTGCCTTCCCTACTTTGAAAGATCCGGAGAAAAACGACTGGCCGGAGGAAGACGGACAAGAATTTGATCTTTCTGTGGTTGCCCTCGACACAAGCGAAATTAGTATAGAATTTGGCTTTAGAGATGACTTGGGATTTGGTGGATTAATAGCGCTCCTTTCCGATATGGGATACCATAATTTCCGTTTTCCGATTCTTGGTAAAACATATCGTTTACGTTTGTTATCACAGAATAGCTATACAATTTATCCTAGACTTGAAATAGCGAAGATAGTTTTTGCAAACGATTTTCCTCATGAAGCAAATTATGAATATCAGGACCCTGTTAATTCTATCGCTATGCCAAAGGGTTATGAAATAGACAATAAAGATTTGTCCGATTATGGCGTAATAGTTCTTCCAGGTAGTAATGCCGAGATATTGAAAACTCCGGCAGTAAAAAAGAACCTATTGCAGAATTTCAAACGTCAAGATGGAGCAATCTATGACGGTGAAGTTGTGAAATTCC
>ERZ650918.3081-NODE-3081-length-10460-cov-3.179914_pt1 | contig 10460 bp, 8 predicted proteins | sample MGYA00514758_ERZ650918 | MGnify/ENA metagenome assembly ERZ650918 | reverse complement strand
CGGTGTGCCCCGCTGCACCGAGTGCGGCGGCATCGTCAAGCCGGATGTGGTGCTGTATGAGGAGAGCCTGGACAGCGACCTGCTGGAGGGTGCAGTGCGCTACATCATGGCAGCCGACCTGCTGATTGTGGGCGGCACCTCGCTGGCGGTCTATCCGGCGGCGGGTCTGCTGCAATACTACGGCGGCAGGGAGCTTGTGCTCATCAACAAAACCGAAACGCCGTATGACCGCAAAGCCTCGCTTGTGATTCGCCAGCCAATCGGCAAGGTGCTGTCAAAGGCAGTAGAAGGCTTGTAAAAGAAAACAAGACCACTTCCTAAACGGAAGTGGTCTTGTTGCAGTTTATCGGATGACAATATCGACGATGTTGACCCGCCTGCAAAAAGAAATGAGAAGATTTGCCTTGACGAAGCGGCTTTAAGAGGTTAAAATGAAGGAGAAAAACAGGGCGTTCAAAAGCTCCTGGGCGCAGAAAGGAAATCGGAAACTATGAAAGCAAGAATCCCAAAGCACAGAGAATTTGTAATCAATCTGGAAACGACTGCTGAAGAAAGACGCGAAGAATGCTGGGCAAAGCTGGAAGCCATCCTGGAGGACTACAAAAAGGAAGGCAAATCGGTCTACACCCCATCCTTTATCGAGGACAACGAGGAGAAGGTCAAGGCTTTGCAGGCAGAGTACGGATTTGAGTACACTATCGAGCTGAAATAAGAAAAAAGGCAGCGGACCCGCTGCCTTTTTTATATAGCTATGGCAAAAATTCTGCGGCGGTTCTGCCCTTTTTTGACAGGCTTTTTGCCGCGTTGACAGCGCTGCGGGTATAATTTTTAAAATAGACACAATTTATTTAAAGAAACACCCCCACACAGTTTGACAAAAAGGGGTTTGTAGAGTTACAATATCATAGACGTGCTGTAAACAAAGAACAGCCGTTGTCTTCTTATTAAAAAGAAACCCCAACAAGGGAAAAGATAGAGAACAGTTCCCCAGGCAGGAGGAAGGCTCCAAAAGCACATCCGATGTCACCCCAGGGACAGTTCCTTTTAAAAATGAGGTGTAAAAAAATTATGGGATTGATGGATAAAATCTTTGGGACCTACTCTGAAAGAGAGCTCAAGCGAATCTATCCGATTCGTGACAAGGTCCTTGCGCTGGACGAACAATTTTCTAAAATGTCCGACCAGGAGCTGAAAGCGATGACTCCAAAGCTCAAGGAGCGTTTGAGCAACGGAGAGTCGCTGGATGACATCCTGCCGGAAGCATTTGCTACCTGCCGCGAGGCTGCATGGAGGGTGCTGGGCATGAAGCACTTCCCGGTGCAGATTGTCGGCGGTATCGTGCTGCATCAGGGGCGTATCGCAGAGATGAAGACCGGTGAAGGTAAGACACTGGTTGCCACCCTGCCGGTTTACCTGAATGCGCTGACCGGAAAGGGCGTCCATGTTGTCACCGTCAACGACTACCTTGCAAAGCGTGACTCGGAAGAGATGGGCAAGGTCTACCGCTGGCTGGGACTGACCGTCGGTCTGGTCATCCACGACATCGAGCCGGCAGACCGCCAGAAGGCATATAATTCGGACATTACCTATGGAACCAACAACGAGTTTGGTTTTGACTATCTGCGTGACAATATGCAGATTTATAAAGAAAACCGTGTACAGCGCGGTCATTACTTTGCCGTTGTCGACGAGGTCGACTCGATTTTGATTGACGAGGCTAGAACCCCGCTGATTATCTCCGGCAGAGGAGACAAATCCACCGACCTGTACAAGGTAGCGGACCGCTTTGCCCGCACCCTGAAGATGTACAAGGTAAAAGAGCTGGATGACAAGGAAGAGCACGACGATGTTATTGATGCCGATTACATCGTCGACGAAAAGGCAAAGACTGCAACTCTGACCAAGTCCGGTGTGAAAAAGGCGGAAGAATTCTTCGGCTTGGAAAACCTGATGGATATGGAAAATTCCACCATCCAGCACCACATCAACCAGGCAATCAAGGCGCACGGCACCATGCAGCGCGACATCAACTACGTTGTCAAGGACAATGAGGTTATGATCGTCGACGAGTTCACCGGACGTATCATGAACGGACGTCGTTACAGCGAGGGTCTGCATCAGGCAATCGAAGCAAAAGAGGGCGTAGAGGTCAAACGGGAATCCAAGACACTGGCGACCATCACCTATCAGAACCTGTTCCGTATGTACGAAAAGCTGTCCGGTATGACCGGTACCGCGATGACCGAGGAGCAGGAGTTCCGCGAAATCTACGGCATGGACGTTATCGAGATTCCAACCAACAAGCCGGTCATCCGAAACGATATGCCGGACGTGGTTTATAAAACCGAGAACGGAAAATTTAACGCCGTTGTCGAGCAGGTAAAAGAGTGCCACGAAAAAGGACAGCCGGTTCTGGTTGGTACCGTTTCGATTGAGACCTCCGAACGTCTGAGCGCACTGCTCAAACGTCACGGCATCAAGCATCAGGTGCTCAACGCCAAGTACCACGAGAAGGAAGCAGAGATCGTTGCACAGGCAGGTCAGTATGGAGCGGTTACCATCGCGACCAACATGGCAGGTCGAGGCACCGACATCATGCTGGGTGGTAACGCCGAGTACCTTGCGAAAAACCAGATGCGCAAGGAAGGCTACTATGAAAACCTGATTGTGGAAGCGACCGGCTTTGGCGACACCGATGACGAAGAGATTATCGAAGCCCGCCAGCGCTTCACCGAGCTTTCCAAAAAGTTTAAAGAAGAGCTGCGCCCGGAGGCAGAAAAGGTCAAGGAAGCAGGCGGTCTGTTCATCGTCGGCACCGAGCGCCACGAATCCAGACGTATCGACAACCAGCTGCGCGGACGTTCCGGTCGACAGGGTGACCCGGGCTGCTCCCGTTTCTACCTCTCGCTTGAGGACGATCTGATGCGTCTGTTCGGCGGCGACCGCATCAACAGCATGATGGATTCGCTGAAAATCGACGAGAACACCCCGATTGAAAACCGTATCCTGAGCAACACCATCGAAAGCGCCCAGAGAAAGATTGAAGGACGCAACTTTGGTATCCGTAAGAACGTCCTGCAGTTCGACGACGTTATGAACAAACAGCGTGAGATCATCTACGCACAGCGCAACAAGGTGCTGGACGGCGAGGACCTCAAGGAGTCCATCCTTTCCATGATGGACGAAACGGTCGATTCTGCAATGGCAATGTATATGCCGGAGGGCGTGGAGCCGGATCACTGGAATATGGAAGGCTTCCGCAACTACTTTATCGGGCTGATTGCCGGCTCTCTGCTGGAGCTGGAGGATGATGAGCTCAAGAAGGTAGACCGCAAGGAGCTGGGCGAGCAGATCAAAGAGAAGGTTCACCAGCTGTACGCCAAACGCGAGGAGGAGCTGGGCGAAAACATCACCCGCGAACTCGAACGCGTAGTTCTGCTCAAACAGGTCGATACCAAGTGGATGGACCACATCGATGCGATGGATGAGCTGAAGAAGGGTATTTCGCTGCGCTCCTATGGACAGAAGGACCCGGTTGTTGAGTACAGAATCGAAGGCTTCGATATGTTCGATGAGATGATTGCCGGTATCCGTGAGGAAACCGTCAAGATTCTCCTGCTGGCTCCATTCCGCAAGCCAAACGCGCCGATGCCACAGGAAGCGCCAAAGCGTGAGCAGGTTGCTCAGCCGACAGCCACCAGCTCGGACGGCACTGTAACACCTGCTACTATCCGCCGTCAGGGCAAAAAGGTCGGAAGAAATGACCCATGTCCATGCGGAAGCGGCAAAAAGTATAAAAACTGCTGCGGCAGATAAAGGATAACAAAGAAACCGGAAGCAAAGTCTGTAACGCAGCTTTGCCTCCGGTTTCTTTGTTCCTGTTAAAAATAAAACAGAGCAGGAAAGAAGAAGCCTGCTCTGTGTAATCTATGGAGGTGTGAACCAGATGAACATTACCGGGGATCGCATGAAATTTTTGCGCCTGCTGTCGGAAAAATATCCAACAAGGCAGCAGGTCTGCACAGAGATCATCAATTTGCAAGCCATCCTGAACCTGCCCAAGGGGACCGAGCATTTTATGAGTGATCTGCACGGAGAGTACGAGGCGTTTTTCCACATCCTGAACAATTCCGCCGGCGTTATCCGGGAGAAGGTGGACATGGCATTTGAAGAGGTACTGACCGCGCGGGAACGCTCCAGCCTGTGTACCCTGATCTACTACCCGCAGGAAAAGCTGCGCAGGATACACGAAGAAGGGCGCAACACCGAAGAATGGTATCGCTTTGTGCTGCAAAAACTGATTGACCTTGCAAAGCTGCTTTCTTCCAAGTACACCCGCTCAAAGGTTAGAAAGGCAATGCCCAGCGAGTACAGCTATATCCTGGATGAGCTGCTGCACGCACAGCCGGACGAGGACAACAACCAGATGGTCTACCACAGCAAAATTATCGACACCCTTCTGCGTCTGGAGGAAGGGGATGACTTTATCATCGCGCTGTCCAGCCTGATTAAGCGCCTGGCGGTGGACCATCTGCACATCGTCGGCGATATCTTCGACCGAGGGGAGCGACCGGACGCTATCCTCAATATGCTGATAGACCATCACTCGTTGGACATCGAATGGGGCAACCACGACATTTTGTGGATGGGTGCTGCCTGCGGCAGTCAGGCGTGCATCGCTGCTGTGGTGCGCAACTGCCTGTCCTATAACAACATCTCGGTGCTGGAGCAGGGTTATGGCATCAGCCTGCGCCCTCTGGTGTTGTTTGCAGAAAAGATGTACGACGAGGAGGACCCAAACAAGGCAGCCAAAAAGGCAATCTCCATCATCCTGTTTAAGCTGGAGGGACAGATCATCCGCCGCAACCCGGAATATCAGATGGAGGACCGCCTGCTGCTGGATAAGGTGGACTATGAAAACGCCTGCATAGAGCTGGACGGCAAAAGCTATCCGCTCAAGGAAAAACGTTTTCCGACGGTGGACCGCGACGACCCGTACAAACTTTCGCAGGCAGAGCGGGAAATCATGGATGAGCTGGAAAAGCTGTTTTTGGAAAGCGAGCAGCTACAGCGCCATGTCGAATTTTTGTACAGCCACGGCAGTATGTATCAGGTGTTCAACGGCAACCTGCTGTTCCACGGCTGTGTGCCGCTGGATGAGGACGGAGCGCTCAAAGCCATCCATCTGGAGGGAAGGATTTATCAGGGCAGAAGCTACATGGATTATGCGGATATGGCTGCCCGTCGGGCATTCTTCAGCGAGGACCCGCCGCAGCGTTATCTGGATTTCATGTGGTATCTGTGGTGCGGCAGCAATTCTCCGCTGTCGGGCAGGGTAGTCAAAACCTTTGAACGCACCTTCATCGAGGACAAATCCACCTGGGAGGAGCCGAAGAACCCATACTACGAATACCAAAGCTCCGAGCCGGTCTGCCGGATGCTGCTGCGGGAGTTTGGGCTGTATTCGGAAAATTCCCATATCATCAACGGACACACACCGGTTCACGTCAACCAGGGAGAAAATCCGCTCAAGGCACACGGCAGGCTGATTGTGATTGACGGCGGCTTCTGCAAAGCCTACCAGAAAACCACCGGGATTGCCGGCTATACGCTGATTTTTAACTCACACGGGATGCGCTTAAAATCTCACCAGCCATTCTCGGGAATGGAAGCTGCGCTCGAGGAAAACATGGACATCGACTCGGAGTCCCAGCAGGTAGTGACCTTCCCCAAGCGTGTGATGGTAGCGGATACCGATACCGGAGAACGCCTGAAGGAACAGATTGCAGATTTGGAGGACCTGCTGACCGCCTACCGCGAGGGCTGGATTGCAGCCAAAGCAGAACGATAAGCATAGTTTACAATAAGAAAAGAGGACCCGAAACCGAATGTACGGTTTCGGCTCCTCTTTGTGTTTATAAACGGGAGAAAAAATCCTCGTATCCAAATTGTTTGACCAGGTACCCCTGTCCTGCAAGGTCCCGCCAGAGGATGGAGGGCAGAGGCATTCCGTTAAAGGTATTGGTTTTGACCATAGTGTACAGCGCCATGTCCTCAAATACCAAGCGCTTTCCCGGACAAAGCGGCTGCTCGAAGGAATAGTCGCCGATGATGTCACCCGCCAGACAGGTTGGACCGCCCAGACGATAGGTGTATGGCTTTTCTCCGGCTTCTCCGCTGTTTAAAAGAGGCGGACGGTAGGGCATCTCCAGAACATCCGGCATATGGCAGGCGGCAGAGGTGTCCAAAATGGCAATCTCCATCCCATTGTGCATCGTTTCCAGAACGCTGCTCACCAGAAAACCGGCATGGTAAACGGTCGCTTCGCCGGGTTCCAGATAAATCTGCACATCATAGCGGTCGCGAAAATGCTCGATGACCGAAATCAGGCGCGGAATGTCGTAATCAGGGCGGGTGATATGATGACCGCCGCCGAAGTTGAGCCAGTGCAGCTGGTGCAGATATTTGCCGAAGCGTTCTTCAAAAGCTTTGGCAGTCGCTTCCAAGTCATCGGAGTTTTGCTCGCAGAGGGTGTGGAAGTGCAGTCCATCCAGCAAAGGCAGCAGAGATTCATCGAAGTTGGAAAGGGTAGTGCCCAATCGGGAGCCGGGTGCGCAAGGGTCATAGATGGCATGACCCTCCTGGGTGGAATGTTCGGGATTGATGCGCAGACCGACGGATTTTCCGGCAGCTTTTGCCCGTAAGGCGTAGCGGCGCAGCTGGGCAGGGGAGTTAAAGTCCATATGGTCGGCAAATTGCAGAATCTGCTCAAATTCCTCTTCGCGGTAGGCAGGGGAGAAAGCATGGGTTTCTCCGCCAAAGTGCTCATGTCCCAGTCTGGCTTCATACAGACCGCTTGCGGTACTGCCTGCCAGATATTCACGCATGATTGGGTAAACCGAATACATCGAAAACGCCTTTTGTGCCAGCAGGATGCGGCAGCCGGTGCGGTCGCTGACCTCTTTGAGGCGGGAAAGGTTGCGTCGCAGCCTTGCTTCATCCACCAGAAAGTAGGGTGTAGGGAAGCAGGCAAGATCAACGCGCTGCATTTAGTCTACCAGGACCGGATCGCGGTCTTCCTTCCATGGCAGTCCCCACTGATTGAGTGCATCCATAAACGGGTCTGGATCAAACTCCTCCATGTTGTGTACACCCGGCTGGTTCCATTTGCCAGTCATAACCATCATGGCGCCAATCATGGCAGGCACGCCGGTGGTGTAGGCAACCGCCTGCGAGCCGACCTCCTTGTAGCATTCCTGATGGTCACAGATGTTGTACAGATAGTAGGTCTTGTCCTTGCCGTCTTTTTTGCCGCGGAAGATACATCCGATGTTGGTTTTGCCGACGGTGCGCGGTCCTAAGGAGGAAGGGTCCGGCAGAACCGCCTTTAAAAATTGCAGCGGGATGATTTCCTTTCCTTCATACAGAATCGGCTCGATAGAGGTCATGCCGACATTTTCCAGACATTTCAGATGGGTCAGATAGCTTTGACCAAAGGTCATAAAGAATCGGATGCGCTTGATGCCGGGGATATTCAGTGCAAGGCTTTCGATTTCTTCGTGGTGCAGCAGGTACATATCCTTTTTGCCGACACCCTCAAAGGTGTACTCGCGTTTGATTTCCATTGGTTCGGTCTCGACCCAATGACCGTCTTCCCAGTAAGAGCCGTTGGCAGAAACTTCGCGGATGTTGATTTCAGGGTTAAAGTTGGTGGCAAAGGGATAGCCGTGGTCGCCGCCGTTGCAGTCCAGGATGTCGATGTAGTTGATTTCATCAAACTCGTGTTTTAAAGCGTAGGCGGAAAAGACGCTGGTAACACCCGGGTCAAAGCCGCTACCGAGCAGGGCGGTGATGCCGGCTTTTTCAAATCGCTCACGGTATGCCCACTGCCAGCTGTATTCAAATTTCGCGGTGTCCTCCGGTTCGTAGTTGGCGGTGTCGACATAGTGGGTTTTGGTGGCAAGGCAGGCATCCATGATGGTCAAATCCTGATAAGGCAAAGCCAGATTCAAAACGACATCCGGCTTCTCCTGCTCGATCAGAGCAACCAGTTCTTCGACCTTGTTTGCATCCACCTGTGCAGTGGTGATTTTGGTGGCGGTGGTGTTTTGCAGCTTTTCCTTGAGCGCATCGCATTTAGATTTGGTGCGGCTGGCAATACAGATTTCTTCAAATACCTCGCTGTTCTGGCAGCATTTGTGGATGGCAACAGAAGCAACGCCTCCGCAGCCGATAATCAAAACTTTTCCCATAATGGTAGACCTCCCTTGGAAGATAAATTTTATTTTTGAAATGCAAGCAGCATCTCGCGGACGATTTTACAGGCAACGATGGTGGAAACACCGCTGGGGTCGTAGTGCGGGCTTAATTCATTGACATCGCATCCAACGACCCGCAGTTTGGAGCAAACCAGGGTAGCAGCCTGGCGCAGCTGTTCAAAGCTGACACCGCCCGGCTCCGGTGTGCCGGTTCCGGGAAAGACCGAAGGGTCCAGGACGTCCAAATCTAAGGTGAAGTAGACCGGCTTGTCCTGAAGCTGGTCGATAACCTCTTCGAGGGTGGCAAAGTCAAAGCGATTGGTTTTCACATGGGTACGTCCCCACTGAAATTCTTCCCGGTCGCCCGAGCGGATTCCAAACTGGAAGATTCGACCGTTGCCAACCAGTTCCCAGCAGCGTCGAAGGACACAGGCATGGGAGAGGGAAACACCGAGGTAATCCTCCCGCAAATCAGCGTGTGCATCAAAATGGATGACGTGTACATCGGGGAATTTTTCTGCCACGGCACGAAAGGCACCCAGTGTTACCAGATGCTCGCCGCCCAGCATGAACGGGCGTTTGTGTGAGGCAAGAATCAGGCGGGTTTGTTCGGTGATGGCATCCAATGCGGCGCGGCTGTCGCCAAAGCACAGCTCGAGGTCGCCGACATCAACGACATCCCCGTCGAGCAGGTCACGGTCCTGATAAGGACTGTAGCTTTCAATGCCGTAGGATTCGCGGCGGATGGCAGAGCTGCCAAAACGGGTTCCCGGGCGGTAGGAGGTGGTGGAATCAAAGGGTGCGCCGAACAGCACAGTGGAAGCAAAATGCCAGCCGGTGTCGCAGCCCATGAATACTTCAACATTTTTATTCAACATCTTTCAAAAGCTCCTCAACATAAGCGGGCAGATAAAATGCGCCCTTGTGCAGTGTGGTGGTGTAGTATTTGCAGCCCAATCCCCGCAGATTCCAACGGGTTTCGGCAAGGTCTTTGAGCGGATGGTACTTTTTGGAGGCAAAGCCAAACAGCCAGTGACCGGAGGGATAGGTGGGGATGTGTGCCTGAAAGACCCGGCTGATGGGGAAGGATTCGACAATGCGTTTGTGCGCACGCTGGCAGGCGGTGGCATCCTCGTCGTAAAAGGGACTTTCATGCTGGTTGACCATGATGCCGTCCTCTTTGAGCGCTTTGTAGCAGCTGCCGTAAAACTCCCGGGTGAACAACCCTTCTCCGGGACCGAAGGGGTCGGTGGAATCGACGATAATCAGGTCATATTCATTTTCAAAGCGGCGGATAAACTTCAAGCCGTCTTCGTAATAGATGTGGACCCTTGGGTCATCAAAGCGGCAGGCAGTTTGCGGCAGATATTTTTTGCAGACCTCCACTACCAGCTGGTCGATTTCTACAAGGTCGATCTGCTCGATTTCCGGGTAGCGGGTCAGTTCGCGGATGACGCCGCCGTCACCGGCTCCGATGACCAGCACCTTTTTGACACAGGGGTGAACTGCCATCGGGACATGGGTAATCATCTCATGGTAGATGAATTCGTCCTTTTCGGTCAGCATCATGTAGCCGTCCAGTGTCAGAAAACGTCCGAACTCGGGGGAATCAAAGATGTCGATGCGCTGAAACTCGCTCCTGCCGCTGTACAGCTGGCGGTCCACCCGAATGGACAGTTTAACGTTTGGGGTCTGTAATTCAGAAAACCAATATTCCATCTTCCTAAACTCCTTTGAGCACATTCAGCCGCTCGATCTGTGCATCCTCGGGACCGGTCATAGAGCAGCCTTTTTCTTTTGCGTATTCGATATAATCCAGAATCGGTCCGGTGATGCGCTCGCCGGGAGCCAAAATGGGGATGCCGGGTGGGTAACACATCACAAATTCACTGCAAATGCGCCCTTGTGTCTGCCGCAGCGGCAGCGATTCCTTTTCGGCGTAAAAAGCATCCTGCGGGGAAACAGCCACCTCGGGTTCGATATATTCCTGCTTCATCAGATTCCGATAAAATTTCTAGTTCTGGTACTTTTTCAATATCTTTTCTCTTTACTTCAGTATGTCTAGAATGTGGTGCATAAAATTTATCATCCAATCCTCTCGTTAATTCAGCATTTTTATCATTAATATAATGTTGAAAAACTCCAAACATTTTTTCTTTTAATTGATATTTTGGAATTCCATAATGGTAACTTAACCCTGCC
>ERZ650918.3077-NODE-3077-length-10471-cov-2.269585_pt1 | contig 10471 bp, 9 predicted proteins | sample MGYA00514758_ERZ650918 | MGnify/ENA metagenome assembly ERZ650918 | reverse complement strand
TATTGATCCCACCCCTCTTTTCTTACAGAATAACACGGCGTGTGCTGACCGTCAAGCACGGACGTTCTGCCGCGCTGCCGCATAGGCTGACACGAGGAGGTGATACTTTGGCGATCAAGATTTTTGTCGATCAGGGACACAATCCGTCCGGTCCGAACACCGGCGCGGAAGGCAGCGGACTGCTCGAGCAGGATGTGACCTACGCGGTCGGCGTGTATCTGGCCGATCTTCTGCGGGCAGACCCGCGGTTTGAGGTGCGGCTGAGCCGCACCTCACCCGAGCAAATCCTCGGCACAAGCAACGCCACCAGTCTGGTCGAGCGCGTGCGGCTGGCGAACGAGTGGCCCGCCGATTACTTCATCAGCATCCACTGCAACGCGAACGTAAATCCCGCCGTCAACGGCACTGAGGTGTATGTTTATCGGGAAAATACGCAGGCGTACTGGCTGGCGCAGCATGTGCTCGCCGGCATTGTTGCGCGTGTCGGCACACGCGATAACGGCGTGCGCATCCGTCCGAGCCTGTATGTCCTGCGGCGGACACAGATGCCTTCGATTCTGGTCGAGCTGGCATACCTGACCAATGCTTCCGATGCGATGAAGCTGGAAAACGATCCGTTCGGGTTTGCACAGGGCATTTATAACGGTCTGCTCAGTTATTTTGACTTGGAACCGTATTAAAAAAACGAGAGGTCTTTTGACCTCTCGTTCTATCTTTCTTAACGCACTTTACTAACGTCGCAACTTTTCGCGCGTTAGCGCGCATTTAATAGAATTTGCAGTGCAAATTCCAAAAAAGCGGGAGCATGTATCACGCTTTTTTGACTTCTGGAGGGAGAAAGTTTCTGTATAGGAACTTTCGGACGACTTTGGAACGGCCCACGGTCCGTTCCTGCTTGTCGGCGAAACTGTAGTTTCGCGACAGCCTCAAAGGACGCGTAAAGCGTCCTTTTTCATTCTACTTTCATTCTACGGCCAACGCATCCTCGCTGATTACCGCCCGAATCCCCCAGGACGGCACCTTATCCGGATAGGCTTCGCCTTCGAGCATGACGAATGCCGCGTCGTACTTCGGACGCTTTTTCGGGTAAATGCCGAGTCCGTCCGTGAAGTACAGCAGGCCGCGCAGATGGCGGAACGCGCCTTCGGCGTTTAAGCGGTCAACGTGCTCGAAAACCGGACGAAAATCGGTCGCAGACTGACCGATCAGTTCAAAATTCTCCATATATTCCGCAAGTTCCCGCGCATTTGTCACCTTTTTGTCCGAACGCAGCTGATCGTCGCACTGCAGAATACGCAGGTTGAAATGCCGAAAAAAGCTGGTGTTCTCCTGCAAAAGCTCATAGGTGCGGCTGAGGAACGCGCGCACGAGTTCACCAGAGGTGGACATCGAGGTATCAATGGCAATGACGAAATCCTCGATTTTCCGCACCTCCCGCGTCTCTAACGGCTCGATGAGCGGCATATTTCCGAAATGACGCAGCCCGTAGGCGTAGTAGCCGTAGTCGAACGAATCCGCATCCACCGAGACCTCCTCCCGCAGAGCGGCAAACCGGCGCAGGAACGCGCGGAAATCAGTCGTTTTGCGGGTGGAAACGGCAAGCTGCTCCCGCACGGCCTGACCGCCTTCCGCCTTGTTCGCAAAAACGGTTTCCATCGCGGTCTGCGTGCGCTCGGCCTGCTGCTGCCAGCGGCGCTCCTGCTGATCGTCATCCTCCTTGTACCACAGTGTGTGCTCGTCTGTCGCAAACACGCGCGTGAGCGTGGCACAGTCATACGAATTCAGCCGTGTGCGCCGAAAATGGCGATAGACCGCCTCAGCCGTCAGGACCGGCAGCTCGTCCCGCAGTTCGCGGTAGATATTCTGCCGCCGAACCGACACCTTTTCGGCCTGCAGGCAGCGGTAATCGAGCGAATCCAGCATGCTTTCGACCGCGATATCGCACGAAAGGTCCCACAGGTCGGCATCGCGTCCGCTTGTCTTTCCGGGGTGCCGCAACAGACAGTGGAACAGCGTGTGCAGGTACGCGCGGTTGACGTTCGCGCGGGAGCGCTCGTACTGCTGCGCCAGCCAGGCACCGCTGAAAAACAGCACGCGCGTGTCGGTAGCGAGCGTGGGTGTATCGTAACCGTCTGCCGCAGGCAGCGCCGCCAGCGCGGAATCGAGGAACGGCAGGTTCATATACAGTTCGGTGCGGGCGGAAAACAGGATTTCGCGTCCGATGGAAGCCCAGCGGGAGGACTGCGACATGGAAAACATCACCTCACAGGTTCATCTTGCATCGTAGGGCACCCTGCCCTGCGGATTTATTGATAACTTTATATATTTATATTATAATTCAAACGATTTTGTCCGTCCCTTGGATGCGGTTTTGCCAGCGGCTGAAAGCAGAACGGACAGTGCTGCCGTCTGCTCTGCTTCGCGGGCCGACGTGCATGCAGCATCCACATCGGCAGCAGAGAGCACACCGAGCGACAGCAGGAAAGTCAAGGCAGCGGTCTCGCCTGCCTTGGCGCAGGACTGCGCCAGATTACCGCCGTGTGCGCGCAAAACCGTAAGATACTCCGCTTTTGCGCCATCCGAGAGCGCAAACGGTACGGCAAGCCGCCGCACGGCAACGCGTGCCGCGACCGCAAAATCGTGCCGCTCGAGCAGTTCGCTCAGGGCAGCATCATATTGCCGAAAATTCAGCACACCGCCGTCAAAGCACTGACGGTAGCTGTAGCCTGCACCGTGAATGCGCCGCTGAAAAATATGCGCCGGACTGAGGTCCTCCAGCTCCTCGACGTACTCGGGAAACAGCAGCCGCGCGTGCTCATCAAACCGCACATCGAGTTCTCCGGCGTACTCGCCGAGCAGCCTGGGCAGGCAGGTCGGCGCGAAAGGCGCGGCGTGCAGGATGACTTCACGCAGGCTCATGCAGTTCATCAGGGCACCGCCGCCGAATTCGCTGACGGAATCAGTCAGTTCAATGCGTTCAAGGTTTCGGCAGTTATAAAATGCATAACTGCCAACACTTTTTGCATCCTTCGGGAGCGTAACCGTGCGGATAGCCGCCGCATTGTGTTTCGGCTCTGTGCCGCCGCAGGTAATACGGACAGCGAACGTGTCCCTTTCTGTCAGATCGGGGGCCCGCTCGCTGAGTACATACGCGCCGACCTCGGTGACGGGCACGCCGTCGATCTCGTCCGGCAGACGCACAATATCGTCCTGCGTTTCGCACCGCAAAAGCGCAATGCCGCCGCTCGCACTCCGCGAACAGGTCAGCCGCAGTTCGTTTTCCCCCTCGATCACGCGCATTTGCACTCGCTCCCTCGATAAATTCTCATTCTGCTACCCATTATAGCACAGTATGCAGAAAAAGACGATACTGTGGTCTTCATTCTTATGATAAGAATTTATATCATAAATAATATATTATTTTTCGCAAATTACACTTGACAATCCTCCGTTTTGCGAATATACTGTGACCATACCAAGTAAACCAACACAAACCAATGACGAAGACGAGTAGCAGGGAGACCAAACCTCCAAGAGAGCCGCAGGCGGTGTGATTGCGGCAGGCAAGGACCGTGTGAATGGACTTCAGCAGGGCAAGGCGAACGGCTTCGGCCAAGTAACTGCGACGGGGACTCCGCCCGTTATCAGGGGAGCGCGCATTGTTTGATGTGTGAGCAGAGTGGACGCAGTTTGCGTCAATCTGGGTGGTACCGCAGAAGTTTATGAATTTATAGCTTTTGTCCCTTTAGAGGGGACAGAAGCTTTTTTTATTATGTCAGGGTCATAGGTCTGAAACCACGATATGCAAATATTGGAGCAAATTGTGAGAGTACGAAATACGAAGCAATTCGTATGGCATTTTTATATATTTATAAAAGGAAAGGAGTATCGCATGTATCCAGATTGTGATGAGATTTTAAAACTTGCAAATGATTACGATATTATTCCGGTCTGCCGTGAAATTTATGCAGATGTTATCACACCGATCACGCTTCTTAGAAAGCTGTCCGGCATCAGCAGCAGATATTACCTGCTGGAAAGTATTGAGGGCGGCGAAAAATGGGGACGCTATTCTTTTCTCGGATACGATCCGGTGATGCGTGTTTCCTGCAAGGAGGGCGTGGTAACCATCGAAAAGGGCGATGAGGTTGCAACAAAGCAGACAGACAAACCGCTCGATGTTCTGCGTGAAATCATGAAGGATTACAAAGCTCCACGTCTTGCAGGACTCCCTCCTTTTGCCGGAGGATTTGTCGGATATTTCGCATATGCCATGATCGGATATGCGGAACCGACACTGAACATCAAAAAGGGCATGTTCAATGATTATGATATGATGCTGTTTGATAAGGTCATTGCCTACGATCATCTGACTCAGAAGATCAGCGTCATTGTAAATATGAAGACCGACCGTGTGATGGAGAATTACGGAAAAGCTGCTGCCGATATCCAAAATATCATCAATATTATCCGCACTGCCCCGGCTCCGGAAATCCCGGTTTCTTCTTCAAAAGTGAATTTTACCTGCAATGTCACTCAGGAAGAATACTGTAAGCTGGTTGAAAAAACAAAAGAATACATCATCGATGGTGATATTTTCCAGGCAGTTATTTCAAGACAGTTCTCCACTCCTTACGAGGGCAGCCTGATCAACCCGTACCGTGTACTGCGTACCACAAATCCTTCTCCGTACATGGTGTACCTGAGCATTGACGGTGAAGAGATCATGAGTACTTCCCCGGAAACGCTGGTCCGTCTGGAAAATGGCCGCCTGACTACATTCCCGGTAGCCGGTTCCAGACCGAGAGGCACAACACCGGAGGAGGACAAGGTTCTGGAAAAGGATCTGCTTTCCGACGAAAAAGAACTTTCCGAACACAATATGCTCGTCGATCTCGGCAGAAATGATCTCGGTAAAATTTCGAATTTTGATTCGGTTGAGGTTACAAAATACATGATGATCCACCGCTATTCCAAGATCATGCACATCTGCTCACAGGTTGAGAGCAATATCCGCAGCGACTGCGACGGCTTAAGTGCGATTGAAAGTGTCCTGCCGGCCGGAACGCTTTCCGGTGCACCAAAGATCCGTGCATGTGAGATCATCGAAGAACTGGAAAGTGAACAGCGTGGGATTTACGGCGGTGCACTCGGTTATCTTGATTTTACCGGAAACTTGGATACTTGTATCGCGATCCGCATGGCAGTCAAAAAAGATGGTCATGTGTATGTTCAGGCGGGAGGCGGTATTGTCGCTGACAGTATTCCGGAAAATGAATATATGGAATCCTACAACAAAGCACTCGCTGTTATGAATGCCGTGAAAAATGCAAAGGAGGTGCTGGAATAATGATTCTCTTAATTGATAATTATGATAGTTTTTCTTATAATCTTGTTCAAATGGCAGGAAGTATCAACCCGGATATCAAAGTCATCCGAAATGATGCCATGACCGTAGAAGAAATCCGTGCCCTCGCACCTTCTCACATCATTCTGTCCCCGGGACCTGGTTATCCGAAAGATGCCGGTGTCTGCGAAGAGGTTGTGCGGCATCTTCAGGGAGAAATCCCGATCCTCGGCGTGTGTCTCGGACATCAGGGCATCTGCGAAGTATACGGCTGCACCATTTCTCATGCAAAACAGCTGATGCACGGAAAAAAGAGCCGCATCCACATCGATAACAACAGTCCGATCTTCAAAGGACTGGACGAAGAAATGGATGCCGCCAGATATCATTCACTGGTTGCTGTCCGTGAAACCGTTCCGGATGTTCTTCAGGTGATCGGGGAAGATAAAAACGGAGAAGTGATGGCAGTACAGCATAAAACGTACCCGGTATATGGACTGCAGTTCCATCCGGAATCCATTCTCACACCGCAGGGACGCATCATTCTTGAAAACTTTTTAGATTTATGATGCCTACGGATTATTCCGTGCGTCGCACTCCCACAATCCTCTCCAGATATGAGCAAGCTCATGTGGATTTAGACCTTTTGACCCTGGCATCATACAATATACAGGAGGAAATTTACCATGATAAAAGAAGCTATTTACAAACTGATCAACCACGAAGATCTTACATATGAAGAATCACTCGCTGTTATGGGCGAAATGATGGACGGCACCGCAACTCAGGCTCAGATGGGTGGATTTCTGACTGCACTGCGTATGCAGGGGGAAACCATTGACGAGATCACTGCTTTTGCCACGGTTATGCGTGAAAAAGGTGTCAAACTTCACCCGGAACGTGATGTCATGGAAATTGTCGGAACCGGCGGAGATGAAGTCGGAACTTTCAACATTTCCACAACTTCTGCTTTCGTTGTTGCCGCTGCCGGAATTCCGGTTGCAAAGCACGGAAACCGCAGTATTTCCAGCCGAAGCGGAGCTGCCGATGTACTTGAAAACCTTGGTGCAAAAATGGATCTGACAGCCGAGCAGAACGAAACCGTTTTAAAGAAAACCGATATGTGCTTTATGTTCGCTCCGTTTATCATTCTTCCATGCGTTACGCTGCTCCTGTCCGCAAAGAACTTGGCGTTCGTACCGTATTTAATATCTTAGGTCCTCTGTCCAATCCGGCGGCCGCCAAAATGCAGCTTCTCGGTGTTTACGACAAAGATCTTGCACCGGCTCTGGCTCAGGTTCTTTCCAATCTTGGTGTTACCCGCGGCGTGGCTGTCTGCGGCGATGACGGACTGGATGAGATTACCCTGACCGGTAAAACTTACGTCAATGAAATCCGAAATGGTGAAATCATTTCTTATACGATTACCCCGGAACAGTTCGGTTTAAAGAGCTGCGAGCTTTCCGAACTGATCGGTGGCACACCAAAAGAAAACGCTGAAATTACCCGCCGTATTCTGACCGGTGAGGAAACTGGACCAAAGCGTGACGTCATCCTGATGAATGCCGGCATGAGCCTCTATCTTGGCATCGACGGCATCACCCTTGCAGAAGGTATTGAAAAAGCAAAAGAAATGATCGACAGCGGAAAAGCTTACGCAAAACTTCAGGAATTTGTCAAAGCTACACAGGAGGCTTAATTTATGATTTTGGAACAGATTGCGGCAGATACCAGACTTCGCCTGATCGAGGAAAAGAAGCTGGTTTCCCCGGAAGAAATGAAAGAAAAAGCTCTCGCCCTTGCAGCAGATGAGACTTTTCCATTTGAAAAAATGTTGAAAGAACCTGGTATTCATTATATTTGTGAAGTCAAAAAAGCTTCTCCATCCAAAGGTCTGATTGCAGAAGATTTTCCATATCTGCAGATTGCAAAAGAATACGAAGCAGCCGGTGCAGATGCCATCTCCTGCCTGACAGAGCCGAAATATTTTCTCGGAAAGAAAGAATATTTAAAAGCGATCACAGATGAAGTTTCCATCCCGGTTCTGCGAAAAGATTTTACCGTAGACGAATATCAGATTTACGAAGCGAAAACACTCGGTGCAGGCGTTGTTCTTCTGATCTGTGCACTGCTTGATACCGAAACGATCCGCTCTTATATTGAAATCTGCGACCGGCTCGGTTTGTCCGCACTGGTCGAAGTTCACGATGAAAACGAAATGGATTCTGCAATCAAAGCCGGTGCCAGAGTGATCGGTGTAAACAACCGAAACTTAAAAGATTTCACGGTAGATATCTCCAACAGCACTCGCCTGAGAAGTCTTGCTCCGGAAAATGCACTTTTCGTGGCAGAAAGCGGGATCAAAACAGCGGAAGATATTCAGGTATTAAAAGATGCCGGTGTAAATGGTGTGCTGATCGGTGAAACACTGATGCGAAGTCCCGACAAAGCTGCCATGCTTGCAGCCCTCAATGGAGGAGCCTTATGACAAAGATCAAAATCTGCGGTCTGAAACGCACAGAAGATATTTCTTATGTCAATGAACTGCTTCCCGATTTTGCCGGATTTGTTTTCGCAAAAAGCAGCCGACAGGTCGATGCAAAAAAAACAGCAGAATTAAAAAAACAGCTTTCGCCAAAGATCAAAGCAGTCGGTGTTTTCGTCAATGCCGAACCGGAATTTATCGACAAATTATATCAAAAACAAATCATTGATCTTGCACAGCTGCACGGCGATGAAACCGCAGATTACATTCATAGATTAAAAAATTTATGCCCTTCCCTCCCGCTGATCAAAGCCGTTCGCGTACAAAGCACGAAGCAGATCCTGGAGACAGAAAAGCTTCCATGCGATTATCTGCTGCTCGATACCTGGCAGAAGGATTCTTACGGCGGAAGCGGCAAAACATTTGACCGTTCCCTGATCCCACCGCTTGCGAAACCATGGTTTTTAGCCGGCGGACTGAATACAGAAAACATTGCAGAAAGTATTGCTCAGTGTCATCCGTGGGCGGTCGATGTGAGCAGTGCCGTTGAGACAAACAGTGTAAAAGACAAAGAAAAAATCAAAACATTCATTGATCATGTACGAAGATAAAACATTGTATTATATATAGAAAGGATTCACTTATGAGCAAAGGAAGATTTGGAGAATACGGCGGACAGTACATCCCGGAAACACTGATGCCCGCTGTTCAGGAAGTAGAAGAAGCTTACAACAAATACAGCAAAGATCCGGAATTTATCGCAGAGCTGGATGACCTGCTGAAAAATTATGCGGGAAGACCTTCTCTGCTCTATGAAGCAAAAAAAATGACCGAGGATCTCGGCGGTGCAAAAATTTATCTGAAACGTGAAGACTTAAACCACACAGGAGCACACAAGATCAACAACGTACTCGGTCAGGTTCTTCTGGCAAAAAAAATGGGCAAAACCCGTGTCATCGCAGAAACCGGTGCTGGACAGCACGGTGTTGCAACTGCTACCGCTGCTGCTCTGATGGGACTGGAATGTGAGATCTTCATGGGCAAAGAAGATACCGACCGTCAGGCACTGAATGTATTTCGTATGGAACTGCTCGGTGCAAAAGTGCACGCTGTCACAAGCGGCACAATGACTTTAAAAGATGCCGTAAATGAAACAATGCGTGAATGGAGCAAACGTATGGATGACACGCTTTATGTACTTGGTTCTGTCATGGGACCTCATCCATTCCCGACAATTGTCCGTGATTTCCAGAAAATTATCGGAGAAGAAATCAAAGAACAGCTGATCGAAAAAGAAGGCCGTCTTCCGGATGCCGTGATTGCCTGCGTCGGAGGCGGAAGCAATGCCATCGGCACTTTTTATGAATTTATCCCGGATAAAGAAGTTGCCCTGATCGGCTGCGAAGCAGCCGGACTTGGCATTGATACCCCGAAACATGCCGCTACGATCGCCAAAGGAAGCACCGGTATTTTCCATGGCATGAAATCTTTGTTCTGCCAGGACGAATACGGTCAGATCGCACCGGTTTATTCTATTTCTGCCGGACTTGACTACCCTGGAATCGGCCCGGAACATGCGATGCTTGCAAAAGAAGGCCGTGCACAGTACGTTTCCATCACCGATGAAGAAGCTGTTAATGCATTTGAATATCTTTCCCGCACCGAGGGAATCATTCCGGCGATCGAGAGTTCTCACGCCGTTGCCTACGCAATGAAACTGGCACCGACTATGGATAAAGATAAGATCATCGTAATTACTATTTCAGGACGCGGCGACAAAGACGTGGCTGCCATTGCACGATACAGAGGAGTGGATATCTATGAGTAATATATATAAGGCATTCGAAAATAAAAAAGCATTTATCCCTTTTGTAACAGGTGGGGATCCAGACCTTGAAACCACAAAAAATCTGCTGATCGCCATGGAAAAAGCCGGTGCCGACCTGATCGAGATCGGCATCCCGTTTTCCGATCCGATCGCCGAAGGCCCGGTCATCCAGGAAGCGAGCCAGAGAGCACTCGCTGCAGGATGCACCACCGATAAATTGTTTGATATGGTAAAAGAAGCCCGCCAGAGAGTAAAAATTCCGATGGTGTTTATGACCTATATCAACCCAGTCTATACCTACGGAAAAGAACGCTTCATGAAACGCTGCGTAGAATGCGGCATTGATGGAATCATCGTTCCGGATCTTCCTTATGAAGAAAAAGAGGAGCTTTCCGGTGTCTGCGAATCATACGGCATCGACCTGATCTCCCTGATCGCACCGACCTCCCACGAACGCATCCGTATGATTGCAAAAGAAGCGAAAGGATTTGTCTACTGTGTATCTTCACTTGGTGTAACTGGCGTTCGAAGTGAGATTAAAACGGATGTTGCAAAAATGGTAGAAATGGTGAAAGAAGTAAATGATATCCCGGCTGCCATCGGATTCGGTATCTCCACTCCGGAACAGGCAAAAAAAATGGCATCCGTATCAGACGGAGCCATCGTAGGATCTGCGATTGTAAAAATTGTGGCGAAGTACGGAAAAGAATGTATTCCGGAAGTCGAAAAATATGTGAAAGAGATGAAAGCGGCGCTGGAGATTTGAATGTGCAAATGAACGAATTCCCCGAAGGGCACGTAAAAGTGCCTT
>ERZ650918.3070-NODE-3070-length-10487-cov-3.392255_pt1 | contig 10487 bp, 6 predicted proteins | sample MGYA00514758_ERZ650918 | MGnify/ENA metagenome assembly ERZ650918 | reverse complement strand
ATGAAGCAGGAAGCCCATTGGCTTAAGACAATGGGTAGTTCACCAATGATAAGGTGGAAAAAAGGACAAAACATCGTTACTGCTCAGGCAGTATCTGAGTACTTTGCTGTATCATACATATCAGTTACCATATTTACCAGATTAAGGTTGACGCTCTATCGTGAATTACATATAATAAGCTTGATTTACTGTGCCTTTTGGGGAAGTACCGAAGGCATTTGGAGGAAAAATGAGAAGAAACCTTAATATAAAACAGAGAAAATGGCGGAGCTTTATCTTTGCAACGATTTTTGGTGTGACAGCAGCGACTGCGGTCATTACGGTAAAACCGTTGGAAAGTTATGCCTACACAGAGACGGCAGGAGTGTTGAACGATGGCCCGGTGCAGATGCGGAAATCGCCTGTGAATGGCGAAAAAATCACATCTCTGGCGGCTGGAACAGCCGTCCGCGTGATCGATGAAGCGGATGGTTCGGATGGAATGAAGTGGTATAAAGTACAGATTTCCTATAATGGAATGTCATCGACAGGTTATATCAGATCCGATTTTATCACACTGTCATCCGAGGATACTTCTGCGGGAAGTACGATCACAGATAATTCAGCGCAGGGTGCAGCCGGAGTTGTCACCAACACGAACGGCAATGTCTATGTGAGGACAGGTGCGAGCACGGCATATTCTCCGGTCACGACGGTAAAAAGAGATCAGACAGTCAATGTACTCGGACAGACAACTACAAATGGAACTGTGTGGTACAATGTGACATTTAATAAGAATGGTGTGGATTATGCAGGCTGGATCTGTGGAACCTATCTGGCAGTAACCGGACAGACTTCTGCGGATGGATCGCAGGGAGACACCACAACGGTGACGGATGATGAGTATGTTGCATCGTTAAAAGCAGCGGGATTTCCGGACAGTTACTGTAATTCGCTTCTGGCATTGCACCAGAAGTATCCAGACTGGCAGTTCGTTCCGGTACAGACCGGACTGGACTGGAATACCGTCATTGCAAATGAGAGTGTTGTCGGAAGGAATCTGGTGCAGAGTTCTTCCAATGATGCGAGAAAGTCAACGGAGACGGGTGCTTATGACTGGGCGACCAACAAATGGTATGGTTATGACGGAGCAGGCTGGGTAAGTGCCTCCTCCAATTACATAGCATATTGCATGGATCCGAGAAATTACCTGAATGACACGTATATTTTTCAGTTTGAAACGTTAGAATATGCGCCATATCAGAACGTGACAGGAGTTGGAAATATTCTGTCAGGCAGTTTCATGAGTGGAAACTATAGCGATACAGACGGAGCATCGCGAAGCTATGCAGATACTTTCATGGAAGTGGGACAGAACTTGAGTGTCAGTCCTTATCATCTGGCTGCAAGATGTAAGCAGGAGCAGGGAAATAAGGGGACAAGTCCTTTGATCTCTGGCAATTACTCTGGCTATAATGGATATTACAATTACTTTAATATCGGAGCATATACGACATCGTCTGCGTCTGCGACGGTCAACGGATTGATTTATGCGAAAAATAACGACTGGAATTCTATTTATAAATCAATTAATGGTGGAGCTGGTATCGTTGGAAACAATTATGTGAAAAAAGGGCAGAACACCTTATATTTCCAGAAATTTAATGTGGTGAATATGAACAGCATATACTCACATCAGTACATGACAAATGTGCAGGCGGCAATGTCAGAAGGAAAAACAATGAGCACCGCTTATGCGGATAAATCACAGGGATTTATATTCCGTATTCCGGTGTATAGCAATATGCCGGAGTCAGCAGTGACGTTTTCAGACAGTGGTAATCCGAATAACTGGCTCTCTTCTCTCAGCGTAAGCGGATATGGACTGACACCGTCTTTTCAGGGAGCAGTAACCGATTATTCCGTGATCGTTGGAACCGAGGTAAGCTCGATCAATGTAGGTGCTTCGGCAGTTGCACCGAAAGCGGGAGTTTCCGGAGCGGGAACTTATGCATTGAATTATGGAAATAATGCGATCAACGTAACTTGTGTGTCACAGAGCGGTTCGGCAAAAACCTACACGATCAATGTGGTAAGACAGCAGCCGGCATCAGACAATACCCAGACACCGGAAAGTGGTGGAACAACGGTTGCGGACGGCGTATCCGTTTCTACCTCCTATAAACTGGGAGATACCGTGATCACAGGTATTACACCGGGAACAGGCGCTTCTTCTGTACTTGCCAATATCTCAGCGGGAAGCGGCACGGTCAAAGTGCTGAAAGCAGATGGCACAGAAAATACCGGTGCAGTCGGAACAGGTAATAAAATTGCAGTATATGCAAATGGAACACTGGTGAAGCAGTATGACGTTGTCATTTACGGTGACATCAATGGAGATGGAAAAATCTCTGTGGTCGATCTGGTCATGATGCAGAAACAGATTCTTGGAACATCACAGCTTTCCGGTGCGTATGCAGCGGCTGCGGATATAAGCAGAGATGGAAAAGTTTCCGTAAAAGACCTTGTGCTTTTGCAGAAACATATTATAAATGCAGCACAGATTGAACAGTAACAGGGCTGTGTGGATAGAAAGAGTTATTTTAGTGAGAAAATACAATTTTCACACATAAGAATGGAGAGTAAAATGAAAAAGAAATTAGGTGTGATCATTACACTGTTAACATTATGCATCTGCCTTATGACACCGCAGATGCATGCCAAGGCGGCTTCCGGAAAAACAACGATCGCTGTGTCTGCCAGTTCCCTGAATATCGGACAGACTGTGACGGTAACGGCAAAAGCATTAAGTGCATCCGGGGACAGTGCATATGCCAATATGGTTTTGACCTATGATGCCGGCATTCTGGAGTTTGTGAGCTGTAATGCAACTTATGGCGGTGGCGGCGGAAGTATTTCGGTAGCGAGTGACAGCTTCAGTGTGACATTAAAAGCAATCAGTGCGGGAAAAGCTTCTATTTCGCTTTCTGCTACGGATGGTGTTATTTACGGTACCGAAGAAGAATTGGATTCCATGGCAGGCAGCAGCACTTCTGTAACGGTCAAAAACGAAGCAGCAGGCAGCAATGGAAATGCGGGAAATGGAAGCAGTTCTGGAACAGGAAGTAGCAACAATACTGGAAGCAATACGGCAGCTTTATCCGCAGATAATTCCTTAAAGGCACTGACGATTTCACCGGGAACATTGTCTCCGGCTTTTAAGGGAAGCACCACAAAGTATACGGCAGCTGTGGATAATTCTGTGACAAGTATTGCAGTGAGTGCAACACCGGTCAATGAAAAGGCAACCGTTGAATCGGTTACCGGAAACACGAATCTTGCCGTCGGAGCGAATGTTGTGAAGATTGTTGTAAAGGCAGAAAACGGAACAACAGCCACTTATAAAATCACTGTGACAAGACAGGCAGCAGGAACCACCGGAAGTGAGACGACAACTACAGGCGGTGAAAACGGAGACGACGGAAATGGTGACAGCGAGACTCCAGAAGATACTGAGGAAGTGGACACAACGGAAACTCCGGTATCAGCGGCAGATGTTGTGATCAATAACACGACCTACCATATCGCAGACAATTTTACAGAGGAACAGATTCCGGCTGATTTTACAGAAGCAACAGTTAATTTCCGTGGAACGGAATGCAGAGGTCTGACGTTTGACAAAGGAACAATTTCTCTGATCTATCTGGAAACAGACAATGTGGACGCAACGACCGGCAGATTCTTTATTTATGATGAGACCAGGGATGTTGTCTATGATTTTATGAAGTTTACTGCAGGTGAGAGCAGTTATGTGATTCCACTTTTGGCACCGCTTGATTCGGTACTGCCGGAGAGTTATGTGCAGGTGTCCCTGCAAATGCCGGAAAATACCGTGATGACCGCTTACCAGCTTCCGGCAGAGGATGGAGAGGAAGCGTCTGATTTCTATATCTTTTATGCAGTAAATCAGGACGGAACCGAAGGCTGGTATCAGTATGATGCGGCAGAGGGTACTTACCAGCGTGTCAATGGAAATATCACCGAGACAGCAGATTCTTCTTCGGATGATCTTGCAGCATTGCAGAGCCAGTATGATGAACTCTCAAAGAAATATAAAGATGCAAAATCCTTTTCCAGAAACATGATCGCTGTGCTTATTTTTGTATTGGCAATCGCAGTTGTGATCATACTGAATATCATGCTCTTTGGCAGAAAGAAAAAAGGAAAAGACGAACTCTCAGAGGACAACGATCCGGAGCTTGACGAGCCAGAGAACGAGGACGACGAAGCAAACGAAGAGACAGAAACCGAGAAAAAACCTTTCTTGGGAAAATTCCGTGGATTCCGAAAAAAAGAAAAAAATGAGGATGAGGACGATTATTTCGATGACGAGGAAGAGTACATCGAGGAAGAACATCCAATCAACAGGGCTTACCGCGAATGGAATGATTATGAGGATGAAATTCCATCCACTTCTGAGAAATCAGTGACAGAAGAAAAGTCCGAGAAAAAATCATCTACTGAAAATGAAAAAATGGATGTGCTGCAAAAAAATGAAACTTCTGTGAAAAATGAAAAAGGAATGGAAGTTTTCGACCTAAATGATTTATAATATAAAATAGAATGTAGGTAATTGCGAAAATCATTCATAACGTAAATTAAATTGTGAAAAATCAACAAAAGCTTGAGAAAACACTGTGGAACCGTGTTTTCGAAAATTTTGTTGATTTTGAACAATTTGAGATAGATTAAGGAGAGTTTGCAATCACCTAATAAATAACATGAGGAGACAACATGCAATTACCATACACTGTAAAAGCCAAAAAAGCGATTGATATCGCCGGCAAAATGTCAAAATCATTACATCATAATTATATCGGAACCGAGCACTTACTGATTGGGCTATTGAAGGAAAATTCAGGAGTAGCGGCAAAAATTCTGAATGAGAATGGTGTAGAGTTAGATAAAATTGTAGATCTGATCAAAGAATTGATCGCTCCGGCAGAGGGAACAGCAGTAGCAGAATCAGATGGTTATTCACCGAGAGCAGCAAAAGTTCTTGAGAATGCAGAGAAGGAGGCAGTCAGATTCCATGCTGATGCCATTGGAACAGAACATATTCTGATTGCCATGATCAAAGAGACAGACTGTGTTGCATCCAGATTACTGACAACGCTGTCCGTCAATATGCAGAAAGTCTTTGTGGACACTCTCATTGCGATGGGGGAAGATGCAAATCTTTACCGCGAAGAATTTCAGAATGGTCGTCCGGGAAAAAAGAAAAATAATGAGGGAACCCCGACGCTGGATCAGTATTCCAGAGATCTGACACAGCTTGCAACGGAAGGAGCACTGGATCCGGTGGTTGGACGTGAGGAAGAAATCCAGAGAGTGATTCAGATTCTAAGCAGAAGAACGAAGAACAATCCATGTCTGATCGGAGAACCGGGAGTTGGTAAAACGGCTATCGTGGAAGGAATCGCAGAGCGTATCGTATCCGGCCTTGTACCGGACTCTGTTCAGGGAAAAAGAGTGGTATCTTTAGACCTATCCGGTATTGTGGCTGGTTCAAAATACCGTGGAGAATTTGAAGAGCGTATCAAAAAAGTGATTCAGGAAGTGACAAAAGCAGGAAATGTTTTGCTGTTTATCGATGAGCTTCACACAATCATCGGTGCCGGTGGCGCAGAGGGCGCGATCGATGCCTCTAATATTTTAAAACCTGCACTTGCCCGTGGTGAGATTCAGATCATGGGAGCAACGACAATCACAGAATACCGCAAATATGTAGAAAAAGATGCTGCACTGGAGCGAAGATTCCAGCCTGTGACGGTGGAGGAACCGGGCGAGGAACAGACAGTTGCAATTTTGAAAGGGCTTCGCGGTAAATACGAAGCACATCATCATGTAAAGATCACGGATGAGGCAGTCGAGGCGGCAGTCCGCCTGTCAGCGCGCTATATCAATGACCGTTTTTTGCCGGATAAGGCAATTGATCTGATGGATGAAGCAGCAGCAAGAGTGCGGTTTGGCGTGTCTAACCATACAGAGAAACTTGCGGAATTGAGAAATCAGATCACAGAAAAAGAATTACAGTTAGAGGATGCTCTGAGCAATTCCGATATTGCGCTTGCAAAACAGTGCAAGGAAGAAAAAGAAGCATTGGAAGCAGAGCTTGAGAAGCAGACAAAAAAAGCGCAGCGTGAGATCCGCAGAAAGAATCTGTCTGTCACAGAGGATGATGTGGCAGATGTTGTTTCCGGCTGGACAAAAATTCCGGTGAAGAAACTGGCAGAAGGCGAGGCAGCCCGCCTGAAAAAATTAGAGGCAACGCTGCACAAACGTGTCGTTGGTCAGGAAGAAGCTGTGACGGCTGTGGCAAAAGCGGTGAGACGCGGACGTGTCGGTTTAAAAGATCCGAGAAGACCAATCGGTTCGTTCCTGTTCTTAGGACCTACAGGCGTAGGTAAAACGGAGATTTCCAAGGCGCTGGCGGAGGCTGTTTTCGGCAATGAACAGGCGATGATACGTGTTGATATGTCGGAGTACATGGAGAAACACAGTGTTTCTAAAATGATCGGTTCCCCGCCGGGATATGTCGGACATGAGGACGGCGGTCAGCTCAGCGAAAAAGTGCGCAGGAATCCGTATTCCGTGATTTTGTTTGACGAGATCGAAAAAGCGCATCCGGATGTATTTAATATTTTACTCCAGGTGTTAGACGATGGACATATCACGGATTCCCAGGGACGCAAGGTGGACTTTAAAAATACGATCATTATCATGACATCAAATGCAGGAGCACAGTCCATTGTGGAACCGAAAAAACTTGGTTTTGCATCTTCTGATGATGAAAAGCAGAATTACGAGCGCATGAAAAACAGTGTGATGGAGGAAGTGCGCAGGATTTTCAAACCGGAGTTCTTAAACCGTATTGATGAGACCATCGTATTCCGTTCACTGAACAAAAATGATATGAAACAGATCGTCACATTAATGTTGAAAGATCTGACAGACCGTTGTAAGAGCCAGATGGATATCATACTTCATGTGCGTGACAGCGTGAAAAATTATATTGTGGAAAAAGCATACGAACCGAAATATGGAGCAAGACCACTCCGCCGCAAAATCCAGAATGAGATCGAGGATCAGCTTGCAGAAGAAATATTAGACGGCAAGGTGAAAAAGGGTGATGAAGTGATCGTCACTACGAAAAAGAATGCAGTTGTTTTTGAAGTAAAGGAACAGTAACACAAAAATAAAAAAATCCTTAAAAATGATGAAAATGCTGGCAATCGAAATGTAGTTGAGCTATAATGATTTTACAAAATTTTTACGGTGCAGCAGGCAGAGAAGGACTGTACCACAGGAGGAAAAGATGAGCGCTATTAGTGAATTAATTCGTTCAGAAGCAGATGGAACGATCAGTTTTGGAGATTACACTCTGGATGCAAAGGCAAAGCTTGATAACTTCGGGCATCAGGGAGATCTTTATAAGGTAAAAACTTACAAAGACATCACCAAGCTGGAGCGTAATGGTATGTTTGTTTATGAATCCGTACCGGGAACAGCGGCATATCATTTGAATGCAACGGACACAGGAATTTCTTTTTCCGTGGAAGGACCGGAAGATGCTCAGATCACACTGGAGTTAGAAGAAGAGACTGAGTATGAAATTACAGTGGACGGAGCAAGCGCAGGTAAGATGAAAACAAATCTCGGTGGCAAGTTGACCGTCAGTGTGGAACTTGGAGAGAAACCGGTAGAAGTTCAGATTCAGAAATGCTAAGAAATGATAAGGGGTTGTCAGAAACGGCAACTCCTTTTAATGTCAATCGGAACTATTTGCAGAGTTTCCGGTTATTTTTTTTGATAGGGAAGGTTATATGGCAAAAGGAAAAACAAGTATTTTTTTCTGCCAGTCCTGCGGATACGAATCGTCCAAATGGATGGGGCAGTGTCCGGGATGTAAGGAATGGAATACATTTGTAGAAGAAGTGGTGGACAAAAAGAGTGCGGGCACACTGGCAAAGCAGAAAGCGACAGCGTCAGAGGCAAAGGTATTGCCTCTGTCCCAGATCGAGATGACCTATGACAAGCGTGTGTCAACAGACATGAAAGAATTAGACCGTGTACTTGGCGGCGGTATTGTGCAGGGTTCCATGGTGTTAGTGGGAGGTGATCCCGGAATCGGAAAATCCACATTGCTGCTTCAGGTCTGCAGGAATCTGTCGGAGCATAACATAAAAGTGCTCTATATTTCCGGGGAGGAATCTTTGCAGCAGATCAAAATCCGTGCGGAGCGCATCGGAAATTTCGGGGACAGTCTGAAACTGCTGTGTGAGACAAATCTTGACACCATAAAGGCAGTCATTGACCGGGAAAAACCGCAGATCGTTGTAATCGATTCCATCCAGACGATGTTTAACGAAGAGGTTTCCTCGGCACCGGGCAGTGTATCACAGGTGCGCGAGTCCACAGGTGTTTTGATGCAGATCGCAAAGGGAATGGGAATCTCCATTTTCATTGTGGGACATGTGACGAAAGAGGGAGTGGTGGCAGGACCGAGGGTGTTAGAACACATGGTAGACACCGTGCTTTATTTTGAGGGAGACAGGCATGCGGCTTACCGTATTTTAAGAGGTGTAAAAAACCGTTTTGGCTCCACAAATGAGATCGGTGTGTTCGAGATGCGGCAGGACGGACTTGTGGAAGTGGAAAATCCGTCTGAATACATGTTGAGCGGCAAGCCGGAGGGAGCGTCCGGCTCTGTTGTGGCATGTTCCATGGAAGGGACTAGACCAATCCTTTTGGAGGTGCAGGCACTTGTATGTCACAGTAATTTTGGGATTCCGCGAAGGACAGCGGCAGGAACGGATTTTAACCGTGTCAATCTTCTGATGGCGGTTCTGGAAAAAAGACTGGGCTTAAAGCTGGGTGACTGTGATGCCTATGTGAATATCGCAGGAGGAATCAAAATGAATGAGCCGGCAATCGACCTTGGCATTGTTCTTGCATTGATCTCAAGTTACAAGGACAAACCGATCGATGAGAAAACCATCTGTTTTGGCGAGGTCGGATTAAGCGGTGAGGTCCGCGCGGTAAATATGGCAGAACAGCGGGTGCAGGAGGCAAAAAAACTTGGCTTTGAGGTCTGTATTCTACCGGAGGTCTGCAGAAAATCCATGACAGAAGTAAAAGGTATCAAGCTGGTCGGTGTGAGCAATCTTTTAGATGCCATGAATTATCTGAAATAAAAAAATTGTATGAATTTTATAAAAAATAAAGGAAATTGAAAAATCCTGCCGAATAATAAAAATATGGAGATTTTATTGAAACGATTTTTTATATGGTGCTTCGGGAGAGACTGTCAGATATCAGAGAGGTGATACATATGACAATACGGGAAGAACTTGAAAAAATGGAGCGGGAAACATTAAGCCCTTATGCAACGCTCAGTGTGAACACGAAAGGCAGGGAACGCGAGGAAGAACAGTGCGATGTCCGGCCTGTTTTTCAGCGAGACAGGGACAGAATCCTGCATTGTAAGGCATTCCGGCGGTTGAAGAATAAGACACAGGTTTTTCTGACACCGAAGGGAGATCACTATAGGACAAGACTTTCCCATACCTTAGAGGTATCGCAGAATGCGAGAACAATTGCAAAAGCACTGCGTCTGAATGAAGATCTGGTGGAAGCGATCGCGTTGGGACACGATATGGGGCATACGCCGTTTGGCCATGCCGGAGAGTATGTGTTAAATGAAATCTGTGAAGACGGATTCCGGCACAACGAGCAGAGTGTCCGTATCGTGGAAAAACTTGAGAAAAACGGCATGGGATTAAATCTGACTTGGGAAGTGCGGGACGGTATTTTAAATCATCAGTCTAAGTCAATGCCACATACGCTGGAGGGAAAAGTTGTCCGCTTATCAGATAAAATCGCCTATGTTTACCATGACGTGGATGATGCGATCCGCGCAGAAATCCTGACGGAGGATGATATTCCATCAGAGATCCGTAAAACATTAGGTTTTACCACAAAACAGCGTTTAAATACATTGATACATAACGTGATCATGAATAGTATGAACCAGGATGACATTCGGATGTCAGCAGATATTCAGGAAGCCATGTTTGAGCTGCGCCATTTTATGTTCGATCATGTATACACGAATCCAATTGCCAAGGGTGAGGAAGTGAAGGCAAAGGCAATGATCCGGCAGCTCTTCGGATTCTACAAAGATCACATCGAGTTTCTGCCGGAAAAATACCTCGCCATGCTTGATGAAGGGGAAAAGACGGAGCGCGTGATCTGCGATTACATCGCAGGTATGACCGACCAGTATGCCATCACCAAATTCAGCGAATACTTCCTGCCGCAGGCCTGGCAAGTGGATGGATATTAAGCCAATATAGCCTGCGGCGTGCGCAGGCGGATGGGTATTATAGACAATTGCGAAACTCATAACAACCTAAATTGAATTGTGAGAAATTGACAAAAGACAT
>ERZ650918.3066-NODE-3066-length-10507-cov-2.861271_pt1 | contig 10507 bp, 10 predicted proteins | sample MGYA00514758_ERZ650918 | MGnify/ENA metagenome assembly ERZ650918 | reverse complement strand
ACAGGTCAAACGCGATCCACACACCCCACGGGAAGCCGCCGTTCAGGTCAGAGACTGAGCCCAGACCGAACACCAGACGCTTCACAATCAGGAGCATACAGATGACGATTAACGGTCCAAAAATCATGACCGGTTTACTGATGATTTTGCCGCCCAGCGGTTGTGGATCATGACTCATGATCGTCTCCTCCGTCGTGATGGTCGTTTTTGGTGTTGCGACGAACCAGCACGGTTAAGCCCGCCAGCACAGCCAGTGGTAGCATCATGCCTTTATACAGGGTGTGTTGGACATGTTCGGAACGCGCACCAGTAGAAAGATCGTCCAGTTTCGGCAGGTCGAGATTTTCATAAGGCACACCGGTCAGTACCAGAACCTGAGTACCGCCGCCCTCTTTCTCGCCGTACAGATGCGGATAATATTTCGGCACCGTATGCAGGTAAGTGTCGCCAGATTTCAGCGTCTGACGCGGATAGTGGTATTCGCTGCCAGGCTTCAGCGCCAGGCGTTTTTTCGCCTCCGCCATCAGCTCTTCACGCGTACCAAAAATCACCGCGCCCGCCGGGCACACTTCTACGCAGCCAGGCAGACCGCCTTTATCAAGACGTTCCACACCTTTCTGGTTGCACAGTTCACACTTATGCAGCGCACCAAATGGGTTGTTGTAGTCGTACTTCGGCACGTTGTATGGGCAGGCGACCATGCAGTAACGGCAGCCAGTGCACACATCTTTGTCGTAATGGACAATGCCGGTTTTCGGATCTTTTTTCAGCGCAGAGACCGGACACACGGAGACACAGTTCGGATCGACGCAGTGCATACACTGTTTCTTAATGTACGCGTAGCCGTTCTCTTCCTGGTCTTTGTTGACACCCGTGCCGCTGGTCCACACCTGAATAATGTTATTGGTATACGGCGACAGTTTGTCGTTGTTCGACCAGGTCTGTTCCCCTTGCGGGTTACGTTCAGGGAAGTTGATATCCTGACACTTGGTGACGCAAGCCTGGCAGCCTACGCACAAGGTCGAGTCGTACAACATCCCCAGCGATCCCGGAATTGGCGGGCGGTTTTCAGCAGCCGCATGACTGACAGACGGCAGCGCGCCCGTCAGCAATGCCCCGCAGGAGGCTGCTTTAATAAAATTACGTCTGTTCACGGTTATTCTCCCCGTGAGTCAGCGTTATCTTTCTTTTGCTGACGACCCAGTTCACGCACCGCCATCACGCTGACACCGGCAACCAGCCCAACCACACCGCCGAGCAAACCAATAGCGCCCGCAGAGACGTTGCCGCCTTCTTTAGCGTTAACGTCCGGTTTCTGTGAACGCGGAGTCTGATTTTCGACGTTGGCAAGCTGATGGATGCCTTTATGGAAGCCGATACCTTCTTCGTTACAGCCATAGCACGGGTGACCAATCGCCACCGGCCACACACCGCCAACATCGCAGAATTGCAGCGTTGAGCAGTTGCCGTAAGTTTCTGGCCCTTTACAGCCGAGGTGGTACAGGCACCAGCCTTCGCGGTGGCCTTCATCACCGAACTCTTTGGCAAAACGACCAGCATCGAAGTGCGGGCGACGTTCACAGTGTTCGTGAATCAGACGACCGTAGGCGAAAGTCGGACGGTTTTTGTCATCCAGCTTCGGTGGTTTGCCGTAAGTGATGATGTGCGCAACGGTCGCGAGGAAGTTGTGCGGGTTCGGCGGGCAGCCAGGAATGTTGATTACAGTTTTGCCTGGCAGAACTTCTTGCAGGCTGACTGCGCCAGTTGGGTTAACTCCAGCTGCGGCAACACCGCCCCACGCAGAGCAGGAACCGATAGCGATAATGGCTGCTGCGCCTTCCGCCGCTTTGCGGATGTGATCCACAATCGGCTCACCGGCAACCATGCAATAAATACCATTATCTTTTAATGGGATGGAACCATCCACCACTAACACATACTGCCCTTTGTACTTCTCGAGAGCGTTATGTTTGTTCTCTTCGACCTGATGACCGAAGGCGGCGGAAAGCACTTCGTGATACTCCAGAGAGATAGTCTCCAGCACGAGGTTTTCTACCGTTGGATGCGTTGCACGAAGCAGAGATTCAGTACAACCGGTACACTCCTGCGCGCCAATCCAGATAACTGGCGGACGCTGCGGGTTAGTAACCGATTCGGCCATCTCTGCAGCGGCTTTGCTACTTAACCCCATGGTGGCGGCTAATGCTGCACAAAGCTTCATGAAATCACGACGGTTAATGCCGTGAGAATGGATGAGGGTGTTATCTCCAGTCATTTATAGTTATTCCGTTGCGAAGACCTGGCATATATTTTGCCTCAATCGCAAAATCAATAATGCGATCGATGCGCCATTTACCACACATTTATTATGGTTATCGATATCATGATACTGCGGCGGGGCGCTAAAACGAAGGGAAGAAGCATTAGTGTAATTAATTAAAGCAAGATAATACGTATGTTTGATCAATTTTCGAGGCGATAACCGGCCATAAAAAAGCGCAACGTAGAACAGGAATTATTCTCACGAAAGAAATCCATTACCATCTCTTTATCCAGTCCATAGCGGCGTGTCAGAATACCCGCTTCCCAGGCGCTAAGCTGGCGATCTCCGGTCTTTTCGTACATCCGGTGTGAGTAGCCTAATACAAAACCGCGTTTATAATCGGCACAGTATTTTGTCACATTAACCGCACTGTCGGCATGCGTTGCTTTTAATCCCGCCATTAAGCCTTTACCAAAATGGTTATTCATCGTTCACCTCATTCGCTATATATTGTCATATATAGCGATATTTTAGGCAAAGAACGACTTTTGCGCACGCTATTTTTTCATGCTTGTTTAAGACGTAATCCCGTAAGAGATAAACCTATCAGGAGAGATATTTATCGAACCATTTCAGCGTCCTTTGCCAGGCAAGATCGGCGGCAGATTTGTCATAACGGGGCGTGGAATCATTATGGAATCCGTGATTAACTCCCGGATAGATATACGCCTCATAGACCTTATTATTGGCTTTCAACGCCGCCTCGTAAGCAGGCCAGCCCTCGTTGATTCGGGTGTCCAGTTCCGCGTAGTGGAGTAGTAAAGGCGCTTCAATCTTCGCCACATCGGCGGTGGGTGCCTGTCGACCATAAAACGGCACCGCGCAGGCCAGTTCCGGATACGCGACAGCCGCCGCGTTCGATACGCCACCGCCATAGCAAAATCCGGTAATACCCACTTTGCCTGTCGCTTGCGGATAGCGTTGCATAAACTCAATTGCGGCAAAGAAATCATTCATCAGTTTGGTTGGATCAACCTGCTGTTGCAGCTCACGACCTTTATCATCATTACCCGGATAACCTCCAACGGAACTTAAGCCGTCAGGTGCCAGGGCGATATACCCCGCCTTCGCCACTCGCCGTGCCACATCTTCGATATACGGATTCAGTCCACGATTCTCATGCACCACCACTACGGCTGGCGTTTTGCCGCTCATCTTTGCGGGCTTCACCAGATAACCCCGCACCTCGCCGTGACCATTTGGTGAAGAATACGTGATGTACTCAGCAACAATTTCCGGGTCGGTAAACTCTACCTGAGTCGCCAGCGCATAATTTGGCTTGAGCAAATCAAACAACGCTAATGCCGTCATCCCGCCTACCGCATACTTCGCCGCAAGGTTGAGGAACTCACGTTTCGAAATTTTCCCGTGAGCGTAATAGTCGTAGTAATCCAGCAACTCTTGTGGGAAATCTTTAGCGGTCAGACGCGGCATCATTGCACTCCTCAATTGGTGTTTTTTTAAGCAAAGCATAAGCACGTGTTTTTGCCCAGTTTTTCGTCACTCTGTGAGCCAGACTACGGGATACGCGCTGATGAATCGCTAAACTAGAAACATTGTTTCGAAATTGAACGGTGGAAAGGAGAGGTCATGGTCTGGTTAGCGAATCCCGAGCGTTACGGGCAGATGCAGTACCGTTATTGCGGAAAAAGCGGTTTACGCCTGCCCGCGTTATCGCTCGGTTTATGGCACAATTTCGGTCACGTTAACGCGATGGAATCACAGCGTGCGATCCTGCGTAAAGCGTTTGATTTGGGCATTAACGCACTTTGATTTAGCCAACAATTACGGGCCGCCTCCAGGAAGCGCAGAAGAGAACTTTGGTCGCCTGCTGCGGGAGGATTTTGCCGCTTATCGCGATGAACTGATTATCTCTACCAAGGCTGGCTACGATATGTGGCCCGGCCCTTACGGCTCTGGCGGTTCACGTAAATACCTGCTCGCCAGCCTCGACCAAAGCCTGAAGCGTATGGGGCTTGAGTATGTCGATATCTTTTACTCTCATCGCGTCGATGAAAATACGCCGATGGAAGAAACCGCCTCTGCGCTGGCTCATGCGGTACAAAGCGGTAAGGCGCTGTATGTCGGGATCTCCTCTTACTCGCCAGAGCGGACGCAAAAAATGGTCGAGTTACTGCGCGAGTGGAAAATTCCGCTGTTAATTCATCAACCTTCGTACAATTTACTGAACCGCTGGGTGGATAAAAGCGGCCTGCTGGATACCCTGCAAAATAACGGCGTGGGCTGCATTGCCTTTACTCCTCTGGCTCAGGGATTGCTGACCGGGAAATATCTCAACGGCATTCCGCAAGATTCACGGATGCATCGTGAAGGGAATAAAGTTCGTGGTCTGACGCCGAAAATGCTCACCGAAGCCAACCTCAACAGCCTGCGGTTATTGAATGAAATGGCACAGCAACGTGGACAATCAATGGCGCAAATGGCGTTAAGCTGGTTGCTGAAAGATGATCGCGTGACGTCGGTATTGATTGGTGCCAGCCGCGCGGAGCAACTTGAGGAGAACGTGCAGGCGCTGAATAATCTGACATTTAGCACCGAGGAGCTGGCGCAGATTGATCAGCATATCGCCGATGGCGAGCTGAATCTGTGGCAGGCGTCTTCCGATAAATGATCTGTTAATAACGGGCGCGAGAACCGCGCCCGAATCAGATCAGTGATTATGACGAGTCAGTCGGTCAAGATAGCCCATCACAAATGCAGAGAGCACAAACGTCAGATGGATGATGACGTACCACATCAGTTTGTTATCAGGGACATTTTTCGCATCCATAAAGACGCGCAGTAAGTGAATGGAAGAAATTGCCACAATCGACGCTGCTACTTTGTTTTTCAGCGACGTTGCATCCATTTTCCCCAGCCAGTTCAGCTTCTCTTTGTTCTCGGAGATATCCAGTTGTGAGACGAAATTCTCATAACCGGAAAACATCACCATCACCAGCAAACCGCCAACCAGCGTCATATCCACCAGCGACAGCAACACGAGGATCAAATCTGATTCCGCCATCGAGAAGATATTCGGCAGTACGTGAATAATCTCCTGGAAGAACTTCAGCGCCAGGGCAACTAACGCCAGCAAAAGGCCAAAGTACACGGGGGCAAGCAGCCAGCGAGAAGCATACATTGCATTTTCAAGAAAACGTTCCATACATTCCTGTCGTGTAGTTAAAACGGGCAACAGTATATCGCAATTGAGTAAACAGCACGCAACAGCAAATCAACATATCCGTTAAACCTTTGTCGCATAATTCTGAGGGTTAGGGATCTTCCTGGTTCCCTTATCAACGCATCGAGAGCGTCTACCCTTAAAGGACGTTGAACCTGAAGGGAGAAAAATGATGTCTCATTTAAAAGACCCGACCACGCAGTATTACACTGGTGAATATCCCAAACAGAAACAACCGACGCCAGGCATCCAGGCGAAAATGACACCGGTGCCGGATTGCGGCGAGAAAACCTATGTTGGTAGCGGTCGCCTGAAAGATCGTAAAGCATTGGTGACAGGGGGCGATTCCGGAATCGGTCGCGCTGCCGCCATCGCTTACGCGCGTGAAGGGGCCGACGTGGCGATCAGTTATCTTCCCGTGGAAGAAGAAGACGCTCAGGATGTGAAAAAGATCATTGAAGAATGCGGACGCAAAGCCGTCCTGCTGCCAGGCGATTTAAGCGATGAGAAATTTGCCCGTTCGCTGGTTCACGAAGCGCATAAGGCCTTAGGCGGGCTGGATATTATGGCGCTGGTCGCCGGGAAACAGGTTGCCATTCCTGATATTGCAGACCTCACCAGCGAACAGTTTCAAAAGACCTTTGCCATTAACGTTTTCGCGCTGTTCTGGCTAACCCAGGAAGCGCTCCCCCTGCTACCGAAAGGTGCTAGTATCATCACCACTTCGTCAATCCAGGCATACCAGCCAAGCCCGCATTTACTGGACTATGCGGCTACGAAGGCGGCGATTCTGAACTACAGCCGTGGCCTGGCAAAACAGGTCGCGGAGAAAGGTATTCGGGTGAATATTGTTGCGCCAGGCCCGATCTGGACAGCACTGCAAATTTCCGGCGGACAGACGCAGGATAAGATCCCGCAGTTTGGTCAGAAAACGCCGATGAAGCGTGCCGGGCAACCGGCGGAACTGGCCCCTGTATATGTTTATCTGGCAAGTCAGGAGTCGAGCTACGTGACCGCAGAAGTGCATGGCGTGTGCGGCGGCGAGCATTTAGGCTAAAAAAATGCCCGGTTGTGAAAAGCAACCGGGCATCATTTTTATTTCGCTTTGGCAGTTTCTTCGCCGACCAGGCCTATCTTCAGGTAACCCGCCTGATGCAGCGTATCCATTACCTTCATCAACGTCTCGTAATCGACGGTTTTATCCGCACGGAAGAAGATGGTGGTGTCTTTCTTACCTTCAGTTAACGCATTCAGCGCCGTAACCATTGTTTCATCGGTGACCGGATCGTTACCGATAAACATCGAGTTGTCCGCCTTCACCGACAGATAAACCGGTTTTTCCGGGCGCGGCTGCGGCGTGCTGGTAGAAGCAGGCAAGTTCACCTTCACATCTACCGTCGCTAACGGTGCCGCCACCATAAAGATAATCAGCAGAACCAACATCACGTCGATAAACGGCGTCACGTTGATATCATGCATTTCGCCGTTATCGTCGAGGTTTTCGTTAAGATGCATTGCCATCGGACATTATCCTGCGCGTAATTTTTGTGCGACACGAACCGGATGCGCAGCGGCGCTGGCTTCCAGATCCAGGTCACGGCTTTGCAGCAACAATACCTGCGCTGCAACATCACCCAGCATCGCTTTAAAGCCGCCAATCTGGCGTGCAAATACGTTATAGATAACGACCGCCGGAATCGCTGCCACGAGGCCGATTGCCGTTGCTAACAGAGCTTCTGCAATACCCGGCGCAACGACTGCCAGGTTAGTGGTCTGCGTTTGCGCGATACCAATAAAGCTGTTCATGATGCCCCAGACCGTACCAAAGAGGCCCACAAACGGCGAAATCGCGCCGATGGTTGCCAGATAGCCGTTACCGCGGCCCATTTGACGACCTACTGCGGCGACCCGACGCTCCAGACGGAAGCTGGTACGTTCTTTAATACCTTCGTTATCGTCGCTGCCTTCTGACAGTTCCAGCTCATTCTGCGCTTCATTGAGCAAATGCAGGCTTAAGCTTTTGCTACCAAAATCAGCGGCGATATCGTTGGCCTGGTTTAAGGAACGCGCTTCAGCCAGCAGTTGCTGCTCGCGCTTAAGGCGACGCTTCTGATTGAAGAACTCTACGCTCTTACTGAAGAAGATTGCCCAGGTGACTACGGAGGCCAAAATAAGCCCAATCATCACGCACTTAACGACAATATCGGCGTGCTGATACATACCCCAGACGGAAAGGTCCGTCTGCATTAAATTATTACCCACTGTGTATCTCCAGGACGCAAGTCACAAAATCTGCGCATAATAATATCAAAACGACGTCGAATTGATAGTCGTTCTCATTACTATTTGCATACTGCCGTACCTTTGCTTTCTTTTCCTTGCGTTTACGCAGTAAAAAAGTCACCAGCACGCCATTTGCGAAAATTTTCTGCTTTATGCCAATTCTTCAGGATGCGCCCGCGAATATTCATGCTAGTTTAGACATCCAGACGTATAAAAACAGGAATCCCGAGATGGCGGACAAAAAGCTTGATACTCAACTGGTGAATGCAGGACGCAGCAAAAAATACACTCTCGGCGCGGTAAATAGCGTGATTCAGCGCGCTTCTTCACTGGTCTTTGACAGTGTGGAAGCCAAAAAACACGCAACGCGCAATCGCGCCAATGGCGAGTTGTTCTATGGACGGCGCGGAACGTTAACCCATTTCTCCTTACAACAAGCGATGTGCGAACTGGAAGGTGGCGCAGGCTGCGTGCTGTTCCCCTGCGGGGCGGCGGCGGTTGCTAATTCTATTCTTGCTTTTGTCGAACAGGGCGATCATGTGTTGATGACCAACACCGCCTATGAACCGAGTCAGGATTTCTGTAGCAAAATCCTCAGCAAACTGGGCGTAACGACATCGTGGTTTGATCCGCTGATTGGCGCAGATATCGTTAAACATGTGCAGCCAAACACTAAAATCGTGTTTCTGGAATCCCCAGGCTCCATCACCATGGAAATCCACGACGTTCCGGCGATTGTTGCCGCCGTGCGCAATGTGGTGCCAGATGCCATCATTATGATCGATAACACCTGGGCGGCCGGTGTGCTGTTTAAGGCGCTGGATTTTGGCATTGATGTTTCCATTCAGGCCGCTACCAAATATCTGGTGGGGCATTCAGATGCGATGATTGGTACTGCCGTATGCAATGCCCGTTGCTGGGAGCAGCTGCGGGAGAATGCCTATCTGATGGGCCAGATGGTCGATGCCGATACCGCCTATATAACCAGCCGTGGCCTGCGCACTTTGGGTGTTCGCCTGCGTCAACATCATGAAAGCAGTCTGAAAGTGGCTGAGTGGCTGGCAGGACATCCGCAAGTAGCGCGAGTTAACCACCCTGCTCTGCCTGGCAGTAAAGGCCACGAATTCTGGAAACGAGACTTTACAGGTAGCAGCGGGCTATTTTCCTTTGTGCTTAAGAAAAAGCTCAATGATGAAGAGCTGGCGAACTATCTGGATAACTTCAGTTTATTCAGCATGGCCTACTCGTGGGGCGGTTATGAATCGTTGATCCTGGCAAATCAACCAGAACATATCGCCGCCATTCGCCCGCAAGGCGAGATCGATTTTAGCGGGACCTTGATTCGCCTGCATATTGGTCTGGAAGATGTCGACGATCTGATTGCCGATCTGGACGCCGGTTTTGCGCGAATTGTATAACATTGCCACTTTTGGACAATTTTGCAGACATTTTATTGTGAAAAGTCTTAAATTGTTGCGTCCGGGATCAAGGCGTCCCGGACGATTCAGGAGTACAATAGGCAGATAAAGGCTTAAACGCTGTTCCACAGGAAAGTCCATGGCTGTTATTCAAGATATCATCGCTGCGCTCTGGCAACACGACTTTGCCGCGCTGGCGGATCCTCATATTGTTAGCGTTGTTTACTTTGTCATGTTTGCCACGCTGTTTTTAGAAAACGGCCTGCTGCCCGCCTCATTTTTGCCAGGCGACAGCTTGTTGATATTGGCTGGCGCATTGATTGCCCAGGGGGTTATGGATTTTCTGCCTACGATTGCGATTCTGACCGCCGCAGCAAGTCTGGGCTGCTGGTTAAGTTATATTCAGGGGCGCTGGTTAGGGAATACCAAAACGGTGAAAGGCTGGCTGGCACAGCTTCCTGCTAAATATCACCAGCGCGCCACCTGCATGTTTGACCGCCACGGTCTGCTGGCGCTGCTGGCTGGACGTTTTCTTGCATTTGTCCGTACGCTGCTGCCAACCATGGCAGGAATTTCCGGTTTGCCAAACCGCCGTTTCCAGTTTTTCAACTGGTTAAGCGGATTGCTGTGGGTCAGCGTGGTAACCAGTTTCGGCTATGCCTTAAGTATGATTCCGTTCGTTAAACGCCATGAAGATCAGGTAATGACGTTCCTGATGATCCTGCCAATTGCCTTGTTAACCGCTGGCTTGTTAGGCACGCTGTTTGTGGTGATTAAAAAAAAATACTGTAACGCCTGACGATTTTCCCCGTTCCCGGTTGCTGTACCGGGAACGTATTTAATTCCCCTGCATCGCCCGCATTCTTGCCGCATCTTCCCCCGGCGTCACACCGAAGTAACGTTTAAACTCACGGCTAAATTGCGATGCGCTTTCATAGCCGACGCGCATCGCCGCCGCGCTGGCTTTCATGCCGTCGTGGATGATCATCATCCGCGCCTTATGCAGACGGTAGGTTTTGAGGTACTGCAACGGTGACGTGCTGGTGACAGATTTAAAGTTATGGTGAAACGCCGAGACGCTCATATTGGCTTCCGCCGCCAGCTGGTCGACGCTGAGGTTTTCGGTGTACTGGCTTTCGATACGCTTGAGCACGCGGCTTATCAGGCTGAAGTGGGTCTGTCGGCTCACCAGGGCAAGTAACGCGCCGCCGCCCGGGCCCAGCAGCACGTGGTACAGAATTTCTCGGATAATCTGCTTGCCCAGTATGCGCGCGTCCAGCGGCCTCTCCATGACGTCCA
>ERZ650918.3051-NODE-3051-length-10564-cov-3.528595_pt1 | contig 10564 bp, 12 predicted proteins | sample MGYA00514758_ERZ650918 | MGnify/ENA metagenome assembly ERZ650918 | reverse complement strand
TATATAGCTGGAGAAAATCATGCAAGCCGGAGAACTGTATTGAAGTATAAACAACTTCTACATACTTTCTTTGACTTTCTGATGAAGACAAAGGAAGTAATTGCAGTAAATCCTGTATCTAATATTCCACAGTTGGGAGAAAAACGAGATGAAGCTGCAAGACCTATACCGGATAAGGACCGTAAGAAACTCATCGAATATATGGAGGAGCATGATCCTCAATTACTATTAGTTTGCCAGTTGGAGTATTATTGTGCGATTCGACCAAATGAATGTCGACAGTTATTGATAAGAGACATTAATTTGGAAACAGCTACAATAACAGTAAGACAGGATATCAGTAAAAATGGGCTCACGGAAACAGTCAATATTCCCCGGCAACTGTATGAGTACCTGGAAAACATTCTCCGGATCGGAGGATATCCGGAAGATTGGTATCTCTTTTCGCGAGATAATATGCCTGGAATGTATAAACTTGGAAAAAATACATTTCGATATAGATTCAATCGGATCCGTAAAATTTTAGGGCTAAGTGAGCGATACAAGCTATATAGCTTCAAACATACTGGCGGTGTGAAATTGGTGAATGCCGGTGTGAATACTTGGGAACTACAGCGGCATTTTCGTCACAAATCGATTGATACGACTGAGAAATATGTTAAGAGGAATTTTGGTGTACAAAGTAAACTAATCAGGGACGATTTTCCTGATATGTGATTAATTTGTTTGTAGGAGGCATAAATAAGCCTCCTACTATCCTACTGTCCTACACAATAATATTCATTCTTATCAGATGATCATCAAGCGTTTTAAAATTGCATTTAAGCTTTCGGCAAATGGCTGCTTTGGAGCAACCATAATCGAGCATTGTCTGTATGATCTTCTCTTTTCCAGAGAGTTTATAATGTGTATTCTTGTCTCCCGGCTTCCTTCCGAGGTGCTGCCCATTAGCTTTTCGCCGGGCAAGTCCCTCTTTGGTGCGTTGAGAAATCAAATCACGCTCAATCTGGGCAGACAGCCCGAAAGCGAATGCCAGTACCTGGCTATTGATGTTATTGCCAAGCTCATATCTTTCCTTAACAGTTAGAACAAAGGTTTCCTTTGTCATGCAGAGGTTGAGCATCGACATAATTTGCATTAGGTTCCTGCCAAGACGACTTATTTCAGATAGTATCAAGGTATCACCCTTCTTCATTCTCTTTAAAAGTGGGCCCAATTTTCTGTCTTTAGCGGCCTTTGTGCCTGACACCGTTTCCGACACCCACTTATCAATCACTAATTTGCGTTCATTGGCAAAATTCTGCACTTCAAATCGCTGGTTTTCGACAGTTTGTTTATCGGTACTCACCCTAATGTATGCGTAAACCATTTTTGTCGGTGAAGTTAGTAAACTAATCCTGCCTGAACAAATCGCACAAAGAACGCCCGTTAAAAACGGAAGATATGATTGAAAAGGTACAAGTAACGGATACAAGTGTACTAAAAAGCATAGAAGATGGATTGAATAAATCTACGTTGGGAAACTCACTGGCGTCGTATGTTCCGGCGACGATTGGGGAAATTTGGATTACATATTTGGATAGTAATAAAAACATTGTACTCATTCCCTGGCAAAATTGGGACGTAAGCCGGAATAATGCTATAGGTGTAGCAATAATGTCATCAGGGAAGCGCCTGATAATTTCACCTCATGAGACATTTCTTGCTTGGGGGGCAGTTGCAGGGACTGGTGGAGCAGTAGTAACAGCAAATAAAACAATGGCTGATGCTGATTATGCAGGGAAAAGTAATACAAGTAAGATTATTGCTTCTGATGCTTTTAAAAACGATGGCCCTGATTATGCACCTGGATATTGCGCTACATATAGCAACGGAGGATTGCCAGCCGGATCATGGTGGTTACCAAGTTTAGGCGAATTGGGGCTAATCTACGAAAAATATGATGCAATAAACGCCGCTATGGCGCGTATAAAAGGATCAGAACAATTAAACAAAGCAACATACTGGTCCAGTACAGAAGTTTCAGTAACGGATGCTTGGGTTACAAGCCTCACATCTTCTCTTCGTTGGGGCTCCCATAAATATGGTGTAAATAGCCGTGTTCGCCCAGTTACATCATTCTAAATTATTCAACTCTTTTACTATCGGAGCAAAGAAATTCTTCTTTGCTCTTTTTTATTGTTTCTTCTGCCCGTTAAAAACGGAAGGTATGATCGAAAAAGTATATTTGAAGTATTTAGATAAGGTGAGTGATGTTGCTCATGTGGTTGGTATAGATGTAAGTGAGAATCCCGGGTTAATCGGAAAGAGTAATTTGGCTAAAGAAGTCCTTTCAATAGCAAGCATCTATAATGCATCAAGAGCATGGGAAAATTTGGGATGGCACAGAATTGTAATAGGAGCTATAGGCGGTAGGATTAGTGCTGGAGTAATTAGTATTATTCAGAATTACGGCTATTCAAACGGAGGTGGAGTCATTTTTGCATTTATGGGTTCTGGGTATATAATCCCTAATATTAGTGTATTATGCAAAGCTGGAAATGGTTTTAGTAAGATTAGAATCCTAAGAAGTGCTATACCCAATAATACATCACTATTAATTGACGTGTATTACATCAAAGAAAACAGTAATAATATATGGTGTTCATTAGCAAACAGTCCGGGAGATGTTACTTTAACAGACTTCGCTGATACTATTGTTGACATACCGGAAGGATTTAATGCAACTGAATTTGAAATATAAATTTGAAACATGGAATTCGTACGGTTACATCATTCTAAGTCTTCTAACCTTTTTACTGTCAGAGCGAGGAATTTATTCTTCGCTCTTTTTGCACTGATTCTTTTGCCCGTTAAAAACGGAGGAATATGATAGAAAAAATAAAAGTAACAGATGTAACCGTTGTTGGTAGTATTAGAGAAGCCATGCCTACAGCTACAAGGCAGGCAAAGGGGCTTATGCCTGTTGTCACTGAGAAGAATCCTTATCAACAATATATACAATTAGAAAAAGATTTGGAAATGGAATTTGATTACAGCTATGGAATGGTGTCTTTGTGGTCTATTCAAAAAGGATATTCCTCAATTATACTTCCTGGAACGAATATTCTTAAAATCGTTTCTGAAATAAGTGAAATAGGTTTTAGCTTATCAACAGTAAAAGATACCGCCGGAAAGGTAAATGTATATAAAAAGGGGGAAATGAAATTTGTCGTACAAAATAAGAGTAATGGTCAATTCCGATTCTATATCAGTTTCCAATAAAAGAGCTGGGATTACTCCCAGCCAATCAATCGATCCATGCGATTTCTGATTCAAGAACGTTAAGGAATACGCAATTACCTGAATAAAATCCCGTGAAAAAGATATTAAAATAGGCGGAATTTCCAAGTTGGATAGCAATATAATTATCTCCATTGTATGTGCATTTACCGCATTTCATAGATGCGTCCGAATGAGAGAATTTGAAAGCATTATAGGCTGTTACACAAACGACATCACACATGTAGACAGCTAATCCAGCAGCAGCATGCCCGCGCAATGCAAACATCCTACCCAGCATCCCGCAAAAATCATTTCTTTGATTGCTATTATATCTACTTACCAATAAAACAGATTTTTCGCCATCACCTCCCTTTCTCCCTAAACTTTTAATAGCGGCATAAGACATCCCTCCATCTCCAACTAAAAAAGAATCCTTAGCTATTTGCTGATTGGATAGAATATTACCAGGAGTGATATTTCCTCCTTCTCCATTATTCAGACCTACTAACTTTGATATTGAATTTGAATCAGGCCATTCATTTAGTGCATTATTTAAAAGTATCTTCTCTATCATACCCTTGTACTTTTAACGGGCAAAAGATATGACAGAAAAATAATAAATCATCTAAACTGCAATATGAAGTATAAAATGTTTACTTAATATCTCCCCATTCTCCTATCTTAACATTATATTCTCTTGCTTTTCCTGTAATACAAAATACGGTAATATAAAATTCGCCTTTATTGGTTATAATCCCTGAAGGATACGAAGTCCCAAATCCATTGTTCTCCCATGCCACTGCGGATGAGAATACTACTGAGTTTCCTGCACCTATTCTACGTCCGATAGATATAAATTCATCCCATGTTTTCGTAGTCAATATAGCTTTTTTGTCATTAGGTGATTCTAAGCCTTTATTTGTAGACGTAGATACAGCCATCTGTTTTCTAATCTCCTCCGCTATGCTTGGATCGCTAATATTTATCTTTTCTATCATACCCTTGTAGATTTAACGGGCGTTTTTTCTACTATGAAATTCAGCCCAATTTAACATTTTATTTTTAGTCTCTTTTTGTTTAATTAATTCCCGATTTATAGCATCAAGGGAAAGCTGTATAAAGACAGATTTCTCTGTATTACCATTACACTTTAGACAAGTCATCCTTTGTCACTGATTCTATGTACCAATTCCCATCAACAGACTGCAGTCTGGTATATCCTACATAACACAGAAATCTATTATATTTTTCATCATAAACACGTTTATTGTATTCAAAATACCCATTATTGTTTTTAATATATATTGCTGTATTCAGGCGAGTTGATGGTGTTGGAATATAGATTGTCAATTGAACACCATCCCAATCTGCAGGAGATGGCAAGACCAAAGTAGGCGTAAAACCATTACCTTGAGTAAGTATATTCAAACCATCTTTTAGAGGATTAAGAACGTATCCCGATTCAAAAATCAGTCGTTGAAAACTCGTATATACTGCTTTTGCTCTTAAAATTCCGACTATATCGGCATTGATTAATTTTGCATACCCCGTTTTAAAATCCAAAAGGATATTCGGTGTAAAGTCATTCGAGCCGAACCCTTTATAATTTGACGTCGGATTGCCGTCAGCATCAACACCTTGTTGTGAGAACATATAGTCACCGTAAAAGACAGCACTCGCCAATTTTGCGAAGTTAGCCATCAGGAGTTCTACATAAATGGCCTTGTAGTTTTCAAACGGTATCCAAGTAGCCTTTGTACCATTGACAGCATAATCTTTTTGGGGATTATTGATATTAGATGGCATACCTTGTCCGACCCATGTTGTGACCTGGTTCATCACATAATAGATACCATTGTATAGTACATAAGGAGCGAGCATATCCGTACAAACATAAGATGTATGTAGGTCATATTCACCTGCCGGGTATGGCAACATACCTCGTTTCCCCTGCTGAAGGAATTTAACTTCTCCTGTTTTTGTTGCTAATGTCATATTATCAATCTTTAGTTGTTATTGTCCATGCCACGTTGCCGCCTGCCTGCTGACACATTTCATAAGTACAGGTACCGGAGGCGGAAGGAGTATTAGCCGTAGAGGGATTAAGTATCACGCCGGCACTGTCCATGAAAACAAAATAGAATGTCATATCCTTGGCCTTCGTTGTCTCTCCACGTTTGACAAGAATAGGCCTGTAGACTACCGTATCTCCTGCCTTGCTGATGGTCTCATCTTCCGGTGTCGGATTGGTTATGATGTCATAGGGATCAGACAAATCGATTACCGTCTGAGTATCCAAACCAATAAGGCTGGAATCCTGATATACCTCTACCTTGAATATGCCGGTAGTATCCACCATGCTGTCCGTTACCGTCAGGTTCTTTCCGGTTTGTCCGCTGATCAGGTTCCATGCATTGTTGATCATCCTGTACCATTTGTATGATAAACCGGCTGTCAGTTCCGAAGCTCCCAAACGGGCAACGGCTGACAATATAACACTGCCTCCCTTCTCCCGGATGGCGAAGTACTTGTCATCGCCGGCCATGATGGTCACCACTTTCTGATTTCCGACTCCCTTTGTTATCGGGATAGGATAAACCCATTGTATTTCATCCGAAACATTACCGACTGTCACCGTTGCCACTCCTTTGATCGTACAGCTTGCGCCAGCAGAAGCCTTCACAAGGTTCTTTACTACCTGAAGGCCGTAATAGTTTGTGGTACCGGCAGCATACGGCACGAACTTGAAATGTCCGGTTTCACCTCCGAAGGTATTTGTCGACACATTGGACGTGAAATTAATAAGCACATCGTTGAAATACCACTTAATGGAAGATGGCACAACAATTCCTTCAGCTACACGGGAGGAAGTCAGCAGGAAAGACAATGTAGGTTTCAATGTCGTAAAATCCGGCGCTATGTTTGTAGGAGCGGATGAATCACCGTCATATTCCTGGTATAAGTCACCTTTATCGCACAGGATAGCCGCCATATATACGCCGGACTTCTGCGAAAAGGTCACCTGTCCGACTTTACTCGCTATGCTCATTGGTTACCTCCCCTTCTGTATTATCAGATTCCTCAGGATCTTCTACTTTATATTTATCCGGCGTGCTAACCTCAGTGGGATTGTCTGTTCCGTCGATCTCTGCCTTCGCTTGCTGCGGAGTAAGACAGACACCTCCTACTTCCACAGCACGCTCGAACACGGTATCGCCGGGAAAGCCCGCTACGTCAGCCTGCCATAACAGCACATTGCCATCTGCTGTTTTATTACGGATAGCAGTCAGATCGAGCGCATCCGCCACCTCTTTGGTTACTTTGATATAAAATGCCATAATCAAGTATTTTAAAATTAAACAATTCTTTTCCTTGCAACGATAAACTTGTTATCGCTGTTTACGATATACTTTCCGTCAGACGTTACCAGAGCAGCATAGGGGCCTCTGTCTATTACTGTCAGATCGAGCATCATCCCGTCAGTGAAAGGGATACTCGGATTGAAGCCGGTTGCCACCAACGTGTACGAAGAAGCCCCCGCCGCTTTGGTTCTCCATTCACAATCCAGTACCTCGGAAGGGTTAGGGATATCACCTGTCGTATCTCGAATTATAGGCTTTGGATATATTACCGTCGTGCCATCGGCCACCTGTTGCGGTACACCTTTCCAGTCGACTTCAATTGAAGGTATCCGGCGGCGGATAGTAGTAGATACATAGCCAATACCATCATCAGGTGTAGAAGCCGGAGTGCCATCCTTGGAATAAGAGGCTTTACAGACATATATCTGATCCTCACCTATATAATTCCGGTCGAAAGTAAATACATTCTTATTGAGCGACACAAACTCCCAGTCGTTATCACCGTTACCGTCAACTATCTGTTCAAGCGATCCATTTTCAAGCTTCCGGTAAAAGAAGAACCTGCATTTATTCGTAGCGGTCACATCCGTATCTCCTATAATCAGCTTAGCGGTGATCGTTTGCTGTACAGTGTCACGCAGAGGATTCCAGTCCAAACCTGAAGGTGAGTCTATCATCAGTTTAGGAGTCGGTTCACTGCCATCCACCGAACGGATTAACCGGGTAAAATTGTATACGTATGTTTGCCCGCTACGTTTACTGTCTACATACTCGGCATAAAATTCAAGTGTGACGGGATTGATCGTCGAGACATTTTTCTTCATCTGAATCTTTCCCTTTTCCGATCCTGAATCTGTAATTACATAATTGGTATTAGATGATGTGATCAATGTTCGAATACCGCCTATACGTTCATACCATTTCATGTTCGTCAATGAAGCATTGACAGTACCAAGCTTGGCAACTGCATCCGGATCGGTGGCGTTACAACGTGGAAAGAGCGTCAGGGGAGTAAGCGTATAGTCCGGGGTGTATTCATTCTTATCAGCCTGATACACCTGCATATCCGGTACGCTGCCTACAACTTCGATGTCTCCACTTATCTGAAGAGGGCGATAGTTGATCGTTATTTTGCGCTGTTTACTCTGCATAATCAGGTATGAGATATAATTCTTACAACTTTGCGGCCTGTTTTTTTCTCAACCGCTTTTTTTAATGCTTCTTCGCCATAGAATTTCTCTACGTGAACTATAGTCATCGAACGCATAGGGAAAACTCCCAATAGCCTATATGAGTATTCCACTACATGCGGATAAAAAAGGCATCCAATTTTTTCCATAATCTTACAATTTAAAAAGGTACATAATCTGTTGTCTCATGATTATTCTGTCCGTCACGCAACAGCACTCTTGCTATAAACTTGCATCCGGTCATATTCATATAGTCGGGACCAAGGTCATTCACTGTCAACAGTAAGGACTTTCCTGCTTCAGCATGTGCGACCGCCCAGGCATTATCTTCCGTTACGTTACCCGTATCACGTGTCCATTCAATATCCGTATCAAGGATGTGAGACGTCACATCCTGATTGTACAGCTTACCGGTAATCTTAAGGGTAGTCTCAAACTTATCCGCGTCAAAGTGCCAGCCATTACTGCTATCAATGTCAATAGTAAAGTCCGGATTTCCTTCGATCATAGCCCATCCTGTAGATGCATACTGTGGTTCTTCGGTAGTACCCGTTACCAGACACATCCATTTGCAACCGTAGTGATATACTGCATCGTACACCTCCTGAGTAGATTGATAAGGATTGCTCACCGATTCTTCTGCGCTCCACTTGCCACGGTTGTTTTCAACCCGTACAGGTATTCCCTCATAGTCAATACGGTGAATGTCTTGAACAGCAATACCACGGCAATATACGTAGGTGTGCAGGTAGTTGATTGGCAGATTGTCAAACAGTGACAAATGCTTCAGACGCCCTATGATGATGGAGTAGTTGCTTTCTTCCAATATAGGCTTTATGACACCGTCTAACATACAGATGCACTTCTCTCGGCTGGATAGATACCAGTATCCCTGACGCTCTGCATTTACCGGATTACCACGATGAGACAATATCATTAATGGTTCTGGAGGATAGTTCTTACCACCGGGAACCTCACTATCCGGATACATAACAGCATTGATGGTATTGGCCGATGTGTCGACGTGCAAGACACGCAACCAGGATGTGTAATAATTGCCACCACCTGATGCCAAGTCGTTGACAATGCCGTAAACCACATCATTCTCTGCTAATGCCGTGAAATCATTCTCCCAACGTTTACGCAGTGGTAAACGGTAAGTACCGTCTTCCAGAAGTTCCACGCTTTCAATCGTGCCGGATTCGGAAAATGAGTAATCAGATTCCATAGCTGAAAACCGATTGAAGATAAGCTCTAAAACGGTCAGCGATGACCGCAACTCCATGCGGTCAGCCTGTATTCGTCCATTTTCAGCAATTATGCCCTTGCCCGTTAATAATGAATCAATGATGCTTTCGCCTACCGTTAATTTACTCAAAGCCTTAATAGGCCCTTTTACTATGATGTCTTTCAAGAAAGTGATTATACCTTCTGCATAATCATCATTCTTTTTGCTGATAAACTTATCTCCTAAGCCCTCATTATTTGCCTTAATTGCCTTATCAATCTCGGCAAGTATTCTCAATGCTGAAAAGGTATTCCTATCGGTAGGAACAACAGTGTCATTGAGCTTTATCAAATAAACATACCCCTCCCCGCCTCCCCAAGTTTCACCACCTTCTTCTTCACCACCTTCAGGGAAATCAACATCTATATTGTCAACCATACCCTGTAAAGACACCTTGAAAATATAGCTCTTCAATGACACAATTTCCTTAGTCATTTCCGGCACACTATTACCCTTACGAACAAATCGCACGCCATTGAAATACACGTTCGAGCAACACAGTATCCGGTTCAGGTGCTCCGCAAACCAGACAGGACACCCCTCAGCATTACCAAGAGTAAACTTCTTCTGCGTACTCTCTACTGCAAAAAGTTCAACGATATTTCCATTAGAAATTTCAAACTGCTCATTGTTGACGGCAAATGTCCAATCATCATCTTTGAAGCCGCCAGGTGCACGGAATTCAAAATAGAACTGCTCTTCACCGTTCCAAAATATGCAATCATTCCTCTGCTTATTACTACGCATAGAGTAGCGAATGAGAGTAGTCTTATCCAACTCGTGCTCATCATCCGTCACTTTGAAGACATTGCATTCTTGATCGCCTACAGAAATTGAATAATAACCAGATGCAAGCCCGGTGATCGTTGAATGAAAGACTGTAGAACCATCTTTCAAAGAAAAGGATTGAAACTCGATTTCCCTGCTGGTACCATCAACATGATTCTTCAGTAAACCATTCATCTTATACTCAGTAGTGGTAATAACCTCTATGAATATGTTATCGGTAGGTGCAAACAACTGTATGTACCTACTCTCAGCCCCGAATTTATCAGAGGATGGACTAAAGAAAAGTGGAGTAAATGGTGATATCTTTATCATAACTAACCAATACTTTTAATTTGCAGATTATAATCAACACCTTCATAATGCCCAATCTTATATTTCAGCTCGTTTATGAAGCAAGTATATAGCAGGTTGTTCCTTTCAACCTCAACAAGAGCATTTACATCTGACGGTATTCCACCATCGGCTGTACTAATGGTTAATGTGTCTACGGTAAATAAAGGTTCAGCAAGTTCTATGTCAGAATTCTCGGAGATATCGTTTATCACAACATCACTATTACCGGATGAAGAGGCGAACCTCAGAGACTGCATAAATGAAGCAATGTACTCTTTGTTTTCCTCGATAATCGAACGGGGCGAAAACATAACGTTGAACATGGAAGATGAAGAAAT
>ERZ650918.3037-NODE-3037-length-10605-cov-3.034502_pt1 | contig 10605 bp, 8 predicted proteins | sample MGYA00514758_ERZ650918 | MGnify/ENA metagenome assembly ERZ650918 | reverse complement strand
CTACAAGAATGAAAGTTATCCGTTAGCGGCTTGTGTACGATTGTCGCAAGCTCCTTACAATCAAATTAAGAGGCTCAGTGTGACTCAAGGATATGGCGCGTTGCATCCTTCGTGTCCGCCTGACTTTGCTTACAGCGATGAATTGTATGATTACATCAGTGATACTTTGAGTTCCCTGCTTTCTGCGGTACCGGTTTATCATTTGGCTTGTCTACCCGATGCTGATGCTGCGCACCTTTCTCATGATACGATCTTCGGAATATGTGGTAAATAACGGTGTCCGATTGTAACTATTTCAAGGTCTTCGTAGAATTTGCAATCATTTTTATTACCTTTGCTTTGTGCAATATTAAAAGCAGGCAGTTATGAAAGCATTACCTTATGGAATATCGGACTTTCCCCGCATTATGCGGAAAAACTATTATTATGTGGATAAGAGCCGTTATATCGAAATGATAGAGCGCCAGCCGTCCTATCTGTTCCTCATACGTCCGCGACGGTTCGGTAAGTCACTGTTTCTGGCCATGTTGGAAACGTATTATAGTATTGATTATGCGGATAGTTTTGAAGAGATATTCGGAGAATTGTATATAGGCAAGCATCCTACGGAAGAGCACAACAAGTACATGGTTTTGCGATTCAACTTCTCTGCAATCAGTTCGAAGTTGGAGGATGTGGAGCGTTCGTTCTGCGAGTATTGCTGCATGGTGATGAAGAATTTCATCCTGAAATACGAGCACCTGTTGGGCAGTGATATTTGGAAGGTTGTCAATCCTGATGAAACCAATCCGAGACAGATGTTGTCTGCTCTTAAGGAATACGTCAGCCGTACGGACTGCCCGCGCATTTACCTGTTGATTGACGAATATGATAACTTTACCAATACCATTCTTTCTTCTTATGGGCAGGAGCGTTATCGGGAAAAGACACATGGTGAGGGTTTTATCCGTGGTTTCTTCAACAATATTAAAGATTCCACTTCCAATGCCGGTGCTGCCGTGGAGCGCCTTTTCATCACGGGAGTGAGTCCCATTACGATGGATGACGTTACGAGCGGTTTCAATATCGGCACGAATATCAGTATGATGCCGCAATTTAATGACATCATCGGTTTCAGCGAAGATGAAGTACGGGAGATGATTACCTATTACAAAGATGAAAACGCACTGCCGGAAGATGTTACTGTGGATAGGCTGGTGGAACTGATGAAGCCGTGGTATGATAATTACTGCTTCTCTTCCCGCAAATTGGAAGAACGGATGTTCAATTCGGACATGACACTTTATTTCCTGAATAGTTATCTGCAACAGCAATTACCCCCAGAGACAATGGTTGACAACAATATCCGTACGGATTACAGTAAGCTCCGTCATCTGATACGGATAGATAAGACATTCGGTGTGAACACTTCCGTCATCCAGCAGATTGTAACGGAAGGTAGCATCACAGCACAGATCTCCACTTCTTTTCCGGCTGAAAAGTTGACTGATACGGAGAACTTCAAGAGCCTGCTGTTCTATTTCGGAATGCTATCCATACAAGGTACCGATTTTGGTAGTGCCATTCTTGGTATTCCGAACCTGACTGTACGCGAACAGCTCTACACTTATCTGGTAGAAGCTTATCGCGAAGCAAAAATGTTTGATCTGGACCTTTCTTCTTTTTCCGGTCTGGTAAAAGGAATGGCTCTTCGTGGCGAATGGGAGGCTGTCTTCCGTTTCTTTGCCCGCGAATTGGAACGGCAGAGTGCTATTCGTGAGTTCATAGACGGAGAAGCCCATATCAAAGGCTTTCTGCTTGCCTATTTGGGACTGACACAGGGATATATTCTCTTCCCTGAACACGAATCTTCCAAAGGTTATGCCGACTTCTACATGATGCCGGACTTACTGCACCAGCCGGAGATCGCCTATAGTTATATTGTAGAGGTGAAATATGCCAAACGTGATGCTTCGGAGGTGGAGATTGCTGCTTTGAAGAAGGAAGCCGCTGAACAGTTGGTGCGTTATGCAGCGGACGAAAAGGTGCTTCGCACCAAAGGTGGAACGAAACTGGAACTCATCACGCTGGTGTTCAAAGGCTGGGAACTGGTTATTGCAGAAAAATTGTGATATTGTTATTGAGTCATCATCCCATAGAGGAGCGGGTATAGAATCCGCTCCTTTTTTTGCTTAATACATTTAGGGTTTCTCAGGACATGTGTCAGCTAGAAAACATGAGATTATTTAGCGGTTGATTGTAAGCTTCTTTTTTGTTACTGGTGTCTGATAATGGTGCTATTCTTATGCTTGCCAGTGGACTTTTCTCTATTTAATAAAACAGCCATTAATTGTAAATCAATGAGTTAAATTAGTTATTCCTTATGCAGTATAGTGTCATAAAGGAGTGTCAATATGCATAAATAGATAAAATTTGCAATTTGTCATTAGTACTATAAGTGATTGCATATCAGATTTATCGTTTATTTTTCCCTTCCATTTGAAAATTCTTTTCTTCTTACTTTTATCTTTTTACTTCTCGGGTAACATGCAGATATTCAGCCGAATGCATTCGAAGTGTATTTAGGAAATTTGTTTCTTACTTTGCAGGCTGAAAAGGCGGTTTGCTATACCTATGTATATGAGAAACTATAGGGCTTTTCAGAGATGAATTCAATCATAGAATGATAAGAATAACATATTGATATTATTAACAATTAAATTTTGTAGTTATGAAAGTAGAAAAGGAAATGAAGTATGATGCTCCGGAAGTGGAAGTTCTGGAAGTAGTTGTAGAATTGGGATTCGCAGCAAGCGGTCCGAATGCAGGTGGTGCAGATGACTCCGGCCTTCCTCCTCTGTAATGGCAGCTGTGGAACTAAAAAAGATGATCGAATAACATTAAACATTAATTAAATGAATATGAAAACAAAGAATGTTCTCTTTGCTTTGTGCTTGCCGATAGCTTTTACGGCTTGCCAAAATGAAGAATTTGTGAAGGACTATTCACAAGAATTGAAAAATAGAGGAGAAATAGACGTCATTCTCTCTGCAAGCTACCCTAAAGTGGGGAACTCTGTTGATACACGTATGAGTGCTGAGGAAAGCGGAAATTCTCTGTCATTCCTTTGGGAACAAACGACTGATAAACTGGGAGCTGCAATGATGGATGAAGAAAATGCGGGAACTGTGAACGGTGCTGCAATTTACAACAACTATCCGTTTATCGCTCAGAGTAGTGGTGCAACCTCTACATTTGCATCTCCTTCTTCTATAACAAAAGGTATCTATCTATTCTACAACAGCTATAAAGATGTATTGGATCGTGAAGCATTGTCTCTGTCGTTGCAGACTCAGGAATACGATCCGACAAGCGCAAAGACTCCTGCACAACAGATGGCTAAATACATGAATATGGTGGCTCCCATGGTGAACCTGAATGAGGGTATCAAATTGGCCGACGCTGCTGCATTCAATTTGCCACTTGAATTTGTGAATCACACCGGTGAAAGTTCCAGTACAGTTCAAGAATGCACCGGAGGGAACAAAACTGACGAAAATCACTATTAATGGTGGAAGCGATTTTGTGTTAGGAGGAAAGTTGAATCCTAAGGTTTTAGCTGGTGAATTAAATGCTAATGTATTGACAGTAACAGACGGAATTATCGATGCAACCAAGATGGCTAAAGCTAAAGAAACTATCGAAACAATTGTACAAGCAGGTTCTGCTGCTGCTGGTATTTATACGACGACAAATGAAGACTTGGTTAAGGGTGCTGCCGAACTGTCTATCAAAGGTGGTATGGCTTTGGAAAATGACAAGGCTCAGAATTTCTGGATTTTGATTCCGAGAGGTAAGTATACTACTTTGAAAATCAATGCAGAAACTACGAATGGTAATATGACTGAGAAGATAATTAATGTTCCGGCTTCGACTGATCCAGAAGCTAAAAATCCGCAGGATTTTACTTCCGAAACTCGTGTATTAAGCACGATAGAACTTAACTTCAACGCAGGAGGAAATGTAGAGCAACCGTATGAGTTCACTATCAATAGTACAACGGATTGGAATAACTATATCCAATATGTAAAAGATCATCTTGAATCTTATATAGGACGCGATATTATATTTAACATCGGTGCTGGCAAGTCTGTTTACGTAACTAGTCTTCCTACCTTTGGATTTACATTGGCAGGTGGTGATTCAGATTCCAAACTTATTTTGGGAAAAGAAGATAAGACTGCAGTTACTGCTCAACTTGATTTGTCGGGCATCACGATGGGAAGTAATGTAAACTTTGTAGTAGGTGAAGGTGCGGTTGTTACGCTCAGTAAGGTTCAGAAGAGTGGAACTGTTGCTTCTTTGACTAATAATGGTACGCTGACTGTGGGAGCTATTGATAACATAACGGCTTTGACGAATAATAAGACATTGAACTTTAAGTCTTCAGCAGCACTGACAGTGCCTAATGTGGAGAATGTAGGCGAGGCTACAATAAAAGTGCAGAGTGAAACAACATTTACTGTCTTTACAAATGAGGCTAAGGCTAACATTACAGTAGATAAAGATGCTACGTTGTCACTTCCGGGTACTGCAAATGCCGGTATGATTGTGAATAAAGGTACTTTAAACAATGCAAATGGTTTCACAAATAATGGTACGATTGATAACTTTGGTACTCTGGCAGTTACCACAACCTTTACTAATAGCGGTAAGATTATTGCTCGCGATGGAAGTGAATCAAATAATGCCGCAATAACTAACATTAATGGTACTGTAGAGGTTATTAATCCTACTACTTATGCTGTATTGGCTGGTGGTAAACAATATAACGTTTCTGGTGGTACAACAACCGCTATCGTTACTAACCGTGGAGATTTCAACGCTGCTAACACTGCCAGCATAAGCATTACACTTGGTGGTGGTGAATGGGCTATCGTAGCTGATGCAAGTCAGTCTGCTGACGCAAGCCGTGAATTGGCTGCAACTGAGATAACTGCGGACTTGAGCCTGCAAGCTGACCTGAATGTGAAAGAAACTGCTGATTTGAACAGTAGGATCTTTACTGTAACCGGTGCATCTACTATCAAGGCAGCTGAAAAGAAGACATTGACTATTAAGAGTTTGGTCGTTGCCCAAGGTGTTACTGCTACAATTGCAGCAGGTGCAGAGGTGATTATACCTAATGAGGATACATCTGGAGCGAAAATTGAGGTGAAGGGTACATTGAATAACAATGGCACGCTTAGTACTCCTGAGGTGGCGGCTGCTGTTACTGCAGTTTCAGGTGTTAAGGTATTCGCAATTGAGGTTGCCAGTGGTGCTACATTGACCAACAAAGGTACTATTGGTGGTGAACAGAATACACAAGCTAAGATTACAGTGAATGGTAATTTAGATAATGGAAATGGTACTATCTATGGTGCTAGCACTATTGATAATGCTGAATATTACAAGAAAGGTACTGTTCATAAGCTCCCGAAAATCTTGGCCAATGCTGCAGACTTAACAGGTTTTGTCGGTGCTACAGAAATTGAAGCTGTTACTACTGCTGTAACAACTATCCCGCAGAATACGAAAATCAAAGTTGGAGTAGAATCAGTTGCTTTGGCATTAGCAGATGGTAGTTATGGAGAGTTGACATTTACTGCCGCTTCTACTATATCTGCATCTTCCATTAGTGCTGTTGTTAGCAAGATTACAGTTGACGCCGTAGCTTTGACTGTCGGTGGTTCCAATGACATTACTTGTAATGACTTTGTAAAAGAGAATAGTGGTAGTTTAGTAGATGATAGCAGTCACTTAAAAGATGCTGATGGTGCGGTATGGATAAGTAAATAAAAAGTCCCGTGAAGTAACCACCTTCATTCGTTAATTCAATAATAGTAAGCGAGGGTGTCCCCTATAAGGACATCCTCGTTTTGATATACCGCACAGAGTAGGTTGAGATAAGTGCTCAGACATGATACTTACCAAGTATTTCATCAGCAGTGAAATGAAAGAATGATTTTAACCGACTCTAAGACAAATATCATAACTTAAGCGAAATATATGTACGAAAAGGATTTTTCCGACAAGCAGGAGACTGACTGGCTTAAACTCGCCACAAAAGTCTGGAATTCCCGGATACTGATTTTTAAAGTCTGTAGCATTGGTGCTGTTGTAGGGATAATCATTGCCCTTGGCACTCCCAAAGAATATACGGCAAGTATATTTGTGGCCCATGAAGATCTCCACAAACGTTCTTATTCGGACATCAGTGCATGGGTCGGCATGACCGGTGATATGAACTCTTCCACAGCCATCGAGAGAGAGGCCCTTTACCCTTCCCTCTATTATTCCATTGCCACTTCCACTCCCTTTCTTCTCCGGCTTTTCAATACTGAGATACACAGGCAGGGAGACAGCACCACAATGACCCTTGCCCAATACCTGAAAGAATATCAGAAAGCACCGTGGTGGAATTCCATCACTTCGGCACCCTCCAGACAGCTGGGATGGTGCCTGTCCCTGTTCAAGAAAAAACAGAAAGAGGAAAAAATAGAAAGAGGAACTAAATCAGCACCTTTCTGGATAACCCGGGAAGAGGCCGGTATAGCCGGCGCCATCGCTTCCAGATTGAGCATTGAGATAGATCAAAAAAAGAGGGCGATAACCATAAATGTCACAATGCAGGACCCGCAGGTTGCTGCTATTGTGCTGGACACTATACAGTCACGCCTGAAAACATATATGACAGAATACCGGACAAGCAAGGCACGCCGGATATTGGAATATAACGAAAAGCTCTGCAGAGAAGCACAGGCAGAGTATTATGCCGCCCAAGAAAAATACACTCGGTATGCGGATGTTAACCAAGGACTGGTGAAATTGACTTCGCGTGCCGAGTTGTCCAGACTGCGAAGTGAAATGGATTTAGCCTATTCCATCTACAATCAAACAGAAGTGCAAGTGCATGCGGCGAAAGCAAAAGTAAAGAAGGTTGCTCCGGTATATACCGTCATTCATCCTATAATGGTTCCACTAAGTCCTTCGAAGCCCCGGAAGGGGTTGGTCATCGTAATGTACATTTTGCTAAGTGGTGTAGGAAGTATCGGTTGGGTATTGTTTGCGAAAGATTTTAGAAGAAACATCAAAAGGATAAAAACGATGCCCGGCAAGCAGTAGATGAAAGCTAATAAAGATGAATCGATGATTAGAGTAATAATTCAATTGCTGCCTAAAGGGCAACGCAAGCGGGGTATATGGGTGGCTTTTTCGGTCTTGCTGCGTGCCATCCTCGATTTTGCAGGAGTGGCAGCATTAATACCAATACTGCTGGTAGTAATGAAACAGAATGGAGGAAGAGGCATGATGCTGGCACTGTGTGGGGCTGTACTGCTATTTGTATTGTTGAAGAATGCTCTGGTGGTGTTTCTGGCACGTGTACAAAGCCGCTATCAATTGGAAATATATCGTGACTTTAGTAGGCGGATGTTTGCTAATTATTATCATCGTGGATTGCTTTTCCTGAAAGAAAAGAGCAGTGTGCAGTTGGGGCATGAGGTGAATTATGTCTGCTATATGTTCTGCTCAGGAGTGTGAGCTCCTATTTTTCGCATGGCAGGAGAAGTAGTGTTAGTACTGCTAATGGTGTCGGCGCTTATTGCCTGGGAACCGTTTGCCGGATTTTTGCTTTGTGCGTCTTTTCTGCCTCTGGCCGGTCTGTATGTGGGTTTGGTACGGAAACGTTTACGACGCTATGGCATGGAGGAGTTGGAAGGACGTCGCAAGCAGAGCCGCACGGTGGTGGAAGCTTTCCGGGGATACTCTGAGTTGGAAATAGCCCGGGCTTTTCATACTTCGCTTGCTTCTTTCGAACAAGGTATGGAATTTATTGTTCGTAACCGTCTGCGTATGGAAGTGTACCAGCTTTTTCCGTCATTCCTCCCGGAAGTGGCAATAGTAGGTGGGCTTGCCTTGCTGATCGGTACAGGAAGCGGTGATTTGGGGCTGGTGAGCGGTGTGTTTGCAGTAGCAGCTTTCAGGCTGATTCCTGCCGTGAGAGCTGTATTGAACAGTTGGGTGACACTTCAAAATGTTTCGCATACTATAACAGTAGTAAAAGAGGGCATAAGTGACCGGCCATGGCAAGAGATGCAAAGTGAAATGCCTTTTACCTTCAAGCACAGTATTGAACTACACAAGCTCGGTTTTGCTTTTCCGGACGGGCATGCACTTTTCGGCGGTTTGAATCTAAATATCCATTGTGGAGAACGTATTGGAATACGTGGAGCAAGCGGTTCGGGGAAATCGACTCTCTTTAACTTGATGCTCGGCTTCTTTCCACCTACATCCGGTGAAATACTGATTGACGGTAGGAAGCTGACCTCTGCCAACCGGAGTGAGTGGCATAAGCTGGTGGGATATGTGCCGCAGGAGATATTTATTATAGAAGGTACGCTTGTTGATAATATAGCACTGGGACAATCTCTAGTTGACCGAACGAAAGTAGTACAGGTCTTGCAGCAGGTACAACTGAAGGAATGGGCAGATGAATTACCACAAGGGTTGGATACACCATTAGGCGAATATGGCAGCCGTTTATCCGGCGGTCAGAAACAACGGATTGGCATTGCACGGGCACTTTACAAGGAAGCTGAAGTATTGTTCTTTGATGAAGCCACTTCCGCTTTGGACAACAAGACGGAACAGGAAATTAATCATGCTTTGGAAATACTTTCACTACAGCATCGGGAATTGACATTGATTGTCATAGCCCACCGTGAAAGTTCGTTAGCTTTTTGTGACCGGATATTCGATTTGGATAGTGGAAAAATATATATACTAAAGAAAAATAACGAAGATGATACATGATTATTTGATAGCCGGACACCGCATCCGGGTGGAAGGTGAGAGGCTGGTACAGGCGGTAGATGCGTTAACAGGCTTTATCCCCTTTAAAGTAATGGCAGATGGCGAGCCTCTTTGTCACTTTGTAGAGTCTACCACGGAAGCACCTTTATTTGAAACAGTGCTATATACGAATGAGATTGATGGTATTGTCAGCCATTTTGGCCGGTATAATAATGGCTTTCTCCTCGTAATGCTGCCTCCTGAGGGTGAAGCACTTGAGCTTTGGCTGGATAAAAACAAGCAAGTGGCCAGTTTCAAAGGTAATTATAATCTCCGCCTGCTTCGGTTTGCATGCTGGATTGCCTATGGAGTGGTTACAGTACCTTTCAAAACAGTGGCTATCCATACCAGTACTATTGTGTGTGAGGGTAAAGCGATTCTCTTTTTGGGAGAAAGTGGTACGGGTAAGAGTACTCACACCCGTTTGTGGCGCGAAAACATACAAGGCGCTGTTCTGCTGAATGATGACAGTCCTATACTTCGCATCATAGACGGAGAACCATGGATATATGGCAGCCCATGGAGTGGAAAGACACCTTGCTACAAGAATGAAAGTTATCCGTTGGCGGCTTGCGTACGATTGTCGCAAGCTCCATTTAATAAAATAGAACGGCTAAACGTAGCTCAGGGCTATGGAGCCTTGCACCCTTCGTGCCCACCTGACTTTGCTTACAGCGATGAATTGTATGATTACATCAGCGGTATTTTGAGCTCTCTGCTCTCTGCTGTACCGGTTTATCATCTGGCTTGTCTGCCCGATGCTGATGCTGCGTACCTCTCCCATGATACGATCTTCGGAGTATGTGGTAAATAACGGTATCCGATTGTAACTATTTCAAGGTCTTCATGGCATTTGCAATCATTTTTGTTACCTTTGCTTTGTAGAATATTAAAAGCAGGCAGTTATGAAGGCATTACCCTACGGATTATCGGACTTCCCCCGCATCAGGTGCGAGGATTACTACTATGTGGACAAGACCCGTTTCATCGAAATGCTGGAACGGCAACCTCCCTACTTATTTCTGATTCGCCCCCGCAGATTCGGTAAGTCACTGTTTCTGGCCATGTTGGAGGCGTACTACAGCATTGACTATGCCGGTAGATTTGAAGAGTTGTTTGGAGAACTATATATCGGGCAACATCCGACAAAGCGACATAACAGCTACATGGTTCTGCGCTTCAACTTCTCTGAAGTCAGTTCTAAGTTGGAATTTGTGGAGCGTTCGTTCTGTGAGTATTGCTGCATGGTGATGAAGAATTTTATTTTGAAATATGAACACCTGTTGGGCAGTGGAATATGGGAGGTTGTTAATCCTGACGAGACAAATCCAGAACAGATGCTGGCTGCCCTCAAGGAGTACGTCAGCCGCACGGACTGCCCGCGCATCTACCTGCTGATTGACGAATACGATAACTTTACTAACACCATCCTTTCTTCTTATGGGCAGGAGCGTTACCAGGAAAAGACACACGGCGAGGGTTTCATCCGCGGTTTTTTCAACAATATCAAAGCTTCCACTTCCAATGCTGGTGCTGCCGTGGAGCGTCTCTTTATCACAGGAGTGAGTCCCATTACAATGGATGACGTTACGAGCGGTTTCAATATCGGCACGAATATCAGCATGTTGCCGCAGTTTAATGATATCATCGGTTTCAGCGAGGATGAAGTACGGAAAATGATTACCTATTACAAAGATGAAAACGCACTGCCGGAAGATGTTACTGTGGATA
>ERZ650918.3027-NODE-3027-length-10643-cov-5.089158_pt1 | contig 10643 bp, 4 predicted proteins | sample MGYA00514758_ERZ650918 | MGnify/ENA metagenome assembly ERZ650918 | reverse complement strand
GCTTGACAAACTCTTCAGAATCTTTTCCGCATAATCCAGATATTTTTGTCCGTCGGGAACCATTGTGCTTAGTTCGATCAATGCTGAAGCGGTAACAGAAGCGGCAGAAGCGTCACGTGGAGTTTCTTCAGTCACAGGTGCATCATAATCCCAGTAGGGGATAGCATCGTCTGTTTTAACGCGATCCATAATCATATCAGCTACTTTGATAGCGAAGTTCAGGAAAGTGCTGTCGTTTGTTTCACGGTAACAAGCTGTGTAGCCATATACAGCCCATGCTTGACCGCGTGCCCATGAAGAATCGTCATTCTTGCCTTGGTGAGTTTGTTTGCGTTCAACAGTTCCGTCGTTGTTGTAGCTCACTACATGCCAGCAGGTATAGTCGGGACGGAAGTGATTTTGCATGGTAGTCATGGCATGCTTGATGGCAACATCTTTGTATTTGCTGTCACCAGTTGCTTTTGCTACGTTGAACAAGAGGTCAAGGTTCATCATATTGTCGATGATAACCGGGAAGTTCCATGTACCGAAGTCCCATGAACGGATAGCACCGATAGAATCGTTGAAACGTCCGCACAGATTGTCGGCTGTTTCTCTCATCACTGCTGCGATAGTGTCATTGGGTGCAAGACGCTCTGCGTTACCATAACTACAGTTAATCATAAACCCTAAATCGTGTGTACCTTTATAATAGCGTACCGGATTCAGAAGATTAGTATATTGAATAGCTTCCGCTTTCAGTGTATCGTTTCCTGTCAGCTCGTATGCGTACCACAAAGAACCGGGGAAGAAACCGCTTGTCCAGTCATGAACGCCACAAAGACGGCGTTTGCCCAATTGTTCTGCGGTCGGTTGTGCACGAAGTGAATCTTTAAATGTCAGTGAATCTCTTTCCAACTGGCGGCAAAGGAAATTCATGTCATAACCAGTACGGATGGAACGTGGGAGCTGACCTGTACCGTCAACTTCTTCTGCTGAAAGTTGTAATTGTGCAGAAGCTACATCCAGTCCTTTTTTAATCCAACTGTAGTCTTCCTTTGGAGCTGTCTGGCACGATGCGAGTGCGATAGTAACCGAAGCAAAGAGAACAAGTTTCTTTTTCATGTTATTCATTTTAAGTGATTGTTTTTAGAAGTTTTGTAACTGATACAAAAGTAGCGGAAAGGCTTGACTTTGCGTTGCAGGATTGTCCAAAAGGTGTTTGAACCCTGCTCTTTCAGTTTCGATTTTGTTGAAAAAGGTTTTAAAATTCTCCAATATGCCTTGGTTAGAGGCATATTGGAGAGGATTAAACCTTTTATTTTAAAGAGAAATTACTTATTTTCCCCAGCCTGGATTTTGATCAAACTGTTTGAGCAATGACATGTCACGCAGTGGGATAGGAAGTAACTCATGTTTATTCTTTTGTGTATATTGTGAACAAATATAAAGGGTTCCTAATGATTGACACCAACTGGATAACTCTGATTGTGTGTTTTGAATAGCATCATAGTAGATTCCCCAACGGATCAAATCTTGACGGCGATGTCCTTCGAATGCTAATTCATAAGCACGCTCGTCACGTACTGCTTTTCGGAATGCAGTTCCATCTAATCCTGATAAATCAGCTTGGCTATTTGGGGTATTGACATCTGTACCGAAACCACGTCGACGTACCATATTAATAGCAGTATAGGCTTCGGGAGTGGGGCTACCTTTCCATTCGTTCAATGCTTCAGCGTAAAGTAACAATACGTCTGCGTATCTCAGTACATACCAATTGATATTGGAATAATTTTGATCAATTAAGTAGTTTTCGTCACTAACATATAATTCTGTGTCCCATTTAGCAGGGAACATTCCATCAACATAAGTTTTTCTTTGGCTATCTTTGGCATCATCTTTGATTATATCTTCAAAAGTTATGTTAGGTTGGTCTTTGATAACCCCTCTTTTGCTTCCTCCGGTATAATTGTAGTCTGCCACAGAAATATATGCTCTTAGATCTTTATCACGGTCTTTCCAGTCGCGTAGGAAAGTCGGTATAACTCTCCAGTTTCCTGCATTTCGCCCGCTTCTAATTCCTGTGGCAGATACGCCATTCCATTTTCCAATACGACCATATGAGTTTACTGATGAGTTTGGAGCATAGAAGCTAATTTCAATTAAACTTTCTGCAGGATCCCAAATTCCATTACAAGTGTTTTTCCAGAGTTGATCATATTCGCTTAAAAGATGATGTTTTCCTGATTCAATTAAAACTTTCGCTGTTTGAGCTGCTTTTTCCCATTTAGTATCATCTTCGCTTGCCCATGTTGCATACACTTTGGTTAACAATCCTAGTGCTGAACCTTTTGAAAGGCGGAAGCTGCTGTTTGAACGTAAATTGTCGTCTACTGCATAGGGCAGATTGTCGATTGCATATAGCAGATCTTCTTCAATGTATTTATATACATCTATCGGATTTGCTTGAGTATATTCAGAAGGTGGCAAGTAGGATTGGCTTGTATTTGTTATTAAAGCTATATTTCTGAACCAACGTACTAATTCAAAATAATGAAGGGCGCGTAAGGCACGTGCTTCTGCCATATATATTACTGCTAACTTATAGTTCTTTTCATCATAAGTTTGTATTTTCTGCTGTAATGCTTCAAGGAAGTCGTTTGCACAATAGACCCCGGCATATAGGCTTGCCCACGTTAATTGTACGTCACTTTGATTGCTACCATATGCATTTGCTGGTACTAAACGAAGACCATCTGTTGAATTCCCCGGTCCTTTCGCTATATCAGTAGGAATTGTAAATAATAGTGATAAATTGTACTTGTACATTCCTTCATCTATCATATTACGATATATTCCCAGAAGTACATTTTGTGCTTCTGATGCATCCTTCATATAATTATCTTTTCCTACTTCTGTATAATTGGTTTCATCTAAAGAACAAGATGTAAAACCTAATATACAAGCTAATGTGAGAATATAATATTTAAGATTTTTCATTGTCTTTGCTTTTATTTAAAATTGAACTTCGACACCAAATGTAAAAGCTTTGCTCTTAGGATAAGCTCCCCAGTCGAATCCGGGCATTAACGGACTGTTTTTCATGTTGACTTCCGGATCGTATCCTGTATATTTGGTGATACAGAATAGGTTTTGTGCGGTAGTATAAACACGTACACGGTTGATATATGCTTTTTTCGTCCATTTCGCAGGTAAAGTATATCCTAATGTTATGTTTTTTAATCGCAGGAATGAACCATCTTCTATGAAGCGTGAATACAGTTCATACTTAACATATCCATCAAGGGCAGGTACGCGGTTAGAAGCATGTGTCGGAGTCCACCGGTCTGCTACTTCTTTCAGTTGGTTGGCACGTTCGTCTTGTGATTGAGTACTGAACATACGTGTTGCGTTATACACATCGTTACCATAACTGAATTGGAATAAGAAGCTAAAATCGACTCCTTTATATTTGAAAGTGTTGGTAATACCACCATACCATTTAGGTTGACCATTACCGATAACCGTACGGTCATTCTCTGTTATCACACCATCACCATCTATATCCTTATATTTTACCATTCCGGGGCGAACGGCTTCACCTGCATGATTACTGATATCCGTGATTCCAGGTTTCAATACCATTCCACTTGGTGTTTGGTTAAAATCAGAATTCTGATACACTCCGTCAAATACATATCCATACATCTGACCTAATGATTGACCTACATATGAGACATAGTCGTATCCTTTGAAGTTTGTATTAAATTTCGTTGCAGAAAGTATCTCTGATGCTCCTTCCTGCAAAGACTTAACTTTATTTCTTACAAAAGAAATATTGAAGTCTGTTTGCCAATTGAAATCACGGGTCTGTATGTTGGTAGTATTTAAACTTAATTCAATACCTTTATTTTGAACTTTACCGACATTTTTCCATTGTTGACCAAATCCACTAACATAAGCTAATTCCTGTGCCAGTAATAAGTCTTTTGTGTTTTTTATAAAAAAGTCGGCAGTTACACTAACGCGGTTATTGAAAAGGCCTAAATCAATACCTAAATTCGTGGTTGTTGAGCCTTCCCATCTCAAATCTTTATTTGCGAGTTGTTTAGGATAAAGTACAGTCGTTTGTTTATTGCCTATACCATATTTCCCCATGGTATATAAATCCATAGAAAGATAGTTGGCAATACGGTCGTTACCTACTGTACCCCATCCGAGACGCAGTTTCAGATTGGAAACAGGCGTGATGTTCTTCATAAATTTCTCTTCAGATATACGCCATGCAGCAGAGAATGCAGGAAATACACCCCATTTGTTGTTTGTTGAGAATACAGTCGAACCATCTGCACGGATAGTAGCAGTTAATAAATAGCGATTGTTCAGATTGTATTGTCCACGGGCAAAGAAAGACAATCGTTTGTTTTCTTCTTTATATGTTGTTACTATACTAGGCGTAGCTCCCATTCCTAAATTGTCATTTCCTAAATTGACCGGGAAATCTCTGGCTTCACCTTTTAGATACTCGTTACTTCTATATGAGAACTCATGTCCGAGCATGACATCAAGGGCATGGATTTTATTAATTTTCTTTTTGTATGTCAGTGTATTACTACTTTGCCAACGAAGGTCTTTTTGCATTTGAGTATTTCCATAAACTCCACCTGTTCTGTAAGCTTGACTTGAATCTTCACCGTAGAATACATCTCTTCGGGTATTGGTTGTATTATAAGTAGCGGAGGTTTTGAATACGAGATCTTTTGTTAGTTTTATATTAACAGCTGCGTTTGCACCCCATAACTCAACTAATCTATGATCAGTTACTGCTTCTGATTGTTTGATAGGGTTGATTTGGCTACTTGACGGGTCTAATTCTATTTCAAGTGGGTCAAATGCTGAATTTAAAAGTTGCTCATTGGTATATTTATTACCACCGGTAGGGCGTGCACGTAACAAATTGGCAAGTACATTAAGAGAACCGGAAGTACCTGAGGTACCAATACCATCTCTGACCATGTTGGAATAGTTGATTGTGGCATTGAACGAGATAGCTTTTGTCAGTGTTTGGTCAATGCGTAATTTTCCAGTTGTTTTCTTGAAACCACTATTAGAAAAAATACCATTTTCATTGTAATGAGAGAAAGACGCAGCATATTTACTCTCTTTTGTTCCACCCATAATACTTATACTATGGTCTTGTGACCATGTAGGCTTGAATGCTTCATCTTGCCAGTCTATTCCAGGTTCGGTTAAATAGTCTTCAATTGTTTGGTAACGATAAGGTTCTCCTGTTGCAGGATCAGTACCTGCTTGATAGTAAGTCTTTTCGTATCTTTCTTTATTTTTATCGACCTGTAATTGCACGAATTCGTATGGACTGATCAAATCTAATTGTTTGGCAATAACACGATAACTAGCAGATCCGTTGTAAGTAATTACAGGTTTTCCTTCTTTTCCAGACTTGGTTGTTACCAATACGACACCATTAGCGGCACGTGCACCATAGATGGCTGCGGCTGATGCATCTTTCAATACATCGATTTTTTCAATGTCGGAGTTAGCTAGATAGTCAATATTGGCTACTTCAAAACCGTCTACAATAAATAATGGGGCAGAGTCTCCATTTACAGTTCCGACACCACGAATTTTAATATCAAAGCTGGAACCCGGGGTACCATCTGATTGAGTGATTTGAACACCTGCAATCTGTCCTCCTAATGTTTCTACTACAGAACCGGTTTTGAAGCCTTCGATTGCTTTAGCTGCAACAGAAGAAACAGATCCTGTCAAGTCGCCTTTCTTCATGCTTCCATAACCTACTACCACTACTTCGTCTAGTGTTTTATTGTCTGGCACTAGTTTAATGGAAATTTGCGTTTTTCCTTGTAGCTTTACTTCTTGTGTCAAATAACCGATATAACTAATAGTAAGTACTGAATTTTTAGCAGCTTTAATAGTAAAGTTACCATCTAAGTCAGTTGCAGCTCCTGCTTGTCCGCCTTTTACTTGGACGGTCGCACCAATAAGGGGCATATTTGTTTCATCGTAAACTACTCCCTTTACAGTCACATTTTGAGCAAATGTGATTATTGAGATTAGGAGAGCTAAGAGGGTAGTGTACCCTCTTTTGCTCAGTGTATGATTTGTTGATTTATACATAATTGTTTATTTTCTATTTTATTAGATTAAAAGTTCTCGTCAAGCCAGATGAATACAGGGAAGACTGGGATTGATGTGCCATCGCTATCTAAGTCTGATTGGGTTCCACTAAGTGCTCCTCTAACTTTGGCTATTACTACTCCGTTCGCGTATTCATTATCTGAACCGATCCACTTACCCGGATTAATTTTTATTTGGAAGTCTCCGGGTTGGATATATGCAGGTTTAGCTCCTAATCTGTCAGACTCTAGATAGTATGACATCATATTGATTTTTTGTGAAGATGCATAATTGGCAAAGACATTATTGATTAATGAACTAGTATTGCCAGAAACGCTACTTCCGTGATTTTCATTTTCATTGAAACGATAGAATAAATATTCCATGTTACCACCTCGGAAATCTAGTATTAATTTAGAGAGATCTGCAAAAGATGTCAGATTTTGAGAACTCCAATTTATCACTTCACATTTGCTTTGACTACATACACCTGTTCTTGGATTTGCTTTTACTACGAAAGGAGTATATAATAAAAGTTGTTTATTACTGTTCTTAGGAGTATTAAAGAATAATGGTATTTTTTTGCTAACGGGTGGTATTTCTGGGTCAGTATTGGAAACTGTAACTTCAATCAAAAGAACTCCTCCTTCAAATTTACCCGTGAAAATATTAGTACTGTTGTTTCCTCCTTGGGTATCTAGTGTTATTTCTCCAGTAGAAGGATTGATTTCTGTATATTTAAATCCACCATCTTGGCTAGTATATTTCTCTGCAATTCTAAACGTAATTTGTGTATTTGGATTATCGTATGGTAAATCGCTTTCACGTATGGTTAAATTATCTGTAGGAATATTACCTTTATTCAGATATCTAAATAGATTACGATTCTCTGGTTTAGTTGCATTAGTATATTTATGACTTGTCTTTTGCCCAGCTTCCCAAGTGTTTTCAAGATTGGTACCATAACTAACAAATGTGAACATATTTGGATTAGTTTTGATTGTTAATTTGAAAGTAGTAGTAGCACTTGATTTATAGTTAGATGCTGTCACTTTGATTTCATAAGGAGTATTGTCATTTGCTTTTAATGTGTTGGCTTTGACCATTGATATTTCTCCCGTTTTTTCTTCAACTTTGAAAAGTTTCAGTATTTCATCTGAATTATCTGTGGCAAGACTAAAAGTCAAATCATCTCCTATTAATCCTTCTTCATATGATAACGGTTTCAGTTCTTGGCCTTCATAAATATTGGTAGCTTTATATTTGAAAGTGTTTTCGTCAACAGGATCCATGAAATCAATAATATTAACGGTATAGGCCTCTGGAAAATCTCTTTCTCCATATTTATTGCTGACGGTGATGTCTAATTTGAATATACTACCAACTTCAAGTCCATTATTCTCTTTTAGTGTGATTTTTCCTGTTGAAGGGTCTATTTTAAATGCATCTGTAGTTGGGCTTATAGATTTGATTCTGAACGCCATCTCTTCAGGAGAACCTTGGATAGACATGTCACCAGATGTAAGTTCTACATTATACTCAACGTTTACATTTTTTGGACTATATTCTAAATTATAAGGTTTAGCCACTACACTGAAAGTTACAGCATCTGCGTAAATATATTCATCGACTCTTGTTGTTAATTTCAAGCTTAATGTATATTGTTTACCAGGTTCCAACCGATCTTTGTATTTTGATACTATTGTAATTTTACCAGTTTCTGATACTGTAAAATAATCCAAATAATCCTTATTCCCGTCTGCGGCTATATCATAACCAATGATGGATATGTGTGTGTCTTTTTCTGTTGTTACCTGTGCGCTGGATTCCTCCCACTTCTCTTCATCCAGATTGACAATAACATCGGAAGGGATTACAGTGATTCCTTCAGGAGCAGCTAATAATATATTAACTTGTACAATATCTTTGAATTCATAATATTTTCCGTTAGAATAACAAGATACGCTTATTTTGTACAATCCGGTAGCTAGATTTTCAGTGTTTTGAATTGTAATAGCGCCTGTAGATTCGTTTATAACAAAACTTTCAGTAGAATAAGATTCATCGTTTAATGTGATATTAGTGATGGCAAAATCATAAGGTGCACCACCAATATAACTAGGCTCTTTTAATTCGAAATTCATGGAAGGGCCAATATCTGTGACTCCATAATAGTATAGCGCGAAATTGGACGAATCGGTTTCTTCCGTATCCGTACAAGATACTGCCAAATGTCCTAGCAAGCTTATTGCAAGGAACATCAAACATTTGGTAAATAAATCTTTAAGGTTCATTTCTGTTTTATTTTAGAATTAAAATTTATTTTATTGTGTAAGATAGTTCATACGGTGTACCATCTATGTTTACAGTAATATTTGATACTCCGTTAGGATTATATGCCTTATCCATACTACCTGTGATATTTATACTTTCAGTAGGGTTTGATGTCGGATAAATAACGGTAAGGAAGCGGGCAGCGTTTCTATCACCTTTCGCCATGGAAAGATGGTAAGCCGGACGTGAGAATGTATATTCAGCTACAGTATTATAAGACACGGCTCCGTAAGTGTCTTTGGTAATTGTTGTATTAGCATCATCGTTGGTATATACAGTACGAACAAGTATATTTTTATTGTCGCTAAAATTAGTGCGTGCACCTTTTTTATCTGTTTCTATAATCACTTCGTTGTCACTGCCATCGCATAAATTGAAATGAAGTTGTACATCTTCTTCTTTTGTGCCTTCACCTATTCCTTCATCTACTATAACAAAGAATTTCTGTTCGACAAAAAAGACATATCTGCGATGTGTCAGGTTTGAATATCCTGCATTTTCGAATACTACAACTTCAGCATTATTTGTTTTACCTGAACTAATGTATTGTCCTTTAGTGGTAGTGAAATTTTTTCCGGCTAAAGTCAATGTGTTGTGCATTTTACTTTGGCGGAAAGTTGCGCGTCTTTTATTAGGCTCTGCCGCACTCCAACTATAATAGTCACGTACACCAGAATCCGGGAAGAAGTTACGTTCGTTGTAATATAGTTCGAATGTGCCATTGTCCGGTTGGTTATGTGACCATGCTTGAAGCTTGGCATCTCCTGAATTGTTATTACTTAAGATCATCATAGTTGAACCTTTAGTCCAACCATTACGGAAAATGTAATAACCAGAGTTGCTAAAGATTTTTGTTTCAATGTCAGGACAGGTTCCACCCGATTTCCCATAACCTGCCATGTATTTAAATTCTTCATTATTGGGGAAAAGGTCATAGAAAGTGTTGAAGTTTCTATTTAGTACACTTCTATTCCATGAAGTTTGACGTGTGTCATTGAATCCGGGGACATAAAAATTTCTATAGGTATAATCAGAAGTACTGAAATTTTTGCCTTCAAAATAATTAGGATATGTGAACTGTACAATTACATTTCCTGCTTTTTCTAATGAACTCTTAATATTTGATGCAAATTGATTATTTAGATTATTGGCATCTATAAGTTTGATGAGGTCACAGCATGTGTTGACAACGTCGATATGATAGCTTAAGTCTAACTCTTCATGCATACCATCATCTAAAAATTGATTGCCAATATAACTGAAACCTGTTTCTGCCCATTTCTGAGAGTTCTTAAACTCCGGATATAAAGTTCCTGCAAATACTAATGCCCTGCCTTGAGTTGCCAGAACATTTCCCCCTTCACTATATCGGTATTGAGTAAGGTAGTCGCAATGATCTGCAAAACTACTCAAAAATATAGATAACCAGTCTGGAGTGAAGTTTTTTGAGTTTTTATAGTATTCAAACAGTTCTACTTGATCTGCCAGACGAGAAGCGGTTTGTAATTGCCACCAAGGTTTGATGTCTTTAACTTCCTCCTCTGGTTTGGGATTTTGAAGTATCCAATCGCTATATACTTCTATCCATGACTGAACATATTTCTCATCATTTGAAGTACGATAAAGTTTTGCTTGTGGAATAAACCATTGATGGCGATGGAGTTGTTTTGGATATTCATCACTTACTCCGGAAGGGCGGTTATCCCAGTTTAATTTACCATCCTGTTTATTTAATTTATAAGGAAGTCCATCTGTGTCAGTGAAGTTTCTTACGTAAAAACGATATTCTAAAGCTTGATCGGCTTTCTTTTTATCATCCTCTGTTGAGGTGACATTCATTAGATTCAGAAGTGGGTTGGTAGGGACATTTGTCCTCGTTTGATAGTATTTGAGCAAGGCGTCTGCTGCATAATACAAATTTCCATCTTCATAATGAGCTTTGACTTTTTCCAATCCTGGATAATCGAGGTTGATTACATCAAAAAGTCTTTCGTTGATAAGACTGTTAGGCTTTTGCTGTGGATATACATAATCCCCACCATCGCCAATAGTGAGATCATTCTCGTCATCCGAGCAAGCCCCAAGTGTAAATAGAGCGAGTGAACAAATAAAGAAGATGTTCTTCATACTTTATTAGGTTTTAATTATTAAAAGTTATATTTTACTGT
>ERZ650918.3023-NODE-3023-length-10652-cov-2.896952_pt1 | contig 10652 bp, 15 predicted proteins | sample MGYA00514758_ERZ650918 | MGnify/ENA metagenome assembly ERZ650918 | reverse complement strand
TTGAAAATTCCGGAAGGCGTCAAACGGGGGTAATGTTTTTTCATGGTCAGCCCCTCCTGTGTCTTCATGATCTGGATCCAGCCCGCGGCCGACATTCTAAAGTCTGCAAAACCGACTTTTGAGGCGTCAAGAATATTGACATCTGAACCGGCTCAAAATTTGCTACCCGAATTTGGGAAGCGGTGTTCTATTGTGACTGATGGTCACTTTTCCGAAAGTCAATATTATTGACTCTTGAACCATCTTAAAAAGTGCGGGTTCGGATGTGACCAATAGTCACACCTGAAAAACAAACGAATACCCGCAACGTTGCATTCAAAAACGAAACGAATAGGCCTGTGGATTGGCTTAGATGCTGGATTTCTGCCCTGTTGCGTTACCATTCCAAAACCGACGAATACAACATTCAAAAACAAACTCGAATATCGGCTTCCGTTGCGACATCGCAACAGCTTGAAGCCTGAGCGAAGCCGGAGAATGTTGAGAAATGTCAAGGTTCTGGACGTATGTACTCCGTACCGGTGAAAAAATGATTCGTACCGCAGTACGAGCCGCAGCGCTGGCCAAAATGTTAGGATTTGTTAAGGTTTTAAGCTATATAGGGCCGTGAAGGACGGTTTTGACAGGTTCAATAGTAACGCGAATGGTAACGCACTACGGTAAATTACTGTACGAATTGCAACGCTACGTAGTATACCAGGCGCGGCCTATATGCTAAAAACGTGAGGTTTTATAAGGTTTTGCGCGTGCAGCAGGCTAAGAAATGCTAAGGTTTATACCGAACGCTCACGTTCGGAAATGTTGGTGTTATTCCGAACGTTCACCCTTGTAAATCCTGGTACGAATCGCAACGCTGCATACTAAAAAACCCTAAAATCTACGCTATATAGGCAAATTCTCCACCATTTCCCAACCGGCAGAGGAGAAAGGAAAATTGCGTTTTCCTCTTGCTTCCCTCTTGCTTCGTCCTTGCTTCGCGGTCCGGATCGGCAGCAGGAGCGGCCAAAATTGGATTCTCCTCTGTGTGATCAGCGAAGCCGTGAGGAAGCCGTGAACAGCGAGGGAACAGCGAGAAATGAAGGGATGTTTCGTCCCGTCACTTATGAAGCGGCGAGAGGCAGCAGGACCGTGTCAGAATCTGACACAGCCATGCAGGGTATCCGCAGTATGGACCCCCTTGCCCTGGAACGTCTGATAGAACGGTTTGTTCGGTCAGGCCACCCAGGGGGCTACAGAAAAGTATGAGGGTTTAGCAACCAGACCGCAGCCTCCCCATTCTTTGCGCAGAATTCCCTTTTGTGGGTCAGAATATGTTATTTTCCTACCTGCGCGATTATATAAGCCTTTAAGTCAGCCATTACGCCTTCCAGCACTTCGTTGCTTTCATCGAAACAGCCTGCGAACTGGATAAAACCGCGGTCGCACATCTCTTTCACGATCAGTTCATAACGGTACAGGAACGGCTCATTGACGTGGTTAACCTTATGGGTTCCAATGTAGTGCGCTGCTGCCTGCTGGGCGAGTGCAAGCTGTTTGATGCTTGCTTCTTTCAGCTCTGCAGGTAAATCTGTTTCCTGGATGCCGAAAAGCAGCTGTTTAGCTTCTGCAATATCTTGCTGAGTCATTTCTATCTATCCTTTCGTTTTGTCCTGTTAATCTTCCTGATCGGGAACGTATTCAACCAGGTCCTCAATATTGCAGTTTAAGAGCTTGCATAAGCGCTCAAGCACCTGCAGAGAAACCGGCTGATCTTTTCCCATCTTTGCGATAGTTGCCGGATGAATACCGTTCTCACGAAGGTATGTTTTGCTCAAATTCTTGTCTATTAATAATTTCCACAATTTCTTGTATGATAACGACATTTTGCAACCTCCTTTCTATGCTTCATTATAACAGTGAAAAGTACATATGTAAATACAAAAAGTGCATTATAGTGAACATTTACAACTATGGAAGTTCATTATTGTGAACATTTACTATTTACGAAATGTTCATTATAACGTACAATATGTTTCGTAAGATGAACATTGGCAACCAAATACAGAAAGGAGCGATATACATGAGCAACTACAGCGTAGTTCTGCAGGAAGCCGTGAACGGTGTCTCCTGTGGTGACGGCCTGGGCGAGTTCTTCATGACCCGCCGTCAGATCGGTGAGGCTCTGGAGTATGAGAATCCTCAAATTGCAATTTCAAAAATTCATAATGCTCACAAGGAGCGTTTAGATCGGTTTTCAACTGTATCCGTTTTGGATAAGGTTGAGGGTGGCCGTGAGGTTCCTCTCATGGAGGAAACGGTGGGACTTCTTGACGAGTGCGGTGAATGGGATTAAGGAACCCGGGCGGGGGTCGGTACCGTTTTGGTACTTGAGCCTGTAAGTCCCGCACGGTTCCAAAATTACAAAAAGGAGGCGGTCAGATGGACAGAGATCACGCAATACGCTGCGTTATGGCAGCGGTGGCAGCAGGCGGCAGAACCTGCGGAAATGCCAGGGCGACCAAACTGCTGCGGGAGCTCCACGGCGTAGAGGGAAATACCCTCTGTGTGATCAGGGATGGGCCTATACGTCCAATCTACCGGGATAACGGCTGTTATTACATACCGTACCGGCACAACTGGCAGACAAAAGAGGCCTGTGTGGGGCCGTGGGTCGAGATTGTGAGAAAGGAGGAACAGGAGATTGCTGGAAAAAGAGATCATTCCGCTTTTCCGGGAGTATCAGCAGAAACCGATGAGCGGGAGCGCGGCGTTAATGCGGGTTAAGATGTCCGGACAGGTTCCGGATTACCAGATAGACCAATATGCCGAAGCGGTGGCCCTGGATGCGTTCAGCGCAGGATTTAGGGCCGCCTGCAATATCATTTTACCTGCAGACGCAGAGAAAGGGGCTCAGGATGAAAAAACAGGAGACTAAAACACTGCAGCAGCTTTATGAGGGATGGAAAGATGTCTGTGAACCTGATCCGGAGGTTTCTCGCCTCAGCACCCATATGCGGGAGCTGATCAGCGAGAACGGACCCGAGGCCGAATGGTGTACGGATATGTTCCGGACCCTGAACAGATACGAGGAAGAATGTAGACGCAGTGCCTTCTATGCCGGATTTAAGGGGGCTATGGGCTTACTTATGCAGATTGGCACACCGAAGGCAGCAGGAAGCAATGAGGAGGGCTCACGGCATGGATCAGACGCATAAACAGCCGTCAGACTGGTGGGAGACTCAGCTGACGCCTCTGGCCCTTGCATTTGCCAGGGAATCCGTGAACCTGTCCGATCAGGAATATGAGGAGATTACCGGCCAGATTCTGGAGGGCTGCAAACCTTCTCCTTGTGCTTACAAGCTGGCCGAGGCGGTGATTGAAATTATTAGCCGGAAGCGCACAGAGATACGTTCCCGCAGTGGGGGGGGGGGGGAGAGAAACAGATGGGGGACGTCTCTGCGTTCAAAGATTGGCTTGAAACTGCGAAAGATAAGATCGAAGCGGCTGAGGCCGTAGGGTTTACCAGGGCGGAGGCTATTGAGCTTGTGAAGATCTTCGAGATTTGGGGCTTGAATGATTCTATTGGCTGCGTCCGGTTTTAGGAAAGAAAAAGGCCCTGCGGTGGGGAGACACCTGCAGGGCACTGATTGAAAAATGCGTTTGTAGCTTTATAGGGTGAGCCTATGATACCACAGATTGGAGGAGATGGCAATGGACTACAAGATTTTAAACGAAGAATACCGCATAGCTGCAGCTAAGATTCCACGCAAAACTCCGGGGATCAGTATTTGCTACAGCCGTGCGGACGTGATTCTGATTAATGACGATGCTGCGGGCCTGGATGGCATTGTTGAGCTTTTCGCTACATACCTGGATCTGGATGATCTGGGGCGCCTGGAAGTGCGGAATTATACGCAGAATGAGACGATCAGGGGCATGCTTCGAACAATGGACCGTATTGACCGGGTCCGCAAGCATCTGCGTAAGTGGGGGGGGGTGAAATCCTGCAATGGATCAGGGCGAAGTATTTGCGCGGTTGGTTAAGCTGACGGGTGCCGAGAGCCTACAGCTTGCTTTTAAGCCTTTGCTGGTAAGTGACGGCCGGCTTAAAGGTGACCGCATTGCGTTGCGGTATGGAATACCGATTGACGCGATGAATTATAACCTTGCGCATGAACTGGCCCACCACTTTCTCCACTACGACAAGGGGAATACGATTGACAGTGAAAAACATGATGAATATGAGGAACAGGCAGACCGGGCAGCGAAGATGCTGCTGCAGGCTCTCTCTGTGAACTAAGAACGGCTTTACATAGATTTCTAAAGATATAATCTTGAACACAACCGCTGACCACTGCGAAAGTGTGGCACCTGCTGCCGGATGTCAACTTTATTGACTTTCGGACCTGGCAGCGTGGGAGGTTTTGGCGGACCTTCCGGAACATGATAACGGGGCGTACTACCAGCGCCCCATGAAAGGGGATATAAAGCTATGGATATTCAGAAAGACGTGAAAGCAACAGGCCACCAGATCCCGGCTTTTATAGCTGGCACGGAGATGGGCGAATTATACGATGCTATGAGAGTCCGCTGGGGGGGGGCGTGAACCCTTCTGTAATGCGTTTGATGCAAGCCTGTTCTACAGCCTGGGCGTGATGCACGGCATTAGACAGGAGCGTGCAAGGCGGAAACAGGCAGCAGGAGCCACTACAGGTAGACACCTGTGTGATTCATCCAGAACGGCAACAGCGGGGCAGTAGGGGGCGTAGAAAAGTTTGGAAGCGTTCACGTAAGACCGCAGTTCCCCTTTTCCTTGCACGAAATTCTAAAAACGAGCAAAACAGTTTGCAGGGCAGCAGGTATCCCACGGGAGTGATCCGGAAGACGGGGGGCGAAAAATACAAGACCGACGCCCAACCTTTTCACACGATATTTTCCCTGATCAGCTTTTGAGAGGAGTAGGAACATGAGTAGACGCGATTTAGAGGAGTTTGCAACAACATCAACAATCATCAATATCATCCTTGCTATTGGCTTCATCCTGGCAGTGAGATAGAAAGGGGCACGAATGGTAAAACAACCTAGAATCATCAATCCAGGCGGCGCTGAGAGCGTGCGCAGGGCAAAGCGGTTCGGCAGCAGACCGCCATACATGTATACGTCCCTTTGTCCGGATCCGCGCTATAGAGTCACACCGCCGGACAAGGGAACAGAGGGTTTTACTCGAAAATGAGTAAATGGGTTTTTCCCAAAAAGGGGAGAAAGGGGGTGTCCAGAATATGGATACCCTTAGATGAATAATAATTCGCTACCCTGAAACGGGTAGCAAGAAGAGGGCTTTCACCGATTGGTGAGGGTCCTTTTTTATTGCCCGTAACATGACAATGTGATAATATTATAAAACATACAGTAATATACACATATCTATGATTGGAGGTGTTTGCGAGATGGAAGGAACAATCATGGCCGCGGTAGGCGGTACGTTGTTCGGTTCTCTCCTGTGTCATCAGAGATTCAAGAGACGCGGGAAGGAACTGACGCATACCAGGGCGAAGCTGATGCTTGTGGGGTTGAATTTGGTCTTCTGCGGTGTCCTGGTGCAGCTGTGCGGGCATTAATGGAATGAGGTGAGGAACATGACGAATGAACAGCTTGCAGCCCTGATCCAGGCCGGAGAGGATACAGGAAACAACATGGCGCTGCTTTATGATCAGGTCAAGGACTTCATCCGGTCTGTAGCCTGGCAATACCGGGACACCGGAGAGATGGAAGACCTGCTGCAGGAGGGCTATCTTGCATTATATCCGGCCATAGATAACTATGATCCTTCTGCAGGCGTGAAGTTCCTCACCTATGCAAGCCACTGGATCCACCAGCGCATGAGGCGCTATCTGCAGAACAATGGCAGCTGCATGCGTATCCCGGTGCAGTGCCTGGAACAGATCCGAAAGATGAAGAAATACCAGTCAGATTATGAAAAGGAGTATGGCCGTGAACCCTCGGCGGTCGAAATAGCGCGGTTTATGTGGCTTACCCTGGAACAGGTCAGGGCACTACAGGAAAATGCCTGTATGGCGAGCCTGAGAAGCCTGGACGCGCCTGTTGTGGGAGCTGATGGCACAGAAGATGCCACGGTGGGGGATCTAGTTGCGGCAGCAGGCAACCAGGAAGAGGATATTCTGGACCGGATGGAGAAAGAAAGCATCTGCTGTACTCTGTGGAGCTGCGTGGACAGTCTGCCAGAGATCCAGGCGGAAGTGATTCGCAGCAGGTACCAGAGAAAACTTACCTTACGGGAGTGCGGTGTTTCCTGTGGCCTCACTGCGGCCGCGGCAAGGCAGCAGCACGATAAGGCATTGCGGAGCTTAAGGAGCGGCGAGAACGGCAAGCTGCTGCGTCAATTCCTTCCGGAGGATTCCTGGATTTATAACAGCGCTCTGATCGGCGGCGGTGTGGGGCATTTTGCTCACACCTGGACAAGCTCAACGGAGCGGGTGGCTCTGGAACTGTAAAGCAAAATGGAGCGATGGCCCAACCCAAAGCGGGGGTCAGGTATCGCTCCTTTTATTATTTTACTATGGCGGCCAGAAAAGAGCAAGAGCGGTGTCTGTTTTGTTTGAGGTGTTGCGACATCGCAACAGGGTGGCCGGTCCAGTTTGGTCTTCGGCTCAACGACAAAACGGCGTCGAGTTCAGGGAAGTGCGACCAAAAAGTGTTATCCGCAATTTTTTGACACGATAGCGCGCGCATGACTCTGATCAGAAATATCCCTGCTGCCTGGTGCCGTTATCCGGTTACAGGTCCATTTATGGATATGTAAACGGTGATAACGGAAAAATCGTCGCATCCTGCCGATGGTTAACCTTACAGTATGTCGCATGTGTGTTATTTTTGGCGTAGCGTTTACTTGCTGCATGTCTACGGAACATTGGGTTATTGTACTTTTTTAAGTGCAATGACCCTTTTTTGTCTGAAAAGCCCGTTCCGGGTGTTTTTTCGGTCTACTACGACCGGAACCGTCCCCATACTTATAGTGTGAAGAAAATAGAAGGCATTGAGTGAAGGCGATTTCATTTTTGAGATCGTCTTTCATGCTTTATATGAAAAGCAATTACGGCATGTTTGAGAGCACAGCTGATACAGAGCTGCGGCGCGGTGCAAGGCCGCGAATCATGGCGAGGATACCCGGAGGCTCTCCTGTGACCTCATGTTGTACCGGTGTAACTGCTGCCGGTGCTGCCCTTTATCTGAGCGCGTGCGTGCGCTGGATCCCGTCATAACCGTAACCCATTGACCACGCAAGGAGGACTATTGCCTGTCCGGACCGCTTCGGCTTAAAAATTGGCTCATGATTATCTTAAACATTGTAAAGCAGCAGGTCCGGGGCCTGTTAATCCACGGAGAAGGGGATTTTATGCGCAAAAGAATCAAAACAAAATCACTCGTTCAGCAGGTCAAGGAAACCCTGGACGCACAGCTTGCCATTGGATGCAGCAAGAGGGCCGACAAGTTGAGCGGCTGCCAGGAATCACGGATCTACTCCTGGGAGACGTACCGGGTCTATCTGCGTCACTCCTGTGCGTTTGCTAAGTGGGCGAAGGAGCGGCACGGCGTCCGCGTTCTGGCAGATGCCCGGCAGTATGCTGAGGAATATGTCCGGGAGCTGACTGCTGCCGGTTACGCCCCGTCAACGCTTAAGCTGATAGCTTCGGCCATCGCAAAGACGTATAGCTGCAGCACGGATGATTTAAAGGTGGTGACGGCACCCAGAAGGCGGGCAGACATCACCAGATCGAGAGGGCACAAGAAGTCTGATGCTCATTTTTCCGAGAAAAACAACCAGGATTTGGTGGAGTTCTGCCGTGCTACCGGCTTACGCAATCACAAGGAACTGCAGCAGATTTGTGGGGATCAGCTGGAGTATCGGGACGGATATTATTACATTGTGGGCGTCAAGGGCAAGGGCGGGAAAATCCGTGACGTTCCTGTGCTTCCGGATTACGAGGCCACAGTGGTGCGCTGCTGCGTGGCTGCCGGTTCCGGAAAGGTCTGGCCTCATGTATCGAGTCACGCTGATATACATAGCTACCGGGCAGATTATGCCTCTGCCTGGTATAAGCGGCTTGCGCGTCCTGCTGCTTTTATCCCTCCTGTCGATCGGTATGTGTGCCGCCGTGATCGTGCCGGTGTGGTGTATGACAAGGCTGCCATGCTGCAGGTGTCGCGGATGCTGGGCCACAACCGCATTTCTGTTATTGCAGGGCATTACCTGCATGATTGAGTTATCCACAATATCCACACATTTGTTCGATTTAAAACTTATCAACACTGTACTTATTGATACACATGTTGTATAATATTGGTAATCAATTTGCTTGGAATAGCAGGACTGTGCGAGGCATTAGGAGGGTGCTGCAGTTCGACCGTAGTAAACGGGTAAATATTGTATAATCAAATAAGCATATTCACGAAAGTACGACAAGGGTACATTGGAGGAGGAAACCAACAAATGAAAAGGACAGGCGAGAATTTATATACGGTAAGGAGTATATTTAATGGGTTTAGAATCATTAAAAAACGAGAGTTTGTGTCTGGAGATCCAGGCCGGCGGTAAAAATGTAGACTTATGCCTTGCGCAGCTGCTGCGTAATAATGCAGAGGAGTTTGCGCAGTGGGCAAAGGAGGCTGTAGCAGAAGCACTGAAAAAAGAGGCAGCTATGAGCCCGGATGAACTGATGGGCGAGGCTATGCGTGGCTTCCGGAGGGCAGCAGAGACATATAAGCCAGAGACGCATACAGATTTTATAACTGGCGCAGAATTTTGGGTCAAGCAGTGCGTACGCAGTTATGTGCGCAGAGCGGAGCTCAAGGAGTTGCCGGAGAGAATGCTGGATTCCGTGGCAGAGTATCGGCGGATCATGGACAGGCTGCAGCATGATCCGGCAGCAGGCAAAACACTCCGCGGTGATGAACTCATGGCCTTTCTGGGCGGCATTGCGGAACTTGTTGCTCCAGGCAGGGAGGTGGATGCCGTTGGCTGCGGTGTCTAAAGATCAGATCAAGACCGAGTTTAACCTGTTTGGCGAGATCTGGAACATATACAAGGCGTATTATACGCCGGAAGCTAAAGACAACGAGGAATATTGGGATAGCCTGATAGAGGCTATTACTGCAGTACAGCATAAATATCCGGGACAGCTGAGCCGAGATCTGGCTCTTGCTATCCTGGGCGATATTGAACGTAGATCAGAGGAGCGGAAGACGTGAACCGCTCCTCTTTTTTGTTGCCATAAATGCGATTATATGCTTAAACATATTATAATATCGTTGCAATTATGAGTATTCTGGTGTATTATTTAGATAAGAAATGATAACTTTTGATAACTTTATAGGGAAAGGGAGAGAGTTATGGAATATGATATCAAGCCTGCTGCCAGCCGCTTCCATGCTCTGACAGTGCAACCAGAGGGCACAGTGGGGGAGTTTGTGCGAAGCCTGGACGTATCGGAGAACAGCCGGACAACGTACCGCAAGGCCGTGCTTAAGTTTCTGGATTACCTGCAGGAGCGCGGCATAGAGGCGCCTGCTGCCCAGGATATTCTCGACTATAAAGAGCACCTGCGGAGCCTGTACGCGGCCAACACGGTCAATACATACCTCTGTGCGGTCAAGCTGTTCTTTGCGTATGCCGCAGATATGGGAGCGTATCCGAATGTAGCGGCGAAGGTGAAGAAACTGAGGGTCCCGCGTGATCATAAGAAGGATGACTTCTCAGCGCTGCAGGCGCGTGGTATCCTGGACGGCATCGACCGGGATACGCTGCAGGGGAAGCGGGATTATGCCATTATCAATACCATGTTCCGTACTGGCCTGCGTGATATTGAGGTGTCCAGGGCAAGAATCTGCGACATCCGGAACAAATCCGGCCATACGGTTTTGTATGTCCACGGAAAAGGCCACGAAGAGGCTGACGATTTTGTTATCCTCACGCCGAAAGCCTACGAGGCTATATTGGACTATCTGAGGAGCCGGAAGGCAGCAGGGCATAATACTGCAGCTGATTCCGCACTCTTTGCGGCATACGGAAACCGCAACCAGGACGGCCACATGACGCCCAGGAGTATATCCAGGATAGTAAAGAGCACCCTTGTGCGCTCTGGATACGACAGCAGCCGCTGGACGGCCCACAGTCTGCGACATAGTGCCGTGAGCATGGCACTGGCAGCAGGTGCCACCATCATGGACGCCAAAGACATGGCCAGGCATGAGAATGTGGAAACAACAATGATCTACGCACACAATGCGCAGCGGTTCAGCCACAGCGCAGAGAGCGCGATAGACAGTGTTTTATAGGGAGGACACAGAAAAATGCGTATAATTGCTATTACAGCCCAGAAAGGCGGTTCAGGGAAGACCACGAACGCCCTGAACATAGGAACCGGCCTTTCATATCTGGGTAAAAAGGTATTGCTGATAGACATGGATCCCCAGGCATCCCTCACGGACGGCCTGGGCGTGATCCCGGAAGAGTGCAAGCGGTCCGTTGCGGATGTACTGCTGAGGAAACTGACCATTCCAGACGTGGCCGTGAAGATTAACCGCAATCTGGACCTGGTACCGGCAAGTGATGAGCTAACCGGTCTGGAAATCTCGCTTGCTGATCATAAAGACCG
>ERZ650918.3020-NODE-3020-length-10656-cov-5.795114_pt1 | contig 10656 bp, 6 predicted proteins | sample MGYA00514758_ERZ650918 | MGnify/ENA metagenome assembly ERZ650918 | reverse complement strand
ACAAATCATCGGCAGTTTCGTCTGATCTTTCAGAATGCGTTCCTGCCTGCGCCGCGAGAGCGGCGCAGGCGGCCGACGCGCCCGACATCATGGGGATGTACCGGTTTCGACGGGGGTGTGGAGGCAGGAATAGCGGGCGGCGGCGCCTGACCGCCATAAAACGGGCAATTTTATAAATTAAATAACAACAATACTGTTGCTATTGCTGCTTAATTAAAGCAGCCGTCTGAACCGGAGAGGCCACAGGCCGGGGAAGGCGTCGTTGATGTGGCGGACGTGCGGCGGGTAAGAGTTGCCCCGCCCATGCATCATGACTCTACTGAACTGTGCAGTCTGGCCAGTGCCTGCCCAGGGAGGGAATGCTGAAACTGTCCTGCGCCCGGAGAAGGTCCTGTCAAAGTGCTTTCGGACAGGGGTTCGACTCCCCTCAGCTCCACCATAAGTCCACCGTAATTTTGATAGAATTACGGTGGACTTTTTCTATGCCCGAAAACCGCTTGAAATCAAGGCTTTCAGCATTCCAGAGCACAAATGTACCCCGCCACAGAGCGATTCTGCGTCGGGGTTTTGTGCTTTACATGGGTTTTGTGGTTTTTTGTCGTTGTAATCGTTAAACAGCTGGGGTAATCGTTAAACAGCTGGGGTAATCGTTGAACTGCTGGAGTATTCGTTAAACTACCGAGGTAATCGTTAAACAGCCGAGTTCTGATAATACTCCTTATGAGAAAATCGGCGATGAAGTGCGGTCGCTGGCGGATTTAGCGCCTTTTGAGATACCTTCATCTTGGGAATGGTGTCGTGTAGGAGACCTCTTCTCAAATATGTCTGGGCTTGCATACAAAAAGGACGCTCTCGCTATAAAGACAGACAAAATGGTGAGGGTACTGCGTGGCGGGAATATCGGTGAAGAGCAGTTCTGTTTTAAGAACGACGATGTTTTCATCTCAAGCGAGCTCGTAAAGCCAGAGTTGTATTTGAGAAAAAACTATATGATCACACCCGCAGTTAGTAGCCTGGACCACATCGGCAAAATCGCACTCATAGACAAAGATTATTCCGACACGGTTGTTGGTGGTTTTGTGCTTATGCTCATACCACATTTTAACGACGATGTCGTATCACAATATCTGCTCTACGCTTTTGCTGCTAAACACCATCGTGATAACTGCCGAAACATTACACATAAATCCGGTCAAGCGTTTTATAACCTCTCTCGTGAGCAGATGATGAACCTGCCAGTCCCGATTCCGCCACGTGAGGAAATGGAACGGATTACTGCAATGCTGAAACGAGTGCTCCCCAAGGTAGCGGATTACGCTGTTGTGGACATAGCACTCCAAAAGCTCAACAGCAGTTTCCCAGAAGCCCTCAAGAAGTCGATACTGCAGGAGGCAGTCCAGGGCAAGCTTGTACCGCAAGACCCGTCTGACGAGCCTGCAGAGGCTCTGCTGGAGCGTATTCGGGCGGAGAAACAACGGCTCATCAAGGAGGGCAAAATCAAAAAGGACAAGCACGAATCCGTCATTTTCAGACGGGATAATTCTCATTATGAAAAGCGTGGTTCCGAAGAGGTCTGCATTGATGATGAGATCCCGTTTGAGATACCAGAGAGTTGGGCATGGGCACGCCTTTCGTCGTTTGGCGTTTTCAGTAGTGGTAAAACGCCCTCGATGTCAAACCCGCTGTTCTGGAATGGCAATGTGCCGTGGGTAACTTCAAAGGACATGAAGCGTCCAGTGATTACAGACTCTGAGATGCATATTTCCGAGTTGGCAGCAGCTACTATGCAATTGTATCCCGCCGGTACGCTCCTTCTGGTTGCCCGAAGCGGCATTCTGAAAAGATTACTACCTCTCTGCAAGCTGGGTATCGACAGCACCATAAACCAGGATATAAAAGCCTTCTCGCTATATGATATTAAGCTATCAGAATGGTTGTTCTACGGGATTAAAGCCTTTGAGCCGTTCATCCTCAAAGAGCTGGTGAAATCAGTCACAACGGTAGAGAGCCTCAAATTTGATGAGTTTGCGGCTATGCTCATTCCTGTACCGCCACTGTCCGAACAGAGACGAATTATAGATGCAATTAAAACGGCGATGAACCTACTGACACCCTTGTCCAGCAACCCGTTATTCTCATTATGAGAAGTTGGACGGTGTGGAGCGCTGTATCGACAACGAGATTCCGTTTGACATCCCAGACTCATGGTGCTGGGCTCGACTAGGGAACCTTACGGAAATGATTACCAGCGGCTCGAGAGACTGGGCAAAATACTATTCCACGGAGGGCAATTTATTCCTGCGCATGGGTAATCTGTCACGGAATTCTTTTGATTTGCGCCTAAACGAAATACAAAGAGTACGACTCCCTGAAACAGTAGAGGGGACGCGAACTGCCGTGCAGGCCGGTGATTTGTTGTTCTCTATTACTGGAGAAGTTGGCATGCTGGGCTTAGTACCAAGTGGGTTTGAAACCGCTTATACGAATCAGCATACTGCAGTCATACGTTTTTTGCCGCAAATGAGAAACAAGTTTTTACCATATTTCTTCCTTACAGACTATGCGAAAACGTGTTATAAGAGCAATCAACACGGAATAAAGAATAGTTTCCGATTGAACTCTATCTCTGATATTCTAGTTCCTATTCCACCACTATATGAGCAAAGACGAATAGTCAATCAGATTGAGATAACAACACGAATGATAGTAAGTATGTAAATGAACGTGGCATACACGAAGTAAATCGTGTATGCCACGCCTTTACCAATCTATCACATGATCCACTATTTCTCTCTGCTCGGTCGAGGTTTTACGGAGATAAATGCGGGTGGTTTCGATACTTTCGTGTCCCATAAGGTCAGCGAGGAAAGCGATGTCGTTGCAGCGCTCCAAGAAGCTCTTTGCGAAGCGGTGACGGAAGGAGTGTGGGTAAATAACCACAGGGTCGATACCATATCGGACTGCCAGCTTTTTTAACTGCCCGGAGATGCCTCTGGTGGTGATCCTATCTCCATATTTGTTCAAAAAAATGAAGCCGCTTTCTTGGTGCTTATCGTTCAGCCAAGAAAGGGCTTCATTTTGCAGAGCCTTGGGTATGTATATTCGTCGGAGCTTACCACCCTTCGAGTACAAATCCAAATGCCCCAGCTTAATGTGTTCCACCTTGATCTGTATGAGCTCACTGACCCGTGCGCCGGTTGCGGCCAAAAAGCGTATTACAAAATACCAGAACAGCTCGTCATCCCGTTTGAGGCAGGTTTTGAAATACTCATAGTCGGCCTCGCTGATGACATTTTCCAGAAAGGCTTTCTGCTGTACTCGCACAAACGGCATTTTCCAGCTCTCTTTGCCGATGCTCTCCAAATAGCAGTTGATTGCCCTCAGACGCAGATTGACGGTCTTTGGCTTGTAGTTCTCTATCAACCACACCTTATACGCCCGCAGGTTCTTTTTTGTGATACCGTCGTACTGCGAGTTGTATTGCCGAATGGCAAAAAGGTACGAAGATATCGTGTTTTCCGAGAGGTTTGTGCCTCTCAAGTGTCTTTCGAATTCTTCTATCATAGTGAAAGACCTCCTTTCACTATGATATTATACCGTGTTCCTTTTACAGCCCTTTGACCATGGTGAGCAATTCCTCGATCCGCTGGACAATTCGGTGCTGCTCATTTAATGGCGGTATCGGCACTAACATGGGATAAAGCAATTTCCCAGAAATAACTGGCTGAGCGGTCGAGCTTGCTCGTTTCCTTGGCTCCAAATAATCAATAAGAAACTTCAACCACTTCATTTGCAGAAGTTCTTCGTCGAAATGAGTAATAAACGCATTATCTGTAACCCATGCAAAAGGTTCGGTAATGTGCGTTGCACCGCAATAATACCCAACACGACCAATTACGAGAGTGCGGTGGCATACATTCCACTTATCGTGAGTTCCGGCGATACCATTTCCACCATAGACCGGTATGCTACCGGCCGAATTCATTTGAGCCACAGTCAGCGAATCACCTGAAGAAACGGAGAGAATAGTTCCAATTCGTACCCAAGCCCACGTTTCTGGTATTTCAAAGGGTAGTTCCTCGTCGATGCAACGCTCCACGCCGTCCAACTTCTCATAATGAGAATTATCCCGCCTGAAAATGACGGATTCGCGCTTGTCCTTCTTGACTTTTCCTTCCTTAATGAGCCGCTGTTTCTCTACCCGGATACGCTCCAGCAGGGCCTCAGCAGGCTCGTCAGACGGGTCTTGGGGTACCAGTTTACCTTGGACAGCCTCTTGGAGGATAGACTTCTTGAGATTTTCTGGAAAGCTGGTATTGAGAATACGCAGCGTTTCTTCTTTGCTCCCATATTCGCAGAGCGGCATATTTACGCTATCAATGGCTGAAACAATTCTGTGCTGCTCTGCCACCGGAGGAATTGGAATCAATGCTTTGTAGAGCCGATCATCGTTAATCGCCGGATAGGCTACACCTTTAGCATTATCAGTATTATTGGCATAAGCATCGAAATCCGGAGACATCAGGTAGTAGAATAAATACTTATTGAGCAGATTGGCATGGCAAGTTAAAACTGCAAACCCCGTGCTTGCTATTGGAATATGGGGAAATTCCCTATCAATGATACACATATTGTGCAGATATGGGCGAACCGTTGAATAGAGAATATCCCCCATGTCAACCAATTTTCTTGCCCGCGAAGGGGCCTTGTCTGGGGCAATAGTTGTATCTGTAGGATTTAGCTTTTGATTTTTATTGTCAATCGATCCAATGTCAATGTAGCAAAATTCTGTGCTGGGTGATGTCTGACCTCTGTTATATACTACACTTCCCAGTCGCGCCCACTCCCATGAATCAGGAATCTCGAATGGCACTTCACCCGCCAGCGACCGCACCTCATCGCCGATTTTCTCATAAGGAGTATTATCGGCACCTTTGAAAATAACGGAGGGGTTCTTTTCGCGCTTGATTTTCTTCTCTTTGATGAGCCGCTCTTTCTCCGCACGGATGCGTTCCAGCAGAACGCTGGCTGGCTCGTCATTCGGGTCCTGCGGCAAGAGCTTGCCCTGAACAGCCATCTGGAGAATGGAGTTTTTCAGTTGCTGCGCAGTCATTCGTCGCCCTCCTCCGTAATGTCGATGCCAAGGACATCGGTGATCTGGGCAAGGATGCGATCAATGTCAGCGTTCAGGCTGGCCCGTTTTTCCTGATACTGCAGAATCAGTTCCTTCGGCGGAAGGATCTCCTCCTCTTCATGCGGATAGCCGCAGAGATCAATATTGTAATTCCGCGCCTTCAGATCTTCAACCGAGTATTTCTTCGCCTTGTCAAAGCCGTCAATAGTGATCTCCTCACGATTGTCCCACCACTCAACGGCTGGGGCAAAATGCTCCAGCTTCATAGGTTTCGTCTTCGAGAAGTTCTTATAGCCTTCCGGCATATCAAGGCGATAAAACCAAATCTCCGTTGTAGGATGGGTTCGGTCAAAGAACAGAATATTCGTCGTGATAGAGGTGTACGGTGCAAATACGCTATGCGGCATGCGGATAATAGTATGAAGGTTAAACTCAGATAGTAGTTTTTTCTTAATAGCAATCTTTGCATTGTCGGTGCCAAACAGGAAACCGTCAGGGAGAATGACAGCAGCACGGCCATCCTGTTTGAGCCGATACATTATCACAGACATAAAGAGGTCGGCAGTTTCGCTGCTTGCGAGATCTGCAGGAAAGTGATTCTTGACCTCTGTTTTTTCATGTCCGCCGTAAGGGGGATTCATAAGAACTACATCGAACTGATCTTCCTCGGTATAATCAAGCACATCCCGCAGAAGTGAGTTTTCATGATACACCATCGGAACATCAATGCCGTGCAGCAGCATGTTCGTGATGCAAAGTGTATAAGGGAAGGGTTTCTTCTCAATCCCATAAATAGAGGTTGCATACTCCTGCTGGTCTTCTGCCGTTACGACCTGCTTACTCAGTTCATTCAACCAACTAGTCAGAAAGCCCCCTGTGCCGCACGCAAAGTCTGCGACCTTTTCGCCGAGCTGTGGTTTAATGGTCTTCGCCATGAAATCAGTCACAGCACGAGGTGTATAGAATTCACCTGAGGAACCGGCGCTCTGGAGTTCCCGTAAAATGGACTCATATATTTCCCCGAACGCATGGCTCTCCTCGTAATCATCCAAATCCAGGTCATCGATAATATTGATCACTTGGCGCAGCAAAACGCCGTCCTTCATGTAATTGTTCGCATCCTCAAAGGTTGTCTTGACAATAGCCTTTTTGATGGGTGTTGCTGCAGTCACATTGAGCCCCTTCAGAGTTGGGAAGAGCTTATTATTCACAAAATCAAGAAGCGCGTCGCCCGTCATCGCCTTACCCGACTTATCATCAGCGGCCCAGTTATTCCAGCGGCATTCTTCTGGAATAATTGATGTATAGGGCCGATCTGTATATCGCCATTCCTCTTCCTTTGTATTGTAGACTTTCAAGAAAAGGATCCAGGCCATCTGCTCAATGCGCTGAGCGTCACCATTCACTCCCGCATCATTCCACATGATGTCCCGAATGCGCTTTACAAAACCTGTTAAACTACTCATGATTAACCCGCCTCATATAATTCATTCTCAAGTTCATGAACAGCTTCGTTATACTTATCCTCGCCGCCGAAGAACTTGAATATCCTCTGGATCTTCCCAAATTTTGCGAATTGTGGAGTTGTCAGAATAGCTTCATGCTCTAACTCGTAGATTCCGACATTCATATACTGATCCAGAAGCGCTTCCAAGACTTCTCTTGCCACCCCGCTATACTTGCTGAGGAAATCCCGCTTCTTCACATTGTTGGCTCTCTCTTTTCTGGTAAGTGGCTTTTTGTCAAAGGCAACATGGCAGATGAAATCGAAGTCATCTACATCGCTCATATGCTGATCCGCTTTCATTGCTTCAAGGTCAATTCCCTTGCTGGCCAACAATTCTTGAATCTTCTTTTTCTTTTCCTCGGATGTCCACTGCCGGATAAAGTTGTCGAGGGAAGCATATGTACCAATAATATTCGTTTTGGTGTAATCGACGATGCTCTCCTGCCGCAGGAGTTTCCCATTCGTATCATACACAGAGACCGTTTTATTGATTATGCGGACACGACACCCATTTTCATCAACAATGGGCTTTTCTTCTGGTGGATATGGTGGATCAACTGGGTCAGGGTCGGGATCTGGTTTAGGTCCAGGAGGACAGGGGCCAGGACCATGCTTTTCTCTCCCATAATCTTCATCAATTTCAATCGGGCCATCCCAATCAGGATCAGCAAAAAGGGCTGTAACACCGCGAATGTCCATAACTATAAAATAGGTCTTTCCATCTTTTTCGCGTATTCTTGTGCCTCTTCCGATAATCTGCTTAAACTCAGTCATTGAGTTGATCCACTCGTCTAAAACGATGAGCTTTGTCATCTTGCAGTCGGCTCCAGTTGACAACAGCTTAGATGTCGTTGCAATGACCGGCGTTTTCGACCCGACCGAAATGAAGTAGTCGAGTTTATCCTTGCCAAAAGTATCGTTGCCGGTAATGCGTACAACATAGTCGGGATACTTTTGCATCATATCAGGATTCTGCCTTGCGAGCTCATTTCTCATACGAAGTGCAGCATCTTCTGTTGCGCAGAACACAATGGTTTTGGACATCCGATCAGTCGCTTTGAGGTAGTCTGTTATTTCTTTTGCGACTTGGACAATGCGGTCTTCAATTATGATGTTATAGTCATAATCCCTGTTATTATAAATTCGGTCGGGGATCTCATGCCCGTAAATATCAAGTTGACCTTTCCGTGGGCGCCAACCATCGCCAATGTCGGTCGTTATATTGATGACTTTGAAAGGCGCCAGAAAACCATCCTCGATGCCATCTTTCAGGCTATAGACATATACCGGCTCGCCAAAATAATCTATGTTGGAAACATACTTAGTCTCTTTTGGGGTTGCGGTCATGCCAATCTGGGTTGCCGAGGAGAAATACTCCAAGATCTTCCGCCAATTGCTTTCCTTCTTGGCTGAGCCGCGATGACACTCATCAACGATTACGAGATCGAAAAAGTCTTTGCTGAATAGCTGAGCAAGACGTTCGACAGTCTCATCCCCATCTTCTGTATCGTCATCGTCTTTTCCCGCAAGTTGTTGGTAGAGTGAAAAGAATATCTCGTGCGAGGTAATCGTAAGAGGATCGTCCTTCACAAAATTGACTTTATGAATCGTTTTTTCGAGCGGAGCAAAATCCTGTTGGATTGATTGATCGACCAAGATGTTACGATCAGCCAAATACAATATTTTTTTCTTCATTCCGCTCTTTAGAAGGCGATATACAATTTGGAATGCAGTATAGGTTTTGCCTGTACCTGTGGCCATCACCAGCAAGATGCGATCTTGACCTCTGGCAATCGCATCAAGAGTCCTATTGACAGCGTTACGCTGATAATAGCGAGGGGGATATGTATTCTGCCCTGAATAGAACGGCTGCCGAATGACGGATTCCTCTTGCTGCGTGAGCCCTTCTCCATGGTTGGCTCCAGCCTTGAATCTCGCATAGAGAGCATCAGGAGCTGGAAAATCCTCCATAGAAATGCTGCGCTCTTCTCCGGTGAGGAAATCATGCTCCATAAAACCATCACCATTAGAACTGTAGGCAAATGGAATGTCCATCATTATGGCGTATTGCATTGCCTGCTGCAGCCCATCTCCGACAGCATGCTTGTTATCTTTCGCCTCAACGATTGCAATTGGAGTGCTTTCGTTCAAATAAAGAATATAGTCTGCTTTCTTGGCTTCCTTGCGGGAGACCATATTTCCTCTCAAGTTGATTTGTCCATCTGTAATTCTTGTCTCCATTGTAATGAGACTAAGCGCCCACTTTTTTGTTATGGCAGGCGTAATAAACTGAAGCTTGATATCCTCTTCAGTCATCTGCCTTTTCGATAAGACTGCTGCCATGCGATTATCCTCCAAACTTCCGATAGTTGCTGATTATCAGAACTTGATGCATATAAGAATTATGCCAGAAACTGCTTTGTCGCAACGAGCAAGGCTTTTGCTCGTTGAATATGGAAAGCGCTCATTGCTGGCCAGTCTTCCTCATTTTTGATGCTGACCTCTTTAATCTCATCATAAACTTTGCACGCTCTAACATCATCTTGGCAGACCCAATTCAGGCTTTTTCCGTATGCTACCTCAATTGCATCCCGGTTTTGCTCGAGGCGTTTATAGATTGCCCGGTTCTTTTGATAATCACCCTGATCAATAAAGATTTCGACACGAGCAGAGTCATAGTTCGCCACACAGCAAAGGTAAACTCCACTGCGAGCTGTGGCTCCCATGATAGAGTTATTCTTTGATGGGCTGATATTCAGGAAAGTACCCGTTGCCTCTTGAAGTGATGGAAGGACACTCTCCCAGTATTTCCGCCGGATCTTGTAACGTTCGATTTCTTCATCTGAACCAATGCCTTTGCTATCATCGAGAAAGAATACGAGATCGGACGGATCCTGCTTATATTGCTCGAAGAACTTCCGCAGCAGATTAACTTTATACTGAGTCGCGGTACCAGTCCAGATATAAATGTCATCATCAATTTTTACACTGCTGGAGAATTCGTTTGGCGATCTGGTAACCTGAATCGACAGATCTACGCTATCATCGGCATCGGCAAGGTAATTGAGATATGCCTTATTACCATTATGAAGTTCTTTTAGAACCTCGGTGTACATTTCTACCCACGAAGTTGTTTCATGCTCAATGCCACGGAAGCGGTACTTCACGATGCTATGACCGGTAAGCGTAATATCATCATCCAGCGACACTTCCTCATACTGCTTCTGAGGCGGAGTATAGCTGCTATCAGCATAGGGCCACAGAGACACAGCTTGCTGTGTAAGGTATTTACAGCGTTCTTCAAGTTCAGGAAGACCCCAGTGTTCTTTCTGTGCGACCCATTGAGTCATTCTGATACCGCTCTGTAGATACCCATCCGCCATCGTTTTTTTCTCGTTAAAGGGAGCATTACTATATTTGGAGTTATAGGCTGTAAGGGTCAGATTTGCTAACGTATGCAGCCATTCTCCATGTATGTTCTCTGCATCTTGTCCAAGCTCACTTGTCCAAGCGGGAGTCAATTTCTGAGGCATAATATGTTCAATTGTGTACTCACCGCTATCAAGACGCCCATAGATATCCTTATATTCATTGCTATCACCGTTTTCTATGCGCTCAAATAGATACGCTTTGTAACGCGGGAGCATAGCATAGATATTCTTGGTTCGTAGACAATCTGCAAAAGTCTCGTTATCAGGGAATGCTGCTTTTTCCTTTTTAGATGTGAGTACATATTTCATTTTTTCAATGAAATTACTGTAAGTACCGTCAAATCGCTTGATATCGGAACTCATTGTAAGGAATACCTTGGCGAGTGTATTGGAGGGCAGGTCACAAATGATACGGCGCAGTAGGTAGGATTCTACGATCCTGCAAATCTCGGCAACGTCATCCAAGGTCAAAAGGCTGCCTTCCTGTAGCCTCATTACCTCCATCAGAAACGGCCTTGTGACACTACTCTCAAAACGATTCAAGCGGAAAAGAGACGCCTTCAGCTTCGCAGGAAAACTCGGAT
>ERZ650918.3012-NODE-3012-length-10670-cov-5.474046_pt1 | contig 10670 bp, 6 predicted proteins | sample MGYA00514758_ERZ650918 | MGnify/ENA metagenome assembly ERZ650918 | reverse complement strand
CGTGCTTATGAAAAGACGGGCAAACCGGTAGTAGTGCTCGTTGACGAATATGACGCTCCTTTATTAGACAGTAATCATTTGCCGGAACTGCAAAATGATCTTCGTGAAGAAATGCGGAAATTCTTCAGTCCTTTGAAAGCACAAGGGGAATATCTACGCTTTCTTTTCCTGACAGGTATCAGTCCGTTTAGTCAAATAAATAGCATTTTTAGCGGATTGAATAATATGCTGAATATTAGCATTCTAGGTAACTATAGCTCTATCTGTGGTATTACCGAACGAGAATTACGTACACAACTGAAAACTGATATTGAGATGATGGCACAGGCCAATAATGAAACCTATGAGGAGGCTTGTGTACATTTGAAACAGCAGTATGGCGGATACCATTTTAGTGAGAACAGCGAGGATACTTGTAATCCATTTAGTTTATTCAATGCATTTTCTCAAAAGAACTACGGGAATTTTATGATCGTACCTACTTTTTTAGTTGATATGTTACAACAAAATAAGATGGATATTTGTAAGCTGGAGGGTACTATGGCAACCGTTGGTCAACTTGATACGACAATTAACCCTGCGGTGGATATTTTACCTGTACTTTATCAAAATGGTTATTTTACTATTAATGAGTATGACCCTGAATTCCAACTTTATACACTTGCTTGTCCCAATAAAGAAGTACGGGAAGGATTGACTCGACTTTTTAGAACTGCTTTAGTCGTTTGAGCATTTGTGTTTTTTTATTGTTGAGAAGGTGCTATTTTAGTATATAGTAAACGAAAAACGCCCATATTCTAACTTTTGCTCCATAGTGATTTCATCAATTCCTCTTTCAACCTATCACCACCCCTCTGAAACTCCTTATCCATCGCACTTACAGAACGGTGATAGGTTGTTGCTAACCTATCACCTCATCTATCACCTATCACCGTCCTGAGAACTGTATATTTATTCCCTTTTCGGCTTGATCCGAACCACTTTGTAGACATTTCCCCGTTTGGCGTGTACAGAAGGCACTTGATTCCTCTGTAATATTCTGCCGAACTGAATAATATTGCAATTTGATACATGAATCCTGCTGTCATGCTGCACCTGTTCCAGTATCTCGATGGCGAGAAGTTGCTCGTATTCTTCTTCATCTTCCCGCGCAGCCCGGAAATATTGATGGAATAATTGCTCGGCGATGGGGATGACCTGAAATTCCTGATTGCTTTCAGTCATCAGCTTTTCATCTTCGTGGTCGAACCAGTAACGTTCTCCCCTGTAAATATCATGCATTGCTTGTGCATAAAGTTGTTCATAGTCAATCGGGGAGCAGTCGATGGGGGCGGTTACGTTGATGACGATGTAGCGTCGGCTGCCGGAAGTGTCCGTCAGCAAGTCCTTGTGGTTGCTCGTTCCGATGAATGAAGCGTAGCGGCGCATCTCCTGCGTGGCTGTGCCATGAGGTCGGCGGACGTTGACCACCGGCTTTTGGAGGATATGCTTCAGGAAAGCCTGCTGATGCACCCCGTTCTGGTCAAACTCGTCCATGTTGATGAGCGCGAAACGGTTCAGTGACAGTTCGGCATCTCTTTTATTGCTGAAATCAATGTGGTCGGTGTAGTATGTCTGCAATTCAGGCGGTAACAGGTTCCGGCAGAAGGTGGATTTCCGGTAGGCTTGCGGGCCGACAAGTAACGGGACGGTGCAGTTTGAATATTTGCGGTCGGTATGACGCCAGTGCGCTACCATGTTCAGAAACCAGCGGTAGAACAGGTCGGGCCAGTGGGCGTTGTTGCAAGGGACACGGGCGGCCAGTTCACGAATCCGGTCGCGGCCGTCCCAACGGACATCCACTCCGAAGAGGAAATCCTCGATAGGGTTGAATATCGGGATACGGTCGGAATCCAGATAGCGGGCGACGTCCCTGTCCCAAAGGCTGAGCCCTTCCAGACGGGCGTTCATGGCAATGCTGTTTCGTACCCGGTTGGTGATGGGACGGAAGCAGAAACAAAATGTGTTCCGTTCGCGATATTCCGTTACGGTGGTCATCGTGTTGTAGCGGAATTCGTACCGACGTTGCATGAATTCTTCCGTTCGGAGTTCCAGTTCCTGTTCGGTTGATAAGGGGGATTTTTGTCCGAATCCTTTGGCGGCGGTATATATATTCTTTACGGTCTGGCGGACAAGGAACTCTTTCTTCTTGGAGTAGAAATGAGCGATGGCCCAACGTGCGGTTTCTTCTTCCGGTATGCCTGCCTGGAAGCAATTTTCCGCAAGGCGGACTAACAGCGGCTTGAGGTCTTCGTCCGAATGGAGATGCAGGTGGGGCTGGAGTTCGCTTAATGACTGGTAAGCCTTGTTCAGGGCAGCTTCGAAGAGGGTGGACAGGGTGTCGAAACTGTCGTAACCCGGAATCAGCCGTTTGAATGGGGATGTCTCCGCCTGTACGGATTCCTTGTAAGTGGTGTCCGACGGCATTTCCAGTGGCTGGCGCATATAAATGACGGTGGCATCGGGATTGTAATAAAGTTCCGGGTCATAGGTCTGTCGGCAGAATTGCTCCAATGTCGGATTTTTAAGTTCAATGGAGTAGGAGAGAGCCGGTTGGTACAAGCTGACTGCTTTTCTGTAGGCGTGAGCTTGGAATATTTCCGCTTCTTCCCGGGTTTCGGGCAGTGAACCATCCGGGCGGGTGAAACGCAGCCATATTTTTACGGAATATCCGCCGGAGCCCATAAAGGCAGCGAGGGTTTGCGTTAGTTCCGCCGCTTCCTGTTTCACGCGGTTTACTTCTGTCCGGTTTGCCAGATGGTTGACTTCTATTTGCACAATGCCGTTGTATCCGGTCATTTGTGTACCGTTGGCTGTTTTGCGGAAGTTGGCGGCCGGGATGACTTTGGTCAGTCGCTGGGCTTCTTCCAGTTTGGTGTCCGGTGATGCGTAACGAATGTTTGTCCGAAGATTGCTAATCGGGCGGGCTTTCGTCTCATGCTTCATCGCTTCTATTTGTAGGTTTATATCCAGCGTCCGCATGGTTGATGTCTCGCCGTTGTCCCGCATCAAAGTAAGTTTCATGTCAAGTGTATTTATTGTTTTGTCTTTTTTATTAAAGGCTGATAAAGGTAGGGTTTATTATCTGGTTTGCCAAGTTATTTCGTACTTATTATCGTTTGTTTTATCTCTACAGTCTTCATGAAATGAATTGGGAAATCTTTAGTGTTTGCTCTTGATTTGTTTTCTATAGCGAAACACTTTGTATCTCTATGCGGAACACTTGGTTTCAACGCTTTGAAACTCTAGTTCCAAGCCTTTGAAACTAGAGTTTCAAGCCGCAGAAACTAAAGTTTCACCTGCATGAAACTATGGTTTCCTGCCTTGAAACTGATGTTGTCTCCTGTTGATACTTCTGTTTGCTCGTGGGCTTTGATTTGTATGCCGGCATTGTCTTTGCCGGGGTGGTGATAGGTGATAGATGAGGTGATAGGTTATCGACAACCTATCACCGTTCTGTAAGTGCGATGAATAAGGCTTTTCAGAATGGTGGTGATAGGTTGAAAGAGGATTTTCACTTTTGTATATGGAGAGGAGAATGGGGGATAAGCGAAACTTGCTGAATTTTTGATTAAGCGTAAAGTTTCTATTCAAATTTCATCATATCTGCCAACTGGACAAAATAGTCATTTGACCAGATATCCAGTTCTTTGGTGTTCTTGACGAAAGGTAGCACGTCACTCTTCACTTGATTCATATTTGCCGAAGCCAACCTATCCTTCAATTGAGTTATGAATGCGTCACGTTCAATCACTTCATTGTTGAACTGGAGGGCACGTTCAGCAAGGTGCGTAAAACCAAGCGGTATGTTATGACGGACATACCACTCGAAATCGTACCAATCACGGCCTTTTACCCGATTCTTCCATGTCCGGTAAACCAATGCGTGCATTTTTCCGGCAAACAGATCCGGAAGAGTGAAGCAGCGAGTCATAAAAGAATGAGGCTGTAAAAGCAGCTTCTGCTCTGTCCTGAAATTCAAAGGAGGCCGGGTATCAACCTCAATTTTTATTTTTATAGATTTATCCGTCTGAAAGGAAATATCATAAACATCCGTGTTGTCTTTCAAAAAAGCAGATTCCACTTTGCCAAAATTCTTTTTGTCTTTCTTCTTAATCTCCACTTCCCTTCCCACAATGGCAAACTCGTCTATTATGGGTTGAAAGAACTTTGTAAAATCAAATTCGTCATTGGAAGTAAGAAGAGAAAAATCCATGTCTTCGCTAAAACGCTGGAGACCATGAAATATTCGAAGGCAAGTACCACCGTAAAAAGCCGCCACATCAAAGAAACCACCATTATAAAGTCCGGCAAGTATCACTTGCTGGTTTACTTCAAAAGTAGCATTCCGTTTCTGTTGCTCTGTGTATAAATCGTATGCAGAAAGCATATTATCGTAAATATCATTCTTCATTTCTTCAACAATTTTAGTAATGTTCGTATTGAATCGGCTTTTTTGCCAACCTTGATATACTCCTCAAATATTTCAGCATTCATCTGTCTGAAATCTTCCAGTTCCATCCGGATATCTTCTTCCAAATAAATTCCGGCATCCTTCAGATAACGAAGGTTTACTTTGGGTGAGCTTGCTATCAAATCACACAACGCCTTTTCGGGAGTTGCCATTACAAAAGCATAATCTTCTTTCCGTATACTGGTCAAGCCGACCGAAAATGCCTTTTTCGTCATATTGGTATACTCGAACCGTCCCAACGGCGTATCAAAATCTTTGGAATGTTTCAAGGTCATAGACTGCATGGTATATACCGTTTCCGGTATCAAACCGTAATAACGGAGAGCCGATGACATGGAGACATACGAAGGTGCATAAAGATGATTGGCAATTAATTCCGCTGATAAAGTCTTGCCTGTTATCTCCGGGTTGCATACATAAAGCCCTTTCTTGAGGCGGATAATCTGCTTGTCCCGCTCAAGCAACCTGACTTTTTGGTTTCCTCTTTTAATATGAGGGAAAAAGGATTCCAAAACAGAAGCTGTTATCGGTATATTACCTAATCGTTGTAATGGGTTGTTCATAGTGCAAATATAGCTATTTTTTGAACACTAAAACTTGTAATATATGTTTTTCTGTTCAAAATATGACTGTTTCTTTTGAGGACTAGCTCAAATAGCAAGCGCAATTACAAGAAAAAGATTATTAGAAAAAGAGAAAATTGTTTGTGTTTCTTTGAGAAAGCCGTATATTCGACAATAAGGTATTTTCTAAAAAAATATGTGATATGATTCATCTGTTTTGTGTGTGAAAGAACAGAAAGAATTATCGGCTGAAGAGTGTGACTTTTCAAAAAAAACATATATCTTTGCAATACGCTTTCTGCTCATCAGCGTGGTGAAACTTGCGGAAAGCGGTTTTTATTTTTTAGGGAATATGTAAAGTTTCATCTCTCAGAATCTAAATTTAGCGATTTTAACGATAGAGAGGTGATGCGGCAGATATTCCACGCGAACGGCTTATATCAACATATCCGTAACGGATGTGTTATATATAAACAACTGGCGTGGATGTCTGTTGTCATCATTATCTTGTCGGAGGGTGTCGCTAGCCTTGATTCTGGATAATGGTGCAACAGCATTCACGTCTTTCTTGTATCCGGCCGGTTTGTTTGCCCCAAAAACTTAACCTAACCAATCCCCACCCGTCCGAAATACAGAAATCGTGAATGCTCGTTGTCCCACATAAACAAACAATATTCTTTTTTTGAAACACATAAAAAACAAATGCATTATGTCAACATGGATTAGCGTAGAAAAAGCGGCGGTCAAGTATGGATTCAATAAAGAAGTTATCATACTTTGGGCGGAAATGAAAAGATTTCCTGTGGGGTACGGTGAGCCTTCCCCTGTCATTGACGAAAGAAGTTTTCAGGAATTTATAGCCCAGATGAAGAAGGGGATTACGTCCGAATATATCGATACATTAGAAGAACTATGTATTCAGAAAACGAGGATTTGCGATTTGTATGCCGAAATCATTGGCGCTCAAGATAAAGAACTTCTGCGGCAAAGAGAGAAAATAGCCAAGATAGACCAGATACAGGCGGCAATGAAAATGCAGAACGACCGGATAGGGGATTGCAAGAAAGTGTTTGCAGAATATGGCGGAACTTTTCGAGACAGTTGGTTGGAGAAACTGCGCAGAAGTTTGAGGCGGTTGTTGGCGGACAGGAAGTCTTAGAAATCCTAGGAGTCTTGGAAGCATTAGGATGATTTGGATTGATTTTAGAGGGATTCGGAATGATTTAGAATAGTTGGGAACAAGATTATAGTAATATATTTTATCTATTCGTTTTACTTTCTTAACTCCGAATATTTCGTAATAGGCGGAAAACCATCTACTTTTATCGCCATGATTGCAGCATTTCGGAAAATGCTGCGTCTAATAAATAAAAAACTAAATCATTCTAGTTATGAAACACAGACTATTACTACTATTGCTATTCATGTTTTCAACGTTAGTAGCGGGGTGGGCGCAAAAAGCCGTAACTCCTTCTTTTACAATCAAAGGCGTGCTTCTGGATTCTCTGACACAGGAAGGAGAACCGTATGCAACTATCAGAATTACAAAGAAAAATGCTCCCGATAAAGCTGTAAAAATGGCGGTGACCGGGGCAAACGGTAAATTCCAGGAGAAATTGAATGTACTGGCAGGCGATTATGTAATCAGCATTTCTTCGATAGGTAAAGCTCCTGTTGTGAAAGACTTCACTTTGAAATCTTCTACGAAAATTGTCGACCTCGGGACGTTGTATTCTTCGGAAGCCAATAATGAATTGAAGGGAGTGGAAGTCGTCGCCCAGAAGCCTTTGGTTAAGGTAGATGTGGATAAGATTGAATATAATATTGAAGATGACCCCGACTCGAAGTCGAACAGCATATTGGAGATGCTGCGCAAAGTTCCTTTGGTGACGGTGGACGGGGAAGATAATGTGCAGGTGAATGGAAGCAGTAGCTTCAAGATACATGTGAACGGGAAGCCGAATAATATGATGAGCAATAATCCGAAAGAAGTACTGAAAAGTATGCCGGCAAATACCATTAAATATATCGAAGTAATTACTTCGCCGGGGGCGAAGTATGATGCTGAAGGTGTAGGTGGCATTCTGAATATCGTTACTGTGGGTAGCGGATTCGAAGGATATACGGCTACTTTCAGAGGAAATGTCACTAACAACGGAGCCGGGGCCGGCACTTACGCGATGGTGAAACAGGGGAAGATGACTGTTTCTGTCAATTATAACTACGATTATAATAATAGTCCGCGTAGCTATTCGGACAGTTATCGCGAAAGCTACGAGCCGGGTGCAAGGGATGAGAAGTTTCTCGAGTCCCAAAGCAGTTCCAAGTCGAAAGGGAGCTTTCAATATGGTAACGTGGAGGCTAGTTATGAGATTGATACGTTGAGGCTTCTGACTATGGCTTTCGGGATGTATGGCAGCAATGACAAGAATAATAGCGACGGATATACGGTAATGTACAAGTCAAATCACGAGGATATCGCTTATCGTTACCGGACAGATAACCATGGGAAAGGTTCATGGTATTCCATGAATGGAAATATAGACTATCAGCGTACTTCCAGAAAAAACAAGGAACGGATGATTACCTTGTCCTATAAGGTAAATACGCAACCTCAGACTAATAATTCCTACAACACTTATCTGGATATATTCCCCGATGGGCAGAAAGATGACTTGGTTGAACGGTTGCGGTTGAGAAACTACCATTCGGATGGCAAGACGAATACGATGGAGCAGACCTTTCAGGTGGACTATACCACTCCGGTTGGTAAATTGCATACGATTGAGACGGGAGCGAAGTATATTTTCCGACGCAACAGCAGCGACAACGGGTTCTATGAAGCGGCAGGCGGAAGCGATGATTATGTGTACAACGAAAGCCGCAGCAGTGAGTACCGCCATCTGAACCATATCCTGTCGGCCTATGCGGGATATACCTTGAAGTATAAGGACTTTTCTTTCAAGCCGGGTGTCCGTTACGAGCAGACCATACAACGGGTGAAATATATTGTGGGTCCGGGCGAGGATTTTCATACGAACTACAGCGACTTGGTTCCGTCTGTCTCTTTGGGGATGAAAATCGGTAAGACGCAAAATCTGCGCGCAGGTTACAATATGCGTATCTGGCGTCCGGGAATCTGGAACCTGAATCCTTATTTTGACAATCAGAACCCTATGTTTATCAGTCAGGGAAATCCGGATTTGAAGAGTGAGAAAAGTCATGCTTTTGATATTGCATATAGCAATTTCAGTGCCAAATTCAATATCAATGTTTCGTTGCGCCATTCGTTCAATAACAACGGGATAGAGAGGGTGAGCCGCCTGATAACCGATGAGAACGGGGAAATCTTTGATGGCGACCCCGGACATCTTGCGCCGGAAGGAGCTCTGTATAGTACTTATGATAATATCGGCAAGAACCGGGATACGGGGTTGTCTCTCTATCTGAACTGGAATGCTTCTCCCAATACACGTATTTATGTGAACGGGCGGGGAAGTTACAGGGACTTGAAGAGCGAAGCGCAAGGGCTGCATAATTATGGATGGAACGCTTCTTGCCATGGCGGCATCCAGCATACACTTCCTCTGAAAATCCGTTTGAGCTTGAACGGTGGCGGGAGTACTCCGTACATCAGTTTGCAGGGGAAAGGTTCCGGCTATCAGTATTACAGTATCGGGGTGAACCGTTCGTTCCTGAAAGAAGACCGTCTTTCTTTAAATCTCTATTGCAGCAATGTTTTTGAGAAGTACAGAACGTACAGCAGCCATACGGAAGATACTAACTTTATGTCGAAAAGCAACAGCAGGTATCCCAGCCGTTATATCGGCTTCAGTATCAGCTATCGGATTGGTGAACTGAAAGCAAGCGTGAAGAAAACTGCCCGGAGTATCAGTAATGATGATGTGAAAGGTGGTGAAGGTGGTGGAAACACCGGTGGCGGAGGTGGTCAGTAAGGCTGCCACATCCACCGGTCGGAGTTTCTTTCTGGGGGTTATTTTCTCACATCCTGTTTGTTGGTATTAAAACCCAGCTTCGTCAGTCCCGCCTGTACGTCGGGGTGGCTCATGAAGAGGTTCCATAACAAGCCTGTGCGATAGTTTTCAATCATGACGGCGATAGGGCCCTGGTCGATGGCGAGGTAGCGTTGCGGATACCAGTTGTCCGTTTCGCTGAAAGCGTCGTAGAATCCGAAAGGGCCGAAAACTTTGTCGCCCATATTATAGAGGTGGCGCATCACTTGCATGGAGTATTCCGGGGTGTAGACGATGGATGAGAGGGCGGCGGTAGGAGAGATGACACCCTTGTCGTCCTGCTCGTTCGGTGAGTGGGCGGCATATCCGTCTACGGAGTAACTGGCAGTCAGTCCCCAGCAATCGGGGCCGAATCCTTTGTAATGTTTGGGGTTGCGGATGCAATAGGTACGGTTGACTAATGTCAGGTTACGCATTTCGTGGAAATAACTGGGACAGTATTCATCTTTCAGCCCGACAGGGTCGAGTCCGAGGAAAGAATATTGTGCCCAGAAAAGCGGTCCGGCTTCCGTCCCCTGGTAGCGGAGATGAAGTTCGATTCCTTCTACCTTATGCGGGGAGATGATGGCGCCGTTCTGTGCCCATCCGTCGTGGTAGACGGCGGCAGGTACTCCGTGCGTCGGCGAAGCGGCGGCAAGGATATACATAATCATGCATTCGTTGTAACCATGAACGGGGAAATCCATTTTCCAACCATACGTAGGACTCCAATGCCAGTAGAGCACGTTCTGTCCACCTTTCCGGTACCAGTTCCAGTCGACGTCACGCCAGATTTGGTCGATGCGTTGGGCGAGCGCCTTTTCTTTTTCGTTTCCGTTTACGTAATATTGGTGTACGGCAAGAAGTCCCTGGATGAGGAAGGCGGTTTCCACAAGGTCGCCGCCGTTGTCTTTCTGTCCGAAAGGTTTCACCTTTCCGGTGTCGCCATACCACCAGTGCGGATAAGCTCCGTGAAAGCGGTCGGCTTTCTCAAGGAAGGAGACGATACGCTCCATGCGTGCCAATCCTTCTTCACGGGTGACGTAGCCACGGTCAATGCCCGCAAGGATAGCCATGATGCCGAAACCGCTGCCGCCGGAAGTGACTACGTTGGCGTCATTCTGCGGATACTCTCCGTCTACATGATAACGTTCGGGGGCAAGACCGCTGTTCGGTTCCGCACCTTCCCAGAAGTAGAGGAACGTCCGTCGCTGGACGGTATCCATCAGGGCGTCGTCCGAGAGTGAGTCGGTGACGGCGGAAAGGTTGTCGCTTTTGCTTTTCCCCTTACAGTTCTGGAAGGTCAGGGCGATGGCGGACAGGAATAGCAGCATGAGAGGGAGTGCGCTCATTTCTGCGAGTCTTTTATATTTATTGTTCATAATCAAGGTGATAATTTATTAGATTAACGTCAGTTCGATATAAGCCTGTACTTTTCGATTCTCCTCCTTCAGGAAGGAGGAGTCCCCGTAGGGGGAGGTGGTAGGTGAATTTGTAGGTCTATATATTACTGAATAACAGACTACTATATTTACCTACCACCCCGTCCTTCGGACACCCCTCCTTCCCGAAGGAGGGGAA
>ERZ650918.3009-NODE-3009-length-10678-cov-2.147134_pt1 | contig 10678 bp, 8 predicted proteins | sample MGYA00514758_ERZ650918 | MGnify/ENA metagenome assembly ERZ650918 | reverse complement strand
AGACAGAATCATGTCCAGCTTGTAATCATTGATCCGGTACAGGCATTTATCGGAGCAGATGTGGACATGAACCGGGCAAATGAAGTTCGTCCGGTATTTCGCAAATTGGGTATGATTGCAGAGAAAACCAGTTGTGCTATCGTGCTGATTGGTCATTTGAACAAATCTTCTGGGACACAGAGTACTTACCGGGGGCTTGGCTCTATTGATATCATGGCAGCAGTAAGAAGCTTGATTTTTATTGGAAAAGTGAGAAAAGATCCGACAACGAGAGTGTTGATTCATGAAAAAAGTTCTCTTGCACCGCCAGGGGAGACAATGGCTTTTAAACTGGGAGATGAAGAAGGTTTCCGATGGGTGGGAGCTTATGAAATTTCGGCAGATGAATTGTTAGATGGAAAAGAAGGAAAAGCAACCGAAACAAAGCTGGAACGAGGAGCAAAGCTGATTCAGGAACTGCTTGTTGATAAAAACGAAATTTCAATCAGGGAATTAGACGACAAAGCAAAGGAACAGGGAATATCCGGGAGGACAATGCGTGATGTAAGAAGCCGGATGAAGAATGAACTGGAGTATTGGATAAATGAGAAGCAGGAAAACTGTATTCGGTTAAAAGTGTGATTAATATTAAAGAATAATCCAACCAATCAGAAACGTTTAACAATTGTATAGATCGTTGAATTTAATGCTACATTTTAATGCTATAAAAATTGACAAATGTAGCATTAAAACGTATACTTGATTTTAGGAGGTGAGATTCTTTGGACACGTACACAGTAAAAGAAGTTGCCAAAATGATGAATACGTCTGAAGAAACTGTTAGAAGATGGATTCGCTCAGGGAAATTAAAGGCTAATATGGATTCGCGGAAGAAGGGGAGTGTTATCACTGATGCAATGTTGAGAGAATTCACAAGGAATACGCCTAAATATGCAGCTGCATTGGCTAATCCGATAGGAGGAATTGTTGCTGCCTCGACATTGTTGTTAGGAACTTTTGTAGCAAAGAATATTGAAAAAGGTGAAGCAATAAAGAATTCTACTGTTGATTCGGAGGAAATAAAAAAGATATTGAAAGAGAATCTTGTAACGGTTAATGCAAATATAAAAAATAAGAAGAAGGCTATTGCCCAGCTTGAACAGGAAATAGTTGATGAAGAAACAAAGGTAAAAAGCCTGGAATATTTATTGAAAAACATTGAGAATGTAAAGGGGGATGCAAATGAGTGATCTTAGTAAAAAAATAACAGAGTTATTGTCTAATGAATGTAAAGCTGCACCGGATATGACGCATGGTCTGAAAAATATCGGTGATGGGGATATGAAAGAGGGAATGAAAATTATGGTAGATTTTTTTGAAGAAAACGGTATGAGAAAAGGCGCATTGTTTGGTGCAACAGCAACTCTTGCTGGGGTAGGACTAATAGTTGGAGCAAAAAAACTTTATTCAATGAAAAAAGTTCATAAAGAAAAAGGTGAGAAAATTCTTAATGGATTAAAACAGGGAATAGAGAATGAACTGACGGAAAGCATTGAAGATTATGAGTGTACTAAAGAAAGTGAAAAAGCAGAAAACATTCAGGCAGATAATGTGTGATGTAAGAGACCGAATGAAGAATAAACAGGAATATCTGATTAAAAAACGGATGGTGGCAGACAGATTAAGAAGGTACAGCGTTTTATAGATACCTTATCTGCCGTCTGCCACCTGCCGGCGTATGGATATTTTTAAGTGTATAGGAATAAGTAAATTTGGATTGACAGAAAATATAGAAAAGCGTATTATAATAGCAAGAGGTGGGATTTCCCACACAAATGCTTGCGTAGGAGGTGTTGATAATGGAAGCAATGAAAGATTATGTTGCTCATCTGGACAATAAAAAAAGGATTACCCTCAGAGGAGCTGCTTATCAGTATTATAATGTAAAAGAATATGGAAATGGCTGCATTATTCTGGAACCTCGGGAACTGGCAGTGCCAGAGAGCATTTCAGCCAGAACTCTGGCAGATATGGATCGTGCAGTAAGTAACTTTAAGAGAGGCGATGTTTCCCCGGCTATTGACCTGTCAGATTTTTAAAAGGAATAAGAGATGAATTTTAATATATGAATGGGAATTCCTGAAATGCAGGAACTTTGGTTAGATCTGCAGGAGAAATATCGTTCCGGTAATATAAAAAAGAAGGAAGAACAGTTGTATAAAAAATGGGGAAAGGCTTTAAAGCTGCTATCGGCAGATCCAGGGTATCCAAGTCTTCAAACCCATGAAATAGAGCCATTATCCAGACGTTATGGAATGAAAGTGTGGCAATCATATCTGGAAAATAAAACCAGTGGCGCAATGAGAATGTACTGGGTTTATGGACCAGACCAGAAAGATATTACAATTATCGGACTGGAACCACATCCGGAAGATAAGAAAAATGGCGCATACGACCGAATTTCACTGTCGGATTTGTAGAACAAAACTGAATATGGAACAAAAATACAAGCAGTTAGTCTATGAAAAATAGGTTAGCTGCTTTTTTTCGTCTCAAAAACAATTATCTTTGATTATCTTTGAATCAGTTATAATAATTTTATGAAATTCATCATATTACCGCTGGATAGTTCTATGCCAAATTGCACATTATAACATACAGAACAGGAGGAATGCTTATGACATTGGAACAGGTTGTACTGACAATGATTAATGACAAAATGCTTGATAATGGACAGATTTCCGAAAAACTGCACAGCAGTATCCAGAAAGACATTATAACCTTGAGTACATTCAATACAGTAGTCGCGAAGAATGGAGAACAGATGGACAGTTCAGGTGAATATTGCCAGAGAATCAGTTGATTGGAAAGGAATAAGATGGATATTTATGCAACACGTGAGGAACTGAAATCCCGGCAGAAAAATATATTTGATCTGAAACTGAATGTGGCGTATTATGCCCGAGTCAGTACGGATAAGGAGGAACAGAAAACCTCTATTGAGCATCAGTGGACTTTTTTTGAACAATTGATTTCAGACGTAAAGAATTGGACGCTTGTGGATGGTTATATAGACGAAGGAATCTCCGGTATTACCGTAACCCACAGAGAGGAATTCCAGAGAATGCTCCAGGATGCAAAAGCCGGGAAAATTGATCTTATCATAACTAAAGAGATCACCCGTTTTGCCCGAAACGTATTAGACAGTATACGATATACAAGAGAGCTTCTGGACTGTGGAACTGCTGTCTGGTTTAGGAATGACAATATCAATACATTAGATGAGGATTCGGAACTCAGGCTGTCAATTATGTCCGGTATTGCACAGGAAGAAAGCAGAAAACTTTCAAGTCGTGTGCGTTTCGGTCATGCAAGATCCATACAGAACGGTGTGGTTCTTGGTAATTCACATATATATGGATGGGACAAGCGAAACGGAAAATTGTTTTTGAATCCCGAAGAGGCAAAAATGGTACAGCTTATTTTTGAAAAATATGCTCTGGGAAACTGGTCTACCCATTCACTGGAACAATTTTTATGGGAATGTGGATACAGAAATTATAAAGGGGGAAAGATTGACAGCCATGTGATTGCCAATATTATCCGAAATCCTAAATATAAGGGTTACTATGTTGGTGGAAAAGTAAAAATAGTTGATCTCTTTACTAAGAAACAGAAATTCCTGCCTGAAGATGAATGGGTGATGTATAAAGACGATGGTACCCATGTCCCTGCAATTGTGGATGAAAAACTGTGGGAAGATGCAAACAGGATTCTGGAAGAAAGAAGTAAAAATATCAAGTTGAAAAAAACTTCCTATAAGCAGGACAACCTTTTTACCGGACTTATACATTGTGCGGAAGATAAAGCTGCGTACTGGCTGAAAGTCAGAACTGTCCGCGGAAAAGCTGCAAAGACCTGGGTATGCAGTCATCGCATAAAACAGGGCGCAGTTTCCTGCAGATCAAAACCGGTAAAAGAAGAAATCCTGCTGGAGATGATATCGGATGTTTATAACAATCTGGCTCAAAGCAATAAAAGTATATTGCATAAGTATCTGGAACTTTATGAGAAAGAGATTAACAAAACAGAAGGAACTGAAGAAAAAATTGACAACATACAGCATGAAATAACAGTACTGGAACAGAAGAGAGATAAGCTGCTGGATTACAATATGGGCGGCTACATTTCTGATGCGGAATTTTTAAGCAGAAACAAGGTTTTTACACAGCAGATAGCATAGAAAAAAGCGAATCTGGAACAATTGAAAAGCATGAAACCTCTTTCAAAAACAGAATTGACAGATCAGATGGACAGGATATTAGACTATGCAAAAGAATATTCCTGCGTAAAACCCAAAGATATCACCAGAGCCATGATTGAAAACACAATCAATAATATAGAAATAACTCCGGTTAATGAAAAGAAAGCAGAAGTGATGATCGTATTTAAAAGTGGAAGTCTGCACAGCTCTGAATCTGTTATTCCGGCACTGGGACAGGAAAAAACTTATACTACGGAGACAGGGTATGAATATGTTGTACATTCAGGAATTTCTATGTAGATATTGCACTCACATATGGAATTCTTTTGCGAAGGTTACGAAAAGTAAGAAGTAGTGAATATTTCAGTTTGAAATAATATATAAAACAGGTGTAAGACATGGCAAATACGAAAAAAAGATGGACAGCCGATGAAATCGAAATATTAAGAAAGTACTATCCCGCAGAAGGAGATCAGGTCTGTGAAAGATTATCCGGAAGAACTGCAAAAAGCTGCAGGATCCAGGCATCAAAAATGGAAATATCCAAAAACATTTCCTCTTCAGCAACTGTACAGAATGATGTTAAATATGTCAGATTATGGACAGAGGCAGAGGATAAAATACTCAGAGAGTATTATGCTGCGGAGGGCAGTAAGGTACGTTATCGCTTAAATCAGAGATCAGCAGAATCCTGCAGAGGAAGAGCTGCTGCATTAGGACTTACTTATTCCGGGGCAAACAGAAAATGGAGCAGCAGCGAAGATGAAATTCTGAGAAATTATTATCCGACAGAAGGTGCCGAAGTTCAGAAAAGACTGGAGGGAAGATCCAAAGAGGCATGTAATAAAAGAGCTGCCAAATTAGGTCTCTGCATACTGGGAAGAAAAGAATGGACTGCAGAAGAAGATGAAATTATAAGAACATATTACAAAGCGGAAGGCAGGAAGGCAGCAGAACGATTGGAAGGGAGAACTCTGACTGCCTGTCAGTCCAGAGCTAAGTACTTAAATGTCAGATCAGACAATAACAGACTTCCATGGACACAGGAAGAGGATGCGATCATTTTCCGATATTATGAAGAAAAAGGTGCCGGATATGTGCATACTCTCATTCCTGAAAGATCTCTTCAGGCATGCAAATACAGAGCGATGATTCTGGGATTAAGCAGGAAAACCAATGATCCATGGACAAAAGCCGAAGAGAAGATACTGAAGAAATACTACCCGGTTGAGGGCAGCAATGTTTATAAACGTCTGAATAACCGTACCAGAAATGCCTGCATCAGCAAGGCCGCCCAATTACATCTGCAATATGGACTTCCTATGTATAAAGGACCTGTATTGGATGAATGGATCATACTGGCAGTGAAACAGGGAATCACAAAAGTAAGACAATCTATGACATACAGTGAGATAACCTTTAAACCCGGAAAACTCCCTGAACTGCATCTGAGACTGGAATGTGATGAAACTGGGAAATTCAGGGTTTCTGAGGATTCTGTTCTTTTGGATGAAAAAGAATATGACAGACAACGGATTGAGAATCTTGCGGATACAATGGGGCTTCAGATAGAAAGAAACAAAATTACTTTAAACAGCAGCGAAAAAGAGATAGAAGATGATATTTTCAGACTGATAGCAGGATGTTACCTGATTTATTTCCTGCATTATTTTATGGAATTGCCATAATTGCTCTATTCTGTCTTATCTTGCTGTGAAATGATAAAAATTTGTCAACAGGATACTGCTTGATTTATGAGATACTTTCTCAACAGTGGCATGATAATTTTCTTGCATTTTCACGCAGGTTAGAATATACTAACCAACAGAGTTAACTAAAACGAACTATTGTGTGATTTGCTCATTTAAATTTCTATTGAAGAACTGAGATGAATCGGAGAATTTCATCCGCTTCATCTGAAATGAGATGATGCACAGATAGCTTCAAGTCAGGGACGAAATGTTTTTTGCCCCTGATATCATATTACAGGAGGAGAAAGAAACAGATGAAGAAAAGAATGGCAATTCTGATGTCTATGGCAATTGCGGCAAATATGATTGCTTCTGTACCGGTATGTGCAACAGACATATTTACAGATTCAATGACTACGGATTCAGCGATCACACAGGAGGCAGATGATGATTCCTTTAGTGATGGATCGGGGACACCGGATTTTGCGGATGAGCAGGAGAATGTACAGGCGGCTCAGGATGAGGGTACACAAAGTGCGAAAGAACCGCCGGAGGTGACGGCAGAATATGAAATCGTATTTGGAAGTCCAACATATAAAATAAATGGAGAATTTGGTAGTGACTATGTTGATAATATTCAACAGATATCGGTAAATGGCAATAATTTAACAAAAGCATCATTATCTTCTTGGTTAAGCAAGGGAGAGTATTATTTATGTGGGTCATCGGATCAGTATATTAAATTTTCGGCAAATTCTTTTGAAGTAAACGATCAGATTGTAATCACCAGTACCGGATACAAGGATCTTACTTTAAAGGTAACAGGAACCGGAAAGCAATGGGCTGTTGAAAAAGTAACTTCACAGCCTGAACCTGAACAGACCAAAGATGCTCCGGCATTTGCAGGAGATCAGGTGGAAATTTTATATACAAACTACAAGATCATTAAACTAACTGATGTAAATAATGATTCTGATTATATCAGTAAAATCACAAAAGTATCTGTAGATGGTAAAGAATGGGCTAGAACGGATTCTGCAACAGCATTATATGGCAGAAAAGCATATTATCCGGACAGCAGTAATAATCGTGTTGTATTTGATTCAACTGTACTTCACACTGGAAATGTCATTACAATAAAAAGTGATGGATATAAAGAACTTTATCTTAAGGTAAATGCAGAGGGAAATGCCTTCACAGTTGTTGCAACTGATTCCGATAAAACTAATATTAACGGTGCATCCAACGGAGTGAACACTCTTCATGTCAGATTAAAAGGATACTTCGAAAGTGCTGTTACAGGGCAGAAAAAATACGATGCAGTTTCAGGGGCATCCACTTCTGTTTCATCCAACAAAAACAGTAATGTAGTTGTGGAAGCGGCAGATCTTCCGGATGGGCAGGAACCTGTTGAAACTGACTGGAAAGTGTTAAAAGAAACAGGTGTAAAAATTGACAAAAAAAATACAAAGGTAAACATTGACAGTAAAAGTGGAATGGCAGGGATGTATTCCACATATGACAGTTCTCTGTCTCTCAGCGGAACTCCTGCTGAAATCGGTACATATCCTGTCAGTGTTACAGTAACTGATGAATCAGGGCGTACAGTAACAAGTAATGAGCTTACTTTCAAGGTTTACAGTACTAAGGAAAAACTGGCAGATCATCTGAATCTTGACAATGCAACTCCGACTGCAGATGGAAAATATATGTATGATATGGATCCATGGGTAATTCCTGATTTCAATGATACAGATGATATTGTAACAGTCCCGGCAGAGATTAAAGCCTGGTATGGCTCTCATACCAGCGGTACATACGGAGAACTGGGATATGCTGTTTCAGAGGGAGAAGCTACAACTCAGACATTGATCATACCGGATGGATGTAACCTTACAATGGTCAATATGAAGGTTCTCAGCAGTGTGAAGATAAAAGTAGAAAATGGCGGAACATTGAATCTGAGAGATTCTTCCATATATGGACAGATTGAAGTAGAAAATGGTGGAACAATATCTGTCAACCACGATGATTATAACGGAAAATTCCTGACAGGTACTTCAATCAATGGACAGCTGATTCTGAATGATGGAGCGACCATAAAGAATTCTATGATCTACTCCAACACTAATTTCCTTCCCAATGGAACACAGGCACGTCACAATACATCACCCGTTGTTGTGACAAACGGAAATGTAAAGGTGGAAGGAAAAGTATATATCAAAGGTGATGAAGCTGCCACAGGAACAGATCCTGCCACAAAAAAAAGCTACAGCGGACAGCCGGCCCTGAAAGTCAGCAGCGGGACACTTACTATTGGCGAGGGTAGCCAGCTTGCAGCATACGGCGGAGGATACTTGGCAACTACTTCAGTTGGCGGTGCAGCGGTGATTCTTGACAACGGAACGATTTCCGGAGCAGGAACGTTGATTGCTGTTGCAGGACGAGGAGATGGTGATAACGGTGGCAATGCAGTTGAGGGCACCGGAAATGTAGAAACAGCAAAAGCATATCTGGAAGGAGGTTCTGCTTATTTATATATGAACAAAAATGCGGAACCAGGCAAAGCGTATACTGAATCTGTCACTATAGCTCCTTCTACAAAAGGAACAGCGGTAAATGGTAAAAAAATAACTTCCAACAGTGAATCTGCTCCGGATACATATTGGAGTAGCATTACAGAAACACCGGATAATAAAATTAAGAACTGTACTATATCAGATACCACAATCATACAGACAGTAAATCCAACACCGTCAGTAAATCCAACACCGTCGGTAAATCCATCACCATCAGTAAATCCAACAGTAACGCCGGTACCAACTGTCGCTCCGATACCGGATACTTACCCGGAGGGAACTGAGAAAGATAAACATGGAAATCTTGTTACACCGGAAGGAATCGTGATCAGCTCAGACGGAACTGTAACACTTCCGGATGGCACGAAGCTGACACCTGATGCAGATGGTAAAAAGCCAACTGTAAATAAGGATGAAACTGTAACCGATACCAAAGGAAATACCTACAGTACAGACGGAAGTATCACAGATTCAGACGGAAATTATACCAGACCTGCAAAAGCAGTTATAAAGAATGTATCTGTTTCCAAAAACTCCGTAAAAATGGTGCTGAATGAAGAGTGTAAGGGTGCTCTTAACTATGATTATGTAATCGGCACCTCTGAGGATATGCTTAAAACAAGACAGTATACAAAGGTCCTGAAAAATCGGGAAGACCTGAAGTCTGCATTTGCATATATGGATAAGGGAACCTGGTATGTAGCGTGTCACGCATGGCTTAAGGGTGAAGATGGCAAAAAAGTATTTGGACAGTGGTCTGAGATCCATAAAGTAGATGTGAGTGCCATTACGCCACAGACACCTGTGATCAGTAAGGTAACTGTTAAAGGCTCCACAGTGACGGTAAAATATACGAAGAGCAAAAACGCTCAGGGCTATGATGTAGTTCTCAGTGATACCCTTACTAAAACTAACGGACAGAAACGTCCTGCTGTTTCCGGAGAAAATTATTATGTAAAAAAGATAAAAGGAAATACAGTAACTGTTACATTTAAGAATGTTAAATCAGGCACTTATTATATTGGTTTACATGCATGGAACCGTACTTCTGAGGATAATTCAAAAACATTCAGCGAATGGTCAAATGTCAGAAAAGTTAAAATGAAATAAAAAATTGTGAATAATGGTTGAATAAATCAGAGGGGATACCGGCAATGCACATTATACATTGCAGTATCCCCTCTGATTTGTCAGGAATGTTGCAGAGATTTCGCTTTTAAGAAAAAATCCCCCATTTTGCCAATAATTTATGAGACAAAACGGGGAATCAAAATACGGAATAAAAATTACAGTTTTTTTATGTATAAACAATCAAAAAGGACACCTTTTCGTGTATAATTATGTTACCACAACACAAAACGAAAGAAGGTGTCCTTAATGAAAAATTAGCATTAAAAAAACTGTTAACTTATATGACAAGTGTATATAAAATTCCGCAAAAAATCAAGTGTTTATCTGATCAAAGAGAAAGAAAATCAATTCCGTTGTTTAACATCGTTATGCCGGTGCTACTTTTTCTGATGTTACAGTATGAAAGTTTTCACACTGTTTTTTCTGCACCAGAAAGTATGTCCAAACGGTTGCGGAACTGTATTACTGGAAAAATTCCAAAGGTGGATGCAGTCAGGGATCTTTTGTCCAGAATCAGTCCGGAAGAAATCCAAAAGATCCACGAGGGGACGATTGATATATTAAAAAAGAACCGCGTATTCCGGGAAGGAACCATCGGTAGATATGTTGTGACCGGAATTGATGGGGTAGAATTATTCAGCAGTACAAAAAAGTCCTGTCCAGACTGCCCGAGCCGGAAGAACGGGACGGGGAAGACAAAATACTTTCATCGAAGTGTGGTATGTATGACGGTAGGAAAATCGCCGCATGTGATCTTTGGGCAGGAAATGCTGAAACCCAGAGATGGTTCAGAAAAAGATGAAGGGGAACTGACAGGAGGAAAACGCCTGATCAAACGGCTGAGGCAAAGACATGTCCACTTTGCAGATGTGATCGTGGCAGACGCATTGTACCTGAATGCACCATTTATCAATACCATAAAGGAAAATGGACTGGAAGCAGTCATCCGGCTAAAAGATGAGAAGCGTCTGATCTTTCAGGACGCCGGGGGATTTTTCAATCGGGGGGAAGGAGAAAAAGAGATCGTTTCAACG
>ERZ650918.3007-NODE-3007-length-10686-cov-17.902173_pt1 | contig 10686 bp, 8 predicted proteins | sample MGYA00514758_ERZ650918 | MGnify/ENA metagenome assembly ERZ650918 | reverse complement strand
TCACCTACCATGTCAATATGTGTTTATAGGATCAAACTCAGTACGTTATAATAAATCGTCATAAACAGAATAAAGGTGATCGATGCCGGCAATGTTTTTTTCACCAGGTCACCAAGCGTTACATGAAAATAATCTGATGCCACCACCAGGCACACATGGGTCGGTGAAATCTGACTGGCTGCATGAGCCACGCACATCAGATATACCATAAGCGGCGCTCCTCCCGGGATTCCAGAATTCTCTGTAAAAATGTAATGAGATACAGCGATAACAGCACAGAAAACGAGGACCATGTTGTAAGCGTTTTCAAGGTCCGCTGTACAATTTCCATCGGCGGAATCCGATAGAACAAAATGGTTGCGAGAAGTCCGCCCAGAATCGCCTGGTATAACGGCCTCTTACACGCCAGCAAAATAATAATTACCGCAAATACAATCCCAAGATACACAATCTGCATGAAGGTTCCTCCTGTTTCGTAACTGTATCAGTGATCTGATTCCTTCATATTAACGGATCTGCTCCTGTTTTGAAATATACCAGCAAATTTGTAAGTCACTATCAATTTTCATAGTGAAAACGAAGCATGCCACCGGCTTTTTCTCCCGCCCCATAATGCTGACTGCGATTGATGCTGTCTGTAACCTGATTTACGTTTTCTGCTTGTAAAATCCCGCATTTCTTCATATACTTAATAGAATATACGGAGGTATCCTTATGTCTCTCATTGAACTTTTTCTTCTTGCTGTCGGACTGTCTATGGACGCGTTTGCCGTTTCTGTGTGCAAAGGACTTTCCATGCAGACGATGCGTCTCAAACACGCGTTTGTCATCGGTCTCTATTTCGGCGGTTTTCAGGCACTTATGCCATGGCTTGGCTACCTGCTTGGCATCCGCTTTCAGGGTGCCATCAAAACCTATGACCACTGGATTGCGTTCATCCTGCTTGGCATCATTGGCTTTAACATGGTCAAAGAATCCCTGGAACAGGACACCGAATCCTGCGACGCGTCTGTGGATGTGAGGACCATGCTGCTGCTCGCCATCGCAACAAGCATCGACGCGCTGGCAGTCGGTATTTCGTTTGCCTTTTTAGGAGTGCAAAATTATAATGAAATCCTGTCCCCTATCCTTATCATCGGACTTGTTTCCTTCGTCATGTCACTCATCGGGTTGATCTTTGGTATCCAATGCGGCTGTGGCATCGCCCGGAAACTGAAAGCAGAGTTATGGGGAGGTATCATTCTGGTCATCATCGGACTAAAGATATTAGTTGAACATTTATTTCTCCAATAAAATGAGTTTTCTCATCAAAAAGAAGAGCGTATGAAAACAAAGAAAAGTTTCCTTTGGCTGGCTTTCCTGGTTTTGGCAACCATCTGGATATTAGTCAGGCATAATCAACAAGCTGGCTATTACAGTGTCAAAGGTTTGGTATTTGGGACGGTATACAAGATTACTTACCAATATGACGGCGATTTAAAACCGGAAATAGAAGCTGAACTGAAACGCTTCGATCAATCTCTGTCTCCATTTAACGACAGTTCAGTTATCAGTCGCGTCAACCGCAACGAAGAATTAGTTACCGATAGTTTCTTTCAGAAATGTTTCAACCGTTCGATGGAAATTTCCCGCGAGACAAACGGTGCTTTCGACATCACAGTAGCCCCCCTTGCCAATGCTTGGGGATTCGGTTTCAAAAAAGGCACTTTTCCTGATTCAATCATGATAGATAGCCTGTTGCAAATCACCGGATATGAAAAGGTAAAAATGGACAACGGCAAAGTCATTAAGCAGGATTCCCGTACCATGCTAAGTTGTAGTGCCGTTGCCAAAGGGTATTCGGTAGACGTAATTGCGCAACTGCTCGACCGTAAAGGCATAAAAAACTATATGGTAGATATAGGCGGTGAGGTGGTTGTGAAAGGCAAAAACCCCTCCAAAGGCTTATGGCGCATCGGAATCAATAAGCCCGTCGACGATTCACTGGCCGTAAACCAAGACTTACAAACAATACTTGAAATTTCGGATTTAGGCTTGGCAACTTCTGGAAATTACCGCAACTATTATTACAAAGACGGAAAGAAATATGCTCATACCATCGACCCGAGAACGGGTTATCCGGTACAGCACAGCATCTTGTCTTCCACCGTAATCGCTAAAGACTGTATGACTGCCGACGCCCTGGCTACCGCCTTCATGGTGATGGGACTGGAAGAAGCGGAAGCCTTCTGCAAAGCGAACCCGGAGATTGACGCCTACTTTATTTATAGCGGAGAAAACGGAGAGTTCAACACTTTCTACACGGAAGGAATGAAAAAATACATAGCGAAATAAGATCCGCTTCTTTTCTTTCATTCTCTTCACATGAGGATAAGTCTCAAGCTATCAACCGTTTCGTGTGATTACTCAAAGAAATATGCTTCTTCACATCCTTCACAGTCATTACCGTGAAGGATGTGCCGCATCTCTGGATACGCCATAATAACCGGGAGCAGGCACATACATCGGCTGATTGCGCAAACCGATATTCACCAGTTTTCCTTCTCCACGCAAACGTACCAAATGCGTTTTGGCCGTAGTACGTGCCAAACCACACACTTCCTGAAAATCACGGCGGGTCATCATCTGATGTTCGGCAAAATATTCTTTCAACAGCATATCAATCTCCACCTCTGACACCTTCTCCGAATGACGGACATACTTGGACTGACTGGCGCGAACACCCACAAAATGTCCTTTCAGATTACTGTCAGGGCGAAATCGGACAGTTTTGAAAGCCACCTTATTAGTCTTATGCGGAGTGCTGCGAGTCACTTTCCCCGTAGCCTCCAAAGTGGGATAAAAATAACCGATCCCCTCGATATGCACTTCTTTTCCCTCACGCAACGACTCGCCAAGAATCTTCGATAAGTTATCAAGCACATTCTTTACATCGCCCACAGTCAACGAACTGTAGTCATGAATCTTGTAACAAAGAGTATCCGTATCCACCTTTCCATTCATAAAGATACGCGGATGCAACGCTGCTTCTTCTTCCGAAGAAGCATTAGGATTTTCATACCAATCAAACACAATAGCCATTACTTCTTATCAATTTAAATGTGTAACTTCATCATAGGACAACTTTAATCGGCTATTCGGACGACTGGAATCGGCTGTTCAGTCAACTATTGTCAGCCAACCGGACAACTCCAGTCGGCTTTTCCTAAACAAGCACTAAAGATACGATAAAGTAACGACTTATCCGCATAAGAAAGCTTGTTTTTCATTTCAGGAGAAAATAAACTTTTTCTTAGTTAAATACTTGCAAACCCCATATTTCATGTTATATCTTAGCAGCATCAACCGGTCGAAAAAACAACATTTATTCATTTAAAAAGAAGAAAAATATGAAGACATTAGAATATAACTCGAAACGTTTGGCGAAAAGAATACGGGTATTAATGAAAGAATCGTCAAACGTCATCGTTTCACCGAACACTTCAAAGGAAGAGCCAAAAATGCAAGAAGTGCATGAGCAGGAAGCACATAAGAAAGAAGTACATAAACAGGAAACACATAAGCACCCCGTCCTTCTGACGCAACAAGTGATCGACTTTTTGAAAGTGCGATATGATTTCCGCTACAACCTACTCACCGAAGAAACTGAATTTCGGCCATTCGGCCAACGAGAAATTCCTTTCTGCCGCATAGACAAGCGAGAACTGAATACTTTCTGCCTGGAAGCCCACAAAGAAGGAATCAATTGCTGGGATAAGGACCTTCAAAGGTACATCTACTCTACCCTAGTGGAAAGCTACCATCCTTTCCGGCTTTATATGGACGAACTACCTATATGGGACGGAACGGACCGGCTGAAGTCTCTGGCGAAACGAGTATCTGACGCCCCTATATGGATAAAAAGCTTTCACACCTGGATGCTCGGACTTGCTGCCCAATGGCTGGGAGTGAATCAAACACAAGCAAACAGCGTAGCCCCGATACTTATCAGCGAAGAACAGGGACGCCATAAATCTACTTTCTGCCGTATGCTGATGCCACCACAACTAGCCCGTTATTATTCGGATAATCTGAAACTAACCGCACAAGGCAATCCCGAACGTCTCCTTGCCGAGATGGGATTACTAAACATGGACGAATTTGACAAATTCGGAGCACAAAAGATGCCATTACTGAAAAATCTGATGCAAATGTCCAGCCTCAACATCTGCAAAGCCTATCAGAAAAATTTCCGGTCACTACCTCGTATCGCTTCGTTCATCGGAACGAGCAACCGAACTGACTTACTATGTGATCCGACAGGCAGCCGCAGATTCATCTGCATTGAAGCGGAACATGATATTGACTGTACCGGAATTGAACATTCACAAACCTACGCCCAACTGAAAGAGGAATTGCTTGCAGGTGCCCGCCACTGGTTCAGCAAAGAGGAAGAACATACCTTACAGCGTCATAACAGCGCCTACTATCATGTCAACCCCATAGAAGACATTGTGCGCAACACATACGCGCCTGCCACGTTGGATGAACCGGATTGTCTGTCACTCTCCGCCGCCATCATTCATCAGGAATTGAAAAAGAAGTTCCCAGCCGTACTACGCAACTGCACTTCTATCCAGCTAGCACAAATCTTGACCGCAGCAGGTATCAGCCGACAGCATACGAGATTGGGGAATGTGTATTTGGTGAAGAGGGTGAAGGGTGGTGAAGAGTAAAAATAATGCCGTTCATTCACAGGAAGTAGGTGTGAATGAACGAATAAGCTTTATGTGAAAAGAGTGGAGAACGGTTTATAAAAATAAAGTACATTATTCAAGAACAAAAAAGTTTTAGAATCATCTCCGAGTATTTGGATATTATTCGTTATCTTTGAAAACTTTATTTCATTAATTAATATAATTTGAGATGATGAGAGAAGCCCAAATAGAAGAACTATTTATAAAAAAGTTAGAAGAACTCAAATACTCCTATCGCAGAGATATTCGCGACAGAAACTCTCTTGAACAAAACTTCCGAGAAAAGTTTGAGTCTCTCAACCGGGTAAGGCTGACTGAAAACGAATTTGAACGACTGAAAACCGAAATTATAACTCCTGATGTATTTGCCGCTTCGAAGTTGCTGCGTGAAAGGAATTATTTTCAACGTGAAGATGGCACTCCTCTACATTATACATTAGTGAACATAAAAGACTGGTGTAAGAATGAATATGAGGTTATCAACCAATTGAGAATAAATACAGGAAACAGTAACCATCGATATGATGTCATTATTCTTATTAATGGTATTCCGGTAGTTCAGGTCGAATTAAAAACATTAGAAGTTTCACCAAGGAAAGCAATACAACAAATTGTTGATTACAAAAACGATGTTGGTAACGGTTATACCAACTCATTACTTTGTTTTATGCAATTATTTATTGTTAGTAATAGGAGTGACACCCGTTACTTTGCCAACAATCAAAATCAACATTTTAGTTTTGATTCCAACGAGCAATTTCTACCTGTGTATCAACTTGCAAATGAGCGAAATAGAAAAATCAGACATTTAGACTCTTTTGCAGAACTATTCTTACCCAAATGTACATTAGGGGAAATGATTAGCAAATATATGGTTTTGATAGAAAGCGAGCAAAAACTATTGATTATGCGTCCCTACCAAATCTATGCAGTAAAAGCAATTGTAAACTGTATTCATCAAAACCGGGGTAACGGTTATATATGGCATACCACAGGTAGTGGAAAGACGCTTACTTCTTTCAAAGCCTCCACGTTATTAAAAGATAATCCGGACATAGAAAAATGTCTTTTCGTTGTTGACCGCAAAGACTTGGACAGGCAAACCCGTGAAGAGTTTAATAAGTTTCAAGAAGGAAGTGTAGAAGAAAACACCAATACCGAAACACTTGTAAGACGACTACTTTCTACAGATTATGCAGATAAAGTCATTGTAACGACTATCCAAAAGTTGGGTTTAGCATTGGACGGAAACCATAAAAAGAACTATAAAGAACGCTTAAATCCATTGAGTAAGAAACGAATGGTTTTCATCTTTGATGAATGTCACCGTTCACAATTTGGTGAGAATCATAAAGCTATTAAGGAATTCTTCCCTAATGCTCAATTGTTCGGCTTTACCGGAACACCTATTTTCAATGATAACGCAACACAAAAGACTATAGAAGATGAACATGCTTCCAACAAGACTACTAAAGATATTTTCGAAAAGGAACTGCATGCATACACTATTACAAATGCAATTGATGACAAAAACGTATTGCGTTTTCATGTAGAATATTTTAAAGGAAAAGGGAACATTAATCCTAAGCCGGGAGAAACCATTACTCAACAAGCAGTGATTGAGGCTATTATAGACAAGCACAATGCCGCAACCAATTCGAGGAAGTTTAATGCGATTCTGGCAACCGCTTCCATAAACAATGCCATAGAATATTATAATCTTTTCAAAGAAATCCAGAAACAAAAACAAAAAACAAACAAAGACTATCTACCTCTAAATATAGCCTGCGTTTTTTCACCTCCGGCAGAGGGTAATAAAGATATTCAGCAAATTCAGGAAGACTTGGAGCAAGAAAAAGAAGACAACAAGCAAAATCCTGATGAGAAGAAAGCAGCATTAAAGAGTATTATCAGGGATTATAATAAACAATACGGAACAAATCACAACATTAATGAGTTTGATTTGTATTACCAAGATGTACAAAAGCGCATCAAAGACCAACAATACAGTAATGCGGATTATCCTCACAAAAATAAAATTGATATCGTCATTGTAGTAGATATGCTACTTACGGGTTTTGACTCTAAATATCTCAACACTTTGTATGTAGATAAAAATCTAAGATATCATGGACTGATACAGGCTTTTTCACGTACCAACCGTGTACTAAACGATACTAAACCATACGGAAATATATTAGATTTCCGCCACCAGGAAAATGCCGTAAACGAAGCTATCGCTTTATTCTCAGGAGAAAAATCTAAAGAGCAGGCGAAAAAAATCTGGTTAGTTGATCCGGCTCCTGTAGTAATTGAAAAATATAAAGAAGCCGTAGCAGCTTTAGGTGATTTCATGCGACAAAATAATTTAGCCTGCGAACCTCAGGAAGTGTATAATTTGAAGGGGGATACTTCTCGAATCGCTTTTGTCAAAAATTTCAAGGAAGTACAGCGCTTAAAAACCCAGCTCGACCAATATACAGACTTAAACGAGGAACAACAAACTCAAATTGAAGAGATATTGCCTGAAAACACTTTCCGTTCATTTAAAAGTTCGTACATAGAAACGGCTAAGCAATTTAGGGAAATACAACAAAAAGGCGGCGATAACATTCCTGTAGATATACAGCAACTTGATTTTGAGTTTGTACTTTTTTCCTCAGCATTGATTGACTATGATTACATCATGGGACTAATTGCTGACAGCACTCAAAAGAAACCATCTAAACAAAAAATGACAAAAGCACAAATCATCAACCTGCTTTGTTCAAGCTCTAATTTGATGGATGAACAAGAAGATTTAACTGAATACATAAAAAGTTTGGATTGGAATAATGGTCAAGATGTACAATCACTACATGATGGTTACAATGCTTTTAAGATAGAGAAAAATGAAAAAGAGCTATCCGATATCGCAAACAAACACGGACTAACCGCATCTGCCTTAAAAGATTTTACAGATAAAATTATGCAACGCATGATTTTCGACGGTGAAAAACTTACGGATCTCCTTGAACCGTTAGAACTAAGTTGGAAAGAACGCCGTACGAAAGAACTTGCATTGATGGCAGACTTAGTCCCTCACTTAAAAAAACAAGCTCAAGGACGTGAGATTTCAGGATTAGCAGCCTATGAATAACATGAAAAAAAGAATATGAGTAACCAACCTAAAATATATAAATATAAAGATTTGTCGGGATTAGCCGCAAGGTTACGTGGCGATCTAATTGAACACGATTTCGTCTTACTCTACGCTCATAATGGAACAGGGAAAACCCGTTTATCTATAGAATTCAAGAATAAAGGAAAAAAGAAAATAAATGGAGACACTCTCTATTTTAATGCTTTCACCGAAGATCTGTTTCATTGGGACAATGACTTAGAAAATGATATGGACCGTGTTCTTAAAATAAATGCTGATTCAAAATTCTTCAATGCATTTAAAGAATTGGCCTTAGAAGAGAAAATCTTCGCATACCTAGAACGTTATGCGGAATTTGACTTCAAATTTGATTATGAAAAATGGGAAATAAGCTTCAGCAAGCAGGTTCCCAATCCCAAACATAAGTTTAACAACAAAGAGCCTGAGTATATCATTCAGAACAATATTAAAATTTCTCGCGGTGAAGAGAATATTTTTATCTGGTGTATCTTTCTTGCCATCTGCGAACTGACAATTGATGGTGCAGAAGCTTACAATTGGGTTGAATACATTTACATAGACGATCCAATCTCCTCGTTAGATGACAACAATGCTATTGCTGTAGCCAGTGATTTATCTCAGTTGTTGAAAAAAGGAAAAGATAAGGTCAAATCTGTTATTTCATCTCACCACAGCTTGTTTTTCAACGTCGTTTACAATGAATTAAAGCAAAAACCATGCAAACGATATTTCCTACATAAGAATGGAACTGACGGATATACTCTACAGGCAACTGACGAAACACCTTTTTTCCATCATATAGCCATATTGAGCGAACTCAAACAAGTGATGGAGTCGGGTAAAATCAATACATATCATTTCAATATGTTACGCAGTATTTTAGAAAAGACATCTACGTTCTTCGGATATGACGACTTTTCAAAATGTATTCATGGAGTAGAGGACGAAGTGCTTTACTCACGAGCACTAAACCTACTGAGCCATGGAAAGTATTCTATTTACGAACCTGTAGAAATGGGAGATGACAACAAAGTTCTTTTTATAAAGATATTGCGAGCGTTTTTGGATAAATATCAATTTGACTTACCTATTCTCCTAATTGAAGAAGAAAAAGAAGTGATTGATGCGATTAACAAAGAAAAAATGAGAAATTAAATATGACAGTACAAGATCAAAAACAATTAGGCAAAACCCTTTGGGAAATAGCAGACGGGTTGCGTGGAGCAATGAATGCAGATGACTTTCGCGATTATATGCTATCATTTCTTTTTCTACGCTATTTGTCTGATAATTACGAAGAAGCTGTAAAAAAAGAATTAGGGAGAGATTATCCTCAATTGGAAGAAGCCAACAAACATAGAGCTTTGGGAATATGGTATAAAGCAAATGAAATGGACGTACCGGAATTTGAAAAACAAATGCGCCGTAAAGTTCATTATGTTATAAAACCTCAATATTTATGGAGTAACATTTCAGAAATGGCTCGTACTCAGAATGGAGAATTGCTACAAACACTTGAAGAAGGCTTTAGATACATTGAAAATGAATCATTTGAAAGTACTTTTCAGGGCCTGTTTTCGGAAATAAACTTGAATTCGGAAAAGTTAGGCAGAACAGCCTCGGATAGGAATAAGAAACTTTGCACTATTATTCAAAAAATAGCAGAAGGAATTGCTAGATTCTCTACGGATACAGACATTTTAGGCGATGCTTATGAATACCTTATCGGTCAGTTTGCCGCAGGCTCAGGAAAGAAAGCCGGAGAGTTTTATACTCCGCAACAGTTATCGACCATTTTATCTAAAATTGTGATCTTAGATAGTCAAGACCCGGCATTAGGAGAAAAGAATAAATTAGATAGAGTATTGGATTTCGCATGTGGCTCCGGCTCCTTATTATTGAATGTTCGCAGGCAGTTAGTGGAAACCGAAGGAAGTATAGGGAAAATTTATGGGCAAGAAAAGAATATTACCACCTATAACCTTGCCCGTATGAATATGCTGTTACATGGACTCAAAGATACAGAATTCGAAATACACCATGGCGACACATTGATCAATGACTGGAATATTCTGAACGAAATGAATCCTGCAAAAAAGATGGAATTCGATGCTATCGTTGCAAATCCCCCTTTTAGCTTACGTTGGGAACCTACTGACACGCTAACAGAAGATTTCCGTTTCAAGAACTATGGCATTGCCCCTAAATCGGCTGCTGACTTTGCATTCTTATTGCACGGCTTCCATTTCTTGTCCAATGGAGGGACAATGGCTATCATACTCCCGCATGGGGTATTATTTCGTAGTGGAGCAGAGGAACGTATCCGCACCAAACTACTGAAAGATAATAATATAGATACAGTGATAGGTTTACCTTCTAATCTGTTCTTTTCAACAGGGATTCCGGTTTGCATTTTAGTATTAAAGAAATGCAAGAAATTTGATGATGTTCTTTTCATCAATGCCAGCGAGCATTTTGAAAAAGATAAGAGACAAAATCGTCTACGAGAAGGAGAAGATGGCAAGCCTAATGATATTCAAAAAATCATAGAAACATATCAATTCCGAAAAGAGGAAGAACGATACTCCCGACGGGTATCTATGGACGAGATTGAACAAAACGGTTATAATCTTAATATTTCTCGGTACGTAAGCACGTTCAAAGAAGAAGAGCCCATTGATATACATGCAGTAATGGCTGAAATCAAAGAACTTGAAGCTAAACGAGCTGACTTAGACAAAGAAATAAATGTTTATCTGAAAGAACTTGGATTGATAGAGTAATAAC
>ERZ650918.3006-NODE-3006-length-10688-cov-2.570488_pt1 | contig 10688 bp, 11 predicted proteins | sample MGYA00514758_ERZ650918 | MGnify/ENA metagenome assembly ERZ650918 | reverse complement strand
TACGTTCTCCATCGCATAGAAAGTGAAGCTCACAACGGCCAAAAGTGAATACTCCTAAACGGTTTCAAAGTACAATAACCCCTCCTAAAAGCGTTATATTGGAATTTCTGCTAATAACCAGAGCCTTGTCGAATATCGAGTTTCTTAAAAAATATTACCCGCAAGGGTAATTTGAAATATATGGGGTATAAAATCAATTTTCATGCGCTATTGTTTCGATTCGGACCAGCAAGTATTTTAGTGAATCGTACAATAAGTAATAGGTGACACTAAGCTTCGTTTTGAAGATGATGTGAACCTATTAAATCATCATCTAAAAGGTTCACATTTCTTCCATTGGCATATTGGCCAAAATCAGACCAGATAAAATGCGTGCCTGAATATGATCCCGATAATCAAATTGTCAAAATTATCAAAATGCCAGATTTGCTATCCTGAGATTGCCCTATTTACAACCTTTTGTCCAAATGATAGTAAATAGGGCAAGGAGACAGGGTTTTGCGATTGTCATTTTGTTTGCATGATCGCTGGAAAGTTGTTTTTTGTCGCCGGAAAACCGGAATGATGCGGAAGAGGAAATAGAAGTGTCGGGAAAAAAAGGGAGATTCCTATTAAAACGTCAATCCCAAAAGGTCTTCCTGACAGAGGCTGTTAGGTGTTAAAATAGCTTTTAAAGACCTTTTGGTAGTCTTATACGCCCTCTTTTTTCTTTTGTTCTTCTTCGTCCGGCAAAATCATCTAAATGATTTCCAAGATTCATTTGGATAGTTTGTCTGAATTATCTAAATGATTTCCCCAAAGTATTCAGATCATTTAAAAAATCATTTAGATGATTTTGGAAAAGGACTCCAAAAACAAGTCTCCATTAAACTAACACACCTGAAAACAGAAATGTTGATGTCGGTAGAAATCTCAAAAACGAATTGAATTGACAGCTAAAAGCCTGTTTTTACGATAAACTGAGTAGTCGAAGGTGTTGTCCTGATTATAAAAATGCGTACCTTTCCCGCCTGAAAGCAATAGATCTAACAATATATCCGTATGAAAAACATATTCTTGCTTATCTTATTACCTGTCTGTCTCTTCTTTTCATGCGGAGGGAACCGGACTGCGTCGGAAATGATGGACCGGGCAGAAATACTTTTGGAAACAAATCCGGATAGTGCTTATACATTATTAAATAATATAGAAACCCCTGATAAATTGAACGAAAGGCAGTTTGCACGTTGGTGTATGCTGTATTGCCGGACGGCGGACAAATTGTTCGAAGATATGTTGTACACCGAACAACTCGACCGGGCTTTGTCTTGGTACAAAAATCATGGGACTGCGGAACAGCAGGCTTGGATGGGACTTTACTTAGGGCGTTCGTATGTGAAAGACAAACTCTTTATTCCGGCGACGAAAGCTTATTCGGATGCGTTGTCGTTGGCAAAAGAGAAACATTTATATAATGTAGCAGGGTATATTTGTAGCTATATGGCGGACTTGTACACTTACACCGGACAACGCTCCGAAGAACGGCGAAAGTATGAAGAGGCTGCCGCCTTTTTCAAAAAAGCAAATAATACGCGGAGTTATGCGTTTGCCTTGCGGGATGTGGCTAAGACATGGGCATTTGATGATTCTTTGTCGGTGGCGCTCCGCTATATGTTGAGGGCGGATTCAATTATTACAGAGCTAAAAGATTCGACAGGAATGAGTTCTATACTTAACGGATTAGGAAATATTTATGATCTGATGGGAGATGTGGAGAAATCAAAAGCTTGTTTATGGGAAAGTCTAAATTTCGATACCGTGTATCAAGCTCATACTTATTTGGCTTTGAGCGATTTTTATTATAATCAAGATAATCTTGATTCTGCTCGGTATTATTTGACGAGAGCAACAGGTCCGACAGCAAATCCCTATACCTCAGTAGATCGGTCCTACTTGGGTTATCTGATTGAAAAGGACGCCGGTGACATGGATAAAGCTCTTTCCTATTTGGAACAATATCAAGAAAAGAAAGATTCTTTGTATGATAAGCAAAAACAGGTAGACATCATCGATGCGGAGAAGCGGTATAATATGGTTGCAGTTATTAGAGACAATGAAGAATTATTGGCGGAGAAACAGTTTTTGTTTGCTTTGGCTGTTATCATTTGTCTTTTGTTGGTAGTAGGCTATCAGATGCGGGATAGGAAAAGGCTTCTTGAAATAAACCGGCAACAACAGTTTTTAGAGGCTGAAGAGAAACGCCATAAAGAGCAAAAGGGTGAGTTGGAAGGCCGCCTTCGGAAACTTACGGAAGAAATGGAACGGAAAGAAGCGGCACACGAGGACACAAGCGAATACAAGAAAGAAATCATTGCATTGAGATTTGAAAAATTGAAACAGTCTTCTTTGTACAGGACAATAAAAGAGCAATGCAGGAAGGTGGAGCTCGATAACGAACAAAAATTAGATGATGAGGAGTGGAAAAGTTTAATCCGTCTGATCGATTCACTTTTCCCGAATGTTTGTGTCTTTATGAAAGAAAACACGTTGGGACTGACAAAAACAGAAACAAAGATCTGCTATCTTAGCTTTTTAAATTTGCGTTTAAGCGAGGAGGCAATTCTTTTAGGTGTCACTTCCGATTCAGCCAACAAGTCCCGAACTCGTACCCGACAGAAGCTGTGTCCGGGTCAAAAAGGTGGTGATATAAACGGAGCCATCCTTCAAAAAGGATGGTAAAAGTCTGGGATTTGCATTAAAATATGGACAATTCTTATTGTATGGATTTGTAAGGTATTGATTAATAGTCTCTAAAAAGTGAATAAGTAGGTTTTTAGTTGTCCATATAAATTAATTGTGTAAAATATATATCGTTTATTATCAGATGATTCTAATTTCTATAGGATGGTTTTGTCCATATCGGAATAGATATTGTCCATATCCCGATTTGTCACATCTTATGGCTTCCTCTATGTTTGCACTCGATAATTTTAAAGTGAAAACTTATATGAAAACATTTAGAAAAATCGGTTGCCTGCTATTAATAGCAGTGTGTTCGTTTCCTTGCTTTGCCAAGAAACGAATAGCCTTGGAAGGAAAATGGTATACTACTCCTAAGTCTATAATTCCTAAACAGCCTATCCAAGCATGGGTTGAAGACAACAACAAAGATTTGTTGTTGGAGTTTTCTGCTAATTTGGGAACGGTTGAAGTGATTGTTACAAATTCAGTAGGAGAAGTAGTATATAAACAATCTGTAGAGGCACAGCCTTCGGTGGTCATTTCTTTGGAAGAAGAGATGAGAGATGGAGATGTGGTGTTGGTGACAGATGGTGAGAATGTGATTTACGGATCTTTATAATTAACTACAAAATAATAAAAAATGAAAGTTTATAACTTGTTTATTGCGATATTATTATCGCTTGTTTTTGGTACGTCATGTACTAATGAAGAAATAAATGAATTTCAACCAAATCAAAAATTACAGACGAAAGCAATTGAAAAATCAATTGAAGTTTCAGATGTTGCTCAATTGATTTCGATGGTTGAGATTGATGATGAAGTCATGAATGAAGTTAAAACAGGAGTTGAAAACTCATGTAAATATGGTTTAGATGAAGAATATAGATTTACAGATATGCTTAATCCGGATGAAAGTAAAATATCTCGATCTATTAATATTCCGATTTTAATTCAGAGAATGAAGGCGAAATATGAAGAATTGGATTTGGAAACTTTGAATTCTGATTTTTTTGATCTTCTTGAAAATAGTGATCTACAGATATATTGGCCATATTCTGACAATTGGAATGGCTTGGACAAGCCTATCATTGTCTGTGGTTCAGAAGATGATAAATTAGTTTATATTTTTAAAGGGAATAATAATGAAACAGACACTATATCTTTTACGAAAGAATTTATTAAGCAAAATACTGTTTGGGTTATTTCAGAAAATAGCACACCATATGATGAGCTTCCAAATTTTTATAAAGATGAATTTATAAATAAAGATGGAGTCGTGTTTTTAAGCCAATATGCAGCTAAAAAAATGGCTTGTAATAATCGTGCTATAGGGAGTGATAGCGGAATTTATCTTGATAAGTTTAATGCTCTTCACTCATATGAAGGAGGGCTGTCGGCAGGTGGACCAGAGTTGAATTTTATATGGTGCCATGCTGGACTGTCTTTATCCAATTCACCTACAGGATTTGTTAATACTTACAGATATAATATGAAAGGTAGTGAAGTTGGGAAAGAAATACAATTAGATTATCGAATAAGAAATTTTTGGCCAGAAAATGAAGTAGAAAACGTTCTTGTCGTTTTTGATTCGGATGGTGGTAAAGATAAAACAGCTACACGTAATATGAGATATATTGATCTCTTCGGTAAAGAAACAATTGTTTCAGCTAAATTTAAATATGAGAGACGAGATGAGTTTATTTTTGATAAAACCTTCACTCGAAAACAAATTTATGAAGATAACTATGCTACTTCCGGCGACTTAAGACAGTACAAAAATTCTGAAAATTTATTTTGGGTTACTCTTGCTGTTAAATAAATGATACAAACTATATTACCATCGAGATGAAAGCATTTTTAGTCTCGATGGCAATATTTTAGATATAAATATGAAAGCGAATTTGTAGAACTAAAAACAAAATTTAATGGGAAAAATAATTATTTCGCTACTTTTATTAATCTCTTCTTTGTCCATAAAAGGGATTGAATTACAGCCTTATTCCGGAATTATATATTCGCATAAATGGGGTTTGCAGACTGGTGCGGACATCAGTTTTCCTCTGAAAAATAATTTTTATTTTCAAACGGGTCTGATGCTTTATTCAAATCCGGAACCAACATATTCTTATGACGATTGGAGGATTGGCGTCAATTTGCCTATTTATATGCAATATCGGTTGCCAATAAATAACAAGTTGAGAATAAATATCAATGTCGGGCCTTATTTGGGAATTGCATCTGTCGGGCAAATAGGTGTTGCATGTAAAATGGGTATTGATATTTCAAGGGTTAATTTAGGTCTCAGCTATTATCAGAATTGTGTGACAGATAAATTTGCGGTATTAGGATTGTCTGTAGGATATAAATTTGTGCTCTGACATATATTGAAAAAGTATTCTCGCTGAATAGGGGTTTTTCTCATTTTTCCAGTCATATCAACGAAGTCAAACCAATAAAAAGAGAGTTGATATGAAAAAGAGAGTGATGTTTTTATTGTTGAGTTTAGTGTGTTTATCTGTTTCCGCACAAAATGGGAAAGTGAGAAGTGGGGTAATAGGTGGTGTTTCGATGGATTGGTATAAGGATGAGGCGATGTCTAAAGGCAACGTTGGGTTTAATATACCGGATATGAAACCTTCTTTTCATGTGGGATATCAGTTTCAATTCGAATTGAAACACCGTTTATCGGTGGACGCAGCCTTATTATATGGGCAGAAGCGGGGAGAAATTGCTTCGGTTGGCTATGAAGTAGCACCGGTTAAAGGCTACAAAAGTAAGTTCGCAAGAAACTACATTGCTTTGAACGGTGTTCTGAATTATAACCTGATAGGAGGACTGAAGGTCGGAACGGGTGTTGAGCCTACTCTCCATTTTAAGGATCATATTATGATTGGGAACACTATCAAATCAGCCTTTGACGTCCCGGTCGTTGTCAAAGCCGCTTATACTTTCAAATATTTCGATCTGGCCCTGACATACAAACATGGCACTTGCAATGTAATGAAAGGAGTCCCTTATATGAAATCGGGACGGACACGTGATCTGCAAGTTTCTATCTTTGTCCCGATATTCCGGTGATTCCTTCAATAAAAGATGGATTATATTCAATACACTGAAAGGCAGAAGAGATATGTGCAAAAGATATTGAATTGGAGCCCAGAATAGGGGTTTCGACATCGCCTTATAATGGTTGGGGGCTTAATTTGTCGGGAATGGTCTCTATCTTCATGTGATAGATTCTGGAAATGGGAATCGTCCAGTTTCTGGAACAAAGATTCAGTCATTTGCTAAAGGGGGTATCCTGGGAAAAGATAGTATGATTAATTTTGATGGTTTTCTCTCTAATAAGGATTTGACAAATTGGCCTATAAAATTTACTTATAACGAATCTTCAACTCAAGTCCTGGATCAATATTTGTTAGGAGAAGGTTATATGGGTGCAATGAAATTTGTAGGCGATAGCTCTTCCGTAAGTATGATTGTCCCATTTTCAGTGGGAAGTTCATATCAACAATCCGTTTTGATGCCAATTTACTTTGAGAGAGTTGATTTTACTTTTATGAAATAATGAGATTTACTAAAGCAACATCTTTTAGTATGGATGGAGTTCCCAATTTTAGGACTCCATCCATAAACTTTTTCAAGCCCCCCGCCTTTTTATTGCATTATGTTTCATATATTTGTATTATTTGAAAACCATATTATGGAATTGAATGACAAAATTGTGATTTATCAAGTAGCTGACGGGGAAACAGCTATTGATGTCAAACTGGAGAATGAAACGGTGTGGCTATCCGCCAATCAAATGGCTGAATTGTTTGAAAGAGACGCAAAAACAATAAGAAAGCACATCAACAATGTGTTTTCAGAGGAAGAATTGCTTAAAAAAAGGAACACGCATTTTTTGCGTGTTCCTTTTTCTGACAAACCGGTTCCATTCTATTCTCTTGATGTCATCATCTCAGTTGGCTATCGTGTGAAAAGCAAACGTGGCACTCAATTCCGTATTTGGGCAAACCGCATCTTAAAGGAATACCTTGTAAAAGGGTATGCCGTAAACAATCGTATAGCAACCCAAAAGTACGAGGAACTGTGCCAATTAGTACAGGTGCTATGCACTCGACACGCTCGACCGCTACGACTACCAACAGTTGCAAGTGGAGCAAACCACACAAGAAGAAAAGTTTCATGTCACTTACGACAATGCCATGAAAGCGATCAACCAACTGAAAGAGAAATTTGGTGAAAGCCGGTGGTTCGGTAACGAAAAGGACGATTCATTCAAAAGTTCCATCGGTCAGATTTATCAGACTTTTGGCGGAACAGACCTTTATCCTTCCGTAGAAGAAAAAGCGGCAATGCTGCTCTATCTCGTTACAAAGAACCATTCGTTCAGTGATGGTAACAAACGTATTGCCGCCACTCTGTTCCTTTGGTTCATGCAGAACAATGGTATCTTGTATAATGCCTCAGGCCGCAAACGTATCAGTGATGGTACACTCGTTGCTCTTACTCTTATGATAGCGGAAAGTAGGACGGAAGAGAAAGATGTGATGGTAAAAGTTGTTGTAAATCTTATTAATAAAAACAATAACGAATAGGGCAGTATAACAAAAACTAAATAAATATATGGCAAAGAAAAACATTCAATCAATAGAACCTAATATTGCTGATTTAGCTAATAATTGGCTGAAATCATACAAACAATGATTTGTTTGTAGAACACTCTTGGTACTTCCTCAATGCGTTGGTTCGTGCCAATTATCGCAATGTGCGAAAGAGTATTGAACCTGATATGAATTTTTTGATCCTGTTTTTCAGAAACTTAATGATGGGTGAACAGAATGAGTTAAAGAATTGATTTATGGTCGTTAATCCTCCGGTAGATTGGATTGAGGAACAAAACCCGACAAGTACCCGACAAACTCCTTTAGTTGTAATGCTCTACCCGAATAACCCCAAGCATCCAGGGCAAACGTATCGGCTGACAGTGAAAGGATTAGGCATTTACAATTTGCGATAAAAACAACCACAAGTTTAGAACCGGATAATTCTTATTATCTTTGCCTGTCAAAGCAATAAGAATATGGAAGATGAATTTGATATAAGGGATGCACGGGTTCCGGAGAGCGAGCGGGAGTATGAGAATGCGCTTCGTCCGCTTTCGTTTCATGACTTCAGCGGACAGGCCAAGGTGGTCGAGAACCTGAAGATTTTCGTGATGGCGGCCCGGATGCGTAAGGAGGCGCTCGACCATGTGCTGCTGCACGGGCCTCCCGGATTGGGAAAGACTACATTATCCAATATTATAGCGAATGAATTGGGAGTCGGTTTCAAGGTGACTTCCGGGCCGGTGCTGGATAAGCCGGGCGATCTGGCGGGGGTATTGACTTCGCTGGAGAAGAATGATGTCCTTTTTATCGACGAGATCCACCGGTTGAGCCCGATTGTGGAGGAATACTTGTATTCGGCGATGGAAGATTACCGGATAGATATCATGATCGATAAAGGACCGAGTGCCCGTTCCATCCAGATCGATCTGGCTCCGTTTACGCTGGTGGGGGCGACGACTCGTAGCGGTTTGCTGACAAGTCCGCTCAGGGCGCGTTTCGGGATCAATATGCACCTCGAATATTACGAGATGGAGACGCTGACGAAGATCGTGCTTCGTAGTGCCGATATCCTGAATGTGAAGTGCGAGCTGAACGCGGCACGCGAGATCGCCTCCCGTAGCCGCGGTACGCCTCGTATTGCGAACGCATTGTTGCGCCGCGTGCGTGATTTTGCACAGGTGAAAGGCTCCGGCGAGATCGATAAGGCGATTGCTTGTTATGCGTTGGAGGCACTGAACATCGACCGTTATGGCCTGGATCAGATCGACAATAAGTTGCTGACGACTATCATCGACAAGTTTAACGGCGGACCGGTAGGATTGACGACTATCGCGACTGCGCTGGGAGAAGATCCCGGAACGCTGGAAGAGGTCTACGAGCCTTTCCTTATCAAAGAAGGTTTTATCAAACGTACGCCCCGCGGCCGTGAGGTGACGGAACTGGCTTATACCCATCTGGGGCGTAACAGGGGGAGCGAACAAGGTTTTTTATTTGACTAAAAAGTATGGCAGGAGGAATGAAGCGGCTCGCAGGAGAGACCGCAATTTATGGCGTCAGCAGCATTGTCGGGAAGTTCCTGAACTGGATGCTGGTGCCGATGTATACGCGTGTGCTGGCTACAGAGAGCGATTTCGGGATTGTGACGAATCTGTATGCTTGGACAGCCTTGTTGATGGTGATATTGACGTATGGGATGGAGACCGGCTTCTTCCGGTTTATGAACAAGAAGGAGATCAAGCTCCCGATGCGGGTATATGCGACGACATTGTTCAGCCTGGCGTTCACTTCCGTTCTGTTTATGGTGTTTGTGTTCAGTGCGTTGACGCCGGTCAGCAATTTCTTAGGATATGGTGCGCACCCAGAATATATCGGGATGATGGCGGGGATCGTGGCGGTGGATGCTTTTTGCTGCATTCCGTTTGCTTTTCTCAGGTATCAGGGGAAGGCGGTTCGCTTTGCGGTGATCAAGCTGCTGAATATATTCCTGAATATCATATTGGTGATATTCTTCCTGATCGCCTGCCCGTGGCTGTATGAGCATGCGCCGGGATTGATCAGCTGGTTTTATGTACCCGGCTATCAGGTGGAGTATATTTTTGTCAGCAATGTGGTTACTTCGGTGGTGACGTTCTTGCTTTTGGTGCCGGATATGGTACCCGGGTTGCGTGAGAAAGCCAGTTTTGTGTTGTTGAAACAGATGTTGAAATACTCGTTTCCGATCCTGATCTTAGGGATTGCCGGGATTTTCAACCAGACGGCGGATAAGATTCTGTTTCCTTTCCTGTTCGAAGATAAGGACTATGCGGCTACCCAGTTGGGTATTTATGGAGCCTGTTTCAAGGTGGCGGTGGTGATGGTGATGTTTATCCAGGCGTTCCGGTATGCTTACGAGCCTTTTATCTTTGCCAAGAATAAGGATGACGATAATACGAAGGCTTATTCGGAGGCAATGAAGTATTTCATTATCTTTTCGTTGATTATCTTCCTGGGCGTGATGTATTATCTGGATATTTTGAAATATTTTGTGGACGCCAAGTATTATCCCGGATTGCGTGTCGTGCCGATCGTGATGCTGGGGGAATTGTTCTTCGGAATCTATTTTAACCTGTCGTTCTGGTATAAGCTGATCGACCAGACGCAGTGGGGGGCCTACTTCTCGACGATAGGTTGCGTGGTGACAGTGTTGATGATCGTGTTGCTGGCTCCTGTTTATGGGTATATGGCTTGTGCGTGGGCCTCTTTTGCCAGCAACCTGTTGATGATGGTCCTCTCTTATGTGATCGGGCAGAAGAAGTACCCGATCCGGTACGATATAAAGTCGGCGGTGCTTTACGGCATATTGGCGGTCGCTTTCTATTTGGCGGGTATGTTGCCCCGGATCGATTCGGAAATACTTCGCCTGGGTTACCGTACGGTTTTGCTCCTGGTCTTCCTGGCAATCGTCATAAAGCGGGATCTCCCGTTAAGCGAGCTGCCTTATATCGGGAAGCGGTTTGCATCTAAGAAGATTTGAGCTATCGATTTATATCGATACTCCCGTCGATATAAATCGATAGCTCAAATCCGGCAAGAACCGGAATAAAAATCTTTTTGTTATTTGTAGGGATTTACCGGCAACCGCAGCACGAACCGGGCTCCTCCGGTGTAGCCGGTGTCTAATTTGAGGGAACCGTTGAGACGCTGGGTGATGAGGCGGCAAAGGTAGAGGCCGAGACCCGAACCGGGGATGAAGTCGTCGTTTTTGGTGAAACGTTCGAAAATCCATTCGCTCTTATCAGCCGGGATTCCGCATCCCGTGTCGGTGATGCTGATACACATGGTCTTTCCGTCGTCTTCGGACTGGTAAGAAAGCGT
>ERZ650918.3005-NODE-3005-length-10691-cov-2.774163_pt1 | contig 10691 bp, 8 predicted proteins | sample MGYA00514758_ERZ650918 | MGnify/ENA metagenome assembly ERZ650918 | reverse complement strand
CGGCGCTTTTCTTTGCTCGGGGGCAGGGATTTTGCCGCGTGCGCATTTGCTGCAAACTGCTGACCTGTATCCCGATCCCTTTGTACAAACTGTGAAAAATCAGTTTGCGGCGCAGTTTTTCCCCGTCTGCCCTTGCTTTTTGCAGGATAAAATGGTACTATTATCTTACCACAGGTGGGTAATTGTGGTGAGAATAACAACAAAAGTGGTTAAGCGTGGGTAGTTTTCCACGTTATCCACAGAGTTATCCACAAAGAGAACGCGGCATCGTAAAAAATCTTGCCGTAAATTTGTGCAGCCTGACGAAGGGAGGGGAAGGACAGATGCTGGTCGGTCAGTATGATTACGCCATCGACGCCAAGGGTCGTCTGAATTTCCCCGCCCGCTTCCGCGATGCGATGGGGGAGACCTTCATCGTCACCCGCTGGCTGGATCACTGTCTAGCCGCCTTCCCGGCCGAGGAATTTGAAAAGGTCGCTGCCAAAATCGAGGAAAAGGGCCTTGTCAAGGGCCGCAAGGTCAGCCGTATGCTCTATGCCTCTGCGGTGGAGGTCAGCCCGGACAAGCAGGGCCGCATCCAGCTGCCCGCCAAGCTGCGGGAGTATGCGGGCCTTGACCATGATGTGACAATCATCGGCAGCCGCAGCTTTGCCGAGATCTGGAACACCGAGGCGTGGAACGCCAATCAGGAAACGAGCGATGAGGATTTCACCGCCGCGATGGAAGATCTTGATTTCTGATACTATAGGACGATAGAACATGGAATTTTCACATATCCCCGTACTGCTGCAGCCCTGTCTGGATGGGCTGAACATTGACCCCGCCGGCATTTATCTGGACGGCACCGCCGGCGGCGCAGGCCACAGCAGAGAGATCGCGAAACGCCTGACCACAGGACGCCTGATCTCGCTCGATCAGGACCCGGATGCGGTGGCAGTCGCCACCGAAAGGCTCAAGGGCCTGCCCGCCCAGGTGGTACAGGCAAACTTCCGCGAGGCAGCGCGTGTCCTTGCGGAGCTTGACATCCCGGCGGTCAACGGTGCCCTGCTGGACCTCGGCGTTTCCAGCCACCAGCTGGACGACGCGGCACGCGGCTTCTCCTACCATGCCGACGCCCCGTTGGATATGCGCATGAGCCAGCAGGGCCCGACCGCCGCGGACCTGGTCAACACCCTCGACCGCGAGGAGCTGACCCGCATCCTGCGGGACTACGGCGAGGAACCCTACGCATGGCAGATCGCCGGCAGGATCGTATCCGCCCGCGCAGAAAAGCCCATCACCACAACGATGCAGCTGGCAGAGATCGTAGCCTCCGCTGTGCCCCCGGCTGAGCGCCGCAAGGCAAAGAACCCGGCGCGGCGTACCTTCCAGGCCATCCGTATCGCCGTAAACTCCGAGTTGGATGCACTGAATGAGGGCCTCGATGCTATCTTCGGCTGTCTGGCCCCGGGCGGGCGGCTCTGCGTCATCACCTTCCACAGCCTGGAGGACCGCCTGGTCAAGAACAAGTTCCGCCGTTGGGCGCAGCGCTGCACCTGCCCGCCGGAACAGCCCATCTGCACCTGCGGCGGCGTGCCGAAAGCCAGGCTTATCACCCGCAAACCCATCGAGGCCGATGCCGAGGAATTGGAAGTCAACCGCCGGTCCCGCTCGGCCAAGCTGAGAGTGTTGGAGAAGGTATGAGCCTAAAGGCCCCCTCACAGAGGGAGCCTTTAGCTGACGCACACCTGCAATGACAGAACCATTTAAACAGATACATCGAATTTAGATAGAGGTACCCAATCATGACGACAGTTTTACTTCATACAGGCCAGACAGCACCCAAGCTGGAACCCCGCCAGCCGGAGGTGCGCGTGGTACGCGGCGGCAAGCACGGGCTGAACCGCGCCCGGCAGTTTGCCGCGGTGGCGCTGTATGTTATTGCCGCGGCACTGCTGCTGGGGCTGATCTTCAGCGTGGTGCACAGCCAGGCCCGCATTACCGAGCTGAACGGCCAGATCAACGATACCCGCACCGACCTGACTGCCGCCCAGAGCGAGTACGACTACCTTTCTACCAAGATGAGCGACATCACCAGCCGCGCCAGCTTGCAGGATGTGGCCGAGGGCCAGCTGGGCCTGGTCAAGGCCGACCAGAGCCAGATCACCTACATCCAGCTGGAAGAACAGAGCGTCATTGAGAAAACCGGCAGCGACGCAGGCCGCGTTCTGGTGGGCATCCGCACCGCCGCGCTGAATCTGCTGGATAGCTTTAATCCGTAACAAACGCAGGTACGAGCCTTTTTGCAAACGGCACTTCCGCCGCACGCGAAAAGGCTCGCCTACGCATCCGGGGATAAATCCCGCATAAAAGGTAAAATCTATGGCAAATACCCAACCACCCAGGAATCCCAACTTAAAAAGCAACGTCCGTATCCGCACGGTGATTGCCGTTGCGTTTTTTACACTGGCCTGCTTCGGCATCCTCGTCTACCAGCTGTACGCCCTGCAGCTGCGCGACGCCGAACACTACCGCACCGAGGCCGTGACCCAGCAGCTCCAGGACACCGAGCTGCCCGCCACCCGCGGCAACATTTACAGTGCCAACGGCAAGCTGCTGGCCAAAAGCAACACCGTGTGGAACATCATCGCTGACCCGGCCCAATCCGAGAAGAACGGCGCCACGGAAACCGAGATCCGCACCGGCGCCGAGCATATCGCCGAGCTGCTGAACGACGGCACTTCCGCTGATGACATCTACGCCAAGCTGACCGCCCGCAACAAGAATGGCGAGCTGTACCAGTACCGTGTGGTGGCCCAGAACGTGGAAAAACCGGTGGCCGACGCCATCATCGAATACTCCAAATCCTACCGCACCGTGCCGGAAAAGGAAGGGGAGACCGGCTACCGCATCGCCGTCCTCTCCACCGAGCAGTCCACCACCCGCAGCTACCCCTACGGTGCGTTTGCGTCGTCGGTCATCGGCTTCTGCAACAACGATGAAAACGGCAAGCTCGTCGGCGCTTACGGCCTGGAGAAATCCTACGAGGAAGATCTGGCCGGTACGCCGGGCCGCAGCATCGCTGAGACCAACGTCAACGGCGAAATTCTGGCCAACACCGAGGCCGATGTCCACGACGCCATCGACGGCAACAACCTGAACCTGACGCTGGACGAAAATGTGCAGGCCATCGTGGAAGAGTATCTGGCCGAAGCCATGGATACCTTCTCCGTCCACGGCCGCGGCAGCGCTATCGTGATGAACGTCAAGACCGGCGCGATCCTGGCCATGGCCTCGCTGGAGCAGTTCGACCCCAACGACCCCATGACCGTCTACGATGACAAGATGCAGACCATCCTGGACAAGACTGACGCCCTGACCGCCGACGACATCGATTGGCTGGAGGGCCGCCTGGGTGAGAAGAACGTGGCCGGCATCATCGCGGATGGCGTTATCAGCCAGGAAACCACCGAGGATGAAAATGGCAATACCATTTCCAGCGAATACACCCAGCTGCAAGGTATGCTGCGCGAAGCCCAGTGGAAGAATAAGAACATCACCGAGCTGTACATGCCCGGCTCGATCTTTAAGCTTATCACCGCATCGGCAGGTCTGGATTCCGGCATTATGAACATGAACCAGACCTTCTACTGCAACGGTGAGCTGACCGTCAACCAGGGCAGCGAGCTGTGGGAGCACACCTACCACTGTGCCAACGGCGAGGTGCATAACCTGCAAAACATGGCCCAGGCGCTGGATAACAGCTGCAACCTCTGGTTTATCCAGGCGGCGCAGACCTTGCAGCCTACCGTGTTTTACGATTATATCCGGGCCTTCGGTTTTACCCAGCCCACCGGTGTTGACCTGCCCAGCGAGACCCGCTGGACCAGCGTGTACAACGCCCAGCAGATGGCCGAGGTCGACACCAACCTGTACACCGCCGCTTTCGGCCAGAACGAGGCCATCACCCCCATGCAGATGGCTACCGCCATTGCGGCCATCGCCAACGGCGGCTACCTGGTCACCCCGTATATCGTGGATTCCATCACCGACGATGCGGGCAACATCATCAGCCAGACCGACACCAGCGTCCGCCGTCAGGTCATCTCCGAGGAAGTCAGCCAGGAGATCCTCTCGATGATGGAGAACAACGTTGACCCCAACGGCACCCTGAGCATCCGCCACTCCTGCAAGAACGCCTACGTGGCAGGCTACCGCATCGGCGGCAAGTCCGGCACTGCCGAACGTACCGACCGCCACCTGCGCGGCGACGGCGACTACTACAAGGCCATGAGCTTTTCCGCCGTGCTGCCCATCAACGACCCCGAGATCGAGGTGTTCGTCCTGCTGGATGACCCCCGCTGGATCCATGATTATGCCAGCCAGGTCATGGCCCCTGTTGTAGGCAACATCATCAGCGAAGTTGCGCCCTACCTGGGCATCGAGCAGGATGCCAACTACAACCCCACCGGCAACGTGACCGTGCAGACCTGCCTGGACTACACCTGGACCAACGCCCAGGTCACCCTGAACCAGCTGGGCCTGCAGCATAAGCTGATCGGCTCCAACGGCAACATTGTGTACCAGTACCCTGTGGGCGGCAGCTCGGTGCCCGTTGGTTCCACCATCTACCTGTACACCAACACCGACCAGGACGCCATGACCACCGTGCCTGACGTGACGGGCAAGAGCGGCAGTTTTGCATCCCAAATGCTGAAAGCCTCCAACCTCAACGTCCAGTTCGAGGGCGACAGCTCCGGCCGGGTAGTATCCCAAAGCACAGCCGCAGAGACCAGCGCCGCCTACGGCACCATCGTGACCCTGACGATGGAATCGGACGGCAGCGAGGATACTGCCGAAATTCCGGCGGAAGAAACCCCGGCGGAAGAAACGCCCGCCGAGGAAACACAAGAGCAATAACGACAACACATCCCTCATATCCATAGAATAAGGAGGCAATCCCATGCAAACCATTCCTGCCAACGAACTGCTGGCTGGCCTGACTTTGGCCGAGCCGGCGGACATCCACGCTGTTGTTACCGACAGCCGCAAGGTCGAGCCCGGCTGCGTGTTCGTCTGCTTCCCCGGTGAACGCGTCGACGGCCATACCTTCGCCGCCGGTGCTTACCGGAACGGCGCCGCCTATATCATCGCCAACCACCCCGTGGACGGCGTGCCCGAGGACCGCACGGTCATCGTGCCGGACAGCGCCCGCGCCATGATCCGCATGGCCTCCAACTACCGCATGCTGTTCAGCCCCAAGATGATCGGCGTTACCGGCAGTGTGGGAAAGACCACCACCAAAGAGTTCTGCTACGCCGTCCTCTCCGCCTTTGGCAAAACCCTCAAGACTGAGGGCAACCAGAACAACGACATCGGTGTGCCCAACACCCTGTTCCGCCTGGATAACGACACCCGGTACGCCGTGGTGGAGATGGGCATGGACCACCTGGGTGAGATCGAGCGGCTGGCCCGCTGCGCCCGCCCCTCCGCCGGCATCATCACGATGATCGGCGTGTCCCACCTGGAAAATCTTGGCACCCGCGAGAATATACTGAAAGCAAAAATGGAGATCTGCGCAGGCCTGCCTGACGGTGCGCCCCTGGCCCTGAACGCCGACAACGACCTGCTGCCCACCGCCAGCGTACCCGCCCGCCTGCGCCCTGTATGGTTCGGCATCGAGAGCGAGACAGCCGATGTACGCGCCGCGGATATCCACACCGGCACCGATGGCACGACCTTTACGCTGGTGGATAAGGCATACGGCAGCTTTGCCGTGTCCATCCCCACCGCGGGCCTGCATACCGTGTACGACGCCTTGGCCGCCTACGCCGCCGCCACCCGCCTGGGGCTGGACCCCGCCCGGTGCGCTGCCGCGCTTTCCCGCTACCAGGCAACCGGCATGCGCCAGCATATCGTGGAGAAGGGCGGCATCACCTTTATCGAGGATTGCTACAATGCCAGCCCGGACAGCATGAAAGCTGCCCTCTCGGTGCTGAAAGCCCTGCCCAACGCGCGCAAGATCGCCCTGCTGGGCGACATGCTGGAACTGGGCGATGCCTGCGAGAGCGGCCACCGCGCAACAGGGGAGTGGGCCGCTGATGCGGGTGTGTCCCTGCTGATCGCCTACGGCCCCAACAGCGCCGCCATGGCCGAAGCCGCTAAAAACCGTGGTATTGCAACTGTGCATTGCCAAACGGCCGCAGAAGTGTTACAATACTTGCAGCAGTCTGTCCGCCCCGGCGATGCAGTGCTGGCCAAAGCCAGCCATGCCATGAAACTGGATGAGATCCTGGCGGACTTTTACGCTGCTTTGCCGCAGGCGTAACGCACAGCCCCGTGCAGCCGCGCCTACGTTTTACTTGAGGAATATGGAGGAATGACTGCATGGAGCCTACTGTCTCCGCAATTTTAGCCGCCGGTGCCGTTGGCGGCTTTGCCGTTACGGCTATCACCTGCTGGCTGTTGATCCCGGCTTTGCACCGCCTGCACTTTGGCCAGACCATCCGCGAGGAAGGCCCGACCTGGCACAACAAGAAAAACGGCACCCCCACCATGGGCGGCCTTGGGTTTATCTTTGGCATCTTGCTCACCATCGGCGTCGTGTACGGGTTGTTCCACAGCTCTGCGCCGGAGGTGCTGGGCCCCCAGCAGATGGCTGCCGGCATGCTGGTACTGTTTCTGGCCTTCGGCAACGGCCTGATCGGCTTCCTCGATGACTTCATCAAGGTCATCAAGCACCGCAATCTAGGGCTTACTGCCTGGCAGAAGATCATTTTGCAGGTCGCTGTCACCGTCGGGTTTATGATCGGCTTACACAGCCTGGGCCTGCTCTCCACCAGCGTCATGTTCCCGGTAGCGGGTATGGTCGATCTGGGGCTGGCTTACTATCCCATCGCGTTCTTCGGCATTATCTTCCTGGTCAATGCTGTTAACCTGACCGATGGCCTGGACGGCCTGTGCACCGGCGTGACCTTTGTGTCCATGCTGGGCTACCTGCTGGCAGGCAGCCTGCTGGGCTTTGTACATGTTTCGCTGCTGGCGGCCACCACCGCCGGCGCCTGCGTGGGCTTTCTGCTGTGGAACTTCTACCCGGCCAAAGTCTTTATGGGCGATACCGGCAGCATGTTCTTTGGCGGCATGGTCACGGCGCTGGCCTTTGTGATGGATCGCCCGGAGCTGGTGCTCTTCTTCGGCATCGTTTATATCTGGGACGCTATGACCGTGGTCATCCAGCGCATCTACTTCAAGGCCACCCACGGCAAGCGCATCTTTAAAATGACCCCCATCCACCACGCCTTTGAGCTGCGCGGCTGGAAAGAGGTCAAGATCGACGGCATCTTCGCCCTCATCGCCGCCATCGGCGTGGCGATGGGCATCTTCTACATCTGCATCGCATAATCAACCATAAGCAACAAGGAGGCTTGCACCCATTGGTTACGCATCTGTATGGCATTTTGGGTGTGATCCTTGACCGCACCTTTGGTAATATCATCCGCATGCTGCGGGTCATCCGCCTGCCCAAAGAGGAACGGGGCCATCTGTCCTGGACCTTTGTGGGCACACTGGCCGTCATATTGGCCTACGGGCTGATCATGATGTTCTCGGCCAGCTATTCCAGCGGCTACACCAACCATGGCGGCAACATCTACTACTTCATCAAGCCCCAGGCCATCGTGGCCGCGGTGGGCTTTGTCGTCATGCTGGGCGTGTCGCTTATCAACTACCGTGCGCTGCGGTATATGTTCTGGACATTTTACGTCATCACGCTGGCGCTGCTGGTGCTGGCGCTGTTCATGCCCAGTGACAATAACGGCTGCTACCGCTGGGTCTACCTGCCGGGCGGCATGTCCTTGCAGCCCTCGGAGCTGGCCAAGTTTGCCGTCATTTTGGGCACGGCGGATATTTTGGACCATCACCAGCGGGAGATCAAAAGCCTGTTCCAGTGTGTTTTCAAGCCCGCCTGCCTGCTGATTCCCATTCTGGTTTTGCTGAAGCTGGAACCCCACAACTCGGCCATGCTGCTGATGGCCATGATCTTTGCCACCATGCTGGTGTGCGCCGGGGCAGGCGGCGTAAAGCTGTGGGCTGTTGCTGTCCCGGCCGGTGCGGCTGTCCTGGTGTATTTTATCAAGTCTCTGGCCTCCGGCGACGGTTATGCGTCGGAGCGTCTGGGCGGCGTCTGGGGCCTGACCCCCACCGATACCGCCGGTATGCTGTGGCAGACCCGCCAGAGCATCTACGCCATCTCCACCGGCGGTCTGTTCGGCGTGGGCATCGGCAACAGCGTGCAAAAGCACCAGTGGCTGCCCTACGCCGAGAACGACTTTATCTTCGCCGTCGTGTGCGAGGAACTGGGCTTTATCGGCGCCATCGCATTGATCGTGCTGTTCGGTGCCCTCATTGTGCAGGGCATTGCCATCGCCCTCAACGCACCGGATTTCTTCGGCTCGCTGCTGGGCATCGGCATCATGGCGCAGGTCGCCTGGCAGGTGTTCTGCCATATCGGCGTGGCCACAGCGCTGCTGCCCAACACCGGCATCAGTTTGCCGTTCTTCTCCTACGGCGGCACCAGCTTGCTGATTATGCTGGGTGAAATGGGCATCATGCTAAGCATATCCCGCGCCGGAAACGGCCGCCGTGAGGCCCGCCGCCAGCGAGAACAGGAGGAAATGGAAAACCGCCTGCGCCAGAAAAGCACCTACCGCCGCCGCAGAGTTTGACGGCAGAAATCTATAAGGCAACGCCGCAGGCCCCCAAAGGGGTGCAGCGGTCTGCCTGAAAAAGGGGAGTTAGTATGCGTGTTCTGATTGCTGCCGGCGGTACAGCCGGTCATATCAACCCGGCGCTGGCCATTGCTGGTGCCCTGAAAGCCGCCGACCCGACCGCCGAGATCCACTTTGCCGGCCGCCGCGAGGGCATGGAGTACGGCCTTGTCACGAAGGCCGGGTATCCCTTCCATCACATCGAGATCAACGGCTTTCAGCGCCGCCTGAACGCCGAGAACATTGTGCGCAACGTCATTGCCCTGTGGCATCTGGCGCTGTCCGGTCCCCGCACCCAGAAGATCCTGAACGAGGTCAAGCCTGACCTCGTCATCGGCTGCGGCGGTTACGTCAGCGGCCCCGTGGTGCGCGCCGCTGCCAAGCGCGGCATCAAGACTGCCATCCACGAGCAGAACGCCTTCCCCGGTGTGACCAACAAGCTGCTGGCCAAGGATGTGGATGTGGTACTGGCCGCCAGCGCTGATGCGGTGGAGAAGCTGGGAGCCCCCGAAAAGACCACCGTGGTAGGCAACCCTGTCCGCCCCGAAGTGCTTACCGCCGACCGCGAAGCCGCCCGCCGCAACCTGAAGGCCGGCGACCGCACCGTTATCCTGAGCTTTGGCGGCAGCCTGGGCGCTGACCGCATCAACCAGGTGGTGGCGGACCTCTGCGCCTGGGAAAAGCAGCAGGGGGCGAACGTGCTGCACCTGCATGCCACCGGCAGCCGCGGCGTAGAGCTGTTTGATAAGCTGGAAAAAGAAAAGGGCTTTGCCCCCGGTGAGAACCTGGTTGTCACGCCCTACATCAACAATATGCCCCAGCTGTTGGCCGCCGCAGATTTGGTCATTGCCCGTTCCGGCGCGCTGACGCTGGCCGAACTGGAGGCCGTGGGCCGCGCGTCCATCCTGATCCCCAGCCCCAACGTGGCCGAGAACCACCAGTATTACAACGCCCTGGAACTGCAAAAGGCCGGTGCCGCCGTCGTCATCGAGGAAAAGAACCTGACCGGCGAGGGGTTGATCGAAACTGTGCAGCAGCTGCTGGCCCAGCCCGGCAAGCTGGCCGAGATGGGCGCCAACGCCAAGACCCTGGGCAACCCGCACAGTTTGGAGCTTATCACCGCCAAGCTGCTGGAACTTGTCAAATAATGCAACCATATTGTAACCGGAGTGGAGAGCGTATCCGCGGTCTCCGCTCTTGTTTTTTTGTATCGTTTCTTCTATAATAAATGTAAACTGTAAAAGTGTGCTTTGTAGGGGCGCACGGTGCGCGCCCGCGGGCCGATGCTCGTCATCGGCCCCTACAATCTAAATTATTTACCTGAATAGAAGGGAGGGCCGACCCATGGATTATAACCAGCGCAGCCGCGGGCAAAAGTCCGGGGTCGGTCATCCTGCCCGTGCGCCCCGCCGCAGCGTAAGCAGCCGCATGGGGCTGGAAAAACGCGGCGCACCTGCCCAGCAGCCCACGCGCGGCAATGCCCCGCGTCCCAATCAGCAGCGCGGCCCCAATCAACCGCCCCGTAGCGGCCAGCCCCCGCGGCAAAACCGCCCCGGCCAAAATCAGTCCAACAATGGCCGCCGCCCCCGCCCGCAGCAGCAGATCAACCCGCAAAAAAGCGGCTACACGCCCGGCTCGCCCCGCCGCCAGCGCCGCGTGACCCAGGCGGAGATTTTACGCCGCACGCGCCGCCGCCGCTTTCTGGGGATGCTGGCCGTGCTGGCCGTGCTGGCCATCGGCGCGTTCGTGTCGGTCAACCTGCTGTTCAAGGTGGCCATCTTCCGGGTCGAGAACTTCGACCACAGTACCCCCGCCGACACCGGCATTTATACCGAGGATGAGATCGTCTCGGCGCTGAATATCGAGAAAAACTCCAACCTTTTCGCCTTCTCCACTGCCGAAAAGACCAAGGAATTACAGGCGCAGTTCCCGTATCTGGACAAGGTG
>ERZ650918.2994-NODE-2994-length-10725-cov-19.766729_pt1 | contig 10725 bp, 5 predicted proteins | sample MGYA00514758_ERZ650918 | MGnify/ENA metagenome assembly ERZ650918 | reverse complement strand
TCTCTTGTTGATTTAGCCCAGCCTTCGTCCATGATTATATAGGGGATTCCGTAATGAGCGGCAAAGTCGATAAAATATTTATAGGTATCCAGATTACAGCCTGCTACGAAGTTTACATCCTGTCCATAAGGAGTAGCACCGTTCCACCATTCCCAGCTGGCCAGTCCGGGTTTAATCCAGGAGGTATCTTCCAATACATTCTTATCGGCCAGTTTGTAGGTCATGGTGTTTTCTATCAACTGTCCGTCATCTTTGGTAATGACGAAGTAACGCCAGGGGAAGCTGCGTTGCCCGCTGGTTTTAGCTATATAGTCTGCTTCTTTCAGAAGTTTGAGACTACGGTCTCCGTCTTCTCCGAATTCAAGAGGTACTTTGGGAAATACGGACGATACTCCGTTCCGGTCGTTGCTTTTCAGGAAGAGTGCAGGGTAGTCGGTCAATGCCGATTCGCTGATTAGAATCTTATAATCTTTGCGGGTATCAACTAGCAGAGGAAGGAGTGCCATTGGCCCAGCCGCTTTCCACTCTTGGCTTTCTACATGACGATACTCTTCTTCATAAGCAGTTTTAAATCCGCCGGGTTGCTGCATGTGTAACAGGTAGTTATCGGGAAAGTTTATCTGGAATATTTCATTGTTTACTTCAAGCATTCCCTTTTTATTGGTAATGAAGCGATGGGCAATACCGTCATCAAAAGCACGGAATTCTACCGAATAATCTCCTTTAAACTTCAGCAGGAGCTGGTTGTATTTGTTGGAGACTGTTGAATATTTCAGTGCTATGATTGGTTTTAGTGATTCGTCGATGCTTTTTCTGTTCGCCTTTATTAGTTTAGGATAGCTTCCCGCTTCCTGGTTTTTCAGTTGCATCTGAAGGTTACATTGTTTCAGTAATGTATCTTCCTGACAGACTATATCGTAATAGATTTTATCAGAGATATTTATTGAAACTTGTATGTTTCCGTCCGGAGATGTCAACCGATGCATCTTCTGTCCGTAACTATGCAAGGATGCACAGAGTGCTAGAGCTAGTAATAAATGTTTGTTCATGATAATGCTTTTGAAGGTGTTTTCTATTATGTTGTTACAAAAGTAGCATATAGAAGTAATAACTCATTGTTATTTTGTGACATTAGTATCTATTTTGTTTAAGATGTCGTTAGCCTATACAGAAATGTCACAAATGCCAATGTAATCTACATTGTGTGCCATTATGTTTTGTACAACGAGTAGAAGAGTGATAGTCAGTCCGCTGAAAGCCTGCTTCCCTATGGAGGGAAGCAGATTCAGTATTTTGTTTCTCATGCTTGTTATTTTTTCAGTTTTAGAGTAATGACCAGTTCCACCCGGCATCCGGCAGCATTGGTGAATGTACCGATATATTCGCCTGCTTTTTGGCTGTTGAAGCTGGAAACGGTAGCTTCCCGACGGTCAGAAGTAAAGCCGTCCGGACCTTCCCAATGCCAGTCACCATTAGAAGGATGCGGACCAAAAGTTACACTGTCTCCCTCTTTTACTTCCATTTCGCTGACGTTCTTCCATCCACCGTAATTAATGTAGGATACCAGTTCCGGACAAATGGTTGTTCCTTCCACTGCTATGGTAAAGTCTATCGAACTTTGGCGTCCGTAATCATCTGTATATGTAGCAGTGTATTTTCCTGCTTGTGTAGGAAGTACAGTTTGTAAACGGACTTCCCGTGTACCTGCAAAGAAACTTTCAGGACCAGTCCATGCCCATGAACCTCCCTTCTCGTTTTCCACTTCTGGGGCAAGAGTCACATTTCCTCCTGGATTAACGCGTATGAAGCTGCTTTTGGCCCATCTTCCCTGCATATCCTGCACTTGGGGAGTGATAGTACTACCTTGTTCGCCCTTGATAGAGATCAGGAAATTTATAATGCTTCGGTTACCTGCCATATCTGTATAAGTAGCGGTATAGGTACCTCCGCGTTGTACATTCTCCAATTTAACAATCCGCTCGGTGGATGTGAATCCTTGTGGACCATTCCACAGCCAATTACCTTTCGCCGGTTCCGGTTTGAAAGTGACTGTACCTCCTTTTTCTACTACAGCTATGCTTTCTTTTATTATTTCACCCTTGGTGACGGAAACGTGTGGTTTAATGACTTGCGCATTTTTAATTTTGTTATATGCAATTTGCGCCATAAGAGCGGAACCTGCATCATCCGGGTGCACATTGTCCGGAAATTCCTTACTTGCACTTAGCAATGGTTGGTGGAAGTCGATGATGTATGCACCGATTTCTCCGGCTATTTCTTTCACACGTGGGATCAACTCTGTTTCAACCATCTGGTTTTGAGGAGCTTTATCCGGTCCGAACAAAGGTGGTGCCAAGCAGACATAGATGATGGGGTCTTTCCCGTTTTGCCTGAATTCTGCTACCATATCCAGATAGTTAGGCTTGAACTCTTCTTTTAATTTGTTCCAACGCCAAGGGTCAGCATCGTTTGTTCCTAAAGCAATAATCAGGATTTGCGGATTTGCTTCTTTCGCTTTGACAAAACGGTCAGTGTTCCAATAAGGGGCATCGCTGTTCTTGAACATGGTTGTACCACTCACGCCACAGTTAAGTACTGTATAACCACTTCCTAGCAGTTTACCCATTTGTCCTGGCCAAGCTTTCTCCTGACAGGTATTTCCGAATCCCTCTGTGATACTATTGCCTACACAAACAATCTTGACTGGTTGTTGAGCTCTTGCTACGGTCTGGTCTACTTCCGGGGTGGATGGCTCTTGCTTTTGTGTATCCTCGTTACTGCTACATGCTGTCGAGAGCATGGTAAATGCAAAACAAAGCAGTAAACTCCATCTTTTTATCATATTATTCTTAGTTTTATTCTATGGTTTTTCATCCGGGGTTACCTGTGTCATAACTACGGCACTTACCATTTCCATTGCTGTCCATGTCTTTCCTTGTTCCGGTATTAATGGTGTCGGTTTAGCCCACTCATTAAAGGTGATGTTATTAACTCGTTCACGCGTTTCCCAAGCGGCAACAGCATTCTTACGCATCCATTCATAATAGGTAATTGGTTTTCTTGCAGAGGTATAATCTGTTTGATAATCCCATAAGTCATTGTCTTTTACAAATAATCCCATACCTCGTGCAAACTCGGATTGCCATGTACCATCGCGATGCCATTTCGACATTATTCCGTTTTCATCTACTTTATCTCTCATTACAAACTGAATAGATTCTTTAGCATGTTGAGCGTAGATTTCATTCTTGGTTATACGATATAACGCATTGGCTGCTTCGATAAAAGCTCCTACATTATAGACGTTATAAGAGCGGGGCCTTACTCCGTCTTTGCTGATCTTCTCGTCAACGGCTCCATTTGGTTCACGTAATGTAGTGTATATCCAGTTGTATATGTCTTTTGCTTGGTCCAGATATGTTTGGTTTCCGGTTGCTTCATAGAGATAACAAGCCATAGATACGGCCGGGTTATTGCTTAATCCCGATTTATCGGATTTGTCGACACTCCACCAGAGACCACCACCGAGTGCTGTATCGTATCCGCGGTTGTAGAGAAATTCCCAGTCCCACTTTGCCTGTTCCAGGAACCGTTCATTGCCTGTGATTTGATAACCTCGTATAAAGGCAAGGCCAGCCCATAGTAAGTCGTCTTGGAAGTCATTCCAAGTCCAGTCCATAATGTCATTGGTTTTGGGATTTTTCTCATGTTGGCGGAAAGCATCCAGCAAGTTTGTTATTAACGGTTTTAGCGATTCGTCTTTCCGGCATTCATAACGGTCTTCGACCATTAGTATAATCAATGCTTGATTCCAAAAGTAGGCCCAATGGGTAGAAGTCTGATTTTCCCGATAATAAGTAAGCCCGTCTTTACTATTGTTCTTTTCGAGTAAAAATGCTTTATTGTAGTAATAGAATGAACTATCGGCAATGGATGGTGGAATTTCATCATCTTCTCCCGGAGTCGGATCCGGATTTGGGGTGGGAGCTGGATTGTCTGTTGGTGGTTGAACAGGTTCATTATCTTCTCCGCTGCATGAAATCGGTAACAGCGCAAATATGCAAATAAAAAGTCCTATTAGTTTTTTCATTATATAAAACGGATTAATTAAAGAAAAGGGATATTACAAAGTTAGTTATTGTAATCTCCCTCTTTCTCTAAATTGGTTATATATTATTTAAGTCCATACGCATATACTTCAGCTAAGGCTGAATTGGTTCCACTATAACTTTCGGTTATTAGAACCTTAAAGTAACGTCCTTTTGTTGGAGTAATACCAAATATTTGAGAACCACTTTCCCGCTTCAGGGAGAATTTTCCTACTGTTTCCCAATGTTTTTTATCAGAACTTACCAAGAATTCACCTGCTTTCACATAATTGGACCCTTCTCTCTGTACTAGAGCAAATTGGGTGAATGTGTATTCTTTTTGAGCATCGATGATTAATTCATGAGGTAGGTCGTGATGTTGACCATTTTCCCATATAGAATGCCAGTATGTTTTAAGGTCACCATCTAATACGCGATCGGCCGGTCCACTATTCTGTCCTATTTCTCCATGCAGTTCTTCTGTATTAGCCTCTGCTGTCCATCCTGTACGATCTAATTGTGTTCCCATGATGCGAATGGCCAATGGATACAGGGCATTAGTTGAAGAAATCTCAAATCGGGAAACACTATTAATTTTGATAGGTAACATATAATCACCCGGTTGTAATTGTGATCCTTCTATTTTAACGACTAAATCAGTACTTGTTGTTCCGCCAGGCAGTGTCATTGACTGTTCAAATGAATAAGTATTCTCTGGAAGCTGTTGGAAAAGAGTTCCGTTGGTGTTATTATATTGACTAATATACTCATTATTTACCATGAAACCACATTCTATATCCCACTTGTTATTGGTATCTAGTTTGAATGGGATCTTTTCAGAGATAGTTGAAACGAGTCCATAAGTGTATGCTTTTACGTTCACATATGAATCTTTAAATCCAATAGTAGGCGTAATAACTTCTTTCAATTGTAGGAACAATTGATTTTTAGTAGCATTAATAGAGTCGTTTTCGCTACTGACGTATAGTGGAAGTACCCATATAGCACTTGGATTACTTTCAATGGCAGTCATCACTTCTCGAGGTTTCAGAGATAAGTTGACTAGTTTGTAACCGTCTTCTGCCGAAAAATCCAGTTGAGAATTATCGAGTGAATAAGCGTTCGGACTGATTACTTTATAGTTTACCCCTTCCAAATCACTGTATTGCTGGTCTACTTCTTCCTGGCTCAATATAGTAATATTAGCCTTAGCACTTAAGGTGGGGTCACTTCCTGCTTTGATGACGGAGAATGAATATACATTGTCTTCTTCTGTATTATACAATGTCATTTCTTGTTTGCCACTAATATTCAGGTATAATATTTTGTGAAACTTCTCCGGTACCTGATTCTCGAGATCATATTCCGATCCTTCGCAGGCGCCTAAACTAATCAGGCAACTTGCTAACAATGATAAATATATTATCTTTTTCATTTTCTTGTTACTTTAATTGAATATTAATATTCAGGAGCTTGCACCAATTGTGGGTTGTTATAAATTTCATCAGATTTGATGGGCCATAAATACATACGGTTACTCCATTGGAACTGTTGATTAACAACAGTACGTTGATTCAAATCACTGAAACTGGGATTCATGCCTGCACCTTGTACGTTCAATCCTTCACGTACTCCGGCTCTCAATACTTTAGGAGCAATCATCCAACGACGTACATCATAGAAACGGTGACCTTCCCCCCAGAGTTCAACAAAACGTTCGTTGCGTACCCAATCCATCATAGACATATCACCAGTCACGTCTGATTCTGTTAATTCTGGTATACCGGCACGTTTGCGGATAGGATTCAAATATTTAATAGCATTTTTATTGTCTCCTAAAGCTGCATAACATTCAGCGACGTTGAGGTAAAGTTCAGCTAAACGGAAAAGAGGTTTTGCATAATTTTTACGGTTGTCTTTGCCTGTGACTGACGAAATGCGAATTTCAGGTGCTGTATATTTCTTACTGATATATCCTGTGACTGTATAATCTCTATTGAAGAGTTCAGGGTTGTAGCCTTGTTTGTTGCCGTCCCGTAAATTAATGCGTAAAGGGCTGCCGTCACACATGATGGGTGAATAATCATCACCGTCGAATGATAAATTGGCGTAAAAACGTGGTTCCCGGTTTACATTCAATTTGATTACTTCTTGGCGATCACTCAAACTGGCTGAAGCAAACCATTCATTCTTTTGTGAGAATTCTGGATCTTTTTCCGGTAGTTTTCCTTCTTTGGTATAAAAATGTTCTGCGCTATAGAGAGTTGGTGAAATTGCGCACCAACCATCTATCCAATTATTGTTATACTGTAATATACGTTTAGGCCATGTTGCAAAATTAATCCATTGTCTGTCACCATCTTTACCTTGCATGAATACTCCCCAGATGATTTCCTTGTTACCGTCGTTTTCATCGGAGTTGGGGATACTACGTAACATTAATACTCTTTTAGCAAATTCTTTACCTTCTGGCGTACTTGTATCTAACCCTGGAATATACGGATTAGGAACGTCAGTCAGAGTACGCGGGAGATTATTCATATCTACTAACGAACGTCCCCCTTCGTTTTCTGCATATTGCAAAGCATCCAGATTTGCGTCCAAAGCACGTTGCCACTTTTGTGAATCATAGGTATGGCTGACTAGTTCTTTTCCATATCCGGGAGTCTCATAGTTGGTGTTCTTCCAATCAGGATAAGGGAATTTACCATTCCATAAATCAGATGCGGCATAGAGAAGTACACGTCCTTTGATTGCTTTGGCGGCTGTGGAAGTTGCGCGTCCCCAGTCATCTGCATTTCCTACTGCTGGTAAATTGGGGGCTGCATCATCTAATTTCTTCACGATATAGTCCACCACGTAGTCATAATGTGAACGACCCGGCATATCTTCCGGCATGGTTGATTGAGGAAGGCGTTGGTCTACAATAGGAATAGGACCATACATAGCCAATAAACGGGAGTGATAATAAGCCTTTAGAAATTCAGCTTCCGATTTCCAGCGTGCTTTGTCAGCCTCTGTGGCACCTCGCGGATTGTTCTCCTCCAGAATGTTCAGGAACATGTGACAATGCCCATTATAGTTATAATAACCATCCCAATAACCACCGGCATTGGTAGAAGACCATAGGTTCCAGGCGGTTTTCTGATTATCTCCATTCCACAGAGGAGGATCTACGGATTCGTCGGCAGACCATTCGTATGTAGAATATACAAAGGGAGCGCAAGACTCTACTGCAATATAGCAAGAGTTGATGAAGTTGACGGCGTCTGTAGCATCAACCATTGTGTCTTTGGTTTCTGGTTGTTCGGGTGGAACAACATCCAGATAGTCACATGATGCGAATATGCTTAGGGGGAGAATAGCACGTAGTGCAATCTTTTTTATAGTAAGTTTTTTCATATTATTGAAGTATTACATGTTAGAAATTCAATTGTACACCAAAATTGAAAGTACGTTGTAATGGGTAGGCATTCCAGCTAAGTTCCGGATCCCAAAGTTTGAATGGACTCCATACGGCCAAATTGTCTCCACTAAAGTAAACACGGCAATGTGGGAATGAGTAGCCTACTTCCAGCGTTTTAAAGCGGATAAAGTTTCCATTACGCAGCCAGTGGCTACTTGCTTCTTTGTTGTTCTTAATGTCAGTGTTGCTTAATCCTAATCTAGGGAAAGCGGCGTCTGGATTGGGGTTGTCTATTGACCAATGGTCGTCGGCTATCCACTGCATCACATTGTTGTTTCTTTCACCAAACTCTGTCATTGCACTATTAATCATGATTTTGCGTTGAGCTGATCCATTGAAGAATACACCAAAATCAAGTTTCTTATATGTCAGATTCAATCCTAAACCATATTGAATGCGTGGCATGGAGCCGAAGGAAGATAACATAACTTTATCATCATCATTAATTTTTCCATCTCCATTCACATCGCGATACTTGATATCACCAGGTTTTACTTGACTGCCTAACCCGCTTTGATCCGGACCATTATCAATTTCTTCTTGATTCTTGAAGTAGCCTTCTGAAACATATCCCCATGATATACTTAGAGGTTGTCCGGTCTTTTTCTTCCATACGGCTTCATAATTCGGTTCATCATAATAAACGTATTTGTTTCTGTTGTATGTAAAGTTAGCACGTAGGTCTACATTTAAATCCTTGATTACTTCTTTGTGCCAGTTTAAACTTAGTTCTATACCTTTATTATCTACCTCGCCAATGTTACTCCAGGGGGTTGTTCCAAAATAACCTAATAAGGTAGGCCATGAACCGCGTTTCATAAGTATCTTGTGGCGATGGTCAAAGAAATAATCAAAAGTGATATTCAGTTGGTTGAATAATTCCACATCGACACCTATATCTAATTTATTTACACGTTCCCAACAAGCATCTTCAACGCCAAAAGAACCAAACGAAGGGCCATTTTGTGTGAATTCGCCATCAAATCCGGTATGGTATCCTCCACCTGAAAGACCAATTTGGCTTACATACAGATAATGGCCTGCACCTTCATCCATTTGGTCGCTTCCTACAATACCGTAAGATCCACGGAGTTTCAAATAGTTCACATGTTTCTTTATAGGTTCCCAGAACTTCTCTTCACTGATAACCCAACCTAAAGACATAGCTGGGAAAAATTCAAAACGATCCTCTTTCAATAAGCGTTCGCTTCCATTATAGCCAAAGTTGAACTCTGCTAAATATTTGTGTTGATAATCATAGGTGAAACGGCCGGATAAACCTTGCAATCTGTTAGGGCGTACACCTGAACGATTTTCACGTTGCATGTACATTAACATTCCTGATACAGAATGACTTCCGAAAGTACGGCTGTAGTCTAAACGTGCATCAAAATAAAATGTACTGTTGGAACTATATCCGTTATCCTTTTCTGTGATATAATCGTCACCGGAATCTCCTAAACGTTCCAATTCGTATGTGTCTGGGTTATTAGGATCCCATGTGTTCCCCATCATGCGATAATAGTAAGGAGCAATACTACGGGTGAAATTGGAAGATGCCCAGTTCTTGAAATTGACTAATGCCGTAAGTTTCAGCCCTTTGGTCACAAAGTCTAATCCTTGCTCTATATTCATGACCGTATTCAAGGTATTATAGTTTTCTTCTTTGAAAGAACTTAGCATTTTAGCATAAGGATTAGTGTATAATTCCGACCCGGAAATGATATCATTACCAAAGCGAATGTGCGTATCATCCGCTTGGGCAGGATAAGTTGCCGGGAAGAGCACAGGAGCTACATCACGAGCTGCACCAAACAAATCTGTTGTTGAATAGTTAGGACCTTTCAATTTACCGATTTGTGCATTCATTCTTAAACCTATTTTCGTTGTAGAAGTCAACTTGTATGTCAGGTTATTCTGAAAAATATAATTCCAGCGGTCAATGTTATTATCGTATGAATATGTTTTAGGAGTATCTAACATACCAGTGTCATGATTGGCCTGGATACTCATATAATAGGTTATTTTAGAACCACCACCAGAAACATTGATGTTGGCACGTTCATTCCATGTCTGATTTTTGAACATTACATCCTGCCAATTCACATCAGGATAACGATAAGGATATTTGTGACTACGTGTCATGTCAATATCTTCCTGAGAGTAACGGGTAGCCTTGTCACGGGCTGTTGCTGCTTCATTATATATTTCCATCCAGGTTGCACCATCCACATAGTCAACAAACTGCATAGGTTTTTGTAAAGAAGCTTCTACTGTTACATTTATCTTGGCACGTTGATTGACCTCACCATCTTTCGTCGTAACCAACATTACTCCATTTGCACCGCGAGCACCATAAATAGCAGTTGCGGATGCATCTTTTAATATGGAAAAGCTTTCGATAGATTCTGTAGGTATACGATCCAAGTCGCCAGAAGAAATTTCCACACCATCCAACAAAATTAAAGGTGTGGACACTCCTCCAAATGTACTGATACCACGAATATAGAAAGAAGAAGTAGAACCTGGTTCACCACTGCTGGTAGTAGAAACAACACCTGCCAGTTTTCCTGCAATGCTGTTTGTTAATGAAGAACTAGGAGCTTTCAAAGTTGCACCTTTAACGGACGTAATAGCCCCTGTAACAGAAACTTTCTTTTGTGTACCGGCTCCTACAATAACAACCTCACTTAGCATCTCATTGTCAGATGCTAATTTCACGTTGATAAAACCTTGGTCAGTGATATAGACATTTTGTTTCTTATAGCCGATATAACTGATTTCCAATGTTTCTCCTTTCTCATTGATAGGAATAGAGAAGCGTCCGTCCAGATCGGTAATAACGCCAGTTTTGGAGCCTTTTATAACAATATTTGCTCCGACGATAGGAGTTCCGTCCGTTTCATCTACAACGGTTCCTGTAAGAGTACGTTTCCTACTGTTTTGCTGAACTTCCAGAAGATTATTCTGTGTTTCAACATCACGGTTTGTCAGGTTAGTAATCGCCAATGGTGCCTCTGCTGCTTTGAATTCGTTAGCAGCTGTGACGGACAATGGACAACTCAATAGGCAAAGCAGCGAATATTTAAGCCATCCTGCTTTGTTAATTAAACGATCATTTTCCATGTTCTTAGATTTGGATAATTAATAATTATATGTGATCTCTTTTAG
>ERZ650918.2992-NODE-2992-length-10734-cov-2.998783_pt1 | contig 10734 bp, 9 predicted proteins | sample MGYA00514758_ERZ650918 | MGnify/ENA metagenome assembly ERZ650918 | reverse complement strand
TATGTCGCTGAAGCGACCCGCCGCAGGCGGAGAATCCTGCAAGCAGGATTCTTTCTTAAATTCAGGAGTTTTTACATGATGATGAATTCTGTGTTATAATGAACGGACGATGTTGGATAATTATTTGATAGCTATTGTTGCGTGAGGTGTTTTGATATGGATAAGCCGGTGGTTCGTATTTCCGTCAGAAATCTGGTGGAGTTTATATTAAGAAGCGGGGATCTTGACAACCGGGGAGGATCTTCTGACAGAGAAGCAATGCAGAAGGGCAGCAGACTGCACAGAAAAATACAGGGCAGGATGGGAAGCCATTACAGAGCGGAGGTTTCTCTTAAATATAAAACAGAATATGAAGATGTAGGTATCCAGGTAGAGGGCAGAGCTGACGGAATCTTCACAGAAGATGGACAGTGCTGGATCGATGAGATCAAGGGTGTTTATGCAGATGTCAGTCAGTTGGAAAAGCCTGTGGAGGTTCACCGTGCACAGGCAATGTGTTATGCCTGGATCTACGCACAGGAGCAAAAACCGGAGAAGATCGGAGTGCAGATGACATATGGGAATCTGGACACAGAGGAGCTTAAGTTTTTCAGAGAAGAATATACGCTGGAAGAACTCGGACTGTGGTACCAGAATCTTTTGGACAGGTATCATAAATGGATCGCATACCAGCTTGCATGGAAAAAAGAACGGAATGTGTCCATGAGTGATCTGGAGTTCCCTTTTGAATATCGTGAGGGACAGCGAAAAATCGTATCCGGTGTATATCACACTATATCCACAGAAAGACAGATTTTTGTCCAGGCACCTACAGGAGTAGGAAAGACCATGTCCACGATCTTTCCGGCAGTGAGAGCAGTTGGTGCAGGACTGGGGGAAAATATTTTCTATCTTACAGCAAAGACCATTACCAGGACTGTGGCTGAAGAAGCTTTCTCCATATTAAAGGAGCATGGACTGAAATTTAAAGTGATAACCATTACCGCGAAGGAAAAGCTGTGCTTCTGCGATAAAACAGAATGCAATCCTGAGAACTGTCTGTGGGCGAGAGGACATCTGGACAGAGTGAATGATGCTGTTTTTGAACTGTGGACCACGCAGGACAGCTATGACAGGGATACTCTGCTGGAATATGCGAAGAAATGGCAGGTGTGTCCCTTTGAAATGTGCCTGGATCTGGCAGTCTGGGTGGACGCTGTGATCTGTGATTATAATTATGTATTTGATCCCAATGTTTATCTGAAAAGATTTTTCGGGGAGGGTACTTCCGGAGAATACATTTTTCTGATTGATGAAGCTCACAATCTGGTGGACAGGGGAAGGGAAATGTACAGTGCTCATGTGGACAGAGCGGATGTACTGGAGGCGAAGAGACTGGCCGGGGATTACAGTAAAGGTCTGGTGCGAGCACTGGAAAAAGTGAACAGACAGCTTCGAACTCTGGAAAAGGAGTGTACAGAGTATGAAATCCTGCCAAATCCCGGAGCAGTTTCCCTGGGAATGCTTCAGGTGATGGGGGAGATGGATAAGCTCCTGGAGGAACTTCATGGAAAGGAACTTCCGGAGCAGCTGCTGGAATTTTACTTCTGTGTGAGAGATTTCCTGAACATTGATGAACTTCTGGATGAAAATTATGTGGTTTATACAGAAATGGGAGAAGGGGGAAAGGTGATTCTGCGGCTTTTCTGTGTAAATCCTGCAGCAAATATTCATAGATGTCTGGAAAAGGGAAAAAGTGCGGTTTTCTTTTCTGCGACTCTGCTTCCCATGGATTATTACCGTACACTTTTAAGCACCAGAAAGGATGACTATGGGATTTATGTGACTTCTCCTTTCAGGCAGGAGAACAGGTGCATTCTCACAGGACGGGATGTGAGCAGCAGGTATACCAGAAGAGGATATGAGGAATATCACAGGATCGCATCTTACATTGCCAGAACTGTATGGACAAGAAAAGGAAATTATATGGTATTCTTTCCTTCTTATAAATTTATGGAAGATGTTCTGGAGGTGTATGAGAATGAGTTTTCAGCGGAATGGGTTCGCTGTATTTCGCAGACATCGGGAATGAATGAGAGGGAGAAAGAGGAATTTCTGGAGGAATTTTCTGCATCAGAGGGAACACTGGTGGGATTTTGCGTAATGGGCGGGATTTTTTCAGAGGGGATTGACTTGATGGGAGAGAAGCTGATCGGAGCGATCATTATAGGAACTGGTCTTCCTCAGATCGGAACAGAAAGGGAAATCCTCAGACAGTATTATGATAAAAAAGGTGTGAACGGATTTGATTATGCATACAGATATCCGGGGATGAATAAGGTGCTGCAGTCAGCCGGGCGTGTGATCAGAACCCAGGAGGACACAGGGATCATACTTCTGCTGGACGAGAGATTTACAGGAAAAGATTACAGGAATCTGTTTCCTGCTGAATGGTCTGACAGGGGAAACTGTACTTTAAATACTGTGGAAGAACAGCTGGGGAGCTTCTGGAACAGGATCAGAGAAAAGAACTGAACACTGATACTGAGATTCTGGTCTTTGCTGGAAAAAAGATAAAAATCTTGCTATCCTGAATAAAACAATATATACTTTGCTTACTGTGAATGGGATGTGAAAAGAAACCGTAAAAGGAGTTTTGCATGAGAAAAAATAGACAAACAGCGAAATATTATATTAAAAGTTATATCATAGCCGGAAGTCTGGCCGGAGCCATTTCCATGGCACTGGCTTTGCCGGCTTCTGTTATGGCTACACAGCAGAGTCTTGCATCTGTTACCGGGCAGGCACAGATTCAGCCAATGGGAGATGGAAGCGGGAAATATATGATGAAGAGTGACGGATTTTACTGTCTGGATGTGAACGGTGCCGGAAGTACCCAGGCGGAGATCCATTATTTTCAGGATTATGAGATAGACGGAACTGTATTTGACGGATATTATTACCATGATGCAGATGGGAAATTCAAAGCTTGCAGTCCTCATATGGAGCATCTGAAAGGTGTTGCAGTGTTTGGGGATAAGACAGATGAGGAAGCTGATACACAGAATGCCCAGGAGGCAGAGAAATTTGACGGATATTACTTTGTGAACAATCTGGGGCGTCTGTCAGCAGCACCGCAGGTAAGGTATATTGACAATCTGGCAATAGACGGGATTACTCTGAATGGATATTATTATTTTGATGAAAATGGCAGACTGGTAACAGAACCTGGCATCCATTCGCTTGAAATGGACTGTTATGAGATGAATTTTGACGGGAGCTATTATTTTGGCGGTACAAATGGCGCCCTGCTTCAGGAAAGCACAGTGACGGATGATGGTTTTATTGTGGATGATACGGGAAAGATCGTGAATATGGATGATCTTGGGATAGATAATCTGAAGCCCCAGCTTGAGAAGATGCTGTCCGGATATCAGGGAACCTGGAGTGTTTATGTGAAAGACCTTAATGAAGAAAAGGAAATCCTGATCAATGATACTTCTCTGTATTCTGCAAGTCTGATCAAAGCCTTTGTAATGGCAAAGACATATGAGGACATGGAGCAGGTAAAGGCAGATGAGGCAAAGAAATTAAATACTGCAGATACAAAAACTGTAGATGTAAAATTAAATGACCTGCTGTGGAATATGATCACAGTCAGTGACAATGAATCCTGCAATGAACTGGTGAAGCTTCAGACAGATTCCCTTGATTTCAAAAAAGGTGCGGAGGATATTAACAAATATCTGGAAAAAGAGGGCTATACAGAGACAAGTGTGCAGCACACCCTCCATCCTGCAGCATCCGCACAGGAGAGTCTGGGTGGCAGAAACATGACTTCTGTAAAAGATTGCGGCACTCTGCTTGAAAAAATCTACAAGGGGGAATGTGTCAGCAAAGATGCATCAGAAGAAATGTTAAATCTTCTGTCAAATCAGGAAAACACCTGGAAGATCCCCCAGGGACTTCCGGATGGAATAAAATCTGCCAACAAGACCGGCGAGACAGACCAGGATCAGCACGATATCGCAATTGTCTATGGCGAAAAGACAACTTATATCCTATGTGTGATGTCTGAAAACTGCCCGGAGAGTACGGCGGTGACGAACATACAGAATATTTCAAAGATTGTATATAATTATTTGAACCTGTAGCCGCCAGACCTGCGCGGAATGATTGATTTTTACAGGAAAATCATGTATAATACCAACGAACTATGCCTATAGAAAAAAGTTTAACCGAATCAGGCTGTGAAACAACTATTCAATTATGAGCAGATAGTCAAACGGATGATTTTATCCGCTTGATTCAGGAAAGTCAGGAGGAAGAATTTAAATGCGAGTTGATGCGGACGATTTTGCCCGACCTTGCAGCTGCGGCAGGGAACACCAGATTGCAGTGAAAGAGATTTTGATAGAAGCCGGAGCTGTAGAGAAGCTTGAAGAAGAGATGTCAGAGGGAATGCTCAGAGAGTACATATCCCCGCTGGTCATCTGCGATACCAATATCTATGCGGCAACAGAGGAACTTATGGAGGATATCTATGACAGGTGCCAGGTACTTGTTCTGGATGCAGAGGGACTTCAGGCAGACCGGCATGCAATAAAAATTGTGGAGAACAACATGGAAGAGGACATTGACCTGATCCTTGCAGTAGGAGCAGGCACGATCCATGATATCAGCCGTTATATTGCACATAATTACAAAGTACCTTTCATTTCAGTGCCTACCGCAGCAAGTGGAGATGGATTTGTAACAACAGTAGCAGCAATGACCCTGGATGGAGTAAAGAAGACTGTGCCTTCAGTAGCTCCGATCTGTGTATATGCAGATACAGATATTTTTTCAAAAGCACCACAGCGCCTGACTGCAGCCGGGATTTCAGACTTGATGGCGAAATACATCTGTCTTGCAGACTGGAAGATTGCAAACCTGGTCACCGGAGAGTATTTTTGCCGCGAAACTGTAAAACTGGAAGAGAAAGCGTTAAAAACTGTGAAATCTTCGATTCAGGATATTACAGAGGGAGAGGAAGATGAATGCGAACAGCTTATGTATGCATTGATTCTTTCCGGACTTGCAATGCAGATGATCGGTAATTCAAGGCCTGCGTCCTGTGCAGAGCACCAGGTCACACATCTGTGGGATATGGAAGTGATCAATGGTCCGCTGGATGCACTCCACGGAGAGAAGGTTTCTGTAGCAGCACTTCTTGTACTGGAAGAATACAAGCGTATCGCTGCAGCCATCACACAGGGAAGATGTCACGCAAAACCCTATGAGAATGAGGACGAGGAGCTTCTGAAAGAAACTTTTGGAAAAAAAGGACTTCTGGAAGAAATAAGAAAAGAAAACGAGCCGGAATTGTTAGAAACTATTTCACCCCAGCATCTGGAAAAATGCCTGAACGGGATAGAGGAGATTATTGATGAGCTTCCCAGTGAACAGACTATGTTCCGTTTGCTGGAGAAAGCCGGATGTGCGAAAACCGTTTATGATATCGGACTCGATGAATCGGCTGTTTTGCCAAGCCTCAGACTTGCTCCTTATACAAGGAGACGGTTAAGCTTATTGAGAATCAGCAAGATGCTGGATATAAGAGGAGAATGATTATGCGTGTTGGAATGGGATATGATGTACACAGACTGACCGAAGACAGAGATCTGATCCTGGGTGGTGTGAAGATAGACTGGGAAAAAGGTCTCCTGGGACATTCAGATGCAGATGTACTGATCCATGCAGTTATGGATGCACTTCTGGGAGCAGCAGCACTGGGCGATATCGGAAAACATTTTCCGGATACAGACCCTGCATATAAAGGAATTTCCAGTATTCTGCTGCTGGAACATGTGACGAAGCTTTTGAGAGAGCACCATTATGAGATCGGAAATATAGATGCAACGATCATTGCACAGAAACCAAAGATGGCACCTCATATTCCACAGATGAGAGCCAATATGGCGAAAGCAATGGGAATCAATGAGTCTCAGCTGAACATTAAGGCCACTACAGAGGAAAAACTGGGATTTACGGGAAGAGAAGAAGGAATTGCATCTCAGGCAATCTGTCTTCTTAATGAAAGAAAAGAGAGTTAATGATAGAGAAAACTGGAGGAATAAAACATGAAACTTTTTAACACACTGACACGTAGAAAAGAAGAATTCGTACCTCTTGAAGAGGGAAAAGTTCGTATGTATGTCTGCGGTCCGACTGTATACAACCTGATCCATATCGGAAATGCACGTCCGATGATCATCTTCGATACCGTACGCCGATATATGGAATACAAAGGATATGAAGTAAACTATGTTTCCAATTTTACAGACGTAGATGACAAGATCATCAAGAAAGCAATCGAAGAGGGCGTAAGCGCACAGGAAATTTCCGAGCGTTATATTGCAGAGTGTAAGAAAGATATGGATGGCATGAATGTAAAACCTGCCACAACCAATCCACAGGCAACACAGGAAATCGACGGAATGATCAGTATGATCCAGACTCTGGTTGATAAGGGATATGCTTATCCGGCAGCAGACGGTACTGTTTATTTCAGAGTTAAGAAGTTCAAAGAATATGGCAAACTTTCGCACAAGAACCTGGATGATCTGCAGTCCGGTTTCCGTTCTCTGCAGGTATCCGGTGAAGACCAGAAAGAAGATCCACTGGATTTTGTTCTCTGGAAACCGAAGAAAGAGGGAGAACCATCCTGGCCTTCACCATGGTGTGACGGACGTCCGGGATGGCATATTGAGTGTTCTGTTATGGCGAAAAAATACCTTGGTGATGAGATTGATATCCATGCAGGCGGAGAAGACCTGATCTTTCCTCACCATGAGAACGAGATTGCACAGAGTGAATGCTGCAACGACAAAATCTTTGCAAAATACTGGATGCACAATGCATTCTTAAATATTGATAACAGAAAAATGTCCAAGTCTCTTGGAAACTTCCGTACTGTTCGTGAAATCAGTGAACAGTATGACCTGCAGGTGCTTCGTTTCTTCATGCTGAACGCACATTACAGAAGTCCGCTGAATTTCAGCGCAGATCTGATGGAAGCTGCAAAGAATGCATTAGAACGTATCACAGATGCAGCAGCAAACTTAAAGGACAGAAAAGCAGCAGCACAGACAGAAACTGCAACAGATGCAGAGAAAGAACTGCTTGCACAGGCACAGGAATTCGTAAAGAAATTTGAAGAAGCTATGGATGATGATTTCAACACAGCAGATGCACTGGCAGCAATCTTTGAACTGGTTAAATTTGCAAATACAAATGTATCAGAGGTAAGTTCTGCAGAATTTGCAGGAGCACTTCTTGACACAATGGTGAAATTATGCGATGTACTTGGTCTGAAGGCTGTGAAAACAGAAGAAATCCTTGATAAAGAAATCGAAGACCTGATCGCAGAGCGTCAGGAAGCAAGAAAAGCAAAGAATTTCGCAAGAGCAGATGAGATCAGAGATGAGCTTCTGGCTAAGGGAATCATCCTTAAGGATACCCGCGAGGGAGTAAAATGGAAACGAGCTTAAATGATATGAGTGAAACAAACGGACTTAATGAAGAGAATTTGAGTAGTTTGAAAGGCATGCTTCATCAGTTGTTTCATTTGGAAGATAAAGACTTGCGAACCTATTCTCCGCTGACATTGGCGTATATCGGAGATGGCGTCTATGAACTGGTGATCCGCACGATCCTTGTAAAAAAAGGCAATTGTCCGGTGAACCAGCTTCACAGAAAAGCCAGCAGTCTGGTTAAGGCAGGAACCCAGTCTTCCATGATGGAAGTGATTGAGCCCATGCTCACAGAGGAGGAACACAGCGTTTACAGAAGAGGAAGGAATGCTCATTCTCCTACAATGGCTAAACATGCAACCATGGCAGACTACCGCAGGGCAACAGGGTTTGAAGCTCTGATGGGCTATTTATATTTAAAAGATGATTTCAGCAGGATCATAGAACTGGTCCGTGCAGGGATCGGAGAGGATAAGATATGAGTGAACAGATAGAAGGACGCAATGCGGTTCTGGAAGCGTTTCGTTCCGGCAAATGTGTAGATAAGCTTTTTATCCTGGACGGATGCCAGGACGGACCGGTCCGCACTATTGCCAGAGAGGCAAGAAAAAAAGATACGATTATTAACTATGTGGCAAAAGAACGTCTGGATCAGTTAAGCGAGACAGGCGCACATCAGGGCGTAATCGCTCAGGTGGCAGCCTATGAATATGCAAGTGTAGAAGATATTCTTGCGAAGGCAAAGGAAAAAGGAGAAGATCCCTTTATCTTTATCCTGGATAATATTGAGGATCCTCATAATCTTGGTGCGATCATCCGTACAGCAAACCTTGCAGGTGCACATGGGGTGATTATTCCCAAGAGAAGAGCAGTTGGACTGACTTCCACAGTTGCCAAGACTTCAGCAGGTGCATTAAACTATACACCTGTTGCAAAGGTTACCAATCTGGGACATACCATCGATGAACTGAAAGAACAGGGCATGTGGTTTGTATGTGCGGATATGGGCGGTGAAACCATGTACAATCTTAACCTGACAGGTCCGATCGGCGTAGTGATCGGCAATGAAGGTGAAGGTGTAAGCAGACTGATCCGTGAGAAGTGTGATTTCGTGGCATCTATTCCTATGAAGGGTGACATTGATTCCCTCAATGCATCTGTGGCAGCCGGAGTACTTGGATATGAGATTGTACGTCAGAGACTGCAGAAGAAATAAGTTTATCTCAGTCTGAGATAAAGGCTTCGTGAGGATGTGCAGCGATTATTAAGAGGAATTTTTGCAGCAGAAAATTATTCCACAATATTGTTATGCTATAAGAAGCCCTCTGGGCGAATGATAGAGATTTTCAGAAAAACGGAAGGGTTAAATTGATGAAACAGTATGACGGAATTAAAGATGAAGAATTAATTTCCCGTTTCAAAAACGGGGAATCAGAAATCCTCGACTATCTGATGGAAAAATACAAGAACATGGTCCGCAAGAAAGCAAGGACCATGTTCCTGATAGGCGGGGAGAACGATGACCTGATACAGGAAGGCATGATCGGACTGTTTAAGGCAGTACGCGATTACCAGCCGGACAGGGATGCTGCATTCCAGACCTTTGCCAGTATATGTGTGGACAGACAGATCTACAATGCCATCCAGAGTTCCAACAGGCAGAAGCACCAGCCGCTGAATTCCTATATTTCCCTCAGCGAACAGGATGGGGAAAATGAAGAACATCTTGGAGATAACTGGGGAGAGAACCCGGAGTCTATCATTATTGACCAAGAGAATGTCCAGGATCTGGAGCAGGAGATAACAGCAACGTTAAGTCCAATGGAGAACCAGGTTCTTGAATATTATCTGGCAGGAAACGGATACGGAGAGATTGCCCGGATCATGGGAAAAACACCCAAGTCCATAGATAATGCATTACAGCGTATCCGAACCAAGATCAGAGAGCAGTTGGAGCAATATCAAAAATAGAAAGATATCTGTATAAAACCCAAAAATAAAAATCAAAAAGTTAAAAATAGGGATTGACAATACAAACAAGTTCTGGTAACATATCCAAATGTGAGCGGTAAATCCGACACAATGCTGATGTGGCTCAGAGGTAGAGCACTTCCTTGGTAAGGAAGGGGTCACGGGTTCAATTCCCGTCATCAGCTTTTTTTATTGCTTAAAAATAAAAAATTTCTTGAAGCTTGGTAATTTCTAAGAACTGTTTGTACTTCCAGAATGACAAGAGATATGTTATACTTACAGTGTTGTCCAACCGATACCCGGCAACGGGAGGAGGTGAGCGTTATAAACACTTTAATTACCTTTATCGTCACTGTTGCGGCAGGTGTGACTTGCCATCTCATCTGCAAATGGTTAGACAGACACAACAAGGACAACAAATAGCCTGGTGGATGCTGAACCACTGAAATAAAAAGAGAAGAGCCCTCGAATGTATTAGCGGTACATCCGGGGGCTCGTTCTTTGTTCATATGGAACATAGTCATATCTTTTTTGCCTACTGGCATTATAGCATATGCAGATCATGAAATCAATATGCAACAGCACCTACTCTTTGTAGTATTAATATTCACCAATGTCGAACAGCTCGTCAAAGGTTATCTTCAGATTCGGAAACATAACCAGATGTAAATCTTCTTTATTCTGGGCTGTGACAGTCTTATAAAGATACGGATAACCAGTGCCATCTTCTTTGAAATCGAAGAGGTAAATCTCTACAGATTTTTTTCTCCAGTCAACGATCCAATACTCAGAGACACCGACCTTGCAATAAATATCCATCTTTTCATGTCGATCATATTCTTCTGTGGCATTGGACAAAACTTCCATCACAAAGCGGGGAATGCCAGTGAAAGAAATGTTCTTACGGTCTCTCAGGTTACAGATGATTGATACGTCAGGAATGATTACTTTATCATCATTTTCACGCCATTCATACTGAACACCATCACCAAAGACACGACATAAGCTGTCTTTGATTTGGCTGCCGATCTTGATAACAAAGTTATTGATAACCATAGAATGTTCCAGGTAAGTTTTACTTAAATCTTCAATTGGTAGTGCATTACTCATATTGCCGCACCTCCTTGATATGTTGATATAATTATAATATTTTGCAAGATGTTAGTCAAGGATATGAGCTGCTGAAAGAGAGTGCAGATGAAGTCTGAGAGTTACTGTTCACACACCACTGTCCCGCGAGGTGTTTTGGCATGAATATGCAAAATCCCGA
>ERZ650918.2988-NODE-2988-length-10741-cov-2.838387_pt1 | contig 10741 bp, 5 predicted proteins | sample MGYA00514758_ERZ650918 | MGnify/ENA metagenome assembly ERZ650918 | reverse complement strand
TGAATTTCTAGGTGAAGGGCAGATATTCTATATGTATAAACGGTTGAATAGATTGATCCCCGCCAGCTCTTATTATAGTAGTGATATTTTGCCGACTGATGAGAATGTGGTATTGCCGAAACCTGATTCGGAATCAAATATTTAAATATAAGGAATATTTTCATAATAACTATTTAAGAGAAATGAAAATGAAGATAAAATATGCTATATGGGGAGCGTTGATTTGTATTGCAGATCTGATGCTCGTTTCGTGTGAAGAGAAGGGATTGCTGGTCAACAGTAACGATACAGCCTATTTGAGATTTGCTAATGATATGACAAAAGACACGACTACAGTATCTTTTAAAATGTATAATGAGGGTGAGGATGCCGAAATACCGATAGAAGTCTCTGTCTACGGGCAAATACAGGAAGATGATTTACATTTTAATGTAAGTGTAGATGCAGAATATACAACCTTGCCTGCCGACTTATATGTGCTGCCTACAGACTGTAGGATTAGAAAGGGATTGCTCACGGATACCATTTATGTGATACTGAAGAATGCCCCAATGCTGGAGAAAGAAACGAAAATATTGGCATTGCAGGTAGTGGAGGCAAATGGGGTGAAGCAAGGTGACCATTCATATTCTCGTGCTTTTATTACTGTTACCGATCGTTTGTTTAAACCTCACTGGTGGTCGGTGATTGATGCAGGGTCAGAATCTAATCCGGGGAACTCGGTCGATTGGTTTTATCTAGGTGAATATTCGGAAAGGAAGTATCAGATGTTTTTGGACGAGTTGAAAAAAGATGATATGGTGTTCGATGGAAAGAACAAGCAAGTATTACGTAAATATTCATTAAGACTGAAGAATACCTTGAAGCAGATGAACGAAGGAAAGAAAAAGGAAGATTGGGAGAAAGATGAGCATGGAAATGTGATTACTGTGGAAGTGGCAGGATAACTATAAAATTGCAAAGTATGAAAAAATTAGGAATATATGCAGTGATGGCTGTTTTTGTCGGAGTTATGTCCGGTTGTTTGGATGATGACAATAATTATAACTACAAGCAGATTAATGACTTACAAGGTGGTAATTTCAATATTGAGAATATCAATTCTGGATATAACTTGATAGAGGGAGACGAATTGGTATTGGCGCCTACATTTAAGTTTACGATAGACAGCATTACGCCCGACGTCAGCTACGAATGGTACATAGACAAACAGTTGCAGACAGGTGAAAGTGGTGCCACTTATACATTTAAAGCCGACAAAAGCGGTACGTATCAAGTGACATTTGCAGTGACCGACAATAAGTCGGGGGTCCAGTTCGGAAAATCTACGATTATTAAGGTGATGTCTATGTTTCAACGTGGATGGACTATTCTGTCGGATGAAGGCGGACGTTCTGTGCTTCATTTCATTGTACCTACAACACAACATTATCAGGTAACGTATAATGGGGAAACCTTTACTCGTGATTCATTGGTTTATCATATAGTGAAGCGTGATGTCGTTTCCAATTTGGGATCAAATCCGAAAGGATTGATGAATAACATTGGTTATATAGATTATAATCTTCAGTACGGTATTAGCGTATACGATGAATTGGTAGTGAAACAAGATCGCTGGGTGGAGCTTAATGGCAATACGCTGGAACGTGAAGTGTACACAGATGAAGAGTTCCGTGGGGATATTCCTGCTCATTTTTCTCCGATAGAAGCTGCCATGACTTATACGGCTAAGGCATTGTTGGATAAGAATGGACTAATTTATTGGGAAAAAAAGGCAGATGCGGCTGATTTTCATGCAGGTACCTATATGTCTATAGGATTAAATAATGAAACCCGATTCAGTCGCTTGTTCCAAGCCTATAAGTTTAATTACTATTATACGAATGTGATGCTTGCGTTGACAAAAGAAGATAATTCATTAGTGGGCATTTTGGATGTGGGTGATGTAGCTGGAAGTGAGAGTTCAGCTATCGGCGAAATGACTAGTTCTGAAAGTGGGAATATGTATAATATTGCCGATCCGAGTGGTGAAGATCACTTCTCAAATATAAAAAAGACAGTGGTAGATGCATTGCCAGCTCCATATGATGGAGGGAATGATTTTACAATGGCTTATCCTTTTTGGACGGTTTTGCTGAAAGATGAAGCTACATCAGTATATGAATTGCGTTATTTCGGGTTAGAGGCAGATAGCAGATCCGTTAGTTGTATGGATGGTTGGTATTATGAGGCTCCTTTAGGAGTTATCAATGATTATCGTGGTATGGCTAATTTTGGAAATAAACGTTATGTGGTTATTGCCAGCGGAAACCAGCTTTATTATTATCAATACGGATGGGATTCTTATGGAGATGTGGAATATAGAGGGAGTTTGATGCCATTAGGTGAGCCGTTGCCTGCTGCTGTCAAGACCTTGTCAGGTATGGATGTGACCACCAATTTACGTAAATACAAGTATCCTTACAGTGGGCAATTAGGGGTTGCTTTGGAAGACGGAAGTTTTTATATATATAGTGTTGTAGAAACAAGACTAAAAGACGGTACGTGTACGGCGGTTTCTCTTAAACAGCAATTCCCGAATGAAACCACTTCAGAAGAAAATAAGAACTTTGGAGAAATTGTAGATGTCCTTTATAAATGGGGAAGTGGTGATGATTATATGTCATTTTCTTTCTAGAAGAATAGCTTTAAAAGTGATTCATATAGTAATAAAATAGCCATTATGGTATTAAAACGAGTTTTTATTGTCGGCAGCTTGTCTTTTATTTTTGCATTGCAAGGATGGGGACAAGCCTCTGGCAAGCATGATACAATACTAGCCAATTACGAGTTGGTACAGGAGTTTCAGGAATTTACCTTAGGAGGTAAATTATCTAATAATAGTCTATCGATTTATCCGCGGGAAATCAATGATACAGATAATTTCTGGTTTGATTTTCAAACGACAGCTGGTAAAGATTACTATTATGTGATGCCTGCTGCAGGAAAACGTGAACCTCTTTTTGACAAAAGTAAGATGGCTATGCAGTTAAGTGAATTCACCAAAGGCGTGGTGGATAAAAATAAACTGGACATTTCATCTATTACTTTTTCAAAAGATCAACGTTCATTTGAGTTCGATTATAAGGGTAAGCAGTATAGTTATAATCGTTTGACGGGTAAACTGACAATAGTTGAGAAGAAAGAAGAGAAGAAAGAATCATCAGACCCAAGCTATACTTGGATGAACTTTTCTCCTGACAAGAAATATATTTTGTATGCAAAGAATCATAATTTGTATGTGAAAGGAAATAAGTCACTGGGAGTAGATACAACTGAAGTGCAACTGACTACGGATGGTATGAAAGACTTTTCATATGCTCGTGAAGATGATTACGAACCTGCAGAAGACGGAGAAGTACCGACGCTAGCACGCTGGTGTCCGGATAATCGCCATGTATATGCAGTGCGTGATGATAACCGTTTATTACGAGATTTTTGGGTAATTAATTCAATAGAAGATTCACCGTCATTGGTCAAATATAAATATGAGTTCCCTGGTGATAAATATGTTACTCAAAATGATTTGACGATTATTGATATTGTAGAAAAAACGGCAAAGAAAGCGAAGGTAGAAAAATGGAAAGACCAGTATGTAATGCCTCTTCATGTTACCTCAGATAGCAAATATTTGTTTTTTGAACGCACTAAACGTACTTGGGATGAAGTAGATGTATGCTCGGTTAATCTCTCAACTTTGGAAGTAAAGGAGATCATTCATGAAGAAGATAAACCGTATCGTGATCCTCATGCTCGTAATGTGGCAATCTTGAACGATGGTAAGGATATTTTGTTCCGTTCAGAGCGTACTGGCTGGGGACATTATTATCATTATGATGGCGATGGAAACCTCAAGAATGTGATGACTTCTGGTGAATGGGTAACAGGCTACATTAATTCTATTGATACACTGAAACGCAAAGTTTATCTGTATGGATATGGAAAAGATAAGAAAGTAAATCCTTTCTATTATATGCTTTTCGAAGTTGATATTGACAAAGAAGGAGTTACTCCATTAAGTACAGAAGATGGGCAGCATAATGTGAATTTCTTGAAATCTCATAATTACTATATCGATACATATTCAAGAGTTGACATGGAGCCTAAAATCATGCTGAAAGATAGAAAAGGCAAAGTGATAATGGAGTTGGCAAAACCTGACTTGGACTTAGTCTATGCATCGGGTTGGAAAAAGCCGGAACGTTTTGTTGTAAAGGCAGCAGATAATATTACCGACTTATATGGAGTGATGTGGAAGCCGTCTGATTTTAATCCTGAAAAGAAATATCCAATTATTTCAGTCGTTTATCCTGGTCCTTATTTCGGCTTTGTACCTACTAACTTTACATTGGATGACAGCTATTGTACCCGTATGGCACAGCTAGGTTTTATTGTCATTACTGTAGGACATAGAGGGGATACTCCGATGCGTGGTAAAGCTTATCATCGCTACGGTTATGGCAATATGCGCGATTATCCCCTTGCAGATGATAAATATGCAATCGAACAGTTGGCTCAACGCCACTCGTTTATCAATGGCAAGAAAGTAGGTATATACGGGCACTCAGGTGGCGGATTTATGGCTGCAGCTGCTATATTCACTTATCCGGACTTTTATACGGCTGCCGTTTCCTGTTCCGGGAATCATGATAATAGTATCTATAATCGTGGTTGGGGCGAATGCTATAATGGCGTGAAAGAAGTTGAAAAGGTTGTGAAAGACAGCTTGGGCAACGAAACGAAAGAATATGAGTACAAATTCAGTGTGAAGTCTAATGCAGAGATTGCCAAGAATCTGAAAGGGCATCTGATGCTTGTGACGGGGGATATGGATAAGAATGTTAATCCTGCACACACTTATCGTGTAGCTCAAGCATTGATTGAAGCTGGCAAAGATTTCGATATGTTGGTAATACCCGGTGCAGGGCATGGATATGGCTCTGCAGATAAATATTTTGAGAAAAAGATGTATCGCTTCTTTGCTAAACACTTGCTAGGTGATAACCGGGCAGATTATTGGGGGGATATAAACTGTACCAAATAAGACAATAGACAAAATTTTATGAAAAACTCTCTTTTTAGATATCTGTGCTTGGCGGCTGTTGCATTAATATGCAGCATGGCCAGCGCACAGCAAAAAGCAAATTATCAGTTGGCGGAGAAGTTTCGTTTACTGACACAGAATCCTATCATGAAGTATTCTACGGAAGTCAACCCTACGTTCATCAATGATACGGACTGCTTCTACTATTCTTTCACTACCCGTGAGGGAGAGAAATACTATTATGTGAATCCGAAGAAAAAGGAAAAACGTCTGTTGTTTGATACCCCCGAACTCTTGAGTAAGATTGCAGTATATACCAAAAAAGCTTACTCTGCTGCAGATCCTCATCTGTCTTTCACTTTCATGAAAGATAATGAGACAATTCGTCTCGACTTCGACCGTGGGCTATATACCTATAACATTCGTACGAAAGTGTTGAAGAAACTCGATGAAAAGCCTATTTATAAAGACGGTGATCCATACTGGAAGAAATATTCTCCGGATAGCTTGTATATGTTGTATGCCAGTAAAGACAACCTGTATTTTGTCGGAAATCCGAAAAAGGGACAGGATACAATACCTGTACAGTTGACAACAGACGGGGGACCGGACTATACATTCAATCGTGAGGATGAAGGAAAGATGGAGGGACGTTTCGGGGCTGAATCAGCTCATTGGCTTCCGGGTACTCATCGTTTTTATGCTGTTCGTGAGGACAATCGGAAAGTGCGCGATCTGTGGTTAATCAATTCATTGTCAAAGTTTCCTGAATTAACGACTTATAAAGCCGAGTTGGCAGGAGATAAAGACGTGACACAATATGAACTTTTACTTGGCGACGTAGATAAAAGGGAAGTGAAGAAAGTAGATATCAATCGTTGGCCTGATCAGTATATCGATGTACTGTATACAACAAATGATGGTAAACGTCTCTATTTTCAACGTTATAACCGCTCTTGGAATCAATCAGATATTTGTGAGGTGGATGTCGAAACTGGACAGGTACGCGTCGTAATTCATGAAGAGAATAAGCCGTACCTTGATTATCAGATGCGTAGCGTGTCTTTCCTGAAAGATGGAAAAGAAATATTATTTCGTTCGGAACGGAACGGGTGGGGACACTACTATCTGTATGATACTGCTACCGGAAACCTGAAAAATCAGGTGACAGACGGAACTTGGGTGGCTGGTCCGATTGCAAAGATTGATACTGTCGGTCGAAAATTTTATTTTTATGGTTATGGTCGTGAGAAAAGCATCGACCCTTATTATTATATCCTTTATGAAGCTAAACTGGATCAACTGAATGCTATTCGTTTGTTGACACCCGAAAACGCATCACATGAAGCTAGAATTTCTCCCTCTAACCATTATATTGTAGATTCCTACTCCACGGTTTCACAAGAACCTGTCAATGTCGTTCGCAACTCACGTGGAAAGGTGGTTATGAAACTGGAAAAACCGGACTTGCAACCTGTTTATGAGATGGGATGGAAAGCTCCGGAGCGTTTTAAGGTGAAAGCGGGTGATGGTGTGACTGATCTTTATGGCGTGATGTGGAAACCTGCAGATTTTGACTCGACGAAGGTTTATCCCATTATTTCGAACGTCTATCCAGGACCTTTTTTTGAGTATGTGCCGACACGCTTTACTGTGAATGATGTATATAATACCCGTCTGGCGCAACTGGGATTCATTGTTATTACTGTAGGTCATAGAGGTGGTACTCCGATGCGTGGAAAAGCATATCATACATATGGATATAACAATATGCGTGACTATCCATTGGCAGATGATAAGTATGCTATTGAGCAACTGGCTGCCCGTTATCCTTTCATTGATGGTACAAAAGTCGGTATTTATGGTCATTCCGGAGGAGGATTCATGTCGGCTGCAGCTATATGTACTTATCCCGACTTCTATTCAGCTGCTGTCTCTTCGGCGGGTAACCATGATAACAGAATCTATAATAAGGGCTTTGTGGAAATTCACTTTGGCGTAGATGAAAAGGTGAAAACAGGGAAAGATAGCTTGGGAGTGGAGCATACGACTTATGATTATAGTGTTCGTGTACGCCCTAATCAGGAACTAGCCAAGAATTACAAGCATGGCTTGTTGTTATTTACTGGTGCGGTCGATAATACCGTAAATCCGGCGAATACATTACGTCTGGTACATGCATTGATTAAAGCAGACAAAGACTTTGATATGTTTGTACTACCGAAATGCACTCATGGATTCTTTGGTGAATCAGAAGTATTCTTTGAACATAAAATGTGGCGTCATTTCGCACGTTTACTATTGAACGATCATTCGGCGGATGCAGATATTGATCTGAATAAATATATGATAGAAGATGAAAGGAGAAGATAAGATGAACAGGACAATAATAAGAATCGGAATAGCAGTAGGACTTTTGATCGGATTTGGTCAGAATATTAAGGCACAAACACCGAAGAAGCCGATTGATATTGACGCGTGTATGTCATGGATGCGTGTAGAGTCGCCTGATATTTCTCCGACAGGGCGATGGGTGACTTATCGTATAGTTCCTATGGAATATAATCCCGAGTACAAAGACGGAAAGATCTTGCACCTGTTTGACTCACGCACCCGTAAGGAGATTCTGTTGGAGGATGTAGAAAATATTGAGTTTTATAATTCAGATCAAGCTGCATATTATCAAGTGTCCGATTCTACTGGGAATGCGAAAACAATCCTGTTAGAACTGCCTTCAGGCACAAAGACCGAGTGGACTTATAAGGAAGCTTTCCGACCAGCAAAAGGAATTCCTTACTCAATTTCTGTAACAAATGTGCCGAAGGATACCATCAATCATGTTCCATCTTTCGACCGCTTGATAGTTCGTCATCTAAAAAACGGCACTTCCTTTCAAATTGACAGTATTGGTTATTATACCTTGTACAACGAAGGACGATCTATCATCTTTGTACGTAAACAAGCGAAAGGTAACGCATTGTGTTATGGTCCATTAACCGGACCCTATCAGACTATTTATCAGAGTTCCGTAAAGAAAGAACCAGTTTCTTTCAACTTGAATGCAAAACAGATGATAGGAGGGTTCAGTATTAAAGATTCACTATGGTACAACTTTTCCTTAAAGAAGAACACCTGTGATTTGGTCTTTGACCGAAAAGAGATAGTTCTTCCTGCAAGGATGGAACTTGCTCGGGCTAGTCTGTCAAGTAGTCAGAAGTTTCTGACAATGGAACTTAGACCTTATCAGGAGAAAGTAAATAAAGATAAGAAAGAAGAGGAAATAAAGCCGGATAAGAGTTTTGAGCTGGAGTTGTGGACTTGGGATGAACATGAAGTTCCTACTTTGCAGACACGTAGTCGTTATTTCCGTCCTCAATATTCGAAATATATCTATGACATTGCTTCCCAAAAATTGACGGAAGTAGCTCCTGGGCATGCTGATTTGTTGGAGCCGGATCGTGCGGAAGAAATTCATTATGTGCTTTATACGGACGAAACTCCTTATCGTGCGCAGAAAGAATGGCTTAATGAAATGCCGTTTGACATCTATTCTGTAAATGTACATACGGGAGAAAAGCAATTGGTAGGACGTAGCTACCGGACAAGACCGAGGTGGTCGATGAATGGCAAATGGGCTGTGATGTATGATCCTATTGCACAGGTATGGAATAAGTTTGACGGAAAAACGGGTGAGGTTACCGATATTTCAACAGCTATTGGTTATCCGATATTTGAGGAAGCTTATGACAAACCAAATCCTGCACCTGCTTATGGTATTGCTGGTTGGACTGCTGATGGTAATAATGTGTTGATTTATGACGCTTATGACTGGTGGAAGATCGATTTGACCGGAGAACGTCAGCCAGAATGTATCACTAAGGGGTATGGTCGCAAAAATCAGAGATCTATCCGTAAAATGACCAGCAATATTGACAAAGAAGTATTCAATCCGGATGAGACGGTTATAGTCAGCGTATGGGATGAAAATACAATGGATGAAGGTATTTATTCACTTGACATGAAAGGCCGCTTGAAGAAGCTCGCAGAAGGCCCTTATATCTATTCAATTCATCGTTTTTCTGACAATCAGAAGTATTGTATTTGGAATCGTCAGAATATATCAGAATTCCGTGATCTGTGGTGGAGTAAATCGGATTTTTCCGATCCTGTTCGCATAACAAATGTCAATCCTCAACAAAGTGAATATAAGTGGGGAACTGCAAAACTGGTGGAATGGACTAACTACGAGAATAAATCTAATAAAGGAATACTTTATCTTCCGGAAGACTATGATGCTGATAAAGAATATCCTGTATTGGTGCAATTTTATGAAACACATTCTGGCGGATTGAATGTGTATCATGCTCCTATGCTGAGTAGTGCAATGGCAGATGTAATATACTTTGTAAGTAACGGTTATATTGTATTTATGCCGGATGTACATTTCACCATAGGAACACCAGGGCAGAGCTGTTATGATGCCGTAGTGAGCGGAACGAAATACTTGATAGAGCAGCGGATAGCACATCCGGGCAAGATCGGTCTTCAGGGGCATAGCTGGTCGGGCTTTCAAACGAGTTTTTTAGTCACAAAGACTGATTTATTTGCTTGTGCTAATATTGGTGCTCCTATTACTGATATGGTAACCGGTTATTTGGGTATTCGTGGTGGAAGCGGTTTGCCGCGTTATTTCATGTATGAAGAATGGCAAAGCCGTATGGGGAAGAGTTTGTGGGAAGCCAAAGATAAGTATTTGGCAAGTTCTGCTATCGTGGAAGCGGATAAAATACATACTCCATTATTAATTTGGCATAATGATAAGGATGAGGCTGTTCCTTATGAGCAAGGGCGTGCTTTGTATTTGGCTATGCGCCGCTTACAACGACCGGCATGGCATCTTAATTATAAAGGTGAAGGCCATTTTCTTGGCAATCAGGCGGCTCAGAAGGACTGGACTATCCGGATGATGCAATTCTTCGATTATTATCTGAAAGGAACAAAAGAACCGCGTTGGATGAAAGAAGGCATTCATTTGAGAGAACGCGGGATTGATCAGAAATATGATTACTAAATGAATAAATATTGACAAAAGATGAAGAAATTATTAACAGTAATTATGGCTTTAGCCTGTTTTGCATTAACGAGCTACGCTCAAAAAAATGTAGAAAAACAACTGATAGGTAAGTGGTGTAATCCTTATACTTATCAGTCTACCGGTGAACTCAAAGGATTCCATTTTCAGAAGAATGGCAAATGTTCCGCTATCAACGTGCCATCTTTAGATCTTAGAACATGGAAGATAGACAAGGACGGTTATTTGATAATCGAAGGGTTTAGCACAGAGGATGATGGAAGAACGGAAGTGTATAAAACGCGGGAACGTATTGAAAAACTGACATCTGATTCGTTGCGGTTGGTGATGAAAGAATCAAGTCCTCGGCTGGTTTTTCTGTATGTGAATAAAAAAACAATCAAGAAATTGGTTACTCCGGAAGTAGCTCCTGATAAGAAGTAATAAATCTCTCTCTTAAATAATTTAGTGTTTAATATTAGCATGTTGTTGCTAATGAAAGCGCCTCGTCGTAGTGATTACGATGAGGCGTATTCGTTTTACAGTATTTATACAGAGGCTTGTTTACACTTGTCGCATAGCCAATG
>ERZ650918.2985-NODE-2985-length-10747-cov-2.817621_pt1 | contig 10747 bp, 6 predicted proteins | sample MGYA00514758_ERZ650918 | MGnify/ENA metagenome assembly ERZ650918 | reverse complement strand
TGCGGCTGCTGGTGCGGGTCCCGGTGATGCTGGTGGCGGCGCTCGTGCTGTCCATCCGGCTGAGCCGTGACCTGAGCAACGTATTTCTGGTGGTGATCCCGCTGTTGTTGATCGTCATCGTCCTAATCCTCACCAAAGCGGGGCCGCTGTTCCGGTCCCTCCAGGAGCGGACGGACGCCCTGAACCTGGTGGTGCAGGAAAACCTCACCGGCATCCGGGTGGTGAAGTCCTTTGTTCGGGAGGACTATGAGGAGGAGAAGTTCGCCAAGCGCAACGGTGATCTGAAGGAAAGCTCCATGCGGGCCTTCGGCATGGTGGTCATCAATATGCCGGTGATGATGCTGGTGGTGTACAGCACCATCATCGCCGTCATGTGGTTCGGCGGCAAAATGGTCTACGCCGGGACGCTGCCGGTGGGCGATTTGACCGCCTTCTTCACCTATATCACCCAGATCTTGATGTCCTTGATGATGGTTTCCATGATGTTCATGATGATGACCCGGTCCATCGCCTGCGCCAAGCGGATCGTGGAGGTTTTGGATGAGCGGCCCGCCATCACCGACGACAGCGCCAAGGCGGACGCCGCCGTGAAGGACGGCAGCATCGACTTTGACCATGTGTTTTTCAAATACAGTGAAACCAGCCCGGAGTGGGTGCTGAAGGATGTAAACATCCACATTCCCAGCGGGGCTACGGTGGGCATTTTGGGCGGCACCGGCAGCGGCAAGACCAGCCTCATGAGCCTGATCCCCCGGCTGTACGAGGCGCAAGAAGGCACCGTCTCCGTAGGCGGACGGCCGGTGGCGGACTACACCATGGAGCATTTGCGGGAGTCCGTCAGCGTGGTGCTGCAAAAGAACACCCTGTTCTCCGGCACCATCCGGGAAAATCTGCTCTGGGGCGATCCCAACGCCACGGAGGACCAGCTTTGGGCCGCCTGCCGCGCTGCCTGCGCCGACGAATTTCTGGAGCGGATGCCTGACGGTCTGGACACCGATCTGGGACAGGGGGGCGTCAATGTCTCCGGCGGACAAAAGCAGCGGCTGTGCATTGCCCGTGCTATTTTGAAAAAACCGAAGGTGCTGATTTTGGACGATTCCACTAGCGCCGTGGACACCGCCACGGATGCGAAGATCCGTCAGGCGTTCCGGCAGGATCTGCCGGGAACCACCAAGCTCATCGTGGCTCAGCGGGTGACGTCCGTCATGGACGCCGACCTGATTCTGGTGATGGATGACGGCGCGGTGGCGGCCCAAGGCACCCACGAGGAACTGATGAAGACCTGCGAGATCTACCGTGAGGTCTACGAATCCCAGCAGGAAGGAGTGAGCATCGGTGGCTGAGAACAATACGAAACGCGGACCGGGCCACGGTCCCGGTGGACCCCGGGGCGGCTTCCGAAAGCCCAAGAATCTGCGGGGCACCCTAAGCAAGCTTATGGGCTATCTGGGGCGGTATAAGGCGCTGCTGGTGATCGTGGTGATCCTGCTGTTTATCAGCGCCGCCTGCTCCGTGGCAGGCTCCTATCTCATCAAGCCCCTCATCAATGATTATATCCTCCCCGGCGATTTTATCGGCCTTGCCAAAATGCTCTGTGTCATGGCGGGGGTCTATGTTGTGGGGGCAGTGTGTTCCTACGGTTATGCGCGGATCATGGTCCATGTGGCCCAGAACACCGTGGCAAAGCTCCGGGCGGACCTGTTCAACAAAATGCAGAAGCTGCCCCTGAAATTCTTCGATACTCACACCCACGGTGAGCTGATGAGCCGATATACCAACGATATCGAAACGGTGTCCGAGGCTCTGAACAACAGCTTCGCAAGCCTCATTTCCTGCTCCTTGACTTTTGTGGGCACAGTCGTAATGATGATCGTCCTCAGCCCTATCCTGACGGCCATCACCGCCGTGATGCTGGGGGTCATGCTGCTGGTGGTGAAAACCATCGGCGGCCGCAGCCGCCGGTACTTTGCCGCCCAGCAGAAGGCCATCGGCGCGGTGAACGGCTATATCGAGGAGATGATCGAGGGCCAGAAGGTCATCAAGGTCTTTAACCACGAGGCAGCGGCCAAGGCAGGCTTTACCGGGTTGAACGATACCTATCGGGACGCCGCCACCCGGGCGCAGGCCTACGCCGGGGCTATGATGCCCGCCATGGGAAACCTGAGCCACATCAACTATGCCATCACCTGCTGCATCGGCGGCCTGCTGGCCATCCGCACCGGCGATCTGGGCGGGCTCTCCGCCTTTTTGCAGTACACCAAGCAGGTGAGTCAGCCCATCACCCAGATCTCTCAGCAGGTGAACACCATCCTCTCCGCCGTGGCCGGTGCCGAGCGGGTCTTTGAGATCATGGAGGCGGAGCCGGAGGTAGATGACGGCAAGGTGACACTGGAGCGGGTAAAAGAAAACGCCGACGGCACCCTGTCCAAGGCGGATTACGATACCGGCGCCTGGGCCTGGAAAAAGTCGGACGGCAGTCTGGTGCCCCTGCGGGGGGATGTGCGGTTCGACCATGTGGTGTTTGGTTACGATGACCGGAAGATTATCCTCCATGACATTTCCCTCTTTGCCAAGCCCGGTCAGAAGATCGCCTTTGTAGGCTCCACCGGCGCCGGAAAGACCACTATCACCAGCCTTATCAACCGGTTCTATGAGATCCAGTCCGGCACCATCACCTACGACGGCATCAATGTTCGGGACATTCAGAAAGACTCCCTGCGGCGGTCACTGGGCGTGGTCCTGCAGGATACCCACCTCTTTACCGGCACGGTGGCAGACAACATCCGCTATGGCCGTCTGGACGCCACCGACGAGGAGTGCATCGCCGCCGCCAAGAGCGCCAACGCCCACTCCTTCATCCGCCGCCTGCCCCAGGGGTATGACACCGTCATCACCGGGGACGGGGCCAGCCTGTCCCAGGGCCAGCGGCAGCTCATCGCCATTGCCCGGGCCGCTGTGGCCGATCCCCCGGTAATGATCCTGGATGAGGCTACCTCTTCTGTGGATACCCGGACGGAAATGGAGATCAGCCTTGCCATGAACACACTGATGAAGGGCCGTACTTCTTTTGTGATCGCCCACCGTCTGTCTACCATTGTGGATGCGGATCTGATCCTGGTAATGCAGAATGGTACGATTATCGAGCAGGGGAATCACAAACGCCTCCTGGAATCAGGAGGCGCTTATGCGGAACTGTATAACAGTCAGTTTGCTTAATTTAATTACTGATTTAAACCATTAAATATCTTTTCAGCCGTAATCGGAAGCTCTCTGATCCGGACGCCGACTGCATTGTATACTGCATTGGCAATGGCCGGGGACGGAGTATTGATTACGATCTCACCAATGGACTTGGCGCCAAAGGGGCCTGTCGGCTCATAGCTGCATTCCAGCTCTACCTGCACCCTGCCAATGTCCAGACGGGTGGGAAGCTTGTACTGCATCAGGGAATTCTCGCAGACATGGCCGTTTTTCAGATAGGTTACATCCTCGTAAAGAGCCATTCCGATGCCCTGTACCAGTCCGCCCTCTGTCTGTACTCTTGCCAGATTTTCATTTAACGGCGTACCGCAGTCAACGGCTGATACAAACTGGATCAGATCGATCTGTCCGGTTTCCATATCTACCTCTACTTCTGCCGCACCTGCCATGAACGGAGGCGGAGATACGGGAGATGTACAGGATTCGGTTGCCTGAAGTGCCTCGTTATTAAAGCACATAGCTCTGTTTCCGATATCCAGAAGAGAAATCTCATTTTCAAATCCTGAGCCTTCGGGCACCGGAGTGAGACGCTTTACGGATTTTCCGGTAAATTCCAGTTCATCCTCGCCGCAGCTTAAGTATTCTGCGGCCTTCTTTATAATCTTTTTCTTTAAGGTCTCGCAGGTCTTAACCACTGCGTTTCCGGTCAGGTAGGCCGTACTGGAAGCATAGGAACCGGAGTCATAGGGAGAAATATCCGTATCTACGCCGTAGACAACGATATCATCCATCTCACAGTTCAGACACTCTGCCGCTACCTGCGCCAGGGTGGTATCGCAGCCCGTTCCCATATCGGATGCACCGATGGTCATGGAATAAAAACCGTCATCATTTACCTTGATGGTTACAGAAGCCACATCTACCTTTGAAATAGATGAACCCTGCATAGCCATGGCAATTCCTACGCCGCGGACCTTTCCATTTCCCATATCCTTTCTGGGATACTTCTCATCCCAGCCGATCATTTCCTTTACACGATCCACACAGCGGTCCAGCGTGCAGCTTTCTGCCGTTTCTCCGTAATATGCAGGCATTACCTGTCCTTCACGGATCATATTTTTTTCACGCAGCTTAACCGGATCCATATGAAGCTCTGCAGCCAGCTCGTCAATGGCAGACTCTACGGCAAAAATACCCTGGGTCGCACCATAGCCGCGGTATGCGCCTGCAGACATACGGTTGGTGTAGACTACATCATAGGCAAAGCGGAAGGCCTTTGGAGTTCCGTACAGAGGAATAGATTTGTGTCCGGAAAGTCCTACGGTCGTCGGCCCGTGCTCGCCGTAAGCGCCTGTGTTGGACAGGGTGTAAACGTCGATTGCCTGTAAAATACCTTCGTCGTCGCAGCCTAATTTTACCTTTACTTCCATCTCATGGCGGGGAGAGGAAGCAATCTGGGACTCGTAGCGGCTGTAAACGATCTTTGCGGGCTTTCCTGTCTTCATGGTAACGATGGCAGGGTAAACCTCTGCGATTACAGTCTGCTTGGCTCCGAAGCCGCCGCCGATCCTGGGCTTGATCACACGGATCTTTGACTTTGGCACATCCAGCGCATGAGCCAGGATCCGGCGCACATGGAAGGTAACCTGGGTAGATGCGGTTACAACCAGTCTTCCGTAGATATCCATATAGGTGAAGGCCCGGAAGGTCTCCATCATGGCCTGCTGATTTGCCTTTGTATGGTAAACACGTTCAATTACATGGCTGCTGCCTGCAAATGCGGCTTCCAGGTCTCCGGCCTCATCCTTACCACAGGCACAGAGATTGCGCATATTGTCAGCGCCAACGGGACAGAGGGCCTTCCAGTCCTCCTCAGGATGAACTAAAATATCTCCGTCCTTTGCATCATGCATATCAAGAACAGGCTCTAATACCTCATATTTTACCTTGATTAAACGCATGGCCCGGTCTACGCAGGCCTCATCCTCACCTGCTATAATAGCTACTGCATCGCCAACGAACCGCACTCTCTGATCCAGGATCAGACGGTCATAGGGACTGGGCTCAGGATAGGTCTGTCCTGCCATGGTAAAGCGCTTCTTCGGCACATCCTTCCAAGTGAGGATACATTCGATTCCCTGTACCTTGGAGGCTACGCCGCAGTCGATCTCGCGGATCAGCGCATGGGCATAGGGGCTGCGCAGAACCTTTACGATCAGGCAGTCCTTCATGGCAAGGTCATCCGTATACACCGGCTTTCCCGTCACAAGAGCTTTCGCATCTCTCTTGATCAGGGGTGCGCCTACTACACGCAGTTTTTTGGCCTCAGCGGGCCGCTTCTGTGAATATGCCATCAGTCCCTGCCTCCTTTCTGCTTTGCATCCAGATACTTTTTAACTGCACGAAGCTGGGACATATATCCGCTGCAGCGGCAGAGATTTCCGGCTAAATACTCCTTGATCTCCTCCTCTGTAGGATCCTTTAACTCCCGCTCCATGGCCAGTACGTTCATAATAAAGCCCGGGCTGCAGAAGCCGCACTGCTCTCCGCCCTCAGCGGCTAAGAACATGCCAAATTCCTCTGCCTCCTTCTGAAGTCCCTCCAGAGTAGTTACATGACGTCCATCCGCTCTGAGAGCCAGAGTGGAACATGACAATACGGGCTTTCCGTCCAGCCAGACAGTACACAGGCCACAGTTTGCTGTTTCACAGCCTCTTTTTACGCTGTAGCAGCCCAGTTCACGCACCAGATCAAGAAGCACCGTATCCGGACGCACCTCTGCCTGAACCTGTTTTCCATTTAAACGAAAGCGAATCTCCATTACCGGCTCACACTCCTTCCCTTTAAGCGCTCCATGAGGCGTCTTACATACACAACTGCCAGGCTATGGCGGTACTGTCCGCTGCCTCTTGTATTATCTCCATAGGAAACTGCGTCTGCTGCCTGCTTTGCCATTTCCTTTATGGTGTCAAAATTATCTTCTGTAAATTCTACTAACGCTGCCTTTGCCGGTCTGGCTCCGATGGATACGAACCACTGGTTGCCCAGATTTGCAGCGCAGACTGCAAGCAGCGGGAAATCCGTACTGGAATTTCTCTGGCTGATATAGGCAGCCTTTCTTCCGTCCTTTTTGATCACCACACGGACAAGGATATCTCTGTCATCCCTGTGAACCGGACGGGCTGCGAACTCTTTGATCGGCACCATGCCGCCGTGGTACAGCTCTACATAGGCGTCAAGAGCCAGCAGGCAGGTAATGATATCGGAAAATCCGAAACGGGCATATACGCTTCCGCCTACAGTTGCGCAGTTGCGCATCTGAACTCCTACGATATGTCTGGTGCACTCCTTAAAAATGCCTCCGAAATATGTATTCAGTCCTTCATGAATTTCCAACTGTCTCAGGCTGCACATGGCTCCTATGGAAAATTCCTCTTCATTTTCTTCAATCTGGTCCAGCCCAAGACCGGATAAGTCGATGACCATACGCTTTGTCACGTTTGTCATTTTCAGCCACACCATGCCTCCTACTACCAGGCTGCTGCGTTTCTGGCACAGCTCGTATGCCTCAGCCAGGCTGGTTACCTTAACATAATCATCTGCTCGAAACACCTGATCGCTCCTTTCGTCATTTGCAACGTTTCCTTTTGTATCAGACAAACAGAGGCATTATAGCACGAAATACCGCTGTTTTCTACATAGTTCGCTATTTTTTCAAAAGATATGCGTCAAACATGGCCCTGGCAACAGGCCCTGCTATCTTTCCTCCGCTTCCCGACTCCTCCACCAGCACCGTAATTGCAATCTTTGGAGCTTCTGCCGGGGCAAAGCCCGTAAACCAGGCATGCGTTTCCTTTCCGGTTTCAAATTCCGCAGTTCCTGTTTTAACTGCAGCGGTGTAATCCTCTGTACGGACCGCAGAGCCTGTGCCCACATCCGTCACAGCCTTCATAAGCTCTGTGAGCTTTCCCGCCTCATCTGCCGTCATCATGGAACCATAGGCCTCCGGAAGAAACTTCTTAACCTCTTCCCCGCCTGCACTTACTACCCGGTCTAACAGATAAGGCTTCATCAGCGTTCCCCCATTAGCCACAGCCGAGGTGATCAGGACACTGTGCAGGGGCGTGATCAGGGTAGTTCCCTGTCCGATGGAGGTCTGCAAAATCTCCCAGATATCGGCTCCGGCTTTCATATTGAAGCTGCTCTCTTTATAAGGAAAGCCGGAAAATGGCAGCGGCCGGTTATATAAAAGTTCCTCTGCCGTAGCTGCAAACCGGTTTAAATCCAGCTCCAGCCCCATGCTTGAAAATGCTCCGTTGCAGGAATTGGCAAAGGCCTTTACAAAATCCTGGCTGCCATGAGCCTCGCTGTGAAAGCATTTGATGGAATACTCTCCATTGTGATATACGCCATTGCAGTCAAAATGAAAGTCTTTGTAATTGTCCGGATGCTCCCTGATATATTCCAGGGCAGTCAGGATCTTAAAGGTAGAACCGGGAGCATACAGCCCCTGGGCCGCGCGGTTTAAAAGCTGGCTTTGGGTATTGGCGCTGTCTGTGAGAGCAGCCCAGTCCGTAAGCAGCGTATTGGGATCATAGTCCGGCTTTGACACCATCGCTAAAATCTTTCCCGTGTCCGGCTCCATGGCGATCACCGCTCCTCTTCGGTCTCCCAAAGCGGAATAGGCGGTCTGCTGAAGATTGATGTCCAGAGTGGTTACCACATCATCTCCCAGATTTTTCCTTCCGCTTAATTCATTTACCGCCTGCTCGATGAGATTTACATGGGATGTAAGGAGATAAAAATTTGCCAGAGACTCAATTCCTGTCTTTCCCTTGGTGGAATACCCTACTACATGTGCAAATACATCCCCATGGTCGTAAACCCGCAGCTCATTTCCATCCTCATCCTCCTCATTGTGAGCCAGAACCGTACCGTCAGACGCCAGGATCTTCCCCCTGTGAACCCGGTCGGAAAAACGGTCCAGACGGGCATTGTAGGAATTATTGATCACCTCCGGTCCTTGTATCTGTATAAAATACCCTACATATAAAATAAGTGCCAGAAACAGAAGGGCAATTCCATAGGTAATCCTGAGGATACTGCGGTTTGCAGGAGATTCCCCTGTCTGTTTTTTTCCTTTTTTTGCCATCAGTCCTCAGCCACCCCCATCTCTTCTTCGTCATTTCGTTTAATAATATACAGTCCCTGGATCATGGCAAAGAGCATAAAGGTGCTCACAATGGAACTGCCGCCATAGCTTACAAAGGGAAGAGTCACGCCGGTAGACGGGATAAACTTCGTCACGCCGCCTACAGTTAAAAATACCTGCGTCACATACTGGATTCCCAGCCCAAAGGCAATCAGCTTGTAAAACATGGCCTGCATCCGGGAAGCGATCATCATAAACTGGATAAAACAGCCCAGACAGATTAAAAGCAGGCAGACGGCAAAGATGCCTCCAAACTCCTCTCCTATGGCCGCAAAGATAAAATCCTTTTCCACCACTGGGATTTTTCCCGGCATTCCCTGGCACAGCCCCATGCCAAACCACCCTCCTGTACCGATGGCAAACAGCGACTGGGTGATCTGATAACCCGTATTGTCAATATCCGCCCAGGGATTTTTCCAGGCAGCCACTCTGCGCTTTACATGGTCAAACAGGCCAAAGGCAGCAGCGGCCGCTCCGCAGCCAAGTCCAATCCCGCCAAACAGATACAGCTTCTTTCCCGTGGCGATAAAAAGCATAAGCACATAGCTTACAAACAGGATCAATGCTCCTCCCAGATCCTTTGACAGAACCAGGATCAGCACATGGGCCGCTGCGACGGCAGTTGTAATACAGACTTGTTTCAATTCCGTGGACTGGTAAAACATGGAAGCCGTAAAGAGCACAAAGGTCAGCTTTACAAATTCCGAGGGCTGGATGGAAATTCCTCCAATGGTAAAGGAAAGCTGCGCTCCAAAGCTCTCATCCCCTCCGATCCAGACCGCAAGAAGAGCCAGGATCCCCACCGCGGCGTAAATCCACTGGAATTTATAAATCTGCCAGAACCGCTCCATGATCCACGGGATCAGCCAGGAAACAACGGCTGCCCCGCAGATAATTACAAACTGCTTTAGAGCCTTATCTAAGGGATCTGCACGAAACATGGACAAACGGCTCAGCATAATCAGGCCTACGGCCAGAAGCATACAGGTGTTATTTACCAGAATCCGTGAAACATTCCGGTAAAAACGCCGCGTAAGGAAAATATAAACCAGGAAAAACACAGCCTGGGCTGCATAAAAGGCGGCTAAAAGCCCCGACGTCTTTTCATCCTCTGCCTTAAAAAACAATATCATATAGGCCAGAAAATGCATAAAAAACATTACATGGTTCTGTCTGGCGCAGAGCCTTAGCTTCCGTTCCCGGTCCGGGAAGGAAAAATAGCGGAAATTCGCCCAGGTGTAGACAGCCATGAGAAAAATCATCACATATTTGGACAGTTCCAGGATCAGATTAACCATACCCTATTCTACTCCCCGCCTGAAATGGCCTCTGGTAAATTCTGTAAATGGAGGCTCTGCGTTTTCTCCTCTGATAAACTCTGCTGCAAAGGCATTTAATACTGCCTTTGTCTCCTCCCCTGTTTCTATTGTAAAGCACAGGCGCAGTCCCTCAGGAGCCAGACGCTTTACAGAATCTGCGCAGCCGTGAAGGGACACGGGAAGAGGATTTAAAATCGTATTATAGCAGAACGCACAGTGATTCTGAACCGGCAGCCGTGCTCCGGTTCTGTCCTTCATCCACAAAAGAGAGGGACATTTACTGCAGCCTTTTACGGTCTTTGTAATGCACTGGGCCGATACCATCATGGGCGCCCGGCCATAAACGATCAGCTCTGCTGGAAGCCCCTCTCTGCGGCAGGCCTCAAAAACAGGCTCCAGCTCTCTGCTGTTCAGTTCCCATGGCGCAGTGATAAAAGCAGCCTGCTCCTCCTTCAATGTGTGTACTGCCCCATGATTCCATGCATAGACGGAGGCGTCAAAGGAAGCAGAAAAGGAAATCTGCTCCTCTCTCATCCACTGTATTTCTTCAAAGGCACGGATTAAAAGGCCGTCAAAACCTGCCTGCTCCAGACAGGAACGGTATGTTCGGAAAAATCCTATGGCATGGGTCCTGAAAATGTGCGGGAGGGTAAGATAACACTCCTTTCCGGCCTGATGGATCAGCTGTACAAATTCTGCCCAGCGCTCCGGCTGAAAGGATGAAGCATCCAGACAGATCCTCCTGACCTCCGGCACGACAAGCGCTGCAGACAGCTGATCCCCGGTTTCTGCGGATACCGTAAGATACATCGGTCTTTTACCTGCACTCTCATCCGGGACAGGCCCGGCGCATCCAGCCGCCCGGCTGCTTTTCTCACCGGAATCTGCACCGTTCTGAACTTCTCCCGCCTCCGGCGCCTTTCTTCTCCACTGATTCTGGATCGCCTCTGTAAGCGCCTCAAAGCCCTCTCTGCGCAGTTCATTTAATGCCTGAACGGGAAGAAACAGCGCTCCG
>ERZ650918.2980-NODE-2980-length-10760-cov-2.634937_pt1 | contig 10760 bp, 5 predicted proteins | sample MGYA00514758_ERZ650918 | MGnify/ENA metagenome assembly ERZ650918 | reverse complement strand
TGAAGGTAATTCAGGGCTTTGGCGTGGAGGAAACGCTGGAGTTTTTTAAGTATCTGGGAATCGTGCCAAAAGACAGGAACGGATATGTGTATCCTAATTCCGATCAGGCAGCGTCTGTTCTTGATGTCCTTCGGTGGGAGACGGAGCGGCTTGGGATCAGGGTGCTTCTTTCCTGTCAGGTATCTGTCATAAAGCCCCAGAGGGACGGGGGATTTCTGATCCGGAGCAGCCAGGGAACGCTTCATACAGATACCCTGATTCTGGCGGCAGGAAGCAAGGCCGCTCCTTCTACCGGTTCGGACGGAAGCGGTTATGAACTTGCGAAAGCTTTAGGCCATAAGGTAATTAAGCCTCTTCCGGCGCTGGTGCAGCTTCGGTGCCAGGGAACGCTTTATAAACAGCTGGCAGGAATCCGCACAGAGGCCAGGATCCGTCTTCTGGCGGACGGTATATGCATGGCAGAGGATAAAGGGGAGCTGCAGCTGACCGATTACGGCCTGTCCGGGATTCCGGTATTTCAGGTCAGTCGTTTTGCAACAAAAGCGTTAACGAAAAAGCAGGCGGTTACAGCACAGATCGATTTTCTCCCAAGGCTGAATGAAAAGGAAATAGAACAACTGTTCGGACAACGTTTCCGGGAATATGCGCATGGCAAGACCGCAGACGAGGCAATGGTCGGGCTGCTGAATCATAAATTGAGCAGTGTGCTGTTAAAGGAAGCGCATATTCCGCTGAAAAAGCCGGCAGAGGAAGTCGGCAAAGAGGAAATATTGCAGCTTGTAAAACAGTGTAAACACATGGAAGTGTGCGTGACAGGAAGTAAGTCTTTTGAACAGGCACAGGTCTGCGCAGGCGGTGTACATACGGATGAGATCGATCCACAGACAATGGAGTCGAGACTTGTTCCAAACGTTTACTTTGCGGGAGAAGTCATTGACATTGACGGTATGTGTGGCGGTTACAATTTGCAGTGGGCATGGTCAAGTGGTTATGTGGCCGGCAGGCATGCGGCAGAATGATACCGGACACATTTTTCTGTGCGGTGAACGGAACAGCGGATGCGTAAAAGATTTATAATAAAACACAGGAAGATCAGGAAAAAGAATGATTCGAGTCAGTCAGTTAAAACTGCCCGTAGAACATAGTGAGGAGCAGTTCTATCAGAAAATTGAAAAAAGTTTAAAAATAAAAAAAGATCAGATCAAAAAGCTTCAGATCGTAAAAAAATCAATCGATGCAAGGAAGAAGCCGGATGTCTCCATTGTCTACTCTGTAGATGTGTGGGTTGACAATGAAGAGAAGATTTTAAAACACTCCGGAAACAAAAATGCAGTCTGCGTCAAAGAGAAAAAATATAAAGTGCCGGAACACGGCACAGAGCGTATGAATCATCGCCCGGTGGTGATCGGAGCAGGCCCTGCAGGACTTTTCTGTGCATATCTGCTGGCGAGGGAAGGATACAGACCTCTCGTTTTAGAACGTGGAAAAAAGGTCGGGGAGCGGACGGAAGATGTTTTACATTTCTGGAAAACAGGCGTACTGGATCCGGCGTCTAACGTGCAGTTTGGTGAGGGCGGTGCAGGAACATTTTCAGATGGGAAATTAAACACTCTGGTGAAAGACCCGGTTGGGCGCAGCCGGTTCGTATTAGATACGTTTGTATCCTTTGGAGCACCGGAGAAAATCACCTATGAGAACAAGCCGCATATTGGAACGGATATTTTATCGGACGTTATCGCAGCAATGCGCGAAGAGATCCTTCAGCTGGGTGGCACATTCGAGTTTGAGAGCTGTGTAACAGATATTCGGGTGGAAAACCAGAAGATCAAAGCCGTTGAGATCAATCACAATGCCTGGATGGAAACGGAGGTCTGTGTGCTTGCATTAGGGCACAGTGCGCGCGATACGTTTGAGATGCTTCAGAAGACCGGGCTTTTTATGGAGCCAAAGGCCTTTGCAGTCGGTTTTCGTGTGGAGCACCCACAGAGGGACATCAACCGCAGCCAGTATGGAGAAAAATATGCAGAACTGCTTGAGGCAGCACCTTATAAAGTGACCGCAAACCTTGCAAATGGAAGGGGTGTTTACTCCTTCTGTATGTGTCCGGGTGGCTATGTTGTGAATGCCTCCTCGGAGGAAAAACGTCTTGCGGTCAACGGAATGAGTTATTCCGACCGTGGAAGCAAGAATGCAAACAGCGCGATCATCGTCTCTGTGACACCGGACGATTTTGACGGAACGGACGCACTTTCCGGTGTAGAATTCCAGCGCAGACTCGAAGAAAAATCGTTTGCACTTGGAAACGGGAAAATCCCGCAGCAGCTTTTTGGCGATTACTGTGAAAATAAAAAAAGCACAGGATATGGAACGTTTTCTTCGGAGACAAGAGGTGAGACTGCATTTTCAAATTTAAGAGGTCTGTTTTCAGATGAGATGGAGCAGTCTTTTATCGAGGGAATGCATTCCTTTGCAAAACATATTCCGGAATTTGACCGGAACGATGCGATCCTGTCCGGCGTGGAGAGCCGGACATCCTCACCGGTACGAATCCGCAGGGATGAGGCGTTTGAGGCAAATATCAGAGGCATTTATCCATGCGGAGAGGGAGCCGGATATGCCGGAGGGATCACTTCTGCGGCAATGGACGGCATGAAGGTGGCAGAGGCGGTCATTCGAAAATATCAGCCTTTCCAATAAGGGGATCGCAGTCAGAAGAATCAGATAATTGCGCATGATAAACAGGCGCAATGGAAGGAAGTAACATAAGTGGCAGAATTTACACCAATGATGCAGCATTATCTGCAGACCAAAGAAGAATATAAAGATTGTATTTTATTTTACCGTCTCGGTGATTTTTATGAGATGTTTTTTGATGATGCCGTGTTAGTGTCAAAAGAGCTAGAGCTGACATTAACCGGAAAAAGCTGCGGTATGGAGGAACGTGCGCCGATGTGCGGTATCCCATATCATGCGGTGGAAGGATATTTAAACCGTCTGGTAGCCAATGGACATAAAGTGGCGATCTGTGAGCAGGTGGAAGATCCAAAGCTTGCAAAAGGAATTGTAAAAAGAGAGGTCATCCGTGTTGTAACGCCTGGAACGAATATGGATATCCAGGCTCTGGATGAATCAAAAAACAATTACATTATGTGCATTGTCTATCTGGCAGATAAATATGGGATTTCCCTTGCGGATGTTTCCACCGGCGACTATTATGTCACGGAAGTGGACTCCGAGCGGAAGCTGATCGATGAGATCAATAAATTCGCACCTTCCGAGATTGTCTGCAATGAGAGCTTTTATATGAGTGGCGTGGATCTGGAAGACATGCGTCATCGTCTCGGAATTACCATTTATTCTCTGGATGCATGGTACTTCAGCGACGAGACGGCGGAGACAACCTTAAAAGGACATTTTCATGTCAACAGTCTGGAGGGGCTTGGCTTAAACGATTATGCCTATGGAACGATCGCAGCAGGGGCATTGTTAAAATATCTTTACGAGACACAGAAAAACAATCTGGATCATATTTCTGCCATCCATCCATATTCGACCGGTAAATTTATGATCATTGACAGTTCCACAAGACGAAACCTGGAACTGGTAGAGACAATGCGTGAAAAACAGAAACGGGGTTCACTGCTCTGGGTATTGGACAAGACCAAAACTGCCATGGGCGCAAGGCTTCTTCGTTCTTATGTCGAACAGCCGCTGATCGATAAGGCAGAGATTGAAAAAAGGCAGGATGCGATCGCTGATATCAACAAACATATGATCACAAGAGAGGAGCTGCGTGAGTACTTAAATCCAATCTACGATCTTGAGCGTCTCATCACCCGTGTGACTTATATGTCCGCAAATCCGAGGGATCTGATCGCATTTAAAAATTCCATTGGAATGCTCCCGCCAATCAAAACATTGCTGGAAGATTTTGATACGGAACTTTTAAACGAAATTCAGACGGATATGGATTCGTTAGAAGAACTTTATCGGTTGATCGATGCATCAATTCTGGAAGAACCGCCGATCTCCGTGCGCGAGGGAGGACTTATCAAAGACGGTTATAACGAAAATGTAGACAAGTACCGTCATGCAAAGACCGAAGGAAAAACATGGCTTGCAGAGTTAGAGGCAAAAGAGCGTGAAAAGACCGGTATTAAAAACCTCAAAATTAAGTTTAACAAAGTATTCGGATATTATCTGGAAGTGACAAATTCCTATCGGGATCTTGTGCCGGATTACTTTACGAGAAAGCAGACACTCGCGAATGCAGAACGTTATATCACACCGGAGTTAAAAGAGCTCGAGGATATGATCTTAGGAGCAGAGGACAAGCTGATCAATTTGGAATACGATCTGTTCTGTGAAGTGCGCAACAGGATCGCAGCGGAAGTGGTCCGCATCCAGAAAACAGCAAAAGCGGTAGCAAAGCTTGATACTTTCGTTTCTCTTGCCGTGGTGGCAGACCAGAATAATTACTGCCGCCCGAAAATTAACGAAAATGGTGTGATCGACATCAAAGACGGCAGACATCCGGTAGTAGAACGGATGATTCAGAATGAAATGTTTGTTGCAAATGATACTTATCTTGATAATGGCAGCAACCGTGTGTCCATTATTACCGGTCCGAATATGGCAGGAAAGTCCACCTATATGCGACAGAGTGCGTTGATTGTACTGATGGCTCAAATCGGAAGCTTTGTTCCGGCAAAATCAGCCAAAATTGGAATTGTAGACCGTATTTTTACCAGAGTAGGGGCTTCTGATGACCTCGCCAGCGGACAGAGTACCTTTATGGTTGAAATGTCAGAAGTGGCAAACATATTACGGAATGCCACTTCCAACAGTCTTTTGATTTTAGATGAAATCGGACGTGGAACCAGTACCTTTGATGGATTGAGTATTGCCTGGGCAGTGGTAGAGCATATCAGTAATCCAAGGCTTCTTGGCGCAAAGACATTATTTGCAACCCATTATCATGAACTGACGGAGCTGGAAGGCAAATTAAACAGCGTAAATAACTACTGCATTGCAGTAAAAGAAAAGGGTGATGATATCGTTTTCCTGCGCAAGATTGTAAAAGGCGGAGCTGATAAGAGTTACGGTATCCAGGTAGCAAAGCTTGCGGGAGTGCCGGATAATGTCATTGAGCGTGCCAAAGAAATTGTAGAAGAATTAAGTAATAATGATATTACGGAAATCGTTCAGAATATCAGTGCGGAGGGAAGCAGTAAACGCAGCAAACCGAAGTTAGACGAGGTGGATTTAGAACAGATTTCACTGCTTGATACCATGGACAACGATACGATATTAAACGAATTAAAAGAACTGGATTTGGGTCAGATGACACCAATCGAAGCAATGAATAAGTTATACGAATTACAGAATAAAGTAAAAAACAGATGGTAAAGGAGGTGGATGGCGTTATGCCACAGATTGCACTGTTAAGTCAGGAAACAATTGATAAAATTGCGGCAGGAGAAGTCATCGAACGACCAAGCTCGGTGGTAAAGGAGTTAGTGGAAAATGCGATAGATGCAGGTTCCAGTGCAGTAACGGTTGAAATCAAAGAAGGTGGAATATCCTTTATCCGTATTTCGGACAATGGTTGCGGAATCGAAAGGGAACAGATTCCTTTGGCATTTTTGCGTCATTCCACCAGTAAGATTAAATCCGTAGAAGATTTGTTTACCGTTACATCCTTAGGGTTCCGAGGTGAAGCATTATCAAGTATCGCAGCAGTAAGTCAGGTGGAACTCATTACAAAGACGAACGGTGATTTTACCGGATCCCGTTATCTCATTGAAGGCTCAAAGGAAGTCTCTTTAGAAGAAATCGGTGCGCCGGATGGAACCACTTTTATTGTACGGAATCTTTTTTATAATACACCGGCAAGAAAGAAATTCTTAAAATCCGCCCAGACAGAAGGCACCTATATTCATGAACTGATGCAGCGGATGATTTTATCCCATCCAGACGTAGCTTTCAAATTTATCATGAATAATCAGGTAAAACTGCAGTCATCCGGAAATGGAAATATCAAGGATATTATCTACCATTTATACGGAAGGGATATTACAAAAGCGCTGCTTCCGATTGCACATGAAAGCGAGCTTTTTAAAGTCAGTGGATTTATTGGAAAGCCGATGATTTCCAGAGGAAACCGGGGCTACGAATTATATTTTGTCAATGGCAGATTTATCCGGAGCCAGATTTTATCCAAAGCTATAGAGGATGCCTTTAAACCGTTTCTGATGCAGCATCAGTATCCCTTTACGGTACTTTATTTTGAGATTGACAGCAGTCTTTTGGATGTAAATGTGCATCCCACCAAGATGGAACTTCGTTTTTCCAACCAGCAGGAACTGTACAGGGAAGTGCAGAGTATTTTATCGGCATCGCTAGTGCACCGTGATATTATACCGGAAGTTCCGGTGGATACACCAAAGAAAAACGAAATGGAAGTTCCTAAGATAGAGAAGGTAATGCCGGAGCCATTTGAGCAGAAACGTTTGGAAGAAATCCGGAAGGCAGTACGAAAAGACAGTCCTTACGAAATAAAATATCCTGTCAGCAGACCAATGGGAACCGGGTCAGTCAGCTCTGCGGCACAGGAAAAGCTTCTTGATACGATAAAATCAATGCCACCGGAAGATATGATGGAAGAACGGATTCAGAAAGAGCCGATTCCGGAACAATCGAAAAAAGAAACGGAAAAAGAACTGGCAAAAGAAGCCTATGTCCTCCGGGAGGAAGAAACCTACGGAGCAAAGCCGGAAGGAAGCTATGAACAGGGTTCTTTCTTAAAAGAAGAGGAGATGGCAAAGCAGAAGATTATCGGACAGCTTTTTGATACCTACTGGCTGGTAGAATATAATGACAGACTTTTCATTGTAGACCAGCATGCTGCCCATGAAAAAGTCATGTATGAAAAATTAAAAAAGCAGTTTGAGAAGAAAGAGTTTACTTCTCAGGCTATCAGCCCGCCGATTGTCATAACATTATCCATGCGTGAGGCAGATGTACTGGAGCGATTCAAAGAACAGTTTACGAAGCTAGGTTTCGAAATTGAGCACTTTGGTGGCGCAGAATACAGTATCTGCGGAGTTCCGGGTAATCTTTACCGGCTGAATACCAGGGATGTATTGATTGAAATGTTAGACGAGCTTACCGATGGCATATCCGAGCGGGCAACGACGGATGTTATTTTAGATAAAATCGCATCCATGTCCTGCAAAGCTGCAGTAAAGGGAAGCCAGAGACTGAGCCTGCCGGAAATGGAACAGCTTATGAAAGATTTGATGAAGCTTGATAATCCATATAATTGTCCACATGGAAGACCAACGATTATTGCCATGTCAAAATATGAAATTGAGAAAAAATTCAAGCGGATTGTGTAGGAAAAGATGATGAAGAAACCAATTGTAGTACTGACAGGTCCTACTGCGGTAGGAAAAACAGAATTATCCATTCAGCTTGCAAAGGTCATTGGCGGAGAGATTATCTCCGCCGATTCCATGCAGGTGTATAAACATATGGATGTAGGTTCCGCAAAAATCACACCGGAAGAAATGGATGGTGTACGTCATTATCTGGTGGATGAATTAGAGCCTTTCGATGAATTTCATGTGGTAAAATTTCAGGAATATGCCAAAAAATATTTAAATGAAATATATGCCCACGGAAAGATTCCGATTATTGCCGGCGGCACCGGATTTTATATCCAGGCGCTGTTAAATGATATTGATTTTACGGAACAGGAAAGTGACAGTGCATACCGGAAAGAGTTGGAAGCGCTGGCAGAAGAACATGGCAATCAGTATCTTCATGACCGGTTAAAGGAAGTGGACCCGGAATCTGCCGAAGCCATCCATCCGAATAACAAAAAACGCGTCATCCGTGCGTTGGAATTCTATCAGGAGACCGGTAGAAAGATTTCTGAGCATAATGCAAAAGAGCAGATGCGGACTTCACCTTATAATTTTGCCTATTTTGTATTAAATGATGAGCGCAGCCACTTATACAAAAGAATCGATGCCAGAGTAGATAAAATGATAGAAGATGGACTGGAAGCAGAAGTCCGCCGCTTAAAGGAAATGGGCTGCACCAAAGATATGGTGGCAATGCAGGGAATTGGCTATAAAGAAATGTTATCCTATCTTGATGGCGGTTATTCTTTGGAAGAAGCAGTTTATATTATCAAGCGGGAAACAAGACATTTCGCAAAACGGCAGATTACATGGTTTAAACGGGAACGGGATGTTATCTGGCTTAACAAAAATGAGTTTGATTATAAAAATGAGGCAATTCTTGCATACATGATAAAGATACTTAAGGAAAAAGCTATTATTTCTTAAGTTTTTATTCATACAAAAAGAAAGAGAACATTATATGATAGACTTGCTGTAATTTAGAAAGAAATTACAGCCGGAAAGACGAGGAAAATGATGAGAGAAGAAATGATTGAAAAGAAATATGAAGAAATGGGTATCAGCAAAGAAGTATACCGTTTTGGAAAAAAGATAGAGGATGAATTAAAAGAACGTTTTGCAGCAATTGATGCAACAGCAGAATATAATCAGATGAAAGTAATTGATGCCATGCAGAAAAACAGAGTTTCCGCAGAATGCTTTGCCATGTCCAATGGATATGGATATAACGATCTGGGAAGAGATACACTGGAAAAAGTATACGCAAGCTGTTTCCATGGAGAAGATGCTCTGGTTCGTCCGCAGATTACCTGTGGAACCCATGCACTGGCACTGGCATTGATGTCAAATTTAAGACCGGGGGACGAATTATTATCACCGGTAGGAAAACCGTACGATACCTTAGAGGAAGTTATCGGTATCCGACCATCCAAAGGCTCACTGGCAGAATATGGCATTACTTACCGCCAGGTAGATTTAAAAGAGGACGGCTCTTTCGATTACGAAGGAATCAAAAATGCCATCAACAAAAAGACAAAGATGGTGACGATTCAGAGGTCGAAAGGATATCAGACCAGACCGACGCTTTCTGTTACCCGCATAGGTGAACTGATTGCATTTATTAAAAATATCAAACCAGATGTCATCTGTATGGTCGATAACTGCTACGGCGAGTTCGTGGAGACGATCGAACCGACCAATGTCGGTGCAGATTTGATGGTCGGATCCCTGATCAAAAACCCGGGCGGCGGACTGGCTCCGGCCGGCGGTTACATTGTTGGAAAGAAAAAGTACGTGGAAAATGCAGCATACCGTCTGCTCTCCCCGGGACTTGGAAAAGAGGTTGGCGCAACACTCGGTGTGAACGGTTCCTTCTACCAGGGATTCTTCCTGGCACCGACCGTTACCGCAGCGGCATTAAAAGGTGCTGTCTTTGCTGCAAATGTTTATGAGAAACTGGGATTTGCCGTTGTTCCAAACGGAACCGAGAGCCGTCACGACATCATTCAGGCGGTAACCTTTGGAAAACCGGAAGGCGTCATCGCATTCTGCCAGGGTATCCAGGCAGCTGCCCCGGTCGACAGCTTCGTTTCCCCGGAACCTTGGGATATGCCAGGTTACGACAGCCCAGTTATCATGGCAGCTGGCGCTTTCGTGCAGGGCTCTTCCATTGAACTTTCTGCCGATGGACCGATCAAACCGCCGTACGCTGTCTATTTTCAGGGTGGGCTTACGTGGCAGCACGCAAAATTCGGTATTCTGATGAGTCTTCAGAAACTCGTCGATGCCGGTATGGTGACATTATAATGGCAAAAAATGTGGTAATTATCGGCGGTGGCGCGAGCGGACTGATGGCGGCAATTTGGGCCTCACGTCTCGGTGCCGCGGTCACCGTTCTGGAAAAGAACGATAAACCGGGCAGAAAGCTTCTTGCGACCGGAAACGGACGGTGTAATTTTACCAATCGTTATCAGGATGCATCGTGCTACCGCACGGGAAATCAGGAGCGTGCATCACGGGTTCTCGAACAGTTTACCGAACAGGACACCGAACAGTTTTTTGAACAGCTCGGCATCCGCATCCGGAGCCGTGAAGGCTGGCTTTATCCGGCCAGCGAGCAGGCACAGTCCGTTCTTGAGCTGCTGATTTTGGAAGCCAGATTCCGAAAGGTAAAAATCAAGACACGGGAAACGGCTGTTGCAGTGGAAAAAGCCGAAAATGGTTATCTGGTGCGCACCGAAGGATGGCAGTACCCGGCTGACAGCGTCATCATCTGCTGCGGAAGCTGTGCTTCCCAGATCGCCGGTTCCGACGGAGATACACTTCGATTTGCCGATCAGCTTCAGCTCGCTTCGATTCCGTTTTTCCCGGCCCTCTGCCCGCTCCGCTGCAAAGGAAACCAGTTTTCCTCCTGGGCGGGTGTTCGGGTGCGCGCGAAGATTACGCTTCTGGTTGAAAATCAGGAGATTCTGACGGAACAGGGAGAGCTGCAGCTTACCGACTACGGTGTCTCCGGCATCCCGGTATTCCAGATTTCCCGGTTCGCTGTGCGCGCCTGCATGCAGAAAAAACGCGCTGAACTTCTCGTAGACTTCTTTCCGGAACTGACGGAATCGGAGCTTACTGCAGAACTTGTCAGACGGCAGGAAATCTGCCCGTATAAAGCGCCAAAAGAGCTTCTGATCGGTCTTCTTCCAGAAAAACTCATTCCGGTTCTGATCGGAAAGAAAAAGACTCCGGAAGAAATGGCAGGCGCCATCAAATCATATCGTTTACAGATCACCGGCCAGACCGACTTTGGAAAAGCCCAGGTGTGTGCGGGCGGCATCA
>ERZ650918.2976-NODE-2976-length-10766-cov-2.954906_pt1 | contig 10766 bp, 10 predicted proteins | sample MGYA00514758_ERZ650918 | MGnify/ENA metagenome assembly ERZ650918 | reverse complement strand
GTTCCCTCATAGGGCGTGTTGAAAAAGAAAAAGTACACCACATTGTCTGCGTCATACGCACGCTTCAGCTCCTCGGTGGGGATGTTCTCCTGAATATAACCGGCCTGCACATCGTACATGGAGCCGTCTGCACGCACCAGCGTCTCGGTGAATTTGGCGCTGTACCGCAGATCGGGGTTCTCCTTCCAATCGTAGAAAAATTCAGCCGTGACGCCGTATGGTTTTACGGCATCCGTCAGCCATTCCGTGGCGATGCGGAGGTGCTCCTGCGTCTGGTCTATATCGGCAGCGTCCGTTGTCTCGTCCCAATGGGTAGCGGCATCGTCGGCAAAAATGGATACCACCAGCGTCCGGCCATGGATGTAAGCGGCAGAGCCGTGGGCCGAGACTGCCTGATCCGGCTCCTCCGGGGCCTGCGAAGGCTCGGTCTCCTGCGTTGGTTCTGGGGTCTCCGGCTGGGTCTGCACCTCCGCCGTCGGCAGCTGGGGCGCTTCCCTCCGGGCGCAGGCCGCCATCGTCGTACACAGCAGCATACACAGAAGCAGCCATAGGATCCGTCTGTGTATGCTGCTGAATAGTCAGGATAATGCCCTGCGTCGCCATATAGTCGACAAACGCCTGGGCGACGCGCGGGTTGCTAAAAGAGGTGATCATCAACATGGGCAGCGGTCGCTTATTTCCACACAAAAGGGGACAGTATAGCGGGATCAGCGCTCAAACGCGTATTCCACTTCCGCCGGGAAATGACGATGCCAGGCATCGAAGCCGCCATCGACGCTGTACACCGCGTCGTAACCCTGCTGGAGCAGATACTGCGCCGCGCCTTTGCTGCTATTGCCGTGGTAACACATCACCATCACCGGAGTGTCAAAGTCGTTATCACGCATAAACGCGCCCAGTGTGTCGTTGGTTAAATGGAAAGCCTGCACCGCATGCCCCATTGCGAAACTCTGTGGATCGCGAATATCGACCAGCACCGCCTCTTTTTCCTGCAACTTCTGGTGCGCGTCGGCAACGTTAATACATTCGAACTGATCCATGCGTCTCTCTTTATTTACAAACAAGTGGGCAAATTTACCGCACAGTTTACGTCGAAGCGGCAGATAAACGCCATAATGTTATACATATCACTCTAAAATGTTTTTTCAATGTTACCTAAAGCGCGATTCTTTGCTAATATGTTCGATAACGAACATTTGTGAGCTTTAACGAAAGTGAATGAGGGCAGCATGGAAACCAAAGATCTGATTGTGATAGGTGGCGGCATCAATGGTGCTGGTATCGCGGCAGACGCCGCTGGACGCGGTTTATCCGTGCTGATGCTGGAGGCGCAGGATCTCGCTTGTGCGACCTCTTCCGCCAGTTCAAAACTCATTCACGGTGGCCTGCGCTACCTTGAGCACTATGAATTCCGCCTGGTCAGCGAGGCGCTGGCTGAACGTGAAGTGCTACTGAAAATGGCCCCGCATATCGCCTTCCCGATGCGTTTTCGCCTGCCGCATCGTCCGCATCTGCGCCCGGCGTGGATGATTCGGATTGGTCTGTTTATGTACGATCATCTGGGTAAACGCACCAGCCTACCGGGATCAACCGGTTTGCGTTTTGGCGCAAATTCAGTATTAAAACCGGAAATTAAGCGCGGATTCGAATATTCCGACTGTTGGGTAGACGACGCTCGTCTGGTACTCGCCAACGCCCAGATGGTGGTGCGTAAAGGCGGTGAAGTGCTTACCCGTACTCGTGCCACTTCTGCTCGCCGCGAAAACGGCCTGTGGATTGTGGAAGCGGAAGATATCGATACCGGCAAAAAATATAGCTGGCAAGCGCGCGGCCTCGTGAACGCCACCGGCCCGTGGGTGAAACAGTTCTTCGACGAGGGGATGCATCTGCCTTCGCCTTATGGCATTCGCCTGATCAAAGGCAGCCATATTGTAGTGCCACGCGTACATACCCAGAAGCAAGCCTACATTCTGCAAAACGAAGATAAACGTATTGTGTTCGTGATCCCGTGGATGGACGAGTTTTCCATCATCGGCACCACCGATGTGGAATACAAAGGTGATCCGAAAGCCGTGAAGATTGAAGAGAGTGAAATCAATTACCTGCTGAAAGTGTATAACACGCACTTTAAAAAGCAGTTAAGCCGGGACGATATCGTCTGGACCTACTCCGGCGTGCGTCCGCTATGTGATGATGAGTCCGACTCGCCGCAGGCTATTACTCGTGATTACACGCTTGATATCCATGATGAAAACGGTAAAGCGCCGCTGCTGTCGGTATTCGGCGGTAAGCTGACGACCTACCGCAAACTGGCGGAACATGCGCTGGAAAAACTGACGCCATATTATCAGGGCATTGGCCCAGCGTGGACGAAAGAGAGCGTGCTACCGGGTGGAGCAATTGAAGGCGACCGCGATGACTACGCCGCCCGCCTGCGCCGCCGTTACCCATTCCTGACCGAATCGCTGGCACGTCACTACGCGCGCACCTACGGCAGCAACAGCGAACTGCTGCTCGGCAATGCGGGGGCGATAAGCGACCTCGGGGAGGATTTCGGTCATGAGTTCTACGAAGCGGAACTGAAATACCTGGTGGATCACGAATGGGTCCGCCGTGCCGACGATGCCCTGTGGCGTCGCACAAAACAAGGCATGTGGCTGAATGCGGATCAACAATCTCGTGTGAGTCAGTGGCTAGTGGAGTATACGCAGCAGAGGTTATCGCTGGCTTCGTGATTTAACGTAAGGTGGTCAGGTCAGATTTCAATCTGACCTGAGACTGATGATAAACAAAAAAACTGCCTGATGCGCTACGCTTATCAGGCCTACGTGGTTTATGCAATATATTGAATTTGCATGATTTTGTAGGCCAATAAGACGTTCACGTCGCATCCGGCATGGACAAAGCGCATATACAACCGATAACCAAAGTTGTAATTCCAGAAGTGAAATACGCCTGATCATGAGCGGGATAGAGAACAGTATCTCCCCAGAAAACTCAGCGTAATAATACAAGCAGCCAGCGCAACCACCGTCGGCCATATCAAGAACGGTACAATAATAAAGCCGAGAAATACCACACCTAGCAGCAAAACACCGTGAATTTGTTCATCGCGCTAATTCCTTTCCCTCGAGGGTTATTTCATTGTGGGATACATCGGCACATAACCCATATTTTCCATCAAACTTTACCCTACCGATGGCTAAAAACGGGCTAATCCGATTCTGCACTGACTCACACATCACTGGTATTCCACCCGCAAAACAGCCAGGGCATTATAACGACCCGCAGCAGGGCGTCGCCCTGTGGTACTTACAGGGAGAGACAGAAAAGTCACATCTGCCGTCTGAGCTGACTCAGCCCGGTTTTCAACTAACTTAAATGGCACACCAACATGCGCAGCAAGAGCGTTCAAGTCTACGGATTCCTGTTGGCTATCCATAATCATAATGCCAACGTCGGGGTTATCCTCCGCCTGAATAATGCTTTGCCGACCATTAACATCTCTCGTTGATGAAATATTGCCATCAAAAACCAGCGTCATTACGGCATCAATATCTTTGTTCGTACAGTTTATCGGAATAGTGGTTGCCACTGGAGAAACGCCCGTGGGCTTCACTCCAGCACCAGCCCGACTTAATTCGCTGGCCCAGACATCCGGCATATTAACGGTAAAACTAGTTCCCTCATTAATTGTGCAACCTTGTGGAACTTCAATATTTAAGTTGCCAATATAAGCATTAAATACTGGAATTGGTCCGTGCTCTGTTGGAAACTGGCTGACATACAAAGAAACCAGCAATACGTTATTTATTGATATATCGGATATTATTTTTTTATCAAGTCTGATTTTTATATAACCTTCTGTTCCTGAGGCCCAACTTGATGGTTTACTTCTGTCTGCTGGATAATTGGTGCTATAGTTGTCAAAAGGTACTGCCTTATCTGTCATTGTGCCATTTTTATTATAGAGCTTTACATGTGTCGAGACAGATATTTCATGAGTCAAAGGAATAAATATATCGCTCCCCTGATGATCACCAGACGCTCCTGACGGATCAATCCCAGAAACACCAGAAAAATAAACCTCATAATCATCCAGAGAATTACAATAAGCCTTATAATGCCCTATTTTCCAGTCCTGCGAGGGTAATACTGTCCCAGGCGAATTATTATTAACATCTGAGACAATTACCGTACCAAAATTATAAGAAAATGTCGCAGGAGTAGTATTATTACCTGGTGCACCAGGATAACAAAAGGCGCGATCCCGTCCCATATCTTCAGCATATACTATGTTATAGCAGCTACTGACTAAAAGAACAAACAATATACAAATTGCTTTTATATTTCCCCAAAAATAAGTAAGCATCATGCTTCTCCAGTTATCCATGTATCGCTACTGCACCCATAATAGCATTATTTTGTAAAACATTTAATTTTACGCTCCATACGGGTAAGGCATTATTGTAAAGATCTAGTGTTTGCCAGTTAATCTCACAATATCCTTGCCGCTGACACCAATCCTGTTGGCGATGACTAAATGGTGCAACCATGCCACCATTTATGCTTTTACCATCAATAGATAAATTATAGAGTGTCACATACCAGGGCGTAGGGTTAAAAACGGTGACAGCTTCATTGTTTCGCGACCAGCGTAACTGTTGATAAGCGTCAAGTGGATTACCTGATAACGTCTCTGGGCGGTAAAATATTTTCATCCTATTACGTACAGCCACCTGGAGTTGATTTTCATTCTTAAGCTGTGAGTTTTGTTCCTGAGCAGGTAACGCTGCAATATTCAGTATAAATAAACTCTCACGATCTATAGGTAACTGCCCCCCCACGCGATTGATTCTTATTTTGGTATTTTTATCTTGTTTAAGTACCAATAATGGTGGTGTGGCAATAAACGCCTTATCTGGAAGTAAAGGCTGGGATTCCAGTGTCCCTTTTAACTGACGTCCATCATCAGGTGTCACGGAAATTTTAACCAGCATATCTTTACTGGCAGTATTTTTAAGCTCGACCGAAATTGATGACTGCTTTTCTGGGTAAACAAAACGAGTACCGCCAACAACAACTCCTGCCTGCGCATTTGTGCAACATATTAAAATGCATATCAGCACGTTAATCATAAGTGACGATAAAGGAAACTGATGCATTCGCATCTCCTGGTTGTACATCATTTTTTATAGCTTTATAAGCAGCAAAGAAATGCAATGTATTATCTACCAATGGTGTAAGGGCATAACTTGTACTCTTTATACCATTACTAATACTTTGTCTGTTGTTATCAAAAATAGCCAGTGCTAACCCATCGACTGAGCCCTCTTCCAGTTTATATAGGGCTGCGTCTTCACTAACTGGTATTCCATCAAACGTGACATTGGCATTACTGACATCACTGCCACAACGGGTTAACTTTAAAGAGAAGCCAATTTTTTCAGTAACACTCCCTGAATTTCTCACCGTATAACTGGGAACATCAGGCATGTTAACTGTGAAATTTTTAGACTCATCGGCAACAATACAAGTCTTTGCTGTTATAATTCCTTCGATGCGTACAACACCTGCATGCGTTGTATCATCAGCAATGGATGACATAGATATCACAGAGAATAATAGGGCAATTAAATTCCAATATCGTGTCATATTAACCTCACTGATAGTCTATATCAAAGTACAATAGTGCGTTCGCCTGTCCCGCATGTACGTTTTGCTGAGTTGACTTATAGCGGAGTTTAAAGGTTAAACTGGCATCGCCATTATTATTTAAAATTAACTCTTTGAATCCTGATTCACTATTAATTGCTATAATTTTATCATTACTGTCTAAAATTTCGATGCCCACTCCAGTTGCACTATCCGCGCTGGAAGTAAGGCGTAATAAAGTGGTATTTATAGCATCAGCATCCCCGGTAAACTGCACATTAGCACTTACTCCTGAACTATAAACAGTACTGGTTGTTGTAGGACATCCTTCCAGATTGATCGTAAATGTATGGCTGCCAGAAACATCCCCTACATTCAAAAAATCATTGACGTCATAAGTTCCCATGTTTACTGGCTGGTCTTTACTTCCAGTTGTAATATCACACGTTTTCGCTAATAATTGTCCTGTAAATGTGACCACTACAGTATCGTTAGCCAGTGCGTTATATGAAATCACCATCATGAACAATGATCTAAACATTAATAGAATAAATTTTTGTAATATATTCATTAGCGGCACTCCAGATTTGCATAGCTAATGGCATTATCCAACTCACTTTCCGGTAATTGATAGTTTGCCCGACATTGCTGATAAGAACTTTCTCCCCACTGTATATTTATTATGCCTTGTAAAGGCAAACCGGAGAGATAAACCTGTCCACTGTCACCCACTATTCCTGTAATCTGAGTTGTCCCCTCAGTGGGTACACTGACCGTCGCACCAAATGGAACTGGTTTATTACGATAGTGAACATTAAATAAACCTCGAATACCGACATGTGCATTAAACTCAGCACGAACTAAAGCACCTTTGCTGGGTATCACTTCCATAGTAGTAGCATCTAATTCTGTATGCATACTCATAGACATAGGGTCTAAAGAGATATTATTACGCCGATATTCCGTGGCATAAGGTACGACAGCATAGCCACGCCAGTCTGTTTTAACCCCCGTTCCGCGTTCCACATTTACATTGTTTGCCCCAGGTGCTTTTATCAGTATATTTGTTTCTCCTAACGGCTGGCTTAACGTGAGACCATTTTCGTGAATAACCAGGGCACCACTTAAACCATAGTTAAATTGCTGGTTACCATTATTATCGTAGCTGTATCCAGAATTTAGTGAACCATATGTACCACGGTAATTTATCCCTACTGAGCCATTTTCGCCATTATTCTGGTTGGCAAAATTTTGTTGAATATTATAGTTGAGATTATGTTGTTCCAGCAGCGATCCAGATACTCCGGCATACTGATTTACATGACCGCTATTATCCTGACTATAACCATAAGTTGCTGTCATAGAATTTGTCGCAGTACGCCCATCGACAGCTGGTGATAACCAATTGCTGATCGGCAATGAGACATTTACGGATAAGATTCTGTCCGCATCTGAACCTGGTGACTTACTATAATTATAAGCAATATTTAAATAAATCCCATGTACACTCGTATTATAGCCGACCTGATACAAGGTATCTTTATTATTCGTATTCCAGTAAGTTTGTTGACTTGCCGCCAAATACATAGAGCCATATTCGCCCAATGGTTGCGATATATTTTCCTGAAACTTTCCTCTTTTGTTATAACGTAAATTATAAAAATCATTCCAGTTATAAACATAGTCTTTTTCATTAAGGGTATCTGGATCGATAACCGTACCCGACATTTGTTTGTATGTGGTATCACTCAACGAATAAAATCCCTCCGTCGAATAGCGATAACCAATAATCTGAAAAGCCGTACCTGTCTGCACTAACGATTTTGAATATAGGAAACGGTACGATTGCCCTTGATGTTTACTGCCATCGGCAAGCGTGCTATTGGCTTGCGTTAAATCAAATGACGTCGCACCAAACATACCAAGGTTGAACCCAAGCCCGAGTGCTATTGCCCGATAATTATTTGAGTATTGCATCCCTCCGTAGGCGGTAATATCCCAGGGTAACCCCCAAATCAAATCTCCTTGAAAGACATTCGGACTGTTTTGATTATAGCTATTGCTACGATATTTACCGGCAGTTGCCGAATATTTAATATGCCCTTCGCGTTGAAGAATGGGAACAGCGGCGTAAGGAATGGTATAGATAGTTTCGGAATTATCAGACTCTTTGATCGTAACTTCCAAATCCCCAGCGGAAGACGTAGGGTTCAGATCGTTGATTTCAAAGGGTCCCGGTGGAGTATATGTCTGATAAATAACATAGCCATTTTGTTTGATCGTTACCTGAGCATTGCTTTTAGCAATACCGCGCACAGTGGGGGCAAAACCACTTTGGCTATCGGGTAGCATGTTTTCATCGGATTCAAGTTTAGCACCACGAATACTCACACTGTCGAAAACATCCGATGAAGACCAGGTATCACCTAGTGTTAATTCACTTTTAAAAGGAATAATTACTCGTTGTAACGTACTACTCACATGTGCAATTTTACCCGGTGAATTACCTGAACGACTCCATGTAGAATAATCACGAAAACGCCACGCCCCTAAATTTAAACCTGAACGGAGATTTAAATAATAACTATCAGACGCATAGTCTCCACGATCACTGTTGCCAGAAAAATCATAATTAATAAGAATGGCCGGGATACCATTATCCCATTCCTCAGGTGGAATATAACCACGGGCTTCATGCTTTAATATTGCCTGCGGAAAGGTCAGTTTGAGTCGTTGCGCATCCAGTTCAGGAGTGTATTGAACTTCTGCGAACCATATACGTAAATCGAGACAATTATTTCCCTCTGCTTGCGCCTGTTCCGGCAATGCACTTTTGTTAATTCCTAAAGTAACTAACTCATCGAGCGAAAAACAGGGGATCAACTGATTCTGCTCATCAGCTTTGAAAGTAACCTTAAGTGATGTCAAAGGCGAATCATTGACCCATATTTCAACCTCATAACTACCAGGTAGATATGTCATCCCTTTCTCAAAACGAGATAAATCAGCAACAGCTTCTGTATCACCCGACAGGAATGCAGGGTTAAAGCGCATACCCGCCACTGAACACGCAGGCAAAAGTGTCAGTAGAAGCAGCATACACCGCCTCATCTGCTTCTGCCTTGCCATCCTGTGTTCGAGTTTTCTGAGCTTTAGGTTCATATCCCTGACCTGAGTTGCTTTAACGTTTTAATCTTCCAGGTTTATTGCATCGTTCCCTTTTGCCTGGCCGTTGTGGCACCGTAATCATTGATAGTTTGATAAGTAATTTCACCGGCTAGCATCACTGGTGAAGACACTGTTACGTCACTTTTCGGTGGAACAAACGCATTGGGTAATTTTGCCCCTTGCACCCTGATTCCAGTCACCGTCAGATAATAGGGAGAAGGGTTAATGACTCTTAGCTGTTTACCTTCGTATTTAAATCGCAGCATATCCCGTGCTTTACCAGCTTGAACGGGTAAATTAGTCGGACGGTAAAATAATTTAATTCTGTTTTGTAACGCCAGTTGTAACGTGTTTTTCTGGGTATTCTTCTCATCCGTTGGCGGAATCGCTTTCACATTCATCCAGAATAATGTTTCGCGATCAGTCGGTAACTGTGATTTACCAATAAACATTATCCTCAATGAGGCTTCTTTTCACGTTGGTAACATAAATAAAGGAGGCGTAACCACAAAATCCTGACTTTTTTTACTGCTTTGATTGTCATCAATCCATGACTGGATTAAATAGCTGGTGTTAGCCCCACCATTCTGTACACTTAGCGTAATTTGCTGACTGTCAGATGGATAAACCAGACGCGTAGAACCAAGACCGAAGCCACCCGCAGCAATAGCATTGATAGATATGGCGGATAGTAAAAATAGAGCACCGGCCCTTATGATATATTGGGTCTTCAGCAAAGAATTAATGTTTCTATTCGAAAAACATTTATTTTTTGAAATCCATCTCATACTGCATCCTTGTAGATGAAATTAATTGTAATTACTGATGCATGTCTATTTATTACAAATAAACATGTAATATTAATTTCAGGTTACAAGTAACTGTAACCTGAAATTATCTTGCTGTAATTATTCGTACAGCACGACGAAACTTGCCGTTGATTTCACCAGACCTGGTGCAACGGTACTACCGTTCTGAGCATAGCCCGCGGTAAATGCCGCAGTAAAATCATGAGTGGCTGCATCGCCAGGAATCACGTAGGCTGCTGAAGAACTACTCCCCTGGGGAGTTTGTGTGTTCAGCTTAATCAGGCCATCAGTTGTCGTGTTTTTAGAATAAATACGAATCCCTACACCCGTAGCTCCCGCTTCGCCAGTACCATCAGCATCAGCAGCTCCTTCCACTTCATTGGCAAGCGTCTGGTTGGCACCGTCTGCTACGCCAGTAAAACGAAATTCAATATTTTGACTGTCCGTATTGCTACAATCAGTCAATTTAATGTTGAAGTCAGTCTGGTTACTGGCACCCGTTGCTTCGGTATCAATGCCCGTGAAAGCGTTAGAAGGTACGACTGGCAGTACCACTTCAATCTGTTTCGATTCTGTAGCAACCTTACACGTCGCTTTAACCACACGACCAGTAAAGCGGATGTTTCCGCCCATCGCATCGGTGTTGCTATCCATATCGGTGAGTTTTGGATAATCAACGGTGCTCCAGTCTGTATCCGCACCACCAAATTGTGATGCATCGCCTGGCGCAGCGGTTACCGCAGTTGACATCAGCATACCTGATGCGAGTAAAACTGCGGATAAATTAGATAGATTGAATTTCATTTATACCTTTCCTTTTGTTAAAAAATCCAAGCAATATTGGCGATTATTTTTACATTCAGCTTTAACAAGTCACATTATTTAAATGAATAAAGCTGGTGTAGTTAACCACAGAAAAAAATAAGAGATAGAATGGCTGGAAAATATTATATGAGCTGCTTGGTAATATAGCTAAAAGAATCCATGCTCGCAATGATTGACTTTATATAAAAATACAGTTGCTTGAAAACAAAGAGATTTATTTTAGACAGGATAACTGAAGAATGGAGTAATATATAAATATAATAAATAATTTATTAGTTATTTATAATGCTTATTGTATGGTACATACTT
>ERZ650918.2962-NODE-2962-length-10809-cov-5.216292_pt1 | contig 10809 bp, 9 predicted proteins | sample MGYA00514758_ERZ650918 | MGnify/ENA metagenome assembly ERZ650918 | reverse complement strand
GTCCGTGCAAAATTTGCCTTTTACGGCGCATGTTTTCTTATGCGGAGTCGGCCAATGCGCGGCCCTTTTTTTGCGCGTTTTTCCGTGGTATACTGAGTGCATTCCTGAAAGAAATGAGGACGGACACATGCTAAGCACGTTTTTCTGCCGCGCGTTTCAGTGCTGCTTTGCCGTCGGCGCGCGCTTTCTCCCCTGGCGCACGCCGGAGGTCTTTTCAGGCGAGGGGAGTTTACTGCGCGCCGCAGACATTCTGCGCGAAAACGGCCTGCGCCGCCCGTTCGTCATCGCGAGCCGCCGCCAGTGCGCGGACGAGCACTTCCTCGCCTTGCAGGAAAAACTTGACGAGCAGGACATCCTGCTCTCCATCTTCTCCTCGGTCGAGCCGAATCCGTCGGTCGAGACGGTCGAAAAGATCGCCGCGCAGTACAAGATTGATAGCTGCGACTGCTTTCTCGTCATCGGCGGCGGCTCGCCGATGGACGCAGCCAAGGCCGCCGCGGCGCGCCTCGCGCGGCCGGACAGGCCGCTTTCGCAGCTTGCGGGACTCTTAAAGGTCCGCCGCCGCATTCCGCCGCTCATCGCCGTGCCCACGACGGCGGGCACGGGGTCAGAGACGACCATCGCCGCCGTTGTCACCGGCAGTGACCACCACAAGTATGCGATCTCCGACCTCTGCCTCATTCCGCGCTACGCGATCTTAGACCCCGCGCTGACCGTCGGCCTGCCTCCACACATCACGGCGGAAACCGGCATGGACGCGCTGACGCACGCGGTCGAGGCGTACCTGAGCCGCTTTTACAACACGAAGCAGACGCGCCTGCTCGCGGAACATGCCGTCGTGACCATCTTCACGCATTTGGAGCGCGCGTACCGCGACGGCACGTCGCTCCCCGATCGCGCGGCGATGCTGCAGGCCTCGCTCGACGCAGGCGCGGCGTTCACGCGCGCAAGCGTCGGCAATGTGCACGCCATCGCGCACACGCTCGGCGGGCTCTACGGCGTATCCCACGGCCTTGCGAATGCGGTGCTTCTCCCTCTCGTGCTCGAAGACTACGGCAAAGCGGCCTGTCCGTGCCTTGCCCGTCTTGCTGCACTTGTCGGCCTCAAGGGCGAGAGCGAAGAATCTCTCGCCAAGGCGTTTATTGCCGAAATCCGCGCGATGAACGTCCGCATGGGCATCCCCGACCACTTCAACTGCATCCGCAAAGAGGACATTCCCCTCATGGCCACCTGGGCCGCGCAGGAGGCGAACCCCGTCTACCCCGTGCCGGTCATCTACGACGAAGCGCGCTTTGCGCGCGTCATCGAGCGTTCACACCACAGCCAATAACCTTGTCAGCATTTTAGCGATACTTCTCCGCCGCCGTCTGGTATAATGGTGCTGCAATCCAAAAGGATCGGACGGTTTTTTATGATCGGAGTTTACGACTACACCGTGATCGCAACCTATCTCTCGCTGCTGCTGGGGCTTGGCGGCCTCTATTCCGCCGCGCAAAACGAGCCTCTCGACGCCATGCTGTGCCTGATGCTCGCGGGGCTGCTCGATGCCTTCGACGGGCGCATCGCCCGCACGAAAAAGGACCGCACCGAACAGGAAAAGCGCTTCGGTATCCAGATCGACTCGCTCAACGACCTCGTGTGCTTCGGCGTGCTGCCCGCCGCCATCGGCTGGAGCATGGACTGCGATAGACTCTGGTTCCTTGCGACGATGTCGTTTTTCGCGCTCTGCGCGCTCATCCGCCTCGCCTACTTCAACGTGACGGAGGAGGAGCGGCAGGACCGCACAAGCGAAAACCGCGCCTACTACCTCGGCGTGCCGGTCACGGCGAGTGCCGTGCTCGCGCCGCTTTTCTACCTGCTCTCGCTGCGCTTTGCCCTGAACTGCGCGGTCGTTTACGCGCTGGGGCTGTTCCTGCTTGGCGTACTGTACATCACGCCGCTCCACGTCAAAAAGCCGCAGCTGCGCGGCGTGGCGTTTCTGTCCGTGTTCGGGCTTGGCGAATTTGCTGTTTTGCTCCGCGTATTGACGCGTTAGCGCTCCCATCTCTCTCCTCCGGGCCGTCCGAAAGGTTTTCTTTTGGGCGGCCCCTCTCTTTTTACTTTCCCGATTGACGGCGGGAAGTCCGCGTGCTATGATAGTCGGCAACTACCATTTGCATGTTCTGTCAGATCGCGAGGAATTTTTATGAAAAAGGCCGACCCCCGTCTCATGCTCATTATGTCGATGACCGTCTTCGGCACGCTGGGGCCTTTTGTGCGCAATATTCCCGTCTCGTCCGGCGAGCTGGCGCTGTACCGCGCCGTGCTGGCCGCGCTGCTGATCGGCGTATACTTACTTGTCAGCAGGCAGAAGATCCCCTTCGCGCGCATCAAAAAGGAGGTGCCGCTGCTGCTTCTCTCCGGTGCGGCGATGGGCGTCAACTGGATCCTTTTATTTGAGGCCTACCGCTATACGAGCGTTTCCGTCGCCACACTGAGCTATTACTTCGCGCCCGTCATCGTCACGCTCGTCTGCCCCATCCTCTTCCATGAAAAGCTGACAGGGAAGAAATTTCTCTGCTTTGTGATGTCCACGCTCGGCCTTGTGCTCATCACCGGCATTGGCGACACGCGCGGGTCGGATGACCTCAAGGGCATTCTCTTCGGCCTCGGCGCGGCGGTGTTTTACGCGACCGTCATCCTGCTCAACAAGTCCATCCATCAGGTCGAGGGCATCCACCGCACGTTTTTGCAGTTTTTGTCCGCCATCGTCGTGCTCATCCCCTACGTGCTCTCGACAAATGGCATCACACTCAGCTCGCTGAACGCCGTTGGCTGGGGGAACCTTCTCATCGTCGGCCTTGTCCACACGGGCATCACGTATTGCCTGTACTTCTCGTCGCTCAAGGAGCTGCCCGGACAGGAGGCCGCGATTTTAAGCTACATCGACCCCCTCGTCGCCGTCCTCGTCTCCGTCACCCTGCTCGGCGAGAGCATGACCGCAATGCAAGTCATCGGCGGCGCCCTGATCTTAGGCTTCACCCTGCTCAACGAACTCTCTCCCACCCCCAAAGCAAAAAAGAAGTAACTCCCGCAAATCACGCCAAAACGCGTCGCAGATTTTCGCGCCGCGCACGGCGCGAAATAAATTGAAATCGTTTTTTGTCGCGACATGTGCGTGACAAAAAACCCCCTCTCAGCCCGCAAGTGTGGAAATCGCCCGCCGTTGGCGGGCGATTTATGCGCGCAGCGGGCTGTGATCTCCCTAAAAATAGAGGCCGCTCAGCCATGACTGAGCGGCCTCTATTTTTAATTTAGAAATTCTGCTGGGTCGCATGGTACCCCATCTTTGCTGACCGAAAAGTGCAGATGCGCCGGCATCGAGAACTCGGCGATCGAGCTGCTGCCCACCGCGCCGATGACCTCGCCCGCGGAGACATACTGCCCCTCGCCGACGCCCGGCGAGCTGCGGAGATTGGCGTACGTCGTCTCGTACCCGTCGTCGTGCGCGATGGTCACGAGCGTGCCCATCATGTCGTCGTCGCGCACCGCCGTCACAACGCCGCTGCACGCGGCGATCACCTGCGTGCCGACCTCGGCGGCGATGTCGATGCCGTCGTGCGTGCGCCAGTCGCCAAGCGTCTCGTTATACGTGAGCTCGTCGACCGAAAACGCCGCGACCTCCTCCCCCACGAGCGGCGCGACCACGAGCCGCGGGGCGACGGGCTGCGCGTCCGTCTCGCTCTCCATCGCGGGGACGGTGTCCTCCACGCCCGTGGCCTCATCCATCACGGTGAGGTCCTCAGGCGGCTCCTCCACCGGCTCTGCCGGCTTTGCCGCCTCCTGCGGCAGCTCTGCCTCCGGCATCTGCGGCGTCTCGTCCTGCACGGGAAGCTCTACCTGTGAGGAGACGTTCTCCGCGTCCTTGTCCGTCGTATTTTTCGGCAGCAGCGTCCAATAGCCCGCGACGGCCAGCGCCGTCACACCGAGGAACAGGGCTATGTATAAGCCCGTCCCGCCGAAGAAGTGCCGCTTTGCGCGGCCGTTCGATCCTGCCATGTTTCATCCTTTCCGCCGCTTTGCGGCTCGTGCGAAAATTGCGAGCAAAAAAGCTCTGACGGTAGTGTGTACCGTCAGAGCTTTTTCTAAACATGGCAGATTCGATTTTTTAGCGCACGATCAGCGTCTTGCCGTCCATTTCCGCGGGCTGCTCAAGGCCCATCACGTCGAGGATCGTCGGCGCGATGTCGGCGAGGCGGCCGGGGCGCAGCTCCGTGCCCGCGCCGCAGAGGATGAAGGGCACCACATTCGTCGTGTGCGCGGTCATCGGGCTCTTGCCGTCGCTTTGCAGCATCTGCTCGGCGTTGCCGTGGTCGGCGGTGATCATCGCGATGCCGCCCATCTTGAGCGTCGCCTCCACGACCTGACCGACGCACTCGTCAACGGTCTCGACGGCCTTGACAGCCGCGTCGAAGACGCCGGTGTGGCCGACCATGTCGCAGTTGGCAAAGTTCAGGATGATGACGTCGTACTTGCCGGACTCGATGCGCTCGACGCACTTGCTCGCGACCTCGTAGGCGCTCATCTCGGGCTGGAGGTCATAGGTCGCGACCTTCGGGGACGCGACGAGTACGCGGTCCTCGCCGGGATACGGGTCCTCGACGCCGCCGTTGAAGAAGAACGTGACATGTGCGTACTTCTCGGTCTCGGCGATGCGCAGCTGGGTCATGCCCATCTTGCTCAGATACTCGCCAAGGCCGTTTTTCACGCTGATGCGCGGGAAGGCGACGAGCACGTTCGGCATGGTCGCGTCATACTCGGTGTTGCAGACGTAGGTGAGCGGGAAGAACTCTCGCTTGAAGCCGTCGAACGCGGGGTCGACGAACGCGCGCGTGATCTCGCGGGCGCGGTCGGGGCGGTAGTTGAAGAAGATGACCGAATCGTTGTCGGAGATCATGCCGTCCTTGTCGCAGACGATGGGCTCGACGAATTCGTCCGTCACGCCGTTTTTATAGCTCTCCTCGATGGCGTGAATGGGGTCGCTGTCCTGCACGCCCTCGCCGTAGACGAGCGCGTCATAGGCGTTCTCTAAGCGGTCCCAGCGCTTGTCGCGATCCATCGCGTAATAGCGGCCCATGACGGTCGCGATCTTGCCGACGCCGAGCTCACGGCACTTTTCCATGGTCTTTGCGACAAAGTCGCGGCCGGAGGTCGGGGGCGTGTCGCGCCCGTCGAGGAAGGCGTGGATATACACGCGCTTTAAGCCCTTGATGTGCGCCATCTTTAAAAGCGCGTAGAGGTGGTCGAGCGTGGAGTGCACGCCGCCGGTGGAGTGCAGACCGTAAAGGTGCAGCGCAGAGCCCTTTTCAATGCAGTCGTCCATCGCCTTGTTGTAGGCGGGATTTTCAAAGAACGTACCGTCCTCGATCGAGCGGGTGATGCGCGGCAGGTCCTGGAACACGACGCGGCCGCCGCCGATGTTGGTATGGCCGACCTCGCTGTTGCCCATCTGGCCCGCGGGCAGGCCCACGTCAAGACCGGAGGCCTGGAGCGTCGTGTGGGCATACTCGGCAAAAAGGCCGTCGAGCACGGGGGTGTTGGCCGCGCGCACCGCGTTGCCGACGGTATCGTTGGACAGGCCGAAGCCGTCCATGATGATCAGCGTGGTGGGAGTCTTATTCATCGATTTTCCTCCTTACTCCTGGTTGGCAGCGTGGACGATCTCCATCAGTGCCTTGGGGTCGAGCGAAGCGCCGCCGATCAGGCCGCCGTCGATGTCCTCGTGCGAGAGCAGCTCGTGGGCGTTCGAGCCCTTCATCGAGCCGCCGTACTGAATGGTCACGCTGCGGGCGATGCGCGCGCCGTACTGCGCGCGGATGAGCGAGCGGATATAGGTGCAGACCTCGGCCGCCTGCTCGCCCGTGGCGGTCTTGCCGGTGCCGATGGCCCAGATGGGCTCATAGGCGATGACGCAGCGGCGCATCTGCTCGGCGCTCACGCCCGCGAGGGCGGACTTGACCTGCAGCGCGATGAGCTCCATCGTCACGCCCATCTCGCGCTGGGCAAGGCTCTCGCCCACGCAGATGATGGGGTTCAGCCCCGCCTCGAGCGCGGCGAGGACCTTTTTGTTGACGATCTCGTCCGTCTCGCCGAAGAGCGCGCGGCGCTCGCTGTGGCCGACGATGACATAGCGCACGCCGAGGTCGGCGAGCATGTCGGCGGAAATCTCGCCGGTGTAGGCGCCGCTCTTTTCAAAGTAGACGTTTTCCGCGCCGACGGCGATGCGGCTGTCCTTGAACGCGCGCACGGCGGCAGAAAGGTCGACCGTGGGCACGCACACGACGATGTCGCACCATTTGGTTTTGGGAAGGATGGCCTTGAACTGTTCGGCAAAGGCCTTGGTCTCGCTGGGGGTCTTGTTCATTTTCCAGTTGCCTGCGATGATGGTTTTACGGTATCTGCGATTCATATTGGGTCTTTTCTCCTGTTACTGTCTAAATCTAAGATCTATGCGAATATATGAAAATCAATAGAGATTTTTCTCACTTGTCTAAAAGGCACGCAACGCCCGGTAATTCCTTGCCTTCCAGGAACTCGAGCGACGCGCCGCCGCCGGTGGAGATGTGCGTGATCTTGTCGGCAAAGCCGAGCTGCTCGGCTGCCGCCGCGCTGTCGCCGCCGCCGATGATCGTGACCGCGCCGCTCTCGGCGAGCGCCTTGGCCATGGCCTTCGTGCCGGTCGCAAAGGTTGGGAACTCAAAAACGCCCATGGGGCCGTTCCACACGATCGTGCCCGCGCCCTTGGTCGCCGCGCAGAAGAGCTCGACGGTCTTGGGGCCGATGTCCATGCCCATCATATCCGCGGGGATGTGCATCGCGTCGACGACGTGGGGCTCTGCGTCGGCGGCAAACTCCGTCGCCGCGACGGTATCGACCGGCAGCAGGAGCTTGACGCCCTTCTGCTTGGCCTTTTCGATCATCTCGAGCGCGTAGGCGCACTTGTCTTCCTCGAGCAGGGACTTGCCGATCTCGCCGCCCTGCGCCTTGGCGAACGTGTAGGCCATGCCGCCGCCGATGATGACGGTGTCGGCCTTGTCTAAAAGGTTGTTGATGACGGCGATCTTGTCGCTGACCTTTGCGCCGCCGAGCACGGCGACGAACGGGCGCTTGGGATCGTCGAGCGCCTTGCCCATGACCTCAAGCTCCTTGGCAACGAGCAGGCCCGACACGGCGGGAAGATAGGCGGCCACGCCCGCGGTGGACGCGTGCGCGCGGTGCACCGTGCCGAACGCGTCGGAGACGTACAGCTCCGCCATCGAGGCAAGGGCCTTGGCAAGCTCGGGGTCGTTCTTGGTCTCACCCGCTTCAAAACGGGTGTTTTCAAGCAGCATGATCTCGCCGCCCTTGAGCGCCGCGGCCTTGGCCTTGGCGTCCTCACCGACGACATCGTGCGCGAAGATGACATCCTTGCCCAAAAGCTCGGACAGGCGCTTGGCGACGGGCGCAAGCGTCAGCTTGTCGAGGGACTTTTTCCACTTCTCCTCGGTCAGCGTCGCGGGGTCCTTGCCCTTTTCGGTCTGCTTTTTCACCCACTTGTCAAACTTGGCCTCGGGCTTGCCGAGGTGGGAGCAGGCGATGACCGCCGCGCCGTGGTCGAGCAGATACCGGATGGTCGGCAGCGCGGCCACGATGCGCTTATCCGAGGTGATCTCGCCGGTCTCCTTGTCCTGGGGCACGTTGAAATCGCAGCGCAGCAGCACCTTCTTGCCGCTCACGTCCACATCGAGAACAGTCTTCTTGTTATAATTCATGTTGTTTCCTCCTCATAATATACACATACGATTTGGTTACGCAGTTAAAACGAATTTGGGATTTACTCCTTTTCCAGCATTTCCCCCTCGTGCTTGAGACCGGGAAAGCCCGTCTGCCGCAGCGCTTCATACGTCAGGATCGCCACGGAGTTCGATAGATTCAGGCTGCGCGCCTCCTTCCGCATCGGAAGGCGGATGCAGCGCTCATAGTGCGCCACGCGGAAAGGCTCCGGCAGGCCCGCGGTCTCCTTTCCGAAAAAGAGCCAGCAGCCGTCCTTGAATTCCGCCTGGCAGTAGTCCTGCGGAGCCTTGGTCGTGGCGAGCCAGCAGTCGCGTTCCGCCTCGGGACGCTTTGCAAAAAGGTCGGCTAAATTTTCGTACACGCTGATATCCACAAGGTACCAGTAGTCCAGCCCCGCGCGCTTGACGGCGCGGTCGGAAATGTCGAACCCGAGGGGCTTGATGAGATGCAGATGCGCCCCCGTCGCCGCGCAGGTGCGCGCGATATTGCCGCAGTTTTGCGGGATCTCCGGCTCGACGAGCACGATATTCAGCATGACAGCACCTCCTCCATGCGAAAGTTTTATCATTGTACCGCAAAAATATTGCGAATTCAACCTAAAATGCAGTCTTTTGAAACGAAATTTTGAAAATACAAAAGTAAAGCCGCCAAATCAAAAATTTTTTGTTTTTTTTGTGAGAAACGGTGGATTTTTCGGGCATCTTTGCTATAATGTCGTTAATAGAGAGTAGAATTGAAAGGAGATGAGCTCCGATGGATCAGAAGTTGGCAGTTCTCTTTATGCCGGACGATATGACCCTGACAAAAGAACAAGCACCGCTGATGCTGAGGCCCATTTTGTTCTGCCCCGTTCTCACGTGGATGGTCGAAGAACTGATGGGGCGGGGCATTGAGCGGTTTTTTATTGTGTCTGACAAAAGGGCGCACGACATGATGCGCCCCTACGTCCCCGAAAACGCCGATGTTGTCTACGTCGACGGTGCCAGACACGGGGAAGAGCTTTTAACGCTCCTCAAGGATGAAAAGGGCAGCGTGCTCATCGTCAACGGCGCGGTGCTGCCCGTGGGCGTGTTCTCCGGCGGCGCGGTCTACTCCGCGGACGCGAAGGAGTGCTGCAAGGTGCTCAAGGAGCACGGCGCCTTCGCCGCCTTCCCCAAGGGGGCGGAGATCACGAAGGGCTTTTTGCCCGTCGGCGATGACGAGGAGCTCAGATCCGCACAGGACATGTGCCGCCGCAAGATCGCCGACAAGCACTTTGCCGCGGGCGCTTCCATCATGGACCCCAACAATACCTACATTGACCCCCGCGTCAAGATCGGCAGCGGCACGGTCATCCTGCCGGGAACGATCCTGCGCGGCCGGACCGTCATCGGCAAGAACTGCACCATCGGCCCGAACGCCATGATCCGCGACTGCACGGTCGGCGACGAGACCGAGGTGAACGCCTCGCAGCTCAATGAGAGCACCGTCGGCGCGCACACGACCGTCGGTCCCTTTGCCTATGTCCGCCCGAACTCGAAGATCGGCGATCATGTCAAAGTCGGCGACTTTGTCGAGATCAAAAACAGCGTCATCGGCAACGGCACGAAGATCTCGCACCTCACCTACGTCGGCGACAGCGATTGCGGCGAGCGCATCAACTTCGGCTGCGGCACGGTCACGACGAACTACGACGGCTTTAAAAAGTTCCGCTGCACGATCGGCGACGACGCTTTCATCGGCTGCAACACAAACCTCATCGCCCCCGTCACGGTCGGAAACGGCAGCTACATCGCCGCCGGCTCCACCATCACCGACGAGGTGCCCGCCGATTCCCTCGCCATCGCGCGCGAGCGTCAGGTCAACAAGCCCGGCTGGGCGGAACAGTGGCGCGCGGCGCACGAGAAAAAGTAACTTCAGAAAAATTTTTTATAAACAGAGGAGTACATCAACATGATCTCTCACGGTAAGGACATCAAGATTTTCACCGGCAACGCAAACCCCAAACTGGCAGCGGACATCTGCAAGATCATCGGCACCAAGCTCGGCGAGAGCGAGGTCAAGAGCTTCGCAGACGGCGAGGCCTCCGTCTCCCTGTACGAGACCGTGCGCGGCAGCGACGTGTTCCTCGTTCAGTCCACCTGCAAGCCCGTCAACGACAGTCTGATGGAGCTTCTCATCATGGTCGACGCCTGCCGCCGCGCTTCCGCCGGCCGCATCACCGCCGTCATGCCCTACTTTGGCTATGCCCGTCAGGACCGCAAGGCCAAGAGCCGCGACCCCATCTCCGCCAAGCTCGTGGCCAACATGCTCGTTGCCGCAGGCGTTGACCGTGTGCTGACGATGGACCTGCACGCCAACCAGATCCAGGGCTTCTTCGATATCCCCGTGGATAACCTCTTCGGCAACCCCATCTTCGTCGACTACTACGCCAAGAAGTTCGGTTCCGTGTGCGAGGACATGGTCGTCGTCTCCCCCGACGTCGGCTCCGTCGCCCGCGCCCGCACCTTCGCCCAGAAGCTGCACATGAACCTCGCCATCGTCGATAAGCGCCGCCAGAAGGCCAACCAGTGCGAGGTCATGAACGTCATCGGCGACGTTGAGGGCAAGGAGTGCATCCTCTTCGACGACATGGTCGACACCGCCGGTTCCCTCTGCAACGCGGCCAAGGCCATCGTTGAGGTCGGCGGCGCGAAGAAGGTCTACGCCTGCGCGTCCCACGGCGTTCTCTCCGGCCCCGCGCTCGAGCGCCTGGCCGCGAGCAGCATCGAAGAGCTGGCCCTGCTCGACACCATCCCCGCCCCTGCCGGCGAAGAGGAGCTCGCCAAGTCCCGCATCAAGTACCTGACCGTTGCGCCGATGTTCGCCGAAGCGATCGAGCGCACATATCAGGAAATTTCTATTGCGAAGCTTTTTAACTAATTCGTTAAAACGATTTTGTCCCCCACCTTGGGTGGGGACGCGGTTAAGGGGGATATTCTCTTTCCTCGGAAAGAGAATATCCCCCTTTGACCCCCA
>ERZ650918.2960-NODE-2960-length-10812-cov-2.460537_pt1 | contig 10812 bp, 8 predicted proteins | sample MGYA00514758_ERZ650918 | MGnify/ENA metagenome assembly ERZ650918 | reverse complement strand
CTGTTGACCGGCGTGCCGGTGGTGCTGGCAAACGGAAAGCTCGACCTGCCCAACGCCTACTCGGTCACGGTAGACGATAAATACGGAGTCTCGCTGGCGGTGGAGCATCTCGTTGCGCGCGGACGCAAGAGTATCTACTACATCAAGGACCGCGACACGGACAGTGCCAAGTCCAAGCGCGATGGCTTTTTGGAAGCCATGCGCCGCAATGGGCTGGAATTTGCCGACCACGTGCTGGAAGCAGGTGAGACGCTGGCATCCGGCATGGAGACGGTGCAGGCGCTGCTGGCGCAGGGCATCGTGCCGGACGGTATCGTCTGCGGCGAAGACCTGACGGCGGCCGGAGCGCTGAAAGCCCTGCTGCGCGCGGGGCTGCGTGTGCCGGGGCAGGTCGCCGTCGTGGGGTTCAACAATTCCGACTATGCGCACCTGTGTGAGCCGGTTCTGACCTCGGTGGACAACAAGCCGGAGCAGGTCGCACTGCTTTGCGTACAGCTTTTGGAAAGCAGCATCGAGCGCAGCGAAGCGTATTCCTCTGTCGTATTGCAGCCGGAGTTGGCGCAGGGGGAGACGAGCTGAGGGCAGTGACAGGCGAGAGGGCAATATAGGCAGCGCAGCCCCTCATCCGCCCCTGCGGGGCACCTTCCCCCAAGGGGAAGGCGTTACCGTTGTAGGGGGCGGCGTTCCCGACGACCCGCAGCACGTCACGGCAGCTATAACCATAGAAAGATAACTTTTCGACAGGTCACTTTGTACAAAAGTGGCCTGTTTTGTTTTACATAATGTAAGCGGTTACAGTGAAATTGTATAAAACTTAACAGGTGAATTTGTAGCATTCTCCGAATTGTAACCGCTTACATAAAATCTATTGACAAACTCATAAGCAAAGAATATAATCCAATTAGAGTAAGCGCTTACACAATCAATGCAGGCGCACAGATTTGACAAACGCACGAAAACAAAGGAGAATGTAACATGAAACGTGTACCTTATGAAGAAATGGTCGCCCAGTTTGCCCGCGTGCTGGAAAAGAAGGGCTTTACCGCCTCTGACGCGCAGGATGCTGCCATCATCTTTGCGCAGAACAGCTTGGCGGGTGTGTTCAGCCACGGTCTGAACCGCTTCCCCCGCGTGGTCAGCTATCTGGAAAAGGGCGAGATCGACCCCGCCGCTCGCGCCACCTGCGTGTCCAGTATGGGCAGCATCGAGCGCTGGGACGGCCACCGCGGCTTCGGCCCGCTGAACGCCAAGCGTGCGATGGATCGTGCCTGCGAGCTTGCCAAGCAGAACGGCGTCGGCGTTGTGGCGCTGGGCAACAACAACCACTGGATGCGCGGCGGCACCTACGGCTGGCTGGCAGCTGACCACGGCTGCATCGGTATCTGCTGGTCGAACACGATGCCCAACATGCCCGCATGGGGCGGCAAGGACCGCAAAATCGGCAACAACCCGCTTATCATGGCAGTGCCTCGCTCCAACGGTGAGCACGCGATGATCGATTGCGCGGTCAGCCAGTTCAGCTACGGCAAAATCGAGGACTGCCGCCTGCGCGGTGTGCAGCTGCCCGTTCCCGGCGGCTACAACGAAAAGGGCGAGCTGACCACCGACCCCGCCGAGATCGAGAAAACCTGGCGCGTGCTGCCGATGGGCTACTGGAAGGGCAGCGGTCTGTCTATCGCCCTTGACCTAATCGCCACCGTTCTGACGAACGGCAACTCCGTGCATACCATCGGCACCTTCGGCGACGAGATCGGTCTGACCCAGATCATGATCGCCATCGACCCGGCCAAGTTCAACACCGTTGAGGAGACCGACGCCATTGTGGACGCCATTCTGGCGGACGTCAAGAGCAGCGAGCCTGTCACTGAGGGCGGCGAGGTCTACTACCCCGGCGAGCTGGAGCTGAAGAACATCAAGGAAAACAAGGAGCTGGGCGTTCCCGTTATTGAGGAAGTCTGGGAATCCGTGCTGAAGATGTAAGATGCTGCAGGGCGTTTTGTTTGACATGGACGGTCTGATGTTCGACACCGAGCGCATTGGCCGTGACGGCTGGCACAAGGCCGCCGAAATCCTGCACATCGACCTGCCGGAGGGAATCATCGCCGCTATGCGCGGCACAGGCACAGACCGCTGCCGCGAAATTTTCAACGCGGCGATACCGGGCAGTCTGTATGACACGGCCCACGACCTGCGGCTGCGCTATGCGGACGAGGTCATCGCTGCAAACGGCGTGCCGGTGAAGCCGGGGCTGCGGGAACTGCTGCGTCGGCTGAAAGCATCGGACATCCCGGCAGTGCTGGCAACGTCCACCCGGCGCGAAAAGGCGCTGGCTTACTTGCAGCAAACGGATGTCGAGCGGTACTTCACGGCGGCGGTGTTCGGCCCGGAGGTCGCGCGACCCAAGCCCGCGCCCGACATCTTTCTGGCGGCAGCGGCGGCTATCCACGCCGACCCCGCGCACTGCGTCGTGCTGGAGGACAGCCCAAACGGTCTGCAAGCGGCGAAAGCGGCAGGCTGCCCGGCCATTGTCGTGCCGGATCTGACCCCCGCCCCGGCAGAAAGCGAACATCTTTGGAACTACCGTGCAAAAGACCTGCGCGAGGTGCAGCAAATTTTGCTGAAAGAACAAGAAAAACTATAAGGAGCACAATCATGGAATATGTTATCGGCGCACTGCTGCTGGCTTCCTTCTTTGGGCTGGCAGTCTACGCGGTACGCGGCGGCAACCTGATGATCGGTATGCTCATCATCGGTACGCTCTGGACGGTACTGCCCCTGTTCGGCAACACGTTTGCCACCAACCCTGATTTTATTGCGGCGTATCCCGGCGTGACGGACATCAGCTTTGTGGACGCCATCACAAAGGTTTACCAATCCGGCCCCGAAGGCTGGGGCAGCGTGCTGGTCAACGTCGTGTTCGGCGCATGGTTTGGCCGCGTTTTGCTGGAAACCGGCATCGCAGACGCACTGATCCGCAAGACCGTTGAGTTGGGCGGCGATAAGCCCATCGTCATCAGCGTGCTGCTCTCCATCGTAACCACGGCAATCTTCTCCACCCTGTTCGGCGCGGGCGCAGTCGTCGCCATCGGCGTCATCATCCTGCCCATCCTTATGAGCCTTGGCATCCCCAAGGTGCTGGCCGTCGGCTCCTTTATGATGAGCGTCGGCGCGGGCATGTACCTGAACCCGGTTCTGAGCGGTCAGTTCCTCGCCTTCTTCCTCGATGAGAACGGCAAGCAGCTTATCACCTACGACGACCCCGCCCGCCTGCGCTGGGCTGTCATCGGTATGCTGGTGCAGCTGGGCATGGTCATTGTTATGACCGCCGTTTCCCTGCGCAAGAAAAAAACCGTCCACGCCTGGGTGGCCTCCGCGGCCCGCCGCGCCCGCCCCGGCTATGTGCCGACCAAGGCGCTGATTGCCCCCATCCTGCCGGTCCTGCTGCTGGTCATCTTCAAGGTGCCCATCATCCTCGGCTTCACCCTCGCCAGCCTGTATGCTATGCTGGTCTGCGGCAAGATGAAATCCTTCCGCGGCGTATGCCGTACCATCAACAAGGACTTCTACGACGGCGTTGTTGACACCGCCCCGCTGGTCGGCTTCCTGCTCATGATCCCCATCTTCAACAAGTCTGCCGAACTCTGCGTGCCCTACTTTAACGCACTGCTGGGCGGCATCATCCCGAACAGCACACTGGTCATCAGCATCTTCTTTGCGGTGCTGGCACCCCTTGGCTTGTTCCGCGGTCCGTTCACCCTGTTCGGCTGCGGCGCGGCTACGCTGGGCATTCTCAAGGGCATCGGCTTCTCGACGCCGTACCTGTACGCTTTGATGGTGATTCCCTCCATCACGATGAATGTCTCCATCTGCATGACCCAGAGCTGGATCGCCTGGGGCGTCAGCTACGCCAAGGTCTCCACCCGTGAGCACCTGAGAAAGACCCTGCCCTACGCATGGATCACCTGCGCCATCATGCAGGTCATCACCTTTGTCATGTTCGGCTGAGGAGGAATGGAAAAATGAGTGAAAGAAAAGTACGCATGGGCATCGACGTCGGCGGCACCCATACCAAGGCAGTCGCCATCGACAACGCGACCCACGAGATCATCGGCAAATCCTCGGTCAAGACCACCCACGACGACAAGGCCGGTGTTGCCACCGGCGTTGTGCAGGCGTTCAAAAACTGCCTGAAAGAAAACGACATCGACCCCAAGGATGTCATCTTCGTCGCGCACTCCACCACGCAGGCCACGAACGCCCTGATCGAGGGCGACGTCGCACAGGTCGGCGTCATCGGCATCGGCGGCAAAGGTCCCGGCGGCTGGATTGCCAAGGCGCAGACGAATCTAAAGGACATTGACCTCGGTTCCGGGCGTTCCATCCATCTGCATAACCGCTATCTTGTCGATGATACCCTGTCCGACGCATCGGTCAAGGCCGCCATTCAGGAGTTGACCGGCGAGGGCGCACAGGTCATCGTCGCCAGCGAGGTCTACGGCGTTGATGATATGGAGAATGAGACCGGCGTATGCGGCATTGCCAAGCAGATGGGGCTGGAGGCTACCGCCGCCAGCGAAATTACCAAGCTGTACGGTCTGACCCGCCGCACCCGCACCGCCGCCATCAACGCTTCCATTCTGCCCAAGATGATGGCTACCGCAAACGCCACCGAGAGCTCTGTCCGCAACGCTGGCGTTACCGTTCCCCTGATGATCATGCGCGGCGACGGCGGCGTTATGGAGATCAGCGAGATGCGTAAGCGTCCTATCCTGACTGCTCTGTCCGGCCCTGCTGCTTCCGTCATGGGCTCCCTGATGTATCTGCGTGCTTCCAACGCCATCTACTTTGAGGTCGGCGGCACCACCACCAACATCGGTGTTATCAAGAACGGCCGTCCCGGCGTTGACTACGCCCAGATCGGCGGCCACGATACCTACATCAACTCTCTGGATGTCCGCATCCTGGGCTGCGCCGGTGGTTCCATGGTCCGTATCAACGACCATGGCGTTGAGGACGTCGGCCCCCGTTCCGCCCACATCGCTGGCTGCGAGTACGCCTGCTTCACTCCTGAGGAGGAGATCGACGCCGGCCCGCTGACCATCGAGATGCTGAGCCCGAAGCCGGGTGACCCCTCTGACTACGTTGCCGTCAAACTGGCAAGCGGCAAGCGTATCTGCTTCACCAACACCGACGCTGCCAACGTGCTGGGCCTGATCGACGAGAAGTACTTCGCACACGGCAACGCCAGCGCTGCCCGCAAGTGCATGCAGCCCGTTGCTGACAAGCTGGGCATCACCGTTGAGGAGCTGGCTACCCAGATCCTGGACAAGGACTTCGAGAAGGTCAACGCCTGCATCAACGCCCTGGCTGACAAGTATCAGCTGGACCACGACGCCATGAAGCTGGTTGGCTGCGGCGGCGGTGCTGCCTCTCTGGTCCCCTACTGCGCCAAGAAGATGGGCCTGCAGTACTCCATCCCCGAGAACGCCGAGGTCATCTCCTCCATCGGTGTTGCCCTGTCCATGGTTCGTGACGTTGTCGAACGTGTTATCCCGAACCCGACCCAGGAAGACATCAAGGAACTGAAGAAGGAAGCTACCGACGCTGCCATCGGTTCCGGTGCTTCTCCCGACACTGTTGAAGTTCATATCGAGATCGACAGCCAGACCGGTAAGGTCACCGCTATCGCCACCGGTTCTACCGAGGTCAAGACCACTGACCTGCTGAAGGAGTGCGACGAGGCTGAGGCTGAGCAGCTGGCTAAGGAAGACTTTGGTGCCAAGGTCTCCAACATCCGCCTGGCTGAGAAGACCGATAAGTTCTACGTCTACACCGGCGACATGGGCGATCGTCATCCCATCCGTATCGTCGATAAGAAGGGCTTCATCAAGGTCCAGTGCTCTGACGGCGTGGCCGCCAAGGTCAAGGCTGGCGAGTACAAGGAGAAGGTCGAAGAGCTGTGGAAGGATATGGCCGTGTTCAAGACTGATACGGTCCTGCGTCCCGACTACTTCGTCTGCGTTGGCCCCCGTGTCTGCGACTACTCTGCTGTTGACCTGAATCAGGTCATGCTGCTGATGGATCTGGACATCATGGATCGTGAGCCCGATGAGGACATCATCGTTGTTGCTTCCGTGAACGACGTCCGCTGATTCAACCCAAATAACACAAAAGACGGCTCCGCGCTCTGCGGAGCCGTTTTTGGAAAGTGAACGAACATGACAAAGGAACGGTTTCAGGAATTACTCAAACCCATTGCCGACGGCCTGTTTGGCAAGCAGCGCACCCGTTATGGCGAGATGCCCCACTACACGGTACGCCCGGTAGGCATGATCGTAGAAGACCTCTGCCGCATCCCCGAGGACGAGTGGGCCAAATATGCTTTCTCTCGCGAGCCGCTGAATGGTAAGTTCAATGATGAACAGCGCCTTGACCTTACCCGTCAGGCCATTGCCTGCGGGCGTGAGTACGCTGAGAAGCTGGCGAAGCAGTACGGTATGCGTGACCCTGAAAAGCTGGCCAAGCAGCTGGGCTTGAATGTGGATTATCCTGATATGCCGCAGAATGCGGAGCGTGTCCTATTCGCGGAGTTCCGTGAGCCGAACAACATCCACATCTATATGGACGGCGTCCGCAAAGGCCGCGCCTTGTTAAGCGAGCCGGGTGTCTCCCATGCGCTGACCGGCCAGCTGGATATTGCCAAGCTGCTGCTGGGGCATGAGCTTTTCCACTTTGTGGAGGAGAAGTATAAGAAGGAGATCTGGACCCGCACCTACAAGATCGAGCTGTGGGCACCCAAGCCGCTGCATAACCGTTCCGGCGTGTCGGTGCTGGGCGAGATCGCGGCTATGTCCTTTGCCAAGACCCTGACAGGTATTCCCTACTCCCCCTACGTAATGGACGCTTTTTTGGTGTACGGCTACTCGCCCGAAGCCGCCAGCGGCCTGTATGAGGAAATGATGGAAAAAACCGGCCGCACGCCCCGCCTGCCGGAGGCTGTTGATACGGACGCAGCCCCCGAGGCTTTGCCGGAATAATGCTTACAGAAAGGTGCGGATTTGCCCCATGAACATTTTCTGGGATGCTGAAAAGTACAAAAAAGATTTTTCGTTCGTGCCGCAGTACGGCGAAGCCGTGATGGATCTGCTGGATGCCGCCCCCGGATCCCGCGTGGTAGACCTGGGCTGCGGCAACGGGGCACTGACAGAGCAGCTGGCTGCCCGCGGCTATGATGTAACCGGCGTGGATGCCTCGGCAGAGATGCTGGAGCTAGCTCGCGAGGGTCACCCGGACCTGAAGTTCCTGCCCGGCAACGCGTTGGACTTTACGCTGGACGAGCCGGTGGACGCGGTGTTTTCCAATGCCGTGCTGCACTGGATCGATGCCGACAAGCAGCAGGCCATGCTGGACCACATTGCCAGCCAGATCAAATCTGGCGGCCTGCTGGTCTGCGAGTTTGGCGGCAAGGGCTGCGCCGAGACGGTGCATGCTGCACTGGAAAAGCGGTTTGCCGCCCACGGGCTGCATTACCCCCGCACCTTCTACTTCCCTACCGTAGGCGAGTACGCGCCGCTGCTGGAGAAGGCCGGTTTCCGTGTGGAGTTTTCCACGCTGTTTGACCGCCCCACCAAGCAAAACGGCCCGGACGGACTGGCCGATTGGATCCGTATGTTTGATACGGCTCCCTTTTCCGGGGTCGATCCCGCGCTGGCGGCACAGATCATCGACGAGACCGTAGAGGATCTGCGCCCCGTGCTGCTGCACGACGGCGTGTGGTACGTAGACTACGTGCGCATCCGCTTTAAGGTGCGCAAGCTGTAATTTCCTGTAATATACAAAAATCCACTGGGCTGCAACGCTCAGCGGATTTTTTATTGTGTATTGGAGTTATTTAACGAGGTACTCATCCAGCACGCCGTCCACATAAGCTTTCTGCTCATCGGTCAGGGGGCTGAAGGGACGACGGGCCTCGCCGACGGGGTAACCCTGACGGGCCAGCTCGTACTTGATGGCAGGGATCAGGCCCACACGGCACATAGCCTCCATGCAGTTGTTGGCTTTGTGCTGCAGGGCGAGGGCTTCCTCCCGTTTGCCTGCGTCGAACAGGTCGAAGATTTTCTTGTAGTGGGGCAGCATCATGTTGAAGGTGCTGCCGATGGAACCGCTGCTGCCCAGGGCCTGGCCAGCAACCATCGTTTCATCGTAACCGTCAAAGGCGATGAGGTCTGGGTTCAGGTTGAGGATGCGCTCCATCTGGAACAGGTTGTAGTTGGTCTGCTTGACGCCCAGGATAGCACCGCTCTTGAACAGCTGGATGTAATCCGGGTTGGCAACGTCAAATTCGCGGTGGGTATTGCCGGGGAAGTTGTAGATCAGCACCGGGCTTCCGGAAGCTTCAGCAATGTCGTAGTAGTAGCGGCAGACCTCTTTGGGAGAGAAGCCATAGTAGAACGGGGCGGTGGCTGCAACCACATCGTAGCCCATGCCCATAGCGGCCTTGGCGTAGCGGACGGCCTCGGCGGTGCCGATGGCGCCCACGTGGGCGATCAGATTAGTTTTACCGGCGTAGGCTGCGGCAGCTTCAAACACCTGCACGCGCTCGGCTTCGGTCAGCATAAAGCACTCGCCGCTGCTGCCGCCCACAAAGAAGCCTGCAGCGCCCTCGTTAATGTTGCGCTGCATCAGTTTTTGCAGCGCGGCAGCGTCCACATTGCCCGCCTGGTCATACGCAGTAATGCTGGCTACGTAGATACCGGCCAGTTCCTGTTTTGTTTTCATATTGACTCCTCCTGCACTTGGTTGCAATTAAACAAACCACTCTTAATTGTATGATAGCACAGGACTGCGGCACATACAATTGACTTTTACGCCAAAAAAGAAGGGGGACTTTTCAGCGATTCGACAGGATTCACACAGGCAGCTCGGTCCAGCAGGTCAGATGGTGCATGGCTCGCACAATGTTGCACTGCTCCAGCAGGGTGCCTGCACCATCGCACATGGTGGGGTACCACATGGGATGGCGGAGCTTGCCGTCTGTACCAACAAGGGCGGTCCAGCCGGCTGCATACTGGAAATGCAGGTGGCTCAGCAAGCCGCCATGGGCATGGGCGGTGCGCTCCGGCATCGGCGGCATGGCCAGCAGGCAGCGGAACTGCGGGTGCTGCAGGGCACCGGCGGTCTCAAACTTGGCACAGACTTTTCCCTCCAGCCCTTTTTCCAGTGCGCCGGTAAAGTGGTAAACGGCGCTGTCCAGCGGCTGACCGGCAGCATCCAGCCAGGTGATGCGCAGGTCCTGGGCATTGGCAGCTTCGATCTGCCAGCCACCCAGTACGGGCCCTGCCAGTGCCGTGCCGCACGCCCGCTGCCAGAACGTTTTTACGCCCGCCTGAAACATCGGCAGGGCTTTGGCAGCTTCTTCGGCCTGCGTCCAACATGCCTGCATGGCGGGGGCGGTGCTGACCAGATAGCTCTCAAAATTCTGCCAGCTGCCCAGCCAATCTTTTTGTTGGTAGTTCATCGTCCTCTTTCCTCCTTGTCGTTCCACTGGATCACGCGGTCGCACCAATCGGCGGCCAGTTCTTCATCGTGGGTGATGACCAGCACGATTTTGCCTGCCTGTTTTAACTGCTGCAACAGCTGGCCGACCTGCTGCATGTGGGCATAGTCCAGGCCGCTGGTGGGCTCGTCCAGCACGATCAGATCCTTGCCGGAGAGCATGGCCGCGGCCACCACAACGCGCTGCTTCTGCCCGCCGCTCAGGCTCATGGGGTGGCGGTCGGCCAACATGGTCAGGCCCAGGGCGGCCAATATCTCGTCACAGCGTTCCGGTTGGGCAGCGCCCAGCAGCACTTCCTCCCGCACGCTGTCGCTGAACAGCTGATAGTTGACATCCTGCATAACCAAAAAGCTGCGGCGGGTGCAGCTGCGGGGCTTGGCCGGTGCGCCGTCCCAGAGGATCTGCCCGCCCAGAGGTTTGAGCAGCCCGCAAAGGGTGCGTGCCAGCGTACTTTTGCCAATGCCGTTGTGGCCCATCAGGCCCACGATCTCACCATAGGCCAGCGAGAAGTCAGGCAGTGTGCGGATGGGGCTTCGCTTGCTGTAGCCCAAGGTCAACCCTTTGCTTTGAATGGCCGTCTGCGCCGGGGCTGGCCCATTGGAGGCCACCGACTTTTCCCTCAAGCGGGCGCGGCAGGTTGCCAGTTCCCGGGCACGCAGACCGCGGGCGGTAAGGGCCTTCGCCGTGAGGGCGACAAACTCGGCAGCCGTCCACTGGGCAGCCAGGCGGCCCTCCTCAAAGAAGAAATAGCGGTCCGCCAGGTCGGTGATCCAGGCCAGGCGGTGCTCTGCCAGTACGATGGTGACGCCCGCCGCTTTCATTGCGGCGATCATATCGTGCAGCTGTACGATGGCTCCGGCGTCCAGGTTGCTGGTGGGTTCGTCCAGCACCAACAGGCGCGGACCCAGCATGCTGGCGGCGGCAAAGGCGATGCGCTGCTTCTCGCCGCCAGACAGGCGGAAGATACTGCGGTCCATCAGCCCAGTCAGGCCGAACCGCCGGGCACAATCCTGCACGCTGCTGCGGATCTCGGCCGAGGGCATCCCCACATTCTCGCAGGGGAAGGCCAGCTCGGCGGTGGTGTCCACATTAAAATATTGGGTCTTGGGGTTTTGGAACACGCTGCCCACGATTTTCGCCGTATCATAGAGCGGTTGTTTTGACACTTCAGCCCCGTTGACCCACACGCCGCCGCTCATCTTCCCTTCGTAATAATGGGGGATCAGGCCGTTGATCAGGCGTGTGATCGTGGTTTT
>ERZ650918.2954-NODE-2954-length-10826-cov-20.954786_pt1 | contig 10826 bp, 6 predicted proteins | sample MGYA00514758_ERZ650918 | MGnify/ENA metagenome assembly ERZ650918 | reverse complement strand
CCCGCACAAAACTGAGGTCCGGCCTGCGGTAATAGACCGCCGGGACCATCTTGAGTGCCGGGTCGCCGTAGGCCGCACTGCGGATACCGCCCACCGGCGTAAACTCCACCCCTCGGTCCATTCCCTCCTGCAGCAGGCTTGTTTCGTAGACAGTCTGGTACATCTCCTTGATGGGTAGCCAGCGATATTGCAATGCCTGTTCCAAGGTCAATCTGCCCACCGGCATATCAGCGGGCGGGTGGATGGGGATGCAAAGTTCTGGCATATAGAACAGCGGCACAAAGGTAAGCCCCTGCGCGTAGAACTCTGCACTTTCCAGCTGGAAGGAAAGATCCATCTCCCCTTTTTTCAGGCTGCGCCAGACCTCGCTGCGGTTGGCACACCACCCCAGAATGGAGGTATACTGCAGGCACAAGTCACTTGTCAGGGAAAACAAGTCGTATGCGAACATCCGCATTGCCTCATGGCAGCCTGCAATCACCAGATGCCGTTCCGGCGGTTTTTCCTGCTGTTGCACCGCGCGGGCGTGGCGCACCGCCTGCTGATACAGAGCCACCAGCTGCTTTGCCTTGGGGTAAAAATCCTGTCCCGCCGGGGTCAGCACCACCCGGCGGGGCACGTGCTGGAACAGCTCGAACTGCAGCTGCCCTTCCAGCGTGCGGATCTGCTGCGAAAGTGCCGACTGGGAAAGATACAGTGCCTCTGCCGCCGCAGAAAAGCTGTTCAGTTCCACGATCTTTACAAAGCCTTCCAGTGCGCTCTCGTTCATGCTTTTCTCCCTCCCGCAATACATTAGGTTGGCCTAAATTATAATATAAAAAATATGAATTGTAAACAGCACCCTTCTACGCTACAATTGTTAAGGATTCCGCAAAGTGTCTTTTACTTTGCTGCACGATAAGAAGGAACACAAAGAAGAACAAAAAGAAAGAGAGCGTACCTATGAACAAGATCTCCCGTAAGGGCTTTATCAAGATCGCCGCTGCCGCCGCCATGAGCGGTGTGACCGCCGGTGCTCTGGCTGCCTGCAATTCCGCTTCCGGTTCTGCCTCCACTTCCGGTGCTGCCGGTCAGTACATCCCCGGCACCTACGAGGGCACTGCCGAGGGTATTTCCTCCACCGTCAAGGTCACTATGACCTTCTCCGACAGCGCTGTCACCGACGTGGTGGTGGATACCTCCGGCGAGACCGCTTCCTTCGGCGCTGCCGCTGCCGATGAGCTGCGCGAGCAGCTGCTGGCTGCTGGTTCTGCCGAGATCGACGGTGTTTCCGGTTCTACCATCACCTCCGACGCCGTGATGAAGGCTGCCAAGAGCTGCTACGCACAGGCTAAGGGCGAGGCCGTGGTCTCCAGCGTGCAGCTGCCCACCGGCGATGAGAACGACTGGCTGGGCAAAGAGCCTGACATCGACGAGGCCGCCATCACCGAGACCGTGGACACCGACATCCTGATCGTGGGCGCTGGCAATGGCGGTATGTTCGCTGCCGCCTATGCGGCTGCCAACGGCCTGAACTTCCGTGTTATCGAGCAGAACGCCAACGTGCAGGACACCCGTCACTGGTACGGCGCTGTTGATTCTGCTGCCGCTAAGGAGGCTGGCGAACCCGCCACCGATAAGGCAAAGCTGCTGAGCGAAATCTCCCGCTATGCCTCCGGCAAGTGCGACCAGCGCGTTGTCAAGACCTGGATCAACGAGTCTGCCGCCATGCACGACTTCATGCGCAGCATTCTGGAAGATAAGTACGGCTGGGTATGCGATTTCACCTCCGGCACCGAGGCTGCATGGCCTGCAGAGAATGCCGAGCACAACACCGACTACCTCTACCCTGTGCAGGAGCACAACTACATGGCCAGCGAGCGCGAGTCCGGTCTGGCTCGCAATGAGCTGCTGCTGCAGTACATCCAGGAGCTGGGCTACGATGTAGACTTCAAGACCAGTCTGGCCAAGTTGGAAAAGAACAGCGATGGCCGCATTACCGGTATCATCGCCCAGAGCACCGAGGATGACCACTTCATCCGCTACAACGCCAATCAGGGCGTGCTGCTGGCCTGCGGCGGCTTCCCCGGCAACCCCTACATGATGGAGCAGCTGGACCCGCTGGGCACCAGCGTGACCACCGCCTGCTCCTACTCCCCCGCCGACAAGGGCTACGGTATCCGCGCTGCCGTGTGGGCAGGTGCTAATCTGGACAAGGAAGCCGCTCCCATGCTGTTTGACCGCGGCATCGTTGCCCCCGGTGTGGACGCCGGTTATGTGGACAGCGACTCCGCCTTTGGCGGCAAGGCTTTCCCCGGTAAGATCCGCCAGTACAACCCCGGTACTCAGCCCTTCCTGAAGGTAAACCGCAACGGCGAGCGTTTTGCCAACGAGAGCTGCCCCTATAACGATATCGTCTACGCTGCCGCCCACCAGCCGGGCCGCGTCTACGCACAGATCTGCGATGCTAACATTCTGGAGGATGCAAAGCGCTTCCACACCATCGGCTGCTCTGCCCAGACCCGCAACGGCGGTGAGAAGTACATTCAGGGCAAGATGGACGAGGCTATCGAGGCCGGTGCATTGTTCAAGTGCGATACGCTGGACGAGCTGGCCGACAAGATGGGCTTTACCGGCGCTGCCAAGGATACCTTCCTTGCTACCGTGGAGCGCTACAATGAGCTGTACGATAAGCAGAACGATGAGGACTTCGGCAAGCCCGCTTACCGCCTGAGCGCCATTCGCACCGCGCCCTTCTACGGCTGCTGGCTGGGTGCTTCCCTGCTGACCACCGAGCAGGGCATCGCCATCAACGAAAAGGGTCAGGCTCTGGACACCAACAATCAGCCCATGGAGGGTCTGTACATTACCGGCGATATGTCCGGCAGCTTCTTTGCCAACAACTACCCCTGCCTGATGGCCGGTGTGGCTATGGGCCGCACCCTGACCTTCGCCATGAAGGCTGTCAAACAGATGGCTGGTCTGGAGAATGCCTGATAAAGCGCAGTTCTCCGGCATACTCTAAGCGTTTCTTCTTTTCTTCTTTTTCATGTGAAGAGGGGCGGTCCCATTTGGGGCTGCCCCTCTTTGCTTCTTTTACCCCGCACGCCCTCTACACAAATGCCCGCGATTGTGCTATGATAAGCGTGAAAACCGGGCAGTTCATTCCCGCCCGGTCACAAGATCGAGGTGTTTGTACAAATGTCGGATATTCTGGATACCTTACGGCAGGAAGGGGTAGACCCCGCCCTGCTTACGGCGGTGCAGGAATACCGCGCCGCCCATCCGCTCAGCGAGACGCTGCGCCCGCGCATCCCCGCCCCTGCCTTTACCTATTACGGTAAGGAGGTGTGGGAGCAGGCGCTGGCGGCCATCCTCTGCGGCGAAAACCTGCTGCTGGCCGGCGGAAAGGCCACCGGTAAAAATGTGCTGGCCGAAAACCTTGCCGCCGCCTTTGGCCGCCCCGCATGGGACATCTCTTTTCATGTAAACATGGATGCCGCCTCCCTCATCGGCATGGATACCTTTGCGGGCGGGCAGGTAGTGTTCCGTCCCGGGCCGGTGTACCGCTGCGCACAGTGCGGCGGCTTTGGCGTGCTGGACGAGATCAACATGGCCAAAAACGAGGCGCTGGCAGTGCTGCACGCGGTGCTGGACTTCCGCCGCGCCATCGACGTACCCGGTTACGACCGCATCCCGCTGGCCGAGGAGACCCGCTTTATCGCCACCATGAACTACGGCTACGCGGGCACCCGGGAGCTGAACGAGGCGCTTACCTCCCGCTTTGCGGTGGTGCAGATGCCTACCATCACGCAGGATAATCTGGAAAAGCTGCTGCGGGCGCAGTTCCCGGATCTTTCGGCAAAATATGTGCACCAGTTTGCACTGCTGTTTCTGGACCTGCAGAAAAAGTGCGACAGTGCCGAGATTTCCACCAAAGCGCTGGATCTGCGCGGTATGCTGGACGCGCTGCGGCTGATTCGGCGGGGCATCCCGGCCGGGGCGGCGCTGGATATGGGCATCACCAACAAGGCCTTTGACTCCTACGAGCAGGGGCTGATCCGGGACGTGATTGCCGCACGCATCCCGGCCAAGCTGGATGCCGGAAAGCTGTTTGCCTGATGGACGCCCAAAGCTACACCGCACAGGAGCGGCGTGCGGCCAATCAGGTCTGGGCCGCTGCCGGAGCCTACGGCTTTGAGCCGCTGTTTCTGGCCCATAACACAGACGGCACCATTGATTTTTACATGAACTGCATCGTAGGGCTGGTGCATAAATACTACGGTGATGCGCTGATCCGGGACATTTTTTCCGCTTGGGAGGGCGATGTGCGCCAGCCCATGCTGGACGATATGGCGTGGCTATATCTGGAAAACGCCGCATACCGGCTGGAGCTGCCCCGCCGCCCGGTGCTGGAGGCGCTGCGGTTTGCCCACGCAGACTACTTTTTTGCCATCCAGTACAAGCTTTCGCGGCAGGAGTGGATGGCGAAAAACCAGCTGGTGTACACCATGCAGGCTGCGCGCTGGCGCAAGGTTCTGGGACACACCGCCCCGGTCATGACCCCTTACGAGAGCAGCCTTGCCGCCGCGCTGGAACCGGAGACCGTACCGGAACCAGCACAGCTCAAAAACGACCTGCTGGCGCTGTTTGCAAAATTCGCCCTGTTTGACGGCAAGGTACGCCAGAAGCCCGCGCTGCACCTGCGGCTGCAAGGCTTTTGGGCAAAGCTTGCCACCAAAACCATGCCCACCCAGATGATCAAAACCGACCGGGTGACGGTGGAACATTCCGGCGCGGTGGATGCCACAGGCAGCGGGCTTGCGGTGAACAAGCGCCGGGCAAACATTACCCTGAAGCAACGCGCCGCGCAGGATCGCGCCTACATTGAAAGCTGCTTCGGGCGCTGCTTCTACCCGCCGGAGCAGCTGCGCAAGGCCGAGCAGGAGCTGTGCACCGGAGTGCATCTGGGCTGTCATTTGTGGTTCAGCGCCGGTGTACCCAGCCCGGCGCAGGCACCCACCTCGGAAGCGCGGCAGCTGGCACAGCAGGCCGAATTGCAGGCCGAACGCAACCGCGCCTACTACGCCAAAAATCAAGAGCTGCACCGCAGCGTGGTGCTGCGCCTTACCGAACAGATTCGCAACTGTATTCTGGTGCATCAGCAGCCCGACCAGCGGGTGGCGCGCAGCGGAAACCTGTGCGCCGGGCGGGTGTGGCGCGCCCCTTACCTGAACGATAACAGGGTGTTTTTGTGCCCGGAGGAGGAAAACTGCCCCGCCTTTACGGTGGATCTGCTGCTGGACGCCTCCGCCTCCCGCCTGCACTGTCAGGAGGTGATCGCGGCGCAGGGTGTTATATTGGCTGAAAGTCTGGCTAACTGCGGTATTCCGGTGCGAGTAAGCGCCTTCAGCAGCCTGCGGGGCTATACGGTACTGCGGGTACTGAAAACCTTTGCAGACAAGAACCGGCAGAACATCTTCCGGTACTTCGCCTCAGGCTGGAACCGGGACGGTCTGGCGCTGCGAGCTGCGGGCGATCTGATTCAGTACGCCCCCGGCCCCGCCCCGCGCCACCTGATGATCCTGCTGACCGATGCCAGCCCCAACGACAGCCGCCGCATCCCGCCCACAGCAGAGAACCCGCTGGGCTGCGCCTACGAGGACGCCGCCGGTGTGGCCGATACCGCCGCGCAGGTGCGCACCTTGCAGCGGCAGGGGGTGCGGGTGTCTGCCGTTTTTATGGGCGAGGACAGCAGCGCCGGTGCCGCCGCGCAGATCTACGGCAAAAATATGGCGCGCATCCGCGGCATGGATCAGCTTGCCCGCGCAGCCGGACGGCTGATCCAGAACGAGATTCGGGAGCTTGGCGATTGAAGAAATATAAAATGACCCCTGTGGGAGCAACTCCTGCCTTAGCCGGCATCTCCCGCAGGGGTCATTTTTCACAACCGCTTATCATAAAGCACAACCATGCTTTGAACTTCCGTTTGCTCTACGCCATAAGTTTTTGCAAAATTTTGTCGTTTCGAAGAAACTTGCAGTTGTTTTTTCCTCAAAAGTATGCTATACTACGTTCAGAGAAGTTTTATGCAGCCTGACGGCCCGATCACCCGGCTGGCGCTTTTACAACGTTTCGCTGTTTGCTTTTATCGCAAGGCAAGAAATTAGTGCAACGTTCAAACAGCATATTTGCGATATGCAATTCAACGTTGTTGCTGTTGCATTAAAAAGTTGAATTGCTATAGGAAGGAGATCAATCATGGACGCTTCCCGTTATTTTGACGCCATGCACAACGCCATGTCCACCCAGCACGTCGGTGCACAGTTGCTGCTTACCGTCCGTTTGCAGGATACCTGCGGCAACGATGCCTATCTTGAAGTAAAACAGCTGCCCGGGGAGCAAAGCGCCCTTGTGTGCTACTCCACCATGGGGCGGCGCTGCCTGAATTTCCAGCTGTTCCGCAAGGGCTGGCAGCTGTGCCACAATGCGGATGGGCAGCTGACCGGGCGTTTTCCGTCCAGTGCCGACAGCCTGCTGAGCCAGACCGACTTCCGCGCCTACTGCCGGGAGGATCGGCTGGATGCCGCCCGCACCCAGCGCCTTATAGAGGAGCTGGGGCAGCGTGCCGGTACAAATTATATCGGTGCCATCCCGCAGAATGCCCGCACCGGCGCACAGATCACAGTGGAAAGTCACCTTGGCTGCGGTGCACGCTGGAGCTACTGGAATCAGGACGCTTCCCCCTGCCTGCCGCTGGGCGCAATTTTGTACTGGCTGGCTGATTTTCTGGCCGGGAACGAGCGCCGCGCGTTGCAGTCTGACCCGCAGGCTGCTGCTCTGGCTGCGCAGTGGCTGGCAAAGGACACTGCTGTGTTCTTCTGCCCTTCCCCTGCCCTGACGGTATCCTCTGCGGCCTGCCATACTGCCCCTGCTGCACGGCGCACCCGCCCCGCCCCGGTGCCTGCCGCACGCAGCAAGAGCTGGCAGAGCGTTCTGGCCGCCATGGCTGCGGTGTAAGCACATGGTACCTTTTCAATCTGGTTTACATATAAAAGACGAGTGCTCGACAAAACCGAGCACTCGTCTTTTTTTACAAAATAACAGCAAAAAAGCACCCCGCCAACCGTTTCCGGTCAGCGGGGTGCTCAGTGCTTATAGTTTACGGTTCAGCTTACGCTGCACAGCACAGGGAGGAAATCACTCCTCGATGTAGCCGTACTGGAAGTACCAGTAGCCGTAGGGGCTGTGCCAGACGCCCTTCAGAGAAGAGCTCTGCAGCCAGAATTCGTTGTAGTAAGCAACGGGGATGCAGCCCATATCCTCCATCAGGATGTCCTCAGCCTTGTGCAGCTGTGCAAAGTGCTCGGCGACATCTGCAACCTTGGAAGCCTCCATAGCAGCATCGAAGTCAGGGTTGGAGTACTTACCATCGTTGTTGCCGTTGCCGGAGCAGAACAGCTCGATCATGTTGGAAGGATCGTTGTAGTCCATGACCCAGCCGTTACGGGCAACATCGTACTCGCCGGCACGGCGAGCAGCGGTGAAGGCAGACCACTCCATCTTGCTGATGGTCAAAGTGATGCCCAGATCGCCCCAAGTCTGCTGCAGGTACTCTGCCAGAGGCACATGGTAGCCGGAATCGTTGGTGCTGTACTCGATGGTGGGGTAGCCCTCGCCATTGGGATAGCCAGCCTCTTCCAGCAGCTTCTTAGCCTCGGCCATATTTGCCTCGTAGTCAGCTGCAATGTAGGGAGAACCGCCGTTTGCGTTGTCGTAGAAGTAGCCCTGCGCGTCCACGATGCTAGGGCCGACTAGGTTGGAAGCAGCAGAGTAGGTGCCCTGCATGATGGTGTTGGCAACGTAGTCGCGGTCGATAGCCAGAGCCAGAGCCTTGCGGACCTTGGCATCCTTGAAGGCATCGCGCTGCAGGTTCATGCTGACGTAATAGGTGCCCAGAATGGGGTCAACATAGAAGTCGCCGCCATCCTCTGCCTTGGTCAGGCTGGGGATCTCGTCGGTGGGCACGTCCTTGATCAGGACAGCCTCGCCGCTGTTATAAGCAGCGAAGCAAGCGGAAGAGTCCTCCAGCAGCAGCAGGGTGATGGTGTCAGAGACGATCTTGGAGCTGTCCCAGCCGCCAACGTAGTTGGGGTTCTTGGACAGAACGATACGCTCGGAGGGGGTCCACTCGGTGATCATGTAGGGGCCGTTGGAGACGAAGGTCTCAGCGGAGGTGCACCATGCATCGCCGTTGGCCTCAACGGTAGCCTGCTGCACAGGGCTCATGGATGCGAATGCAGCCATCTTGTCGAAGTAGGAGCAGGGGTAGGACAGCACGATGGTCAGGGTCTTGCCGTCGTCGCTTGCCTTGACGTTCAGCGCATCGGGGTTGGGCTCTGCAGTGGGGTTGCCGTCTGCATCGGGGAAGCCGGCAGCTGCGTCAAAACCATCGATCATGCCCAGGCAGGTCTCTGCGTAGGGAGCTGCGGTGTCGGGGTTGACCATACGCTTGAAGGTGTACTCGAAGTCCTTAGCGGTCAGGTCGGTGCCATCGCTCCACTTCAGGCCGTCACGCATGGTGAAGGTCCAAGTCAGGCCGTCCTCGCTTGCTTCCCAGCTCTCAGCCTGGCCACCAATAACTTCGTTGTTCTCGTTGATGATCAGCAGGGGCTCGAAGATGGTGATGATGGTGTTGGCGCCATCAACAGCGCTGTTCAAAGAGGGATCCAGAGTCTCGGGGTTGGGGCCGTACTGGACGGTGAAGCCAGCGGTGTTGACACTGCCGGTAGAAGAACCAGCAGCGGAAGAAGCAGAACCGGAGGTTGCGGTAGAACCGGACTTGCTGCCGCCACAGGCTGCCAGACCCAGAGCAGCGGCACCCACGCCTGCAACCTTGAGGAAATTACGACGAGAAATGCGTTTCATAATAATATCCTTCCCTTATATCAAATTTGAGTGTGCCAGGTTCCCCCAGCCGCCTCTATATTCGATCCGGTGCAAATGTACACCGGAGGAACACGAATGATTATAATGCGTTCTCATACCGGTTACAAGCCCAAAACTTGGACTGTAACCATTTTGTGACAACATTTCAGCACTAAGTTGAATTGCTTTCACTTTTTACCGGCGTGAAGTGTTCTCACTTCACGCGGTCAAGGTGATGGCAGGCTGCCCAGTGGCCGGTGGAGACCTCCTTGAACTCAGGCACCTCGTTTGCGCACTGCTCGTCTGCATAGGGGCAACGGGTGCGGAAACGGCAGCCGGACGGCGGGTTCAGGGGGCTGGGCACATCGCCCTGCAGCACGATACGCTTGGACTGGCGAGCCGTAATGGGGTCTGCCACCGGAATTGCGGAAATCAGGCTGCGGGTGTAGGGGTGGATGCTGTGGGTGATCAGCTCGTAGCTGTCGGCCAGCTCCACCATCTTGCCCAGATACATGACGCCGATGCGGTTGGAGATGTGCTTGACAACGCTCAGGTCATGGGCGATGAACAGGTAGGTCAGACCCATCTCCTGCTGCAGATCCTCGAACATATTGACGACCTGTGCCTGAATGGAAACGTCCAGTGCAGAGACCGGCTCGTCACAAACGATGAACTCGGGGTTCACAGCCAGTGCACGGGCAATGCCCACGCGCTGACGCTGACCGCCGGAGAACTCGTGGCAGTAGCGGTTTGCGTGCTCGCTGTTCAGGCCAACGCGCTCCAGCAGAGCGATGATCTTATCATGGCGGTCCTTTTCGTTCTCGGCCAGATGATGGATATCAATGCCCTCGCCCACGATGTCGCCAATGGTCATACGGGGATCCAGACTTGCGTAGGGATCCTGAAAAACGATCTGCATCCGGCGGCGGTAGGGCAGCATATCCACTGCGATCTTGTTTTCCTTATCAAACAGCAGGTTGCCGTCATAGTAGATCTTGCCGCCGGTAGGCTCGTACAGGCGCAGCAGGGTGCGGCCGGTAGTGGTCTTGCCACAGCCGGACTCACCTACCAGACCAAGGGTCTCGCCCTTGCGGATGGCAAAGCTTACGTCATCCACAGCCTGAACGTACTTGCGGTTCTTGCCCACACCGCCGGCGGGGAAATACTGCTGCAGGTGCTGGACTTCGACCAGCGTCTTGTGTTCACTCATTCTGCCTTTTCCCCTTTCTCAAATGCAGCCTTCTGCTGCAGCCAGCAGTAGGTATAGTGGGTATCGCTGAGCTCGGTGCGCGGGGGCATCTTGCTCAGACAGATCTTCATGCAGTTCTTGCAGCGGGGCGCAAAGGGGCAGCCGGCCGGCGGATTCAGCAGGTCCACAGGGGTACCCTCGATGGGCACAAGGCGCTCGTGCTCTGCGGTATTCAGCTTGGGGATGGAGTTGATCAGACCCTTGGTGTACTCGTGACCCGGCTGGTAGAAGATCTCGTCGGTGGTGCCGTACTCCACAATGTGGCCGGCGTACATGACGGCGATCTTCTCGCACATGGAAGCCACAACGCCCAGATCGTGGGTGATCATGATGATGCTCATGCCCAGCTTCTTGCGCAGATCCTGCATCAGCTCAAGGATCTGTGCCTGAATGGTCACATCCAGTGCGGTGGTAGGCTCATCGGCGATCAGCAGCTTAGGCTCGCAGGCCAGTGCAATGGCGATCATCACACGCTGGCGCATACCGCCGGACAGCTCGTGGGGGTACTGCTTCAGGCGCTTTTCAGGCTCGTTGATGCCAACCAGCTCCAGCAGCTCCTTGGCGCGTGCCCATGCATCGGCCTTGTTCTTATCGGTGTGCAGGCGGATAACCTCCACGATCTGGTTGCCGATGGTGTACACCGGGTTCAGGCTGGTCATGGGGTCCTGGA
>ERZ650918.2952-NODE-2952-length-10832-cov-2.558690_pt1 | contig 10832 bp, 5 predicted proteins | sample MGYA00514758_ERZ650918 | MGnify/ENA metagenome assembly ERZ650918 | reverse complement strand
GCGCGACGGCAGGCCGTAACTTCTTCGTGCGTGGTGCGATGTTGAAGGTGGTGGGTGAAGACGAATCGGTAGGTATCACGCTGACAAGTGCGGCGAAGGCAGTCACGAAGCTGGACGATGACATGATCACGATCAACAACCCGTCTTCGCTGACACTGCTCCTCCCTTCCGATCTAGCGGAGGGCGAGTATATACTGACGGTCACTACGCAATTCGCCAGCTCCGGGCATCTGCTGAAAGAACCGCGTTCCGTCAGCACACAGATCTGGATCGGTGGCAAACCATCCGAAGGTGGCGGTGAGGAGGAACGCCCGGGCGAACTCTGATAACAGAATTATTCAGAGGCGCCTCTCTTATCAGGGAAGAACCTGTTCCCTGATAAGGGAAGTGCCTGGCCCTTGATCGGGGAAGCATCTCTTCCCCGGTCGGGGAATTTACTCGGAAATTAGTAACATATTAAAAATAACAACTGATGAAGAACAACTACTTACTATGCCTTGTCTTTTTGCTGAGCTTGTTTAGCCTACCGGTGAGGGGATGGGCACAAACGGCTACACTTGATATTAGCAATGGAACTATTACTTTTCAGAATGGACAGTATGTCCAAGGAAGCAACTCCGGTAGTGCTTCGGGTGAGATCATCATTACGCAGAGCAACGCAGAAACACCGACGGCAAACAAGATACTTGTTAAAGGTGAAACGTATCATATAACGTTGAATGGGGTGAATATTGAAACAAATGATACGGATGGCACCTGTTCAGCTTTTGATATGGAACGAAATAAAGTGTCTAATGTCTATTTGACGTTACAAGGAAATAATCGTTTGGTTGCTGGTAGTGGTAGAGGAAATCCAGGGTATAACCGTGCAGGCTTAAGTGTTTCTTCTACTTCTTCATTGACCATAACAGAGCAATCTACGGGTTATTTATATGTTGAAGGAGGGCATTTTTTTGATTCAATGACTCATATATATGGCTGTGGGATAGGTGGCCAAACGGAGGAAGTGAGCAACTTTTGGAATACAGCAGCTGGTAAAATTTATATAAAAGGAGGCCGTATTGAAGCTGTTGGTAAAGATTCAGCTCCTGATATTGGAGGAACATCTAAAGATGGAGATCTTTTGGGGTCTGATGCAAAACCGAAAGGCGAAATGAAAATCAGTGGGGGAATTGTTTGTACAATAAATGGTAATTTAGACAAGGATGCTCAAAAAGAAGATTGCCTTGTTTTTATAAGAAATCAAGGTACTGTTTATGGAAATTGTGTTTTGACGCAGGATTATACGAATGGGAATAACATTACGATTCCCAATGGTGCGACTCTGACTATTGGATCGGGCGTGACGCTTACGAACAATGGAACTATCACAATAGAAGAGGGAGGCACGCTCCAAAACAATGGCACGCTTCAGAGCAACGGAATAATTACTGGCAATGGCTCTTTTGAGGGTATTAAGCTATCGGCGATGTTGACTTTGATGGGAAGTAGTGGTGAAACGATATTCGGTGGTCCTACTCTTTCTTTTGCTTATGATTATAAAGGGGATGGCGAAGTCAGTGTGGAGAGTGCTAATGAAAGTATTGCTACAGTTACGGTAGATGTAGATCAAAAAAAGGTCACAATCAATCCCGTAGGAGCTGGAAGTACGACCATAAAAGTGTCGGCTGTTGCCGGGAAGTTGTATGCGGCAACCGAACAGACTTATACGGTAACAGTCAATAAAGTGAAATCGGCAATCTCATTCAAAGATCTGCCATCTGATGGATATTCCAAGACATATAAGGAAGCAGAAGTGAAAGTCGAAGCGACTAAAGAAGGTTCGACAAAGGACATCACATATAAATATTATACGGATGAAGCCTGTACGAAAGGAGAAACCGTAACGCAGCCTACCAATGTCGGGACGTATTGGGTGAAAGCAATGGTCGAGGAAGATGCAAATTATGAGGCGGCATCAGCAAAAGCGAAGTTCACGGTCAACAAGGCAATCCTTGTAGCTGACATGTTCAGCTTCACGGCACCGGAGAATCTGACTTATGATAAGAGTGAAAAAACCGCGAAGGTCGAAGTGAAAGCCGATGGCACGTTGCAAGGAACCATAGGTGACATCGCATTGCATTATTATGCTGAGGATGGAAATCTTGTAGATAAAGTTATCAATGTCGGCAACTATAAGGTGAAGATATCTGTGGCGGAAAGTGGCAACTACAAAGAGGCAACAGATATTACCGATGAAAATTGGACATTCAATATAGTGAAGACACAAGTCCCGGAGCAGGGCACATGGAACACCCAATCTCCTTATATCGCAGGCGAGGAAATAGAATTGACGGCTCCTGTCATATTGGGAATTGAGAATGAAGAAGTGGTGTATGAGACTGTTTCGATCCGTTACGGAAATCCAGGACAGGCAACCTGCCCGGCAGAACCGGGCACATATGAAGTGACGGCAACGTATCAGAATAACAAGAACTATGAAGATACAGAGGTAACGACCACAATCGAGATAGTAGCCGCAGATGATATCGAAGCCACGTTGCCTGCGAATAAGGTTGTAGAAAGCAACGGCTGGTATCGTTTGGCTGATGGTGGCGATTACCCAGTTGAACTGGCTGCACCGGAAGGATATGTGTTTGTAACAGATGGGGTGGCAAGTGATACTTATCCTATTCCGGAAGATGGTACTTATACCTATTCTTTGAAACGGAATGTGGAGGAGTTGGAGTCGGTTGCCTCGCACACCCTCTCTTTCGACAACACCGCCCCCGTCATCCCGTCTGCTCCCGATGCGAACTCGGTCACGACGACTTCCGCCACCTTCACATTGGCAGACGCGCTTTCTGGCATCGTTTCCTGCGTCGTGAGTGAAAACGGCAAGGATATTTATTCCTATCCGGCCTCGCAAAGGACAGACAAATTGACGTACACTTATAGCGGTTCGCCCGGGACGACATACAAACTTCTTTTTAAAGTGACCGATGTTGCCGGGAATGAGGCAACCGCAGAGGTGAAATTCACGTTGAAGAGCATTCCTTATGTCCCTGTCCCCTCTTACTACGACCTCTACTTCGAAGCGAACGACAGCGTCCTGCTCTCTGCCGAAAAGACGACTGTCATAGAAGGCTCGTCCTTCACGGTCACCGCCGAAGCGGTCGAAGGGTATGAACCGGAGACATTGGTCGTGGAATATAAGAAAGGGCGTTCCGGCAGTTGGCGCACGATTGAGCCAAACAGCAACGGCAAATACCGTATCACGAATGTCTATAACGATATCTATGTCCGTGCGTCCGTGCAACGTTTGGATGATCCGACCGCCATTGACCGGGTAGGAGGCGATGCCGCTTCCATCCGTGCTATTGGCCGGACGATCTGCATCACGGCAGGCAAGCCGGTGGATATGCGTATTATCGGTATTGGCGGGCGTGTGGTTCGAGCCGAACAGTTGTCCGCCGGGTATAACGAGATTTCCGGTTTGCAGCCCGGTGTGTATGTTGTCGTTTTGAGTGACGGCACGCGCAGCAAGGTGATGGTCAGATAGGCGTTTGTCTTGCAAGAAGGAGTATAGATTCTTTTTGGAAAGATTAAGAAGGGAGTGGCCCAAGAATCGTTCGCGATGGCAGGTAATCATATAGAGAGTTTTAGTATTGAATGAGGAAGGGCGTCCGGGAGGATGCCCTTTCGCTTTTATAGCCTGTCCCGGCAATATGCTGTTTCGGTCCGCGAATTTGTAATAGGATTGTAACAGGTTGTAAACAGCGGCTTAATACTCCGGTTGTTCCTTTGCAACGGTTTTAATAGGTAAAAATATATTTGTTTTAACACAAAAAGGACGAACATGGAGATTAAGAGTAGAGTGACCCGGTTTGCGGGTTTACTATGTATCGCAGGTGCATTACAGGGAATCCCTGTAATTTATTCCGCCAATCCGGGCGGAATCGTGAGCGTAGCCCGGCAGGGGACGCATCATCTGACAGGTACGATTGTGGACGGATACGGGGAACCCGTTATCGGTGCCAATATTGTGGAAAAGGGAACGACTAACGGGACGGTGACTGACATCGATGGGAAGTTCTCGCTGGAAGTAGCCCCTAACGCTGTGTTAACAATCTCTTTTATCGGATATATTCCGAAAGAAATCACACTGAAAGGAGAGAAAGAGCTGAAAGTTGTTTTGATGGAAGATGCGCAGGCGTTGGACGAGGTGGTCGTTGTCGGCTACGGCACGCAGAAGAAAGTGAACTTGACCGGCGCCGTCGAACAGGTGACCAGCGAAGTGTTTGACAACCGTTCCGTCCCCAACGTGACCCAGGCCCTGCAAGGTTCGATCCCGAACCTGAACATCCAGTTGACCGACGGCAAGCCGACTCGCTCGGCAAGTTATAATGTCCGCGGTACGACTTCGATCGGGCAGGGAGGGGATGCGCTGGTCCTGATCGACGGTGTGGAAGGCGATCCCTCGATGTTGAACCCGAACGATATCGCCAGCGTGTCTGTCCTGAAAGATGCCGCCTCGGCTGCCATCTACGGCGCGCGTGGTACGTTCGGTGTCGTCCTGATCACCACGAAAGAGCCGACAAAGGACAAGACTTCTATCACGTATTCCGGTAACTTCTCCATGCAGAAACCCGTCACGGTCCCCGACTTTGTGACCGACGGATATGAATATGCCAGCCACTTCTATGAAGCCTACCATGCATGGAACAACTATTCCGCCGACCCTAAGAACATAAACAAGACGCAGGACTTCTCCCTCGGCTGGCTGGAAGACTTCAAAACCCGCAAGGAGCAAGGTATTACAGGCGAAGTGGAGACGGATGCTACCGGCAAATATGTCTACTACGGCAACGAGGACTACTACGATGCCCTGTACAAGAAAACGACTTTCGCGCAGGATCATAACCTGTCGGTGACCGGTAACAACGGGAAGCTGAACTACTACGTTTCCGGGCGTTTCTACGGCTACGACGGTTTGTTCCGCTATAATACCGACGATTATAAGATGATGAACCTGCGTGCGAAAGGTTCCGTGCAGGTGTTCGACTGGCTGAAGATCGAGAACAACATGGACTTCTCCAACATGGATTACCATAACCCGATCAACGTCGGCGAAGGCGGTTCCATCTGGCGTAACATCTCCGATGAGGGCCACCCGACCTCGCCTATCTTCAATCCCGACGGCAGCCTGACCTTCTCGGCCGCCTATTCGGTCGGTGACTTTATCTATGGCAAGAACGGCATCGACACCAATAACAAGGTCTTGAAGAATACGACCGGCTTTACTGCTTCCTTCTTAGAGAACAAACTGCACGTACGGGGCGACTTCACCTTTCGCAACACGGACGAGGGGCAAACGCAACGCCGCGTACCGGTTCCTTACAGTACGTATGAGGGAGAGAAACGCGAGCTTAGTACCAAATACAATGATTTGAAGGAAAGCAATATGCGGACTGAATATTTGGCAACGAACCTTTATGCAGACTATGAAGAGACTTTTGCGGATGCGCACTATTTCAAAGGAATGGTCGGTTACAACTATGAACAGTCTACTTATAAGAGTACATATGTGCAACGTAACGGTTTGCTGCTCGATGATTCGGAAAACATCAACTTGGCATTGGGAGATGCAATCACTACATCGGGAGGTTATAGCAAATGGCGCGTGGCAGGTGGCTTTTTCCGTCTGAACTATGCGTTCAAGGATCGCTATCTATTGGAAGTGAACGGGCGTTATGATGGTTCTTCCAAATTCCCGACCGACCAGCAATGGGCGTTCTTCCCTTCCGTATCCGGTGGATGGCGCGTGTCGGAAGAAGCTTTTTGGAAGGTCAATCCGAATCTTGTATCCAATATGAAGGTCCGTGCTTCTTACGGTTCGTTGGGAAATGGAAATGTGTCGCCTTATAGTTATTTGGAATTGTTGGGGATCAGCACTTCCGGTCGTGTGTTAAACGGCTTGAAGAACAAATACACCAGTGCTCCGGGAGTCATGCCCGACGGATTGACGTGGGAAACGGCAACGACAACCGATGTCGGATTGGATGTAGGAATGTTGGACAACCGTTTGTCTTTGAACGGTGACTATTATATCCGTAAAACGACAGATATGTATACGGTCGGCAAGACACTTCCCGACGTGTTCGGCGCTTCTTCTCCCAAAGGCAACTATGCCGATATGACGACCAAAGGATGGGAAATCACGCTGACCTGGCGCGACCGGTTCACATTGGCGGAGAAACCGTTCAACTACGAGATCCGCGGTACGTTGTCCGACTATATCTCGACCATCGACCGCTATAACAACCAGACGGGCAACTTAGACGACTACTATGCCGGTAAGCGTGTCGGTGAAATCTGGGGATATGTGACCGAAGGGCTGTTCAAGGACCAGGCCGATATCGACGGCCATGCCGACCAGACGCTGATCCAGTCCTCCTCCAAACGCATCACCTATCCGGGAGACGTGAAGATCAAGGACCTGAATGGCGATAAAGTGATCGACTACGGCAATAATACGCTGGATGACCACGGCGACAAGAAGGTGATCGGAAATTCACTGCCCCGCTATTCGTACAGCGTCAACCTCTCCGGCGACTGGAACAACTTCTTCCTCTCCGCCTTCTTCCAGGGGGTAGGGAAACAGGACTGGTATCCGAGTTCGGAATGTATCTTCTGGGGACAGTACAACCGCCCGTACAACAATATGCCGACTTGGCACCAGGGTAATTACTGGACGGAAGACAATACGGATGCTTACCTGCCCCGTTATGCCGGCTACAATGCTTCGCTGAAGTCTACGCCACAAACCCGTTACTTGCAGAATGTCGCTTATATCCGCCTGAAGAACCTGCAATTCGGCTACACCTTGCCGCAACAGGTCATCTCGAAAGCCAAATTGCAGAACGTACGGGTTTACATCTCCGCCGAAAACCTTTGGTGTTGGTCTCCGCTCTATAAGCATACGCGCGACCTCGATGTGACGAACATCTACGGTTCCGATCCCGACCTGACGGATGCCGATATGTCTTCCGGGCTGAACGGCGACCGTGGCAGCGGCGATGGAAACAGCTATCCGCAGATGAAGAGTGTGAGTTTAGGTTTATCAGTAACATTTTAATTAAAGAACTATCAACGACATGAAACGAATTATATATTCTTTTGTATCTGCCTGTTTATTCCTTTCTTCTTGTTCGATGGACGAGCTGCCACAGGCCTCTGTGGACAAGGACACGATCTTCCGGACGGAGAAAGGGTTGGAAACATATTCTTATTCTTTCTATGACTTGCTCCCTTCTGTCGGAGATGGATTCAAGCAGGATGCCATGTGCGACTATGGGGCGGTGACCAGCTTCGACAACTTTATCCGCGAAGGGGCTTACTCGGCCGAGTTGAGCGACGGATGGTCGTGGAGCAATCTGCGCAACATCAATTACTTCATTGAGAACTGTACGAATGAGGCTGTCGATGAGACGGTCCGTAACAACTATATCGGCCTGGCCCGCTTCTTCCGCGCCTTTTTCTACTATAAGATGGTGGTGCGTTTCGGCGATGTGCCTTGGATAGACCGTACGCTGGGAGTCGATGATGAGCAGCTGTATGCCGCCCGCGATTCCCGTACGACGGTGATGGATCATGTGTTGGAAGACCTGGACTTCGCTTGTGAGAATATCTCGCGGACGAAGGACGAGACCGGTTCGTTGGTGACGAAATGGGTGGCTTATGCATTGAAATCCCGTGTTTGCCTTTTCGAGGCTTCTTTCCGCAAGTATCATACGGAGTTGGGATTGACCGGTTCGGCCGACGAATGGTATCAGGAGGCTGTCCGTGCAGCTGAAGCAGTAATGAAGGAAAGCGGGTACTCCATTTATACGGGTGAGGGTACGGATGCTTCTTTCCGCTCACTGTTCATCAGTGACAAGCCGGTTACCGGAGAAGTGATGTTGGCGAGCTGCGCCGATGCCGGGCTGGCCGTGTTGGGCGAGGCTAACTGGTGGTGGACTTCGGGTACGTACGGGGCGCGTTTCAGCATGATCCGTACATTCGTCAATACATTCCTGAATGCGGACGGGACACCGTTTACGGACCGTGCCGGCTACGAAACGATGGAGTTCTACGACGAATGCCAGAACCGTGACGCACGCCTTGCCCAGACGATCCGCACGCCGGGATATGAACGCGACGGGGCGCCTGCCGCTCCTAACTTCAACGGCTATTCTTATACGGGTTACCAACCGATCAAGTACACGTTGGATGATTCGAAATACGATGCCGGCGCTTTGAATACGAATGCGATCCCGTTGTTCCGTTATGCCGAAGTCCTGCTGAACTATGCCGAGGCAAAAGCTGAGTTGGGAACATTGACGGATGCGGACTGGGCGAATACGGTCGGTGTGCTGCGTGCACGTGCCGGTATCACCGGTGGCCTTTCTGCCAAACCGACCCGGATTGATGTATATTTCCAGCAGAACTATTTCCCGAATATTTCCGACCCGGTCATCCTCGAAGTGCGCCGTGAGCGTTCCATCGAACTGGCTTTGGAGGGTTTCCGTTTCACCGACCTGAAACGTTGGAAACGTGGCGAGCTGATGACGATGCGTTGGACCGGCATCTATGTCCCCGCCTTGAATGTCCAGATGGACCTTGACAAGGACGGTACGCCGGACGTGATCTTCTATAAGGGAGAGAAACCGACCGGGCTGCCTGCTTCTTGTACGCCAGTTTCGGTAGGAGAGGGCACGCAGCAGGGATTGACCGGGGCGACTTCGGGTAACCTGACCTGGTCAGACGATGATCCGCGTATCTGGTATAGCGATGGCCGCCAGTATTACTATCCGATTCCGCAATCGGCTATCAATAATGCGAGATTACCTGACGGGACAACTAATCTGAAACAAAATCCGGGTTGGTAAATGTGTAATCGATAAATGATAAGGATATGAAAAAGACGACAAGTGTATTTGTTTCGGTCCTCCTGCTGGCTGCATTGCTCCAGTCATGGGCCATGAAAGAATCCCGGCAGGTTGCTGTCGGGGAGAGTGAGCTGAATGTGGCGACCTTTAACCTCCGTATGGACACGGAGAAGGATGGCGTGAATGCCTGGCCGAACCGCAAGGAGATGGTGAAAGGGCTGATCCGCTTCCATGATTTCGATATCTTCGGGACGCAGGAGGGGTTTAAGCATATGCTGGACGGAATTGCCGAACTGGACGGTTATGCCTATATCGGCGCCGGACGCGATGACGGGGAGGATGCGGGCGAACACTCCGCCATCTTCTATAAGACCGGCCGTTTCGATCTGCTGGACAAGGGGAACTTCTGGTTCTCCGAGACACCCGATGTTCCGGGCAAAGGCTGGGATGCCACCTGTTGCAACCGGATCTGTTCCTGGGGAAAGTTTCGCGACAGAGAGAGCGGCAACGTGTTCTATTTCTTCAATTCCCATTACGACCATCAGGGCCGGGTGGCACGCCGGGAATCCTCCAAGCTGCTGATTGCCCGGATCAGGCAGATTGCCGGGACGGATGCGACGGTCTTTGCGACGGGAGACTTCAATGCCGTCCCGACCGACGAACCGATGGTGACGCTGGCTTCCGACGGCCTGTTGCTGGACTCTTACGACCTGAGCGAGCAGCCGCGCTACGGTACGGAAGGCACTTACAACAGCTTCAAGACGGATTCCGAGATGAAGAACCGCATCGATTATATCTGGGTGACAAAGGGGACGAAGGTGAAGAAGTATGCTGTTCTCAACGATATGCAGTACGGTCGTTTCCCGTCGGATCATTTCCCCGTGATGATACAAGTCGCGTTTTAAAGTTTACTTAAATGACAGGTACGGTGTGAGCCGCCTCTTGTCCGTATCTGTAAATTCTTCTATCAGTTGCAGGTTTTCCCACCCGGAGAGCCTGCTTTTTTGTTTCCGGAGCTGTTCGATCGCTTTCGCCTGGCGATAGTCTATGTAAGGATGTTTGCGGAGGTCGTCGGCAGACGAGGTGTTGACTTCTAACCGGCGTATGTGGAGCGTGTCGGCGATGAACCAAGGGGCGAGGGTCTGGTAGCGTTCTTCGTCGATCCCGTACACTTCCGCCAATTGGCTGACATCGTAGAAGCCGCCTAAGAGTTCCCTGTATTTCACGATCCGTCGGGCGAAGGTGCTGCCGATGCCGGGGACTTTTTTCAGGATCATGGTGTCGGCGGTGTTGAGCTCGACGAGGGTTCCAGCCGTGTACTTTTCCGTCCGGGGTAAGGGGTATATGCTTTCCATTTCTTCCCTGTAGGGTAGGAGGTGTTACCCGCACGGGCGGAATTTTTACCTTTAAGGGTGTTTTTAGTTCCATTCGGATGGGATCCGGATTCCTTTCGGATGATATTTGTTTCCCTTCCGGATGTATCTTTCCCGGTGATTATCCGTCTTTCGCCCGATGCCGGTCGGTTTCCCATCCGGTAGGCATCCGTCTGCGAATCGACAGGCATCCGTTTCGTGTCCGTCCAAAGCAATAAAATCCAGGAAATGACGATGAGGCAAAGGAGCAAAGTCAGTGCCCTCCGCTCGCCTTTGGAGAAATAGAGAAGGTCGCGCCAGTTCATAGTCGCATCTGTTTATGGTTTGATATTTCGTAATCGTTTTGTTTGGGAGATGCTCTGCGCCTGGTGTATAATGTCTAATACTTCGATTTGTTTAGCCGTTATACGGTAGACGATGAGGTGGGCCGGAAGGACAATCCTTCTATATCGTTTATCTTTTGTCGGAAGATAAGGATATTCCGCATGTAGCAAGTAGTCTGTCGCTAATTGCCGTACTTTTTCAAATATAAGGTTCTCGTATTGGATTG
>ERZ650918.2947-NODE-2947-length-10858-cov-15.909099_pt1 | contig 10858 bp, 9 predicted proteins | sample MGYA00514758_ERZ650918 | MGnify/ENA metagenome assembly ERZ650918 | reverse complement strand
CAGCTTTGAAAAATGGTACGCCAATCAGATTAAATATCATAAAGTTACCGGAGAAGAACCAGGGAAAAAATTGAAATCCTGCTGATGAAGTAATAAATTCTATATCCAAATGAGTATCTTTATTGTGCATATGGAGAATCTATCTCCATCAAATCTATTGAAATCTCCATCATTTAGCATTAAAATGATGGAGATAAATTCAAAATGAAGGAGATTTCAATGAGAAATTTTGATTATATTACAAATCCTGCGAAGTTGCTGACACCTGAAATTGTTCAGATGGTTGGCAGTATTCATGAGCATAAAGGTAAACAGGAATTATTTCTGGAAGCAAACATAGATGAACTGAAAACACTTCTGGAAATTACTTTAATTCAAAGTACGGGAGCATCTAACCGAATTGAAGGTATATTTACAAGTGATAAACGTTTGGAAGAACTGGTAAGTCAGAAAGCAGAGCCATGTAATCGGTCTGAACAGGAAATTGCCGGTTATCGTGAAGTGCTGGCTACGATTCACGAAAGTTATGAATATATCACTCCAAAACCAAACATTATTTTACAGTTACATCGTGATTTATATTCTTATTCCCAAGGAAACATCGGTGGTACCTATAAGAATTCAGACAATGTAATTGCAGAAACCGATGCCGGGGGATACCAAAAAGCTCGTTTTATTCCAGTTCCAGCTTTTCAGACTGCAGAAGCAATAGACGAACTTTGCGCTCGTTTCCTTGAAGCATGGGAAGCAAATCTCATTGATAAACTGATTTTAATCCCCATGTTCATTCTGGATTTTCTGTGTATTCATCCTTTTAATGATGGAAATGGTAGAATGAGCCGTCTGTTGACTTTATTGTTGTTCTATAAGGCTGGATATATCGTTGGAAAGTATGTCAGCATGGAAATGCTGATTGAAAAAACGAAAAAAACATATTATGAAGCTCTTCAAGCAAGTTCTGTCGGTTGGCATGAGGGTGAAAACAGTTATGAGCCTTTTGTTAAGTATTATTTAGGTATTATGCTAAAAGCATACAATGAATTTGAAAGCCGTGTAGAACATTTGAAGTACCATAATCTTTCCAAGCCGGATAGAATTAAGGCAGTGATTGATAATAAGGTCGGTAAGATAACGAAGAAGGAAATTATGGAACTATGCCCTGACATAAGTAAGGTTACCGTGGAAAGAACACTGACGGATTTAGTTAAGAGTGGGTATATCGCAAAGGTCGGTGCAGGTCCATCCACCGGTTATGTCCATATTTGAAAAATTATTTTCAGATTTCCATAATAATATTATTATTACTTTGAATTAACCAATTTACCAGTCAAAAACGCATGGACAAACCGTCTCGTATGCGTTATATTATTTATAGACAAGAAAATATCTTGTGCTTTCGATAGGAAGTTTAATTGAATACTGTTTACCATGATCGAACGTACGAAGCATGGTGGTCATATAACAGATGTCGATGGTAATATCAAGGCATTCCCCAATTATTAGCTGGAGCAAACAATCAGCTAACTTTCAGAGCTTGACAGAGGGGGTATTCAGAATAACTCAAATTGAATCGGAAATAGTTTTTAATAGTGTCCCATATGGGTTTTACCTTACCTCAGATTGACAGAGAGTGACAATTGGTTGGAGCTCTCCTAAGGGGCAACTAAGTGCAGACCATTTAGTGAGAAGCAACAGAATTTTAGAGTTTGCAAAAAGGCTAAAATCAATATATAATAACAGGAGCGATTCATCACGCAAGTGATTGGATTCATAAACATGGCAGCCGGAGCCCAAAAGGCTGAAAAGCCCGAAAATACGGCATTTGTTCCCTTAGTTAAATGGATATAACGGGGTCCTCCTAAGGTTCAATCATGGTTGAGACTTATGGAAGTTGAGAAGTGATAAGTCAGAGTTCGATTCCAACAGGGATTGACCTGAATGTCAAAATAAGATACAATGGAAATTCATCACAAGAGTGATTGAATTCATAGATATGGCAGCCGGAGCCAAAAGAGCTGAGAAGCCCGAAAATACGGCATTTGTCTCCTTAGTTAAATGGATATAACGGGGTCCTCCTAAGACTCTATTGTAGGTTCGATTCCTATAGGAGACGCTCATTTTTAGCGGTAATGAAGATAGTTTCATTGCCGCTTTTTTCATGCAGAATTGCAATTTCAGTGACAAATTTGTCAGCGAAACAAGGCAGAAAAGACTGATTTTGTCAGCGGGGATGGATGCTTGTCACCGATTCATATTTTTAGGTCTGTCACCCAAAGGGATTAACTACAGTGTAGGATGAGTTTTGGGGTGTAAAATTAGGAAAAGCAGTGAGACAAAACACTATATTCTTGCCTGTGATATCAGGCCTGTCGGAAGAGTCCGTTCAGATTAGATAAAAACAATCTATTCTGGACGGGCTTTTTTGCGTTCAGGGAAAGGAAGTTGCCTATGGAAGAAAAGAAGGAATTGCTGGATCAGGATGAAAGAGTTGTAGAGATTGAGCTGGAAAGACTTCGGGGATTTGTAAACCATCCATTCAAGGTTCAGGCGGACAGTCAGATGATTGAATTGCAGGAGAGTATTAAGAAGTATGGAATATTAAATCCTCTGATAGTCAGACCGAGGCAGGATGGAACTTATGAGATCATATCGGGCCACAGAAGAAAATTTGCAGCTGAAAAGATAGGTTATCGTAATCCTATCTTATCAGCGGATGAGGATAGGATGGGATATGAGAAATATTTCATGGAACAGCTCAATATTGAGGCATTGAAACAGGACTGGTTTGTGCAATCGGATGTGACAGTATGCCTTCTGATGGGGCAATTTATGTAGATGGCGAACAGAAGGTGAATTATATCAGTACCAGGGAAGCATTAAGGATCCTTGATGGATTTGGAAATAACAGTGCGTCAGTAATGATTGGAAAGTCAGATTATATTCTGATCTATGACGCAAGCAGAAAGCTGATCATTGACGGGGAGGCATACCTTCCGTCCGGGTATCTGGTCATGAAGTCCTGTAATGGATTACAGGCGATTGATGAGGAGGATATTGCGGATGTGATCGGTGCTTTGAAAAGCAGGATGACAATGCTTGCACTTGGAAAATACAGAATTCAGGCATACCAGCTGGGATAGGAGGCGGCAGATGAATAACAAACCGTGGGCGTATGTAACATCTGCCTGGAGTGCAGACAGGAGCAGAGCCAAAAGGTCTGCAAAGCGATATTGCAGAAAATTATATGAAGCAGGCTACACACCAATCTGTCCGCTTTTATCATTGCCGGAGGTAATTGATACCAGTAATGCAGATGAGTACAAGGATTATATGGATATGTCAGAAGATATGTTAAGAAGATCCAGAATTCTTGTGGTTTGTGGTTCAGCGGTGGATGATACGGTGCTTACAGATATAGCAATAGCCAACCGCTTTCATGTAGCTTCATCCACTATGAGGGGTGTCCTCGGTGTGGATAAGAATAAAAAAGAATAGTAACTTTGTGGATACAGCCTTCTCCCGGTAATCTGTATCAGTCTATTGTCTTTTTAACTCCATAAGCCGCCCGGAACTGTTTCATTGTCATATTGACTTCCTTCTTAAAATATCTCCCAAGATGACTCTGAGACGAAAATCCCAGATAAGCGGCAATCTCACTGTAAGAATACTTGGAATACATCAAAAAACTTTCTGCCTGCCGTATTTTTTCTCCACGTATATATTCCGTAAGAGACATATTTTCACATTTTTTAAAAAGCCCAGACAGATAACTGGCATTTAATTGAAGCGCCTCCGCGATGCTGCCAATACTTATTTTTTCATTAAGATGCGCCGAAACATAATCCTTGCATTTAATGATATGCGGGTTTCCGACAGGATATGGCATGGTTTCTTTTTTACTCCTGAGTTCCCTCACCATATAGGCATATTCGAATTCCGCCGCTCGAAAAAGCCCGATTACCTCATCCCTTTTTTGACTTTCCTCAATCTGGATACTGTAAGAGTCAAACAGGGAATATGCCATCTCCGGGACAGCTCCGCCTCTGATCGCGGCACGACTGGCAAGAGTAAGTATTACAAGAGCCAAATTTTTCACCTGACGCATACGGTCTTTTGCAAGAGTTCCGATCTCTCCTTTATAGTCCTCCGCAATACTCCGCTTCAATCCTTCTATATCACCGTGTTCAATACTAAGAACCACTCTCATTTCCTGATCATAAGGATTATGTCTTTTCTCATTTTCTCGGTTTTGAAACATCAGCTCAGAAAAATACTTCTTCACCTTATTGGCCGATGCAACATTTTGCCGTTCCTCAATATACAAAATTCCGCGGTCAACAGGATGATCGCGATAGAGATTATAAATAAGCAGGATCTGGTCCTCTAAGAAACTTTGATCTACCGGCAGGGACACATCTGTCTTCTCTGTATCCTCCCCCTTTTCGGCAGTTTTAATATTCAGATTCTGCTGATAGATTCTGACAGGACCAACAATACAGTCATAACTTTTTGTCGGTATAAACGCATATGTCAATTGATATCCGCTTGACAAAAGTACTGGAGATACTGGACGATTTTTTTTATAAATAAATAAATTATAAATTTCCATCTCCCCGAATTCATCCTTCATCTGATCACAATATGTGAATTTTTCTGTAATCTTTCCTTCTAAAGTATATTGACGTATGATGGTTTTCAGCTGTTTGCTTACATATTGTAAAAGATAACGGTCATTCAACTATTTTATCTCCTCGTATTTTTTTATTTATTTTTTATAATACTATCATATTTCTCGCAAATTTATGATAAAATCCCAAAATCTTTAATATAAAATTGTATATTTCTCCTGTATCATCATTATCATAAAAACTTGCAGGAGGTAAAGTAAATGGACAAAACACTGCTGTTTGGCGCAGCTTATTATCCGGAATATCTTCCCGCTGAAAGGATGGATGAAGATATTGACATGATGATGTCGGCGGGAATGAATGTAGTTCGTATTGCCGAATCCACATGGAGCACCCTTGAGCCGGAGGAAGGAATTTTCAATTTCTCCTATATCGACCGTGTTATTGAGAAAACGGAGGCAGCCGGAATGAAGGTCATTATCGGAACCCCCACCTATGCCGTACCGCCATGGCTTGTTAAAAAAGATCTGGACATTCTCGTAGACACCAAAGACGGAAGAGCACGCTATGGATACCGACAGCTGATCAATCTGCTAAATCCCACCTATCGCAGCCATGCTGAGAAAATGATCCGTGAACTCGCGGCACATACTGCAGATAAAAAAAATGTAATAGGTTACCAGATTGATAATGAGACAAAACACCACGGTAATATGGGCAAGGAAATCCAAAAGCTGTTTCTCGATTATCTGAAACAAAAATATATTACTACAGACCGATTTAATGATACGTTTGGCCTCGCTTACTGGAGCAATTCTATCTCAAGTTGGGATGATCTTCCAGATTTGAAAGGATGTATCAACGGTGGATTAATGTCAGAATTTGAAAAATTCCAACGCTCTATGGCAGCGGATTTTCTGAAATGGCAGGCTGACATCATCAGTGATTATAAACGTCCCGATCAGTTTATTACAAATAACCTGGGTTTTTCATGGAAAAAATTCGGAACCCCCATAGCCCATGACGGATACTCATACGGAGTACAACGAAGTATTAATTTTTACGAAGCCTCACAGTCTCTTACACTTGCAGCATCGGATATCTATCATCCGACGCAGGACCAGCTGACCGGTGCTGAAATATCATTCGGAGGAGACGTTACAAGAAGCCTGAAGGACAATAACTATCTTGTGATGGAGTGCCAGGCGCAGGCATTTAAATATTGGACTCCATATCCCGGTCAGCTTAGGCTTCATGCCTTCAGCCATCTGGCATCCGGAGCACTTGGAATCCTGTATTGGAACTGGCATTCTATCCATTGCGGATACGAGACATACTGGAAAGGACTTCTAAGCCATGATCTCAGACCTAATCCCACTTACTATGAAGCATGTGAGATTGGAAAATCGTGGAAAAAACTCGGCAGAAAGCTGTGCGGTCTGAAAAAATCAAACAAAGTTGCTCTCATAGTAGATAATCATTCTATGACCGCATTTGAATGGTTTCCCATTGATAAAGATCTCAGCTATAACGATGTGGTTCGCTGGATGTATGACAGCCTTTATGAAATGAACATAGAGTGTGATGTGGTCGATATCAATGCGCTTGATATCTCCAAATATAAAGTGATCATCACACCGGCATTATACTGTATCACAGAAGAGAAATTGAAGATTTTGAATGACTTTGTCAAAGACGGCGGTGTCCTCATAAGTTCGTTTAAATCATTTATAACAGATGAATATGTCAAAGTTTTTTCTGATACCCAACCTCATCACCTTCAGGAATGTTTTGGTATTAACTGCAATCAATATACCTATCCGGGAACAATCAGAATTTTTGGATATCCGGTAAAATATCTGGCTGAATTGCTGATACCAGATAAGGCAGAAAGTCTCGCGGAGTACGAACACAAATACTGGGGGAACTATTCCGGAATCACACGCCATAAATACGGAAATGGGACAGCATATTATATAGGATGCTATACGGACAAAAGCGTTCTCAAGGATATTTATGAAAAGGCCTTTGCAGATGCTTCCATCCCTGTACCGGATCTGAGATGGCCAGTGACAATCAAAAACGCAACATCTGTAGATAATACTCAACTTCATTTCATTCTCCATTACAGTAGTGAGGAGCGGGAAATCACATGCCCATATGAATCTGCTGCAGATCTTGTAAGCGAAACCTCTTATCGAAAGGGAGATGTGATCAGGCTAAAAGACTGGGATGTCTTGATTCTGGAAGAAAAGACACTTCCGAAGCAATAGTCCCGAAATGGCACTCATAAGACTCAAATCGGCAATGAACCGCTGAGAAACATGCCATGCCCCGCTTCACATTCAAGTCAATAAAGAGCTGAATGTGGTTCTTACGACAGTAGAGATAATACGGCATTGCATCATGGGCAGAATCCAGGAGCCACTTGCTGACGTGAAGATCAGGAAGGAAAGATTTCATTCGGAACCAGGTTTCCGGAAATCCATGAGAATCATGTTTTGAGGCAGGATTCAACAGAGGAAAAAAGGGGAGGTCACTTTCGGAGTTAGTGGCGACAAGCATATATAAGTCGTAGCCAAAATAAAATCGGTCTCTGGAAGAAACCCAACCAATATCGCAGTCAGGCTGGGAAAAGAAACGGTCACAGGAACAATCAGAGATCCCATTTTCCGAACAGTTACAGAGGGGATGACTGCGTTCCCTTGCGGAAGTGACAACAGATGTCCCATCACCGGCGATGGAAAGATCCGAAGGATCAATCAGTCCTTTGGTTATGGAACGATTCAGGAATTCCCGATGATAGATCTTAAACAGGGAAGCATAGGGCTGTTCATCTAACTCAAAAGATGTGGATTCCAGCTGCTCCAGTAACTGATCAACGGAAACCTTTTCAACAGATTCCGCTTTGTCACCTTTACGAACAGGCTTTTTAATCTTTTTCTTTTTGCAGGACGCAAATGGGGAGAAAGATTGGGAACCTCAGAATTCCAAAGACGGTTGAGAAAGTCATAAAAGATACCGATGCCGGGAGTATCCCCGAATTCGAAACCACTGAGGATAGCATAAAGGGGATTGATCTTCAACTGAGCAGCCCAGTCTGTGAGTGAATGAATTTTGAAATGAATGGACAGCAGATAGGAATGCTGCATACAGGAAGGGGTTCTTGGCTTTGGACCAAAGACAGAGTATTTTGAACGTAGAAGTTCATCGGTATAAGAAAGATCAAGATTCCAGAAACGTTTAATGATATCCCAGGTAACCCGTGAAAAGGCATTTGGATTCGGATAATATTTACGAAGATTTGTAACAACAAAGTTCTGATAGGCGGCATGACCGCCGGGGTTAACAGGTAACATAAAAATCGCCCTCCAGTCGAAAAAAATAAAATACATTCAATCGGCTTCGTCGCAAATTTTGAGCGATTTGTCAAGTGTTTTTTGACAAAAAAGTGGGGGATTTTAATAAAAAAGGAATCTGGAAGCCTTGTTTTTACTGGCTTAAAGATTCCGAGAAATCATAAGATACAAAGGAGGATAATTTCATGAATCATAAGGTTTCACTCGGGGAAAAAATCGCATTCGCACTCGGTGATGTAGGCTGCAATTTTATATGGACTGTAGTAGGATCATTCCTAACTCTGTATTATACCGACAGCGTAGGAATCAGCGCCGCTGTAGTGGGTACAATCATGCTGATTACAAGAATTCTGGATGGCATATCTGATCTGGGTATGGGTGTTGTCATTGACCATACACATACACGATGGGGAAAAGCCCGGCCATGGGTCCTCATCACAGCACCGCTCATGGGAATCGGACTTATCCTTACTTTTTCGGTTCCCAACTGGCTTTCCGAAAATGGGAAAATTGCCTACGTTTCGATCACCTACATTCTGCTTGCAGTAATTATCTTTACTGCATGTAATCTGGCTTATTCAACATTAACCGCGCTGATTACTGGAAGGCAGGATGACCGTACAAGTATGACGTCAATCCGTTATATCCTTGTTTATGCTGTCATGATCCTTATTTCATACACTACCATGCCTTTAGTAGAAGATTTTGGATGGACTGGAATGTCTGTTATATTCGGCATTGCGGGAATGATATGCCTTCTTATCACATTTTTCGGAACAAGAGAAAGGAATATTGAGAACAAAAAGAATAAGGATGACAATATCAGCATTGCGAAATCACTCATACTCCTTCTCAAAAACAAGTATTTTATCGTAATAACAATTCTTTTTGTGGTAAACTTTATTAATATGGGCTTGACTGGAGGCGTGGGCATATATTTTGCAAGAGATTTTCTGGGAAATTCCGATCTGTACGGAACCATGACATTGGCAAACTACATACCGGTTATGATTGGGCTTTTTGCCTTCCCCGGACTTGCCGGAAAATTTGGAAAATGGAAATGTATGTTAGTTGGGTACATTCTTGAAGCTGCAGGCTATCTTATCATTTTGCTCGCGCCTACAAGTTTTCCAATGGTACTTCTTGGACTTGCAGTCAGAGGAATAGGTCATATTCCCAACTCTGCGGGTATATATGCAATGGTCGCTGATGTTGCGGACTACGGCGAGTGGAAAAATGGTATTCGAAATGAAGGTTTAACTTTCAGCGCTACAAGCTTCGGCACAAAAATCGGAACAGGTATTGGTTCAGCAGTTGTAGGATGGGGACTGGCACTCGGTAATTATATCGGTGGTGCTGCTGTACAAAGCGCAAGTGCCCTTGAATCTATTAAAGCACTCTATACATATATTCCTCTCGCAGTAACACTGGTTGGAATCATCGCTATCTTAAACGGAAATATTGATAAAATCTATCCAACGATTGAAAAAGATCTTCTGGAACGCCGTAAATCAAAAGAATAATATATTTTTTAACATTGCGGAAAGAAATTGATATACTCTCTGCTGTTTATAAATGGCAACCAAAGTCAGAATATAGTCTGACAGAATAGGTGGACATCACCGATCTCAATTTCAGATAGTATGTGTGTCCGGAAAAAACAGAATTTATTCATAAATAAAGTCGGGCAGAGTTTCAACGTTCTGCCCGACTTATCATAGATAAATTGCATATAATAGTTTACACAGATTATTTAATAACTCAAACTTCGCACATTAAAATGTGCCTATGCACCTTGAAAATTCAATGATAACTGGCATAAAAATAGCATGAAACCAATGGTTTTGGTATAATTGAGTTGCCAAAAAACAATTACAAACCGGAGGCTCATGCTATGAATAAAAGTATAACACAAGCGACTCAAAATGATAAGCAGATTTCTAAATCTATCAAACGATTTTTCACAAGGTTTCATATTTCCTCAGCCTTGAAAGCTGTCAATGCCTATAAAAGGAAAGGCACTCCGGTAACGGAGATTTTTCAATACATGTTTGCACCCCTTGAGATTAGGCACTTAACATGTAGATATATCTTTTTATCCTTGCATGACATAAAATATAGCTAAGTTAATTAATGTCTTCTTTTTCAAAACTTTTGCAACAACACTTATAACTAATAAAAGCCATTAAAAGTATTATTACTAAACTTATGTAAACAGGATATATCATTTCTCTTGTTCTCCCATTAGAAATAAAATATGCTGCTGACCACGGGAAAAAACCTGCAAAAGAAGAATTTGATAAAATGACATTTACTAATGCAATAACAGCAGCTATTATCATTGAAACGATAATTCCTCTTGTGCGAAATGCAAGATATGCCATTGGGGTAATTGTAAAATATAACAATATTCCTCCCACAACAATTTTAAATAAGAAAAAAAACGCAGTTCCAATATTAAATTGATCTACTCCAACAAATATATTACAAATTGTACATAATATCAAAACCACAACCCAAAAAGTCAACATCAATGTAATTGTACAAATAAATAATGTCAAAAATTTACAAGACATAAATCTCTTTTTCGATATAGGAATAACCATTATCGTTTTTAATGTTTTACCCGTATATTCCCGGCTAAACAAATAAGCTGCTATGACAGAAAATATTAATGGTCCAAATAAAAGCATCAAAAACATAAATGCATTATCATATAATGTAAACAAAGATATTCTATACTCCGGGTTAAAAACATAGCTTCGTATACTACTAAACATTGATAAAATCGGTGGTGAACAAATACCTAGAAAAGCAATAATTTTTATTTTTGTGCGTTTCAATTTTAGAAATTCACAATATACTAATTCA